>Ga0172378_10000749_pt1 | contig 29164 bp, 22 predicted proteins | sample GrowelOW332metaG_FD_119755 | JGI IMG/M metagenome (GOLD analysis project Ga0172378, IMG submission 119755) | Groundwater microbial communities from an aquifer near a municipal landfill in Southern Ontario, Canada - Pumphouse #3_1 metaG | ecosystem: Environmental > Aquatic > Deep subsurface >...
ACGGCGGCGATGATCTCCAGATTCGGATCGGAGTGGTTGCCGATATCCAGGACGGACTTGTCGAGGACATAGACGGAATCGGCAGGCATGACTCCCTTGGGTACCGCGGCCAGCTTGATCCCCCAGTCCGCCAAAGTCTCGAACGTCCGGTTATCAAGCGCGACTACGTTCTTCGGATTGACGGGAACGGAAACGGTTCCATAGATGTCAGTGACCTCTACCGTCATCGGTTCGGCCGGCTCTGCCACCTTGGCCGGCTCGACAGTCTGCGACGCGGCACCTCCTGTCGTTCCGGTGGCCTGGGTGGCGGAACCGCTTGTTTGGGCGGCGGTAGCCGGAGCGGAGCTCTCATTCGACTTCGCACAGCCAGTCAGCGTCAAAGCCACGGCTGCGACCAGCAGTACGATCCATTTGGACAATTTGCGTATGTTCATGTGTTTCTCCTGAGTAGTGATATGGTGTGAGACAAACTGGCGGTCCGGAATTGCTCAAACGAAGAGCCCACAACCGCATACGAGTGGTGGAATTCTACCGCTGACTCCAAAAAAGTTAGATATTGCTAACAGTCTCGGAATATCTACCATATCCCCAACGGCTTGTCAACATGCCGAAAGCTACATTCGCACCATCCCTCTATCGGGAAGTGATAATGGCCTCAGGAAACGGAAAGGGTTTTGTCACAGGAGTACGGGAGGGGGATTTCCCGCCTGTCTTTGCGATATAGTCCGGGCCTCACTAGTAAAAGAGGGATTGTGTACCAACGTTTTAGCGGACAGAAGAACCAATCCCTACCCGATTACAGGTGGATGCAGCATGGTATGGGATGCAGGTGCTCGGCAAGTGGTTCAGGACACGGTGGAAGGCAAGACGAGAAATCAGCCCGATCAGCCCAGTCAGTGGATCATGTCCGTTCCGGACCTACTCCCATCACCCTACCACGACCCTCACATGAGAGGAGCGAACAAGCGGAGAAGCGACCGAGCCAAGCGGGAGAGCAACCGCGTAGATCGGACATCACCCATCGTAACCTCGCGAGAAACATCCAGCGTCCGGGAAATATCATCGCGCACCTGATGCACCACCGACGAACCATAGAACGCCACCCCGCACTCGAAATGCAGATAGAACGAACGATAATCCATGTTCGTCGTCCCCACGATCGAAACCACATCGTCGCAGACGAACATCTTCGCATGGATGAACCCCGGCGTATACTCGAAAATCCGCACACCAGCCTCCAGCAGCACCTTGTAGTACGAACGAGTGACCGGATGCACATACACCTTGTCCGCATAGAACGGCGTAATGATGCGCACATCGATCCCGCTCTGGGCGGCGATGCGAAGCGCAGTGATCATCTCATTATCCAGAATCAAGTACGGCGTCGTGATCCACACATAGCGCCGCGCGCAGTTGATGATCTGGATATAGGCATTCTCAGCCACGTTCTGATCGTCCAGAGGACTATCGCCGAACGGTTGCACGAACCCATCCGTCCGACATTGCACCGTCGGCAGGAACCGCAGCATATCCAGATACTCGTTCGCGCTAAACATCCACAGATACAGGAACATCTGGGACAGATTCCATACCGCGTCGCCGCGAAGCATCACCGCCGTATCCTTCCAATGCCCATGACGGATCGTCCGGTTGATGTACTCATCGGCGAGATTCAAGCCGCCGGTGAACCCCACGTTCCCGTCGATTACGCAAATCTTGCGGTGATCGCGATAGTTGAACCGGGGATTGAGGTGCGGTTTCATCGGATTGAACATCGCCACCTTGAAACCGAGCGAGCGAAGCTTCCGGTCGAAATGGGCGGGTATCGTATGGATCGATCCGAGATCGTCGTACATGAACCGGATCTCCACCCCCTCGCGCTGCTTCTGCAACAGGACCGCCAGCACGGCATCCCACATCTCGCCCTCTCCGATAATGAAATATTCCATGAAGATAAAGCGCTTGGCCTTGCGCAGTTCCACCAGCAACCTCTCGAAGAAATATTCGCCGAGCGAGAAATACTCCACCTCCGTATTGCGCCAGACGGGAAACGAACTGATGTTGGAAATATAATCGCTCTGCCTGGCAAGCATCGGATCGAAGTTCTCCAGCGCCTCGCGAACCACCATGTCCGGTCCCGGCAGCACCGGAATCTTGTCCGAATATTTGGCCACCAGCTGGTTGAGCTTGCGCTGGGCGTACCGCCCCTCGCGCTTATTGCCGAACAGTAGATAGAACAAAGCCCCGTACACGGGCAGGAACATGATCACCACCATCCATGCCACCTTGTACGCAGGATTCTCGTCGCGAGTCACGATCACGAGCGCCATCACCACGCTCACCAGCTCGAAGAGCAACGACCAATACCAGCGTCCCTTTGCGACGACCACCACGGCGAACAACGTGGCAAGCTGCAGCAAAATCAGCAGAATCGAGATAAACAGACGACCTGTCAGAAACTTGAGAATCTTTTTCATGCTGCGGCGACTTCCCTCTAGCCCGGCTACGGCCTCCGGGCGACATCAAAAGCCTATCATGAAACCGCCGCCGATGCAAACTGACTATTGTACAGCTGCGCATAGAAACCGCCGGCTTCCAACAACCCCTCGTGCGTCCCCTGCTCCACGATGTCCCCGTCGCGCAACACCAGAATCAGATCGGCGTCACGGATCGTCGACAGCCGATGGGCGATGATGAAACTCGTCCTCCCGCGCATCAGGTTCTTCATCGCCTGCTGGATCAAAACCTCTGTCCTCGTATCGACATTGCTCGTCGCCTCGTCCAATATCAGGATTCTCGGATCGCTGATGATCGCTCTGGCGATCGTCACCAACTGACGCTCGCCCTGGCTCATGTTGCCTCCCTCTTCGTCCACCACCATGCCGTATCCGCCGGGCAATGTCTGGATGAACCGATCGGCGCAGGCCACACGAGCGGCCTTGCGCACCTGCTCCAGCGGTAAGTCCGGCCTACCGGCTCCGTACGAGATGTTCTCCGCGATCGTACCGTTGAACAACCAGGTATCCTGCAGCACCATCCCGAACTGATCGCGCAGACTGTCCCGCTTCCATTGCCGGACATCCACACCGTCCACCGTGATCGACCCGCCGCATACGTCGTAGAATCGCATCAGCAAATTGATCAACGTCGTCTTGCCTGCGCCGGTGGGACCGACGATCGCCACCTTCGTCCCAGGGGGAACCGCCACATTGAAATCCCGGATCAGCACCTTGTCCGGCGAATAGCCGAACCGAACATGGTTGAAACAGACCTCTCCGGAGACGGGGCCGGACGAAGTTCCCCCGGCATGCCCCTTGGAATCGACCTGCAGTCCGGCATGCGAATGCGCCTTGCCATTGGCATGAGCGCCGGCATGCGCCATCGGCACCGAATAGGCATCCGGCGCATCGGCAGGTTCTTCCGGTTCTTCGAGCAATTCGAACACACGTTCGGCCGCGGCTACGGTCGACTGGAACACGTTGGCGATGTTCGCCACATCGTTGACCGGCTGGTTGAACCGACGCAGGTATTGGATGAACGCCTGGATCTGCCCCACGGCAAGCGTCCCACGGGAAGCGAACACCGCCCCCAGCACCACGACGAACACGTATCCGGCATTGCCGGCGAACCCCACGAGCGGCATCATCACGCTCGAATAGAACTGCGACTTCCAGCCATCTTCGAACAACTTCCCGTTCGCCTCATCGAACCGGACGAGCGACACATCCTCCAGACTGAACGCCTTGACCACCTCATGCCCGCCGTACATCTCCTCGACATGTCCGTTCACATCGCCCAAATGACGCTGGTTCCCGAGGAAATGCTTCTGAGAGCGTTTGACCACGCCCCGGGCGATCAGTAGCGACAGGGGCAGGACCACCAGCCCCGCCAGCGTCATCCATACATTGATCGACAGCATCATCGTCAGCAGCGCCACCAGCGTAAAACCGGCCACCAGAACCTGACTCACTCCTTCCTGCAACGACTGGCTGATCGTATCCACATCGTTGCTCACCCGGCTCATGATATCCCCCCTGCTACGACTGTCATAGTACGAAAGCGGAAGGCGGTCGAGTTTGTCGCTGATATCGCGGCGCAACGTATAGACGATCTTCTGCGTCACCACCACCATCGTGATGTTCTGCACGTATCGCAGTATCGGGGAAGCCAGATACACCAGTACCAGCACGAACAGCGTTCGGCGAATGCCCTCCCAGTCGAAACCGCCGGTACCCGCCGCCATCGCCCGGGAACCTTCATAGAGCAACGTCGTCACATTGCCCAGGACCATCGGTGCGAACGCGGATATCACCACGCCGGCCAATGCGCATATGAGCGCTACGACAAGCAGCCCTCGATACGGTCCAAGCCGTATCAACAGACGCTTCATCGACCCTTTGAAATCCTTGGCCTTCTCCCCTGGCATCGGGCCCCGGTGCCGGCCCTGCCCACCGCCGGATCCCGGCATCCTGATCCGCTTGCCGCCGTCCCGTTTCATATTGTTATCTTCGTTCATACGGCAAGCTCCTGGTCAGAAAGCTGGGAATTCGCGATTTCCCGGTATACTTCGCATCCGGCAAGCAATTCCCGGTGCGTACCAATGCCCACGACGCTGCCGCCATCGAGCACCACGATTCTGTCGGCATGCATGATCGTGCTGATCCGCTGCGCCACGATGATGATCGTACTGCCAGCCACATCGCGGGCGAGCGCCGAGCGCAATGCCGCGTCGGTCTTGAAATCGAGCGCCGAAAAACTGTCATCGAACAGATAGAGCGGAACCTTCCTCACCAGCGCCCGGGCGATCGCGATTCGTTGTTTCTGCCCTCCGGACACGTTTTTTCCTCCTTGGGCGATCATGTCGTCGAAACCGTCCGGTTTCTCTTCTATGAAGTCGAGGGCCTGGGCCGTCCGTGCGGCGGCACGCACCTGTTCATCGGTCGCATGCTCGTTCCCGAACCTGATATTGTCGGCGATCGTCCCCGTGAACAGCACTCCTTTCTGCGGTACGAAGGCGACGCTATCGCGCAGATCCCGGATCCGATAACCGGTGACCGGCACCCCATCGATCAGCACGGCGCCGTCGTCGACATCGTACAATCGTTCGATCAAATCCAGCATGGTGCTCTTTCCGCTGCCGGTCGCCCCTACGATAGCAGTCGTCCGGCCGGCTTCGGCGGTGAAGCTCACATCGTGGAGTACGGGTGCTTCGGCTCCCGGATACGAGAATGTCACATGGTCGAACCGCACCTCGCCACTGGTCGGCCTTGGTGCCTCGGCGCCTTCGGGAGGATCGACGATCGTCGGTTCCACCGCAAGCACTCCGTTGATGCGACGAGCCGATACCGACGCCCGCGGCAGCACCAGCATCAGCATCGAGAGCATCGACACGCTCATCAGGATCTGCGTCACATACTGCACGAAGCTCATCAGCTGTCCGACCTGCATTCCGCCATCTTCCACGCGCACTCCGCCGAACCACATCACCGCAACAGTCGTCAGATTCATGATGATGATCATTCCCGGCAGCATTCCGCCGGCGATCGCCTGCACGCGAGTGGTCGTACGCGTCAGATCGGAGTTGCCCGCATCGAAGCGCTTGCGTTCGTACTCGGTAGTCACGAACGCCCGGATCACCCGCGTACCTGCCAGCCGTTCGCGTACCAGCAGATTCAGCCGGTCCATCTTGGCCTGCAACGACGCGAACATCTTCGAGGCCTTGGTCAGAATCAGGGCGATCAACACCAGCAGCAGCGGCAGCGCTGTCAGGATCACCATCGAGAGTTCCCGGTCCACCCCGATCGCCAATACCACGCTACCGATGAACATGATCGGGGCCATCACCACCATCCGTAGCAGCATCACGATGAAATTCTGTACTTGCGTAATATCGTTGGTCGTCCTGGTGATCAGCGAAGAAATACCGAACTGATCCACCTCTGCCATCGAACTGGCCTCGACCTTCTCGAACACCTTTCTCCGGACATCCCGCCCGAATGCGCTGGATACCCGGGCGGACAGGAATCCGATGCCGACCATCACGGCGACCTGCAGCAGCGACATGCCGAGCATCACCGCTCCCATCTTCCAGATATATGGCAGATCACCGGCCGGAATACCCACATCGACGATCTTTGCCATCACCGTCGGCAACCCCAGGCTTGCGAACACCTGCAGTACCACCAGAACCATTGCCACCGCCACCTGACCGGCGTACGGCCGCAAAAACTTCGCAATATTCCACATGCCTTCAATCTACTCGGTTACCGACGCACTCGTAAAGTAAAAAACACGCCCTTCCCACCAGATTGACATATAATTATATATGATATATATGGTTATACATATTTTCAATTTTGTCATTGCTTTGCCATTGCTGCATGCCTGCTCGGTGATTGCTCAACCATTTTGCGCAGAGTAATGAATATATACCGCTGGCAATAGTTTGTGCGTCCGACATTCTTCATCATCCATACCAATTGAATCATCCGTGGCTTTTTCGCCGTCTATAGCAGCATAGGGAGGAAAATATGAGGAGAGCGACCAAACTTCTCAAGGCTTACTATTGGAACGGCATGTATTCGTACCCGGATCTGTGCGAATACAAGTATTATCAGATTTCGATCAAGTCCATTTTCCCGAAGCTCGGGCTCTGCCCCACGTTCCGGGACATGTACTTCTATCTGACCCGGTTGCGATGGTACATGGACAAGTACAAGGTTCAACTCGCCGCCTACACCATTATGCCGGATCATATCCATTTACTGGTCAAAACGCCCAATTGGCAGGCATTGACCACTGTCGTACGGTTGACGAACCGCTCCTTCGCCATACATGTTCGAGCGCAATATCGGGCCGGCCGACTGGGCAAGAACGTAACCAGCACGTCGGAATATCTGAGTCTGGTTGATTATTTGGATCATCACGCTCAGTCGAAGCTGTTCATGAACCATGCTTCATACGTTCCGATCAAGGGGTACATGCAGTTGTTGACTGAGTATCGATATGTCGTGCTGAACCCCGATCGGGCGAACTTGCCCAATCCGAATTTTCAGATCTCCAGCCGTCGCGAATTCCGTCTCAACTACTTTGAGTACATCGACAAACAGGTCATCCTAGAAATCGCCGCGATGTATGGCAGAACGCCAAACAAGTTCCATTCCCTTGCCCTGTATTCTGATGATTCCTGGAACAAAATCCTTTCGTCTCTCATTCCCAAAGACATCTCCGACGAGCAGCTCATCTTCAAACACCGCGGTTCCCGCTATTCGCTCAATCATTTCCGATTTCCGAACGAACATCATGCGTGAACACGGTCGTCATGCCTGCATACCGGGCAGACCATCCGATCACAGGCGTACACGGGCTCTTTGGCTGACCGTGTACGCCTGTCTATCCAAGAAAAAAAGAATATCGTCATTCTCTTCCTTTCTTTTTTTTCATATCCATCAGGCATGACAATTCGCTATAGGACATACATATAGCATTGCCCGCGCAATCACCGAGCAGGCATGCAGCAATGGCAAAGCAATGACAAAGCAATCATTTTGGCATATGGCTAGCAATTACTTATAAAATAATAAGTTATGAATACTCATGCCTAAAAAGCCCGATGGTGCGGGTACAGAACCGCTTTTACGTTTTTTCTTCCGGATCATCATCCTCGTACAGGTCGTCGTCATCGTCAAGCTCGATATTCGGATCGCGGTCGTCGTCATCATCCAGATCATAGAATGAATCTTCGGACTCGTCTTCGTCAGCATCCTCATCGTCGGAATCGATATCCTCGTACAAGTAGTCGCTCTCATCCAGCTCGGTATTGGGCTCCCGCTCGTCATCGTCATCAACCGACGTATCGGGCTCGTCCTCGTCCTCGTCCTCGGCGTAGTCATCGCAGACAAGGCCCATCTCTTCGTCCGTAGGCCCATCATCGACGACGGCAGGCACCGCCAGATCGTCATCGGCCTCTTCGTCTTCCGAAGCCTCTACCAATGCCACAGGAGGCTTCTCTGCGACGGGTTCCGGCGCGTCGGCACTCACCACGGGAGCAACGGAGGCAGCACCCATCGCATCAGACGCTCCAAGAGGAGCTCCGCCGGCGGCTACGATCACGGCGCTTGCGTCAATGGCCGCCGCAGCACTCTTGCGGGTTTGTGGATTGCGAAGATCCTCGAGCATCTGTTCGATCACTTCCCTGGAAACCCCGGTCGTGAGCACGAACTTCTGCGCCAACGCCCGTTCCAACTGTTCGATAGCGCCTTCGACATCGCCGAAATGCAGCTTTACCTGCGCGCCATGCACATACGCCTCGGGGAACCGGGGCCGACGCTCATCGGTCAGCTCGTCGTACAGCTTGCGGGCATTGTTCCAGTCTCCGGTCGCGATGTAGTACCACCCCCGGTTGTCGGTGATTCCCGGCGATTCCGGCCCGATCTTCTTCGCTTCATCGTTGATCTTCTTCGCCCGGCGGTACTCGCCTTTCTCCAGCAGATACGTACCAAGATTCACATACAGATTCTTGTCCGAATAGCCGGAGGCACGGACTTCCTCCAGTACGTCGATCGCTCCCTGCAGGTCGTCCAACCGCCATAACGCCATCGACAGCGCCACTTTTGTCGATTTCTCCAAATCGGTGCCCGGCATCCGGCTGATCACCGTTTCCAGAATCTTTTTCCCGTATTCGACGTCCCCGCGCTGGATGAACGTGCTGCCTATGATCGCTCCATAATCGAGCCGGATATGGGCGTCCCATGCCTTACGATACCAGTTCCAAGCGCTTTCAAGATCGGGCGTCTTGCCTTTCTTCTCGTCCCCCGCCATTTTCCTGTTCCCGATCAGGAAGTAGATGATGCTCCTTCTCCAGAACGCGAACGCGGCTGCAAGCACGATGATGATCACCGCGCGTGCCCATACCGGAATTGGAAGGACAACGACGATGACGACTATCAGAACCGCCAGCCATAAGCCAAGGTTCTGTTTCCTAGGATTCTTTTTTTCGGGCATCTGATTCCTCCGAGAACTGTTGCTTTCCATCGTAAACGGAAACAGCCGCACTGACAAGTACGGTCACGACGCCATTAAACCCTCCTCCGTCACGTCCTGGATATCCTTCGCTTTCCATACACCACCGCATCCGCTTCTGAACGACGCGCCACACTCAGAAAAAACAGACTCTTGCCATCCTCACCTACCTTTGGCATGATGTGTCCATGAAGGAACTGAAAATCCCTGCACGAGATGGTCTGGACCTATCGGCGGCCATCGGCGCTCCGGCGGAGGGACAGCGCCCGCGATTGATTCTCCAGATGATCCACGGAGCTCTTGAGCATAAGGAACGCTACTACGAGTTCGCGAAGTATCTGAACGAACAAGGTATCGTCACGATCATCTCCGACAACCGCGGACACGGGCATTCCGTCAACGCGGCCTACCCGTTGGGGTATATGGATGATCTCGACCAGATGATCGACGACCAGGTGTGCGTTTCATCGTATATCCAGGCGCAATATCCCGGCCTTCCGCTGGCGATCTTCGGGCATTCCCTCGGCTCCATGTTCGCCCGCATCTATCTCCAGACACACGACCGAGCCATCACCCGCCTCGTCCTCAGCGGTACCGTCGCCTACGTCCCCATCGTCGATCTTGGTATCGCCATCAGCTCGCTGGCGGCACACATCTCCGGCGAACACGGCTACAGCGCACTCCTCAAATACTTCAATGGTGATGATGATGTGTCCTGGGTCAGCGCAAGCGAGGAAAACCGACAGAGGCGCAATGACGATCCCCTCTGCAGGTACCCGTATCAGAATGAGGCGTTGGTGACGATTCTCAAGGCGAACAAAGCTTTGCACGATCTGGAAGCCTACCGCTGCACGAACCCTGCCTTGCCGATTCTCAGCGTTTCCGGCGAAGGCGATCCTGTCACCGGCGGCAAGCTCGGCCTCAAGGATACGGTCGACACGCTGATGAAGATCGGCTACCTTGATGTCACCTCCATCGTCTACCCCGGCATGCGCCACGAAGTACTCAACGAAGACGACCGGCTTGCCGTCTATTCGGACATTTCCTCCTTCCTCCTCCGTCCACACGCCAACTAGACATTTTGAAATATTTATTTATATGGTAATTGTTTGTCACCTTCCATTGCTTTGCCATTGCTGCATGCCTGCTCGGTGATTGCAGCAGGAGTGCTCAAACAACGCGCCCACGCCCGACCCGACTTGACCCGAGTTGGTCCGACTCAGCGACCGCAGTGCCCGAAAAGGCTCAAAATGCACAAGGCCCTTTGACATGCACGTCCACGTGCGCTACCATAGCGGCATGGCAACTCCCATTCTGCTCCATGCATGTTGCGGACCATGTTCCACGGCGTCGATCGAACGGCTCCTCTCCGAAGGATGGCAACCGACCATCTACTTCTCCAACAGCAACATCTTCCCGGCTTCCGAAGCCGACAAGCGTTTTGCCGAGCTTCTGAAAGTCGCCGGTAGATATCGTCTGCCCGTCATCAGGGAGCAGTACGACCATTCGGCTTGGCGACAGGCTGTCGCAGGCCACGAGGCCGATCCGGAACATGGAGAACGGTGCACCATTTGCTTCCGGTATAATCTCGCGCAAGCGGCGGCGAAAGCTCGGGAACTCGGTTTCAAGCATTTCACCACGACGCTCACCGTCAGCCGTTTCAAGAACAGCAGGACGATCTTCACCGTTGGGCAAGCCTTCGAAGGATTCGAACCGATCGATTTCAAAAAAAAGGACGGCTTCAACAGAAGCATCGTCCTCAGCAAGGAAATGAATCTCTATCGGCAGGAATATTGCGGATGTGAATTCTCCCTGCGCGACCATTCTTAACAGGAGGGGCGAGGCATTGTACGGGTATCGCAGGACATCGCAGGAATAGCTACCCACCCCAGGGGACATCGGCGCCGGCACCGGATGGCGGAAGCTATGCCGCGCACCTACTGCAAGGTCATTGCAATGACCATGCAATGCCCCCAACCTAATCCATGACTCCGAACCAGATGCCCCAGATCACGGAATTCGCAGGCTGATCGTAACCGACATAGACCGACATCGGTAGCTGCTGCAATCCAATCAGAGCCATATCAGTGTGGAGCGCGACACCGGTCGAAACTTTCGGGACGAACGCCCCGTCTCCGATCGTGTTCCACAACAGATCGCAGTATATACCTATGGAACTATTCTCGAACAGTAGGAATTCGCCGAACGAAGGCTTGAACACCGCAGGGGTCCAATCGAACGAGAACGAGCCGACCAGCAGATACGGCGCATCGGAATCGGCGATATTCCAGCTCGCATCAGGCTTGCCCTGCATCCTGATTTCGGTGGCATTGGTCCTGAACCCATCCTCCACGAAGAACGGCACCTGACCTTTGCCATCAACGGAGAATCTGGCGGAGAAATTAGCACCGAACGTAAAATCGAAAGGCAGAGGGAGGTCGAAATTCAATTTGTCATAGACAAAATGACGAGGTTTATCGAACCAGCCGGCAAGCTGATACCCGGTTCCGAACCCAATGCCAAGCGGAGAGTCTTCGTTCTGCGTCCAGTACCCGCGGAACCCTGCCGACAACAGCATGTACTTGGACGACTTCATCTCCGTAGATTCCCCGGGTTCCGAAGTCCCACCCGAACCGGAAGTAGTCCGCTTGGGGTTGATCACCGTCTCGTATGTCTCGATAAGCGTCAGATTCAGCCGCTTGTCGAACTGGCGGAACTTCAGCTCGAACGCCTGACGGAAATACCCAGTGGGGAACCACGTATCCCGATCCCAGGCCGCCGTGGCATCGATGCTCAGCTTGACGAAATTCAACAGATAGTAGTCGATCGAAAATGCCAATGACGGAAAAATCTTGTCGATATAATCGCTGGAATACGACTGCCACGCCGCGCCGCCGATCACCGACACTTCCAGGTTGTCCCAGCGCAACCCGTACTCCGGCCCGAACAGAATATCATCGCGCAGATAATAGTCATCACCCGGATAGCGATAGCTCTTGACCCCCAACCCGAGGAACTGGGAGAACTCCCGCTGATAGGCATGTCCATAGAGATTGTAGAAATACTGGGCGCTGACCAGTTGCGGCGCATACGCATCGCGAATCGCCTGCAGTTCCGGCGACACCGGATGCTTGCCGGAGATCGCCAAGAACTCCTGCGCATGCTCGGCCGCGCTCGCATACCCTTTGTCAGCTAGTTCCACCGCCGCGGAAAACTCCATGAACGACGTCGACTCCACATCGCATCGGATCCAGATCGCATCGTCCTTATGTTCAAGCAGTTCGGTCACACCCTGACGCCGCTTGCCGATATCGAACGATGTGTTGAGCACAGTCAGAGGATTTCGCAGATTCAGCGTCGTCACGTCGTAGAACGTCGTAGAAACGATATTAAAATCTGCGTACTGGTATGCAAGGTCGAGCGGAACTAGGTTCGACATTCCGCCGTCGATCAGCAGATGTCCCTTGTATTCCACAGGCGGATAGTAGACAGGCAACGCGTACGCCGCATTCATCACCTCGAAAAAATCCCCCTCCATGATATGCACCTGGCGCTTCGTCGCCAGATCCTCGCAGATCACCATCACAGGGATCGGAAGTTCCTCCAGCCGCAGATTGTCTCCCAGATACGTCTTGAGCACGGCTTTGAACTTGGTAGGATCGAGCAGACCGCCTTCGAACGGAATCGTCAGATCGAACAGCGTCCCCAACGGTACGTTCGAACAGATTTCAAGAATCTGGTCGGGAGACAGTCCCGCGGCATACATCAGGCCGATGATCGAGCCCATTGAATTGGAGATGATGAAGTCCGGCACAATGCCGTTCTCCTCCATGTACTTGAGCACCCCGATATGTGCGAACGCCCTCGCAGATCCTCCGGACAGAACCAGCCCGATCGGCTCCCGCTGGGCGCCGGTGCTCTCCAATATCCGCTGGCGGAACGCCTCGTCGCCATAGGTGATCGGAACCACTGCGGCGAGCAGATCGTTCGAAGCATTGGTGATCACCCCACCGTCAGAAGCAAACGGTGCGCTGAACAAAGATGCGGTACAGACCGCGATCAACACGAAAACGACCAATTTTTTCAATCCGCCAGTCATGGAACCTCCTGCAACACCCCCGACCTACATCACGTATCGTACCGGAAAAATCTTCAAAACACAAGAATTCGAATGGTTCGAATGCCGAACAGACGCGGATCTCCGCACCCATGGCATTTCTTTCCGAACAGATGTTGATTTTGTCCGTCGCTTTCTGTATAGTATGCAAAGCATCGCATATACGAAGCGCCTGCCGGCGTGGTGAAATTGGTAGACACGTCAGACTCAAAATCTGATGGAGGCAACTCTGTATCGGTTCAAGTCCGATCGCCGGTATAACAAACATCATGGTAACTGCTTATCATATAGGTAGTTACCATTTTTTTATCCTCCTGTTTGTCCGGTCATTCACCCCCCCATCCGTCTTTCATTACACATATAAGTTGTTATAATATATGCAATTATTTACATCAGCACCATCATCATTGCTTTGTCTTTGCTTTGTCATTGCTACATGCATGCTCGGTCATTGCTTTGACATTGCTCAAAAGGCCGCGAAAGCAAAAGACAATAACGAATCTACATGCAACGAATCAGATGGCTACTCGATCGGAAACCTGATTCCCCACTTGGCCCGCAGGGCATCGGCCAGCTCCATCACCTTGATGATCTGGGAAGCAGGCATCTGAGAAGTCTCCGTGTCGCCGTTCTCGACGGCTTCCATGCAAGCGGCAAGTTCATATTCGAACCCATTGATCTGCGGAGGCGGATCATAGGAAGCGACCAAGCGATGTTCCGTGTCGAACACGCGGACACCCTCACAGTTATTGATGTTCTGGACCTCGATGTACCCGTTCTCGCCATAGATCATTCCCCGTCGGTCGGTTGCGGCCAGCATGTTGGCATGCAACATCGCCATCTTTCCGTCAGCATACGTCAGCGTAACGTTCTCATAGGCATCCACGCCGGTATCCAGCTTCACCACCGAAGAATCGACCGATGCATACTCGCTTCCGAACACCATGAACGCGAAGTTGATCGGATAGACGCATAGATCGAGCAATGCGCCGCCGGCCAAAGCAGGATCGGTCATCCGCTTCACATGCCGCAGCGAATACCCCAGGTTGGCGGTCAGCGAAGAAATGCGGCCGATCACTCCGCTGGCGACGACATCGTCCAGCACCCTGCGCATCGGCAGGTACCTCGTCCACATGGCCTCGGTGGCCAGAAGCCCTTTCTCCCGTCCCATCGCCAGAACATTCCTTGCCTGGGCGGAATTGACGGTGAACGCTTTCTCGCACAACACCGGCTTGCCATGCTCCAGGCAGGCGACCATATTGGCGAAATGCTCGGAATGCGGCGTAGCTACGTACACCAGTTCCACTGCGGGATCTGCAAGCAGCCGCTCGTACGATCCATAGGCATGATCGAACCCGAATTCGACGGCGAACGCCTTCGCCTTCTCCTCCGTGCGCGACGCCACCGCATACGGATGCGCCCCTTTCACATGAGTGATCGTGTAGGCCATTTTTCTAGCGATGTTCCCTGCACCAAAAATTGCGACGTTCATGGTCATCCCCTCCTTGCGATCAGTATCCCAGTCCTGCCTGATCGGCGAATTTCAAAATGCCCCCAACCTGTCGCGACGTATGCGCACTGCGTACACCACACCGCGACGTCCCGTGAATCTCACAATCCTGACCTTTCGCTTCAAGCTCTTCGGCTATGAAGCTCCACGTCACGGCGCGAGCATCTTCACTCGATAGCCTCCGTCAGGCCGATCGTCAATGCGGATCCTGACGAACTTCAGACCGAACCCGGCGGCGAACTGCCTGCAAGCGGGCCAATGAACGGCTACATCGGAAGCGTCATGGGCATCGCTATTGGTCGTGACCAACAGCGACGGGAACTCGGCCGCGGCCAGTTCCCAGAACCGCGCGATCGGATAAGCCATCCGCATCCCGTCGGGAGCTTCCACCAACGGTTTACGGAACCCGTAGCCGTTGATCTCCAGCGCCATATCCAGATCCACCGCGCAGGACAAGATCGCCCGCGAACACGCGACGGCCTCGTCATCCCAAGCGCGATAGTTGAATGCGAACAGATCGGGATGCGCCCCGAACAGGAACAAACCGGAACGCATAGCCTCGATGTACTGTTCGGTATATGCATGCAGATCAGCCTTGCCCAGCGGCCCCCGATGCACCGGAACATCCCGGCGTTCGGGAAGCTGCAGGTAATGGACACCGAACAGCAGATAGTCGCATCCAAGATCCCCATATAGGTGATCCTCGAAATACGACCGGTATTCTGGTCGATAATCGCACTCGAACCCACGCAGCACCAGCAGATCGTCCCGGCCGGCAGGCCCGTGCGCCGCTTGCGTCGCCTTGCATGCCGCCACATATTCGTCCAGACGGCCGAACGACATTCGGGAACGAGGCCAGCGATTGTCCGGCGTCGGACAATGCTCGCTGCATCCGAGCACCGACACCCCCTGATCGATCGCCTGCAAAGCATATTCCTCAACAAGACCGGTGCCATGCCCACAGAAAAACGAATGGGTATGCAGATTCACCCGATCCTGACTATATTCATTCATGTTTCAAACTCCAACACTACCATTCACAAGCATATCGGCCGAACAGCCGATCGGCGCGATCGATCGATACGACGTAGGACCGATCATCATCCGGACAGGACGGAAACCGGAAACTATCACCGCCATTGTGTGATATTTCGCTGATGGTCCTCGTAGGTACGGGCGAAATGGATCACGCCGTCCGTACCATGCAGATAATAATACCAAGGGGACTCCTTTGGATAGACCGCGGCGCGCAGCGCGTCAAGGCCCGGGCAACCGATTCCCGACGGAGGCAAGCCCTTCTTGCGCCGCGTATTGTACGGAGTCTGCGTCTCCAGATCCACAGGATCGATCGGATCGTTCCAATTGCCTGTCTCATAGCGGGTCGTCGCATCGATGCCAAGGGCGATATCCTCATCCAGACGCTTGTAGATGATTCCGGCGATCAGCGGCATCTCCTCGGCGTTATTCGTCTCGCGCTGGATCATGCTCGCAACAATCAGCACATCGGCCACCGAACGATCCAAAGCGGCGATATCGCCCAGCATCGGACGGAGGGCGTCAAGCATCGCCCGATACATTGCCACGGCAAGATCGCGCGACCCATCATCACGGGATATCCGATAGGTTCCGGCCAGAAACCATCCTTCGGCGAACGGTAGGTCGAATCCGTTCGCGAGCACCCGGGCAGCCTTCACGAAATCGCCGGGATCGGCATAGCCGCGGGTAGCCAGCATCCGGTCCACATCCTCCAGCGTATAGCCGGCGAATACCGTTGCATCGACCATCGACGCATCGCCCTTTCCTGTGATTGCCGCGGCGCAGGAAGCGTTGTCCATTCCCCGACGAAGCAACAGGCTCCCCTGTCGGATGCCCCGGTCGAGCCCTTGCGCCGCAAGATACGCCAGTAGCGCCTTCGCATCGGCGACAACTCCTCTCGAAGCCAGCATCTGACATACTTCGCCAGCGCTCATCCCCGCACGAATCTCGACCAGCACCGTCTGATCGTCGCCCAGCGTCGCAGAGCGATCTGGCATGGAAGCAAGTGCGGTGGTGGCAGACATCGCGCCGGAGGACATCGCCTGCCCGGCGATCGACGGAACACGGCGTTCGGCTCTCTTTCCCGTTCGGACGAATACCACGATCAACGTGATGAACAACACGACGACCAGGATGACCACGATCAGCAACAATGCATCGACACGCTTGTTCGTCCGCGCGGACGTCTTTTGCACGCGGCGGGTCGCTGGTGTTCGTTTGTTTCCTCTTGAAGCGGATGATGTCCGCTCACGGGCGGCCGTCCCGCGCGATGATGTCCGTTTGCGGTTCTCCACATTCGGCCCGGGGCCGGCATGCAGCGGGACATCGGGATCCACATCACGCGAGCGTGTTGAGGAAGGCCCCTGTCTGCGCTTGATCTGCTCGAGCATCTCTTCGCGAGCGGGGCGCTTGCGTAAGTCGGAGATCCCCTGGCTCCTACGGAAATCCTGGCCGGCAGCACTCCGACGGTCCGGCGATCCAGCCCCAGCGGTCCTGCTCGAACTGCTTCTGAAATCGACCGACTCCGCACCCTCGGAGAACACCGGGGCGTCTTCCATGAACTCCTTGGCCGCCGGGGCGTCAGCCGCATGCCGTGCGGTAACCGCCTTTCCGGTTTTCGGAGCCGGCTTTCCGCCTCCACCGAGATCCCCTCCCGCTCCAGGAACCCCCTTGGATCCAGAGCCTCTTTTGGCTCCAGGGCCGCCTCCGGTTACAGATGTGTTCGACGAAGGCTCCTTTCCTACAGAGGACCGCTTTGCACCCGCACCGGAGACCGGCACGTTCTGGCCTGAAAACTTATAGCTTCCGCCGGAAGCCTTTTGTGAAGAACCTTTTTTTTCCGTCGGCTGATATACGGTAACCGTTCCCTTCGCAGGAGCGGCGCTTCCGAACGTCGCTTTCGCACCATGGGGAACGGGTGGCTTGGAGACAGGGCTGGAGACAGGCTTGGCGCTACCCTTGGAGTCAGGCTTTGCCGCCTCACGTTTCTTTTTCGCACTTTCCTTGCTGGAATCCGAAGACTCCGCGAACGGTAACGAAAGTTGCAGATCGGGCCCCTTCGTTCCGGACGGACGGTCATCGCTCATCTGCCGCCATCCTGACGCGATACGTCATCGACCAGTCGCGGACGAACCTGCTCGGAACGCAATTGGGCGATCTTCCGACGGTTTTCGGTGACTTCATCCTGAATCTCCACAATCTGACGCTGGAACGAAGAGATCTGTTCCTTCAGGTGACCGATCCGCTCGGCGTCCTGGCTGATCAACAGTTCCAGTTCCTCGACCTCGATATCGATTTCGAGCGATTCGATATGCCGCTGCAGCATCGCGATGCGACGTTCATGCCGAGTAATCTGCTCGTAACAGGAACGGACCTGCTCCGTTACGGCCGGCATGCCGATCCACTGCTCCACTTCGCCGGCGAGGGCCTTTCCATAGGCGACCGCGCGCAACCGCACTGCGGCGGATTTCTCCCTGGACTGTTTTTCCAGTTCCTCTACACGGCGACTGGCCTGGTTCAGTACCGTGGAATCAAGGGCCCCCTGAACCTGCTCGATCTGCTTCTGCTGCAGTTCGATTTCCTCCACGATTCCTTTCCGTTCCCCGCTGATCGCCGACAACTCGGAAGCGAGATGCGGAGCGTTCTCCCCGGGAAGATCCATCACACACCCGCTCTTGTCAATCGCCTTCCCGATCTGGCGGAACAATGTCTCGTAACTTCGGTTGACTCGCTTCAGATGCCAAGCGCAGTATCGCTCCTCGCCTTGAGCGAACGCCCGACGGATACCAGAAGCCGACAATGACAGCCGCTCCGCACGAACCATGCGCTTCTGCCACCGTACGTACTTCCTCTGCTGGGCATCGACAGGAGGTAGCATTCCAGCCAGATGGATGGGAAGCGTATCAGCCGTGGCGGCCTCGAACGCGATCGCGCCCGCACGCGAACAAGCGGTGTCGTATCGCCTGTCCAGCGACTTGAGCGTTCCTTTCAGAACCGATATCTTCTTGGATCTGTCGTCGATTTCTTCGAGGGCGGCGCGAACATGCGCCAGCCGTAGCTGGATTTCCTCCAGCTCCCCCTTGCCCCGATAGTATTCCTGGAACTCCTGGGCGCAGACCGGGATGGTCACGCTCTGGCGCAAGGCAGCGACCAGCTGTCCTAGTTCCTCGAACAGGACATCGAGGTCCTGCCGGGCAAGTTCTATCTCTTTCTGTGTCGCGGCGATTTCAGCTTGCAGCCTACCCATGCCCGATATCCTACCACATAACCTGTTTATTGACAAAGGATGCCCCGGCCTATATTCTGGAACAAACTCTAGTGTGGAAAAGAGGCTATCGTGGGCTTCACACAGGATCGGGGCATGACAAGCGAATACAGACATATGTTCCCGCCCCTCCTTGAACAGCGACTTGCAGACATCGAGAAAACGCACGCCCGGAGAAACATCGTGATCGAAACGGGCGACGATTCTCCATACCTCGGGCAAAGATGCCTGGCAAGCCTGCTGGAGACGGTTCGGTCGCTCGGACAGGATTCGCCACTGGCGACCCCGAACGCGCTGCTGCTCCTCTCGCCTGCGGCGCTGGACGCGCTCGAGACCTCCACCGAAGCGGAATCTCCGTTCGTGGCGGTCTTGGACGAGATCCGGCAACCAAGTGATGACCTGGAGTTCATACAAAAACGTCTGCTCGTAGTGGCGGCCACCCCCAGACGGATCATCGACCATATCCGGCGCGGAAACATATCCATGCGCTCCGTGCGGAAACTGGTCGCGATGGATATGGGGCTGGACGACGGGGCTCGTACGTATGAACGACGGAACTTCGTGCACGACACGCAGTTCATCGCGCAGAAACTTCGCAAAGGAAGCTACTGCACGTTCTTCACATCAGACCTTTCCAAACTACAGCCGTGGGACGGGCAGATATTCACCCGGAACCAGGTGCTGGCCAGAAGCTCCTGGGACCGCTTGCCGTGGCCGGTTGAATTCAGGCTTTCGGCAGACCCGTCCCCGCAGGATGTGACCGACATTCTTTCGTTGGGCGACGTCGCCGCTGAGTATCGACTGGTGGTATGCGGCACAGCTGACCAACGGATGGCGGTATCCGTCCGATTGCGTCGTCAGGTTCCTCACACCGACGCAACCGCAGTGGACCTGCAAGAGGCCGCCGCTAGCTCGTACAACCCTCGGCCGGGGCAAAGACTAGCGCTCGTGACCTATGGTCTATCTCTGGAGGAATGCATCGTGATGTTGCGCAGATCACTGTCCTGGCCGACAGTTCCGATCGGAGCCGCATGCATCCTTCCCGACAGCGCTCGGGAAGAAATACTTGAAACCAAGGAGACCTTGCTCATGAACAAAGACATCAAGAGCACCCCTACCGACATGGACGTCCTGACCGGAAAGATCCAGTTGCTCGCAGGCAAAACCCGTGCGGACGCCAATCCAGAAGAACTTGACCGGCTGAAGAAGATGATCAAGAAGAACGTACCGTTCTCCCTGCGCGGCTATTTCATGGCCTATCTGCTGCGCGAACTGCTCGCCGCCACCGAAAGCTCCGGATCCCGTACCCGCTCACCCCGGCAGGACCGACAGGATCGGCAGCGACCGGCGAAACCCCCGACACAGCAACAGAAACCCGCACCCGCCGCGGTTTCGGTCCAGAAAGCCGAACCGAAGGAAGAGCGCGAGAAAGTGGAACGCCCGATTCCTGAAGGGGCGAAGACCCTGTATCTGAACATCGGCAAGATGAAACGCCTCTATGCGAAGGAACTTTCCCAATTGCTGCAGACCGAACTGGGGATTACCCGCGACGACATCTACTCGATCCGCATCCACGACAAGTATTCGTTCATCACGATGAGCGAAGCCAACTGCGAGGCTGCGATCGCAAAGCTCAACGGCATGGACATCAAAGGACGCACCGCCGCGGTAAGCTATTCCAACAAGGAGTAGCGGGAACTATGAAACTGGAACGCCTGACGGTAGGCCCCTACGGCACGAACTGCTATATTTTCTCTGATGATACCCGTGCGTGCTGGATCATCGATCCAGGCTACGACGGACAGCGTATCATCGACCAGATCGTCCGCCAAGACCTCACCCCCCAGGCGATCCTGCTGACACACTCCCACTGGGATCATGTCATGGCTCTGCCCGCCCTGCGCGGCATATGGCCGACTCTGCCCGTCCTCGTCCACCAGATGGACGCGCAGATGCTCGGGCCCTCCGGAGGGCTCCAGTTGCTGCAGCGAGTCCAGCGAATCGACATCAGGTTCGCACGCGACAACGAACCGCTGTTCTCCCAGCTACCGGAAGCCACCGGATTTCTGACCGACGGACAGCAGATCGCCGGATGCGGGTTCACCGTCATCCATACCCCCGGCCATACGCCGGGATCCGTCAGCTTCTACCATGAAAGCGGAGCGATACTTCTCAGTGGGGATACTCTTTTCGCAGGCGGTATCGGCCGTACCGACCTGCCCGGCGGGAACCACGACCAGATTGTCGAAAGCATCCGCAGGTTGCTCGCCCTGCCGGGCTTGGTCCGCGTCTTTCCCGGCCACGGAGCATCCACGGCCATAGAATCCGAGCGGACGAATCCCTGGATATAATCCACGACCGCGCATCCGCTTTGAAGTAACGTTGGTGGATGAAGGCCAGCGACACGCATCGTGGATCGAACAGGGTGTGAAAATCTAGAATCGCCGCTTGTTGGGCCCTTCTTCGCCGTTCTTGCAGTCGATGCACAGCACAGCATACGGAATTGCCCGCAGCCGCTCTTCGGGAATCTTCTTGCCGCAACGCAGGCAAACCCCATACCGGTCGTTCTTCAACCGAGCAAGCGCAGCTTCCACAGCCTTGAGCCGATTCGCATCATGCTGGTTGAGCGCTTCCATCTTCTTGAAAGCGATATCATCCGCCGCAACATCTATACTGTCCTTGATCCCCATGGCATTGACCATGCCACGAAAATCATCGTCATCATTGGACAACTTCTCAAGCAGTTCCTTTCGCATTGCCAGGAGCTTGGTCTCCATTTCAGAAAGAAAGTCATTAGCCATGCGTGCCTCCTGAGGGAAAAAATTACGTCGCGCGCATCCGGCGACAGGCCTTCCCGCCAAGTTATCCATAAAGATGGATGGCATCGCCTGACAAGTCAAGCAGTATCGATCACATTTTTTGAAAATAATACGAAATCTGGTAAGATTTCATTACTCGGGGAACAGTCAGGACGCATTTTCAAATATCATTGACGGATGATGACAGCAACTCGCGGCGGAGGATCGCTATCGCGCCCATCGCGCCCATCGTGGCGGACGGCAAGCCAGCGAAACCGCACCAGATGCTCCATCCCTACCGCAATCACCCCGCAATCACCCTGAACTCACCCATACCAGAACATGACGCCGAGCCCGAACCGAAGGAACAGAGATACCGCAAGAAATGCAAAAGCGAACCCCACCACGGCATAATCCGCCGCATGCATCGGAGCGGACCGATACCACGTGCGCCTCTTTCCTTTTCCGAACCCGCGGAGAACCATCGCGTTGGTGATCACATCGATCCGGTCGATGCTCGACAGAACCAACGGGGCTAGAACCTTGCTCACATTGGAAATACGCCGCTTCAACGGCACATTCTTCGATATATCGACACCACGCGCCTGCTGGGCATGCATGATATGGACGAAATCGTCGGTGATCTCCGGAATATAGCGCAACGCAAGACTCACCGCATACGACACCCTGTACGACAGCCCGATCCGGTTCAGACTACCGGCGAACTCCGATGGCTGCGTACAGAAGACGAACACCAGCGCAACGGGAAAGATCGTGAAATACTTCAGGCACACGACGACCAGATAGAATAGCGTTTCAGCCGTCAAAGCATATCGGCTGGCCTCGGGCCCAAGCAACACCGTACGGGAACCAAGGTACACCGTCCCCTGCATCGGCGAGAACAGATAGATGAACAAGGCGTTGAGGGAAATCACCCCGAGCATCGCCACCAGAAGCGGCCGGAACTTGCGAAACGGCACTCTACTGATCCGCATCGCCACAATCGACACTGCGAGCGCCGGCAGCAGGATCCGGATATCGAACGTCGTCAGACACAGCACCATCCACACGATGAAGAACAGAAATTTCGTCACACCGCTCAGCCGATGGATCGCAGACCCAGTCTCCACGTACGACAGCCCGAAGCCGAACTTGCGACCCTTCTTCGCCCCTTCTTCGGAGGAGCCGCTCTTCGTTCGGGGCGACGCGCCGCCTTCCTCCGACACACCAGCTTCCGCAGACTCGACCGGACCGGCAGAACGCAACTCCTGCGCCGTCTCGTCCAAGACCCCGACAGGCTCCATATCCATTTCGTCAACCGAGACATTCCCGGTCGTCTCGGCGGAAGCCTCGGCCGCCTGACGCCGCTCGTCCTCCGCGGCGATGAACGTCTCGATGAACGACGGAATATCGGCTAGAGCGATCCCCGCTTTCTGCCCCAGCGTGAACAGCGACGTCACCTTCAGATTCGCCCGCAGCAGCAACTCCTCATCGCTGAACACCTCGCTCACAGGAGCATCGCGCAGCAGTCTGCCGTCGGACAGCACGATCGCTCGCGGCGTATATTCGAGCGCCAGATGCATGTCGTGCGTCACGAAGATGATCGTGATTCCCAACCTCCGATTGATGTCGCGTAAAAACGACATCAACGCCGTGTAGCGCCGATAGTCCTGCCCGGCCGTCGGCTCGTCGAGAATCAGCACTTCGGGATCCATCACCAGGATCGAAGCGATCGTCACCCGCTTCTTCTGCCCGTAGCTGAGGGCGCTGATCGGCCATTTGTGGTGCTGATGCAGAGCGCATAGCCGCAACGCATCCATCACCCGGACCCGCACCTCGTCCTCGGGAACACCCTTCAGACGAAGCCCGAACGCCACTTCGTCGTAGATCATCGTATGGCTGATCATATGGTTCGGATTCTGCATCACGTAGCCGATGCGACCGCTTCGATCGCTGATCGAATCGCCCGTCGCATCGCGACCTTCCAGAAAGATGCGGCCGCCATCGGGCCGAAGAATCCCCATCAGCAACTGGGCCATCGTCGACTTGCCCGCACCGTTCTTGCCCAGAACCGATACCATCTCCCCTTTTTTAACGGAAAAGCTGATATCGCGCAGCGCATCGCGTAGCCCGTCGTACGAATACGACACATGGTCGAAACGGATTACCTCGTCACCGGTGGCGAACCGATGCTCGCACCTCCGGGACGTAAACCACGACCGAAGACGCCCTGCGTAGGGCGACACATCCAGAGAATCGATATCAATGATATCTCTGGTCGGCTCGATCCGACACCCCGCCAGTTTCAGCGCGCTCACATACAGCGGTTCGCGGATACCTTTCTCCACCAACAGAGAACCCGACAAGAGCTCCTGGGGAGTCGTATCGAGGCAAATCCGCCCATCATCGACCAGAATGATCCGGTCGACCGGCCGATGCAGCACATCTTCCAGCCGATGCTCGATGATCACCACCGTCTTGCCGGTGCGCTTGTGCAGCTCGTCGATCAGCTCGATCGCCAGTTTGCCCGTCGCCGGATCCAAATTTGCCAGCGGCTCATCGAACAGCAGCACCTGCACATCGTCCACCATCACACCAGCCAGCGAAACCCGTTGCTTCTGCCCCCCGGACAGCGCCCCCGGCGGCTGCTCGAGGAAATCATCCATATCGACCAGCGCCGCCATCCGATCGACAAGCTCGATCATCCGTGGCTTGGGGACGCACTGGTTCTCCAGCGAGAACGCGATATCCTCGGCCACAGTCAGCCCGACGAACTGTCCGTCGGTATCCTGCAGTACCGTTCCCACCAGCTTGTTCAAATCATAGATGTCGGCGCTCGATGTTTCCATTCCGCCGACTTTCAGCGACCCCTCGATTTTTCCCTCAATGGCATGGGGGATCAGACCGTTGATGCAGTTGCCCAGGGTGGACTTGCCGCTCCCGCTCGGGCCGACGATCAGGATCTTCTCCCCTTCGCGTACATGCAGGTCCACCCCCTTGAGAGTGGGAACCTGCTGAGACTGATAGGTAAACGAGAAATCGCTGAAATCCAACATGTTCAAACGCCGGACATCAGGCTACTTGGACTGTACGCTCTCGTCGAGACTCAAGTTGGAATTGTTCTTGTTACGCCGGGCGATCAACATCATCAGCAACGAACCGAGGATCGCGATGACTACCGTATTGACGAACGCGATCAGCAGCTGCTGCGTCACCACCTTGTTCAGCGGCTCCGCGAACAGGAAATAGTCGAGGATCGCGCTGATGCTGTATCCGACGAAGTTGCCGATGAATGACAGCAGGATGAAGATCCCCACCTGCTTGCCGCCGAACACCCCTTCGTCGAGCTTCTTGCCGGTGAACATCGGAAACAATCCGATCACGATGCCCACGATGCCGCTGCCGAGCACCCAGGTGAACCATACGCCCCAGCCGGCGAACAGATCAGTGATCCAGTGGCCGAGGAATCCGACAAGGAATCCGACGATCGGCCCGTATACTCCCGCGAACAGCGCCAGAATCGCCATGGCCGGTTTGATCGTCGTGTTGGCGAAAATAGGGATGCCGATCAGCCCTCCCAACCCGTACAAGGCCGCGCCGATCGCCACTACGACGACCATTTTGACGAACTTCATGGATTTCTTCTGCTCCATAACCCACCTCCATACTGTATGTTCCGGTCCATCCTCCGACGGACAAATCTCTCACATGAGGGTCATTGCAAGGTCATTGCAATGACCTGCCACCGGGCGGCGCCTTCTCGCCATTCTGCGTCCTAGGCAGGGCCGAGCGCCTGAGCCATTCTACGAGCCCGTAACTGAACCGCAAACTCTAGGTCAGGTCGAGAGCACTGGCCTGCGAAGCTCTAGGAAACGCCCCTCTACCATGACCTCGGCCTATCGGAATCCCGCCCCCTTCTCCAAGGTGATGACCCACCCTTCGCCGGTGCCGATCCGATATTCGGCGGAGAAACTGCCCTGATTGACCGCCACCCCAACGTTCAGCAGACTATTGATGTACAACAAAGCCTCGCCACGGCCGACTTCGGTGAAATTCTTGCAGAACTTCAGCTCGTAGCCATACACGATCCGCCCCCGATACGCGATCGTCACCCAAACGGGATCCCCGTGAGACACCCCGAGACGAGCGAACAGGGAATCAGGGATGTTCGTCCACAGACTCCCGTAGCGAGTATCAAGGATATCGATCGCACCGACAATCCGCTTGCCGTCGAAAACCGCATCCTGGACATCAAGCTGCACCACCTGATTGTCGAGAACCTCGCCGACCTGATCGAAGTCGATCACGCCCGCTGCGATGCGAGCTCCAGTATACGCATACACATCCCTGCCATGGAACGTATAGCTGAGCTGGCTGTCCTTCAGCCGGTTGACAGCCTCGCTGATCTCCCGACGCTCCACGATCCCCACCTGTCGGGAGACATGGGTCAGAGTGCCGTTGTCGGGTGTCACCACAACATGCCCGGAAGCCGTGAGCACCGCCACGCTCTTCCTGTCGCTGCCTACTCCCGGATCGACCACGCAGACGAACACAGTTCCCGGCGCCCAGTACGTCATGGCCTGTATCAGACGATATGACGCCTCCCAGATATTGAACTGGGGAATTTCATGCGTCAGATCATCCAGCTTCAGATCCCGGCATACCTCGTCGGCCACGCCATGCATCGCGCTCACCGCTCCATCGACCGTACCGAAATCGCTCATGAACACCACCGTCCTACGCTCCAGCCACGGGCGCTCACCCTTCAATCTTCTCGCTACATCAGCCGTATCTTCCACCATAGCCCACCTCTTATCGATCGCGTGAACCGGATCGCTCGCCGCACGGAGCGGTGACCTGGTCATCAGCCTCAACCTCAACCAGACGGACCCAGCGGAACGTGAAGAACAATACTGCCGCGGCGATCACCCCGGCGATGACGCCGACCAGCGCCTCGACCCAATGCGGTCCGTCCCATACGATGGAAAGCAATGAGAACCCTGCTGCCAAAGACAGGATCAGCACCACCACGGCGAATACCGTCGTGCGGACGCGCTTCTTCAACAGCGACGCCTTGTCGGTGGGCATACGATCCTCCCTCATTCTTTTCCAGCCTTCAGAAAATCATCGATGATCGCCATGAACTGCTCGTAGGTGGTAGCCAGCGGCAGATCCGGATACTCCTCCAGAATATTCGCCGGAGCACGGAACAACGCCCCGCGGTCAGCGGTGCGGATCATCGTCAGGTCGTTGTACGAATCGCCGGCGGCGAACGTGCGGAACCCCATGGAGCGCAAACCGAGAATCGCCTTGCGCTTGCCGTCCTGCTGACGGAGCCGATAGTCGACGATCATGCCGTCCCGATCCACCACCAGATCATTGCAGAATATGGTCGGCCAGCCAAGCTTGCGCATCAGCGGCTGAGCGAACTCGGTGAACGTATCGGAAAGAATCACCACCTGCGACTTGCTCCGCAACTCGTCCAGAAATTCCCGAGCCCCGTCCAGCGGATCCATCGTACCGATCACGTCCTGAATATCGGAGAGCGTCAGATGCCGCTCCTCAAGAATCGCCAGACGACCGCGCATGAGCACATCATAATCGGAGATATCTCTCGTCGTCAGCCGCAACCGCTCGATTCCGGTGCGCTCCGCTACATTGATCCATATCTCGGGAACCAGCACCCCTTCCAAATCCAGGCAGACGATATCCATCGAATCCACCCCCTCCTCACGAATACAACAATATTTCCCACAGTATCACCGAGAACCGGTGATGAATGCAAGCGCAAGAACGCGCTATTCCTTGAACTTCTCCGGAGCGACATCCAGAACCAGCGCACGAGCCACGCAGTCGGTCGGGTCGATCAGATTGCACGGGACCATATCTTCGCTCAATGCCAACGGGAGTTCCGTACACCCGAGGACGATCGCACCGGCGCCCCGCTCGACCAGATGCATCGCCTCGTTGCGCAGAATCGTCTTCGCTTCACTGGAAACAGGAGACTTCGCCTTGATGCCGAACGCCCGATCATAGATCGCCGCATGCACCCGGCCCTGCCCCGCCGCATCGGGTTCGACCAGCTCAAGCTGTTCGTAGCGTTCCATATATCTGCGATATACTCCGGTTTGATGCGTCCCCATCGTCGCCAGCAACCCGACCTTCCCTCCATCGGGGAATAGACGCTGCAACACCTTGCATGTCTCGTCGATCATGTTGACGAACCGCACCTGCGGATATTCCCGCCCGACGGAGCCGAGCATTTGGTCGAGGATTTTCGGGGCATGGGCGGTATTGCACGCCACGGCGATCGCCGTAGCCCCGCACTTCGCCAATTTCCCGAAGCAGATCGACAACCCGCCCGCCGGATTGGCGCCGTCATGCAGCAGATATTCCGTCCTGTCCGGAATCAACGACGGGCAGGAGACAAGGTACAGATCGATATGCTCCTGATCCGTCTTCGCGTTCGTATGATCGAATACTTTCCGCACCAGGTCGAGCCCCGCATACGGCCCCACGCCACCGATGATTCCGATCGCTTTGTCCATAAGTCCGCACCTCTTTCACGCGTTCGAGACGATTGTATCACAAACCATATCTGTTGCGGGAGGTGTCGGCACGTGATATCATCAGCATACGTAGGCAGAATACGGGGAGGATGCGATGGCGGGGCCGAAAGACTACATCACCCAGCGGATGAAGGAACTGTATGTCTATGAGCTATACGGACTACGTCGCGAGCTCAAGCCGCTGAGCCGCGTCCTGTACAATGACGAAACGATCAACTGCTTCGCCACAGGAGTGTCGGACGGGCTGCGCCGCATGCTCGTCGTCACGGACAGCCGCGTCATCATTGTCGGCAACCATCTCGGATCCCCGTCCGACATCGACATCATCCCCCGCAAGGACATCGTGTTCCATGGAACGACGAAGAAGCTCTTCGCCTCCTCCATCGAGTTCACCACGACCAATGGCGCGCACTATCTTCTTACGGCGGTCTCAAGACGGGTCCTCGACCTCTTCGACTGGGCGCTGGACCAGCCGATCCGCCAGTTCGACGAATGACAGGCGACATGTTTTTTCCCGCTGTGTAGAGACATGCGACGGCCGCCTCCCAGCACTAGGCTGAAATGCGGCCGTCTTGATTCAAATCGTTAGAATTATCGGTATTTTTTTAGAATCGCAAACCAGCCGTCGAGCCAGCTTGCGACCATTTCCACGAACCTTGCAGCTAGGCCTTGTTCGGCTCCCACTTGCTCATGTCCAGTTCGCCCATCATCTTGGCGACAACCGTCGTGCAGGTCAGGTCGCCCGTCACGTTCAGCGCCGTGCGTCCCATGTCAAGGATCGCGTCGATACCGAGGATCATCGCATACGCACCGGCCACGGCGGAGCCTTCCACCACCGGCAGTCCGACC
>Ga0172378_10000752_pt1 | contig 29099 bp, 41 predicted proteins | sample GrowelOW332metaG_FD_119755 | JGI IMG/M metagenome (GOLD analysis project Ga0172378, IMG submission 119755) | Groundwater microbial communities from an aquifer near a municipal landfill in Southern Ontario, Canada - Pumphouse #3_1 metaG | ecosystem: Environmental > Aquatic > Deep subsurface >...
AGAAACATAAATACGGTTGGAACGACCGAAATCTACGCTTGTGGAGATATGAGTGAGGATGCTCACTCAGCCCAAGAAGCCCACGAATCTTCAGTTCGTGGATAGTTCACATATTATGAGTATATTTGCATACCTAATTATGAAAAAGAGGACGAGAAAGATACCTTAATAAAGGTAAAAAAAAATACCCCTACTACGTTGTGAAACGTGGTAGGGGTAGTGTTTTTATAGACTTTGCTGTCTTTTAAAAAAATTGTTTGTCATCTATTAGTATATGTCCGTCAATTGTAATCCTTTTTTCTGGTTTCGTTTTAAGGATATCCATCATCCTGTTGCTTTTGCCATCATTTTTAAATTCGGTTTCTATCTTTTCCTTGTCATAGTCTGATATTATCCTTTCTTCGTATATCGTTTCAATTAGCTTCATCGTATGTTCCATTATTTCAATGAATTTAACTTTTCCTTTAATGTGTCATATGTTACCAATCCTCTAATAATCTCTTCTTTGTTGTCGCCATACTTTATGACCATTACAGGGATGTTTCTTATCTCGTATTCCGATATATAATGTTCTGCACTTTCGTATGACAAATCTATTTTCTTTATTGTACATACGTTATCTTTTTCAATTCTATCCAATACTTTTGCCAATGCCTTACATTGTCCACATCCAGGCGCATAAAAATCTAATATTTCCATATTAATCCAATATTATTTTAAGTTGTTTCTTTAATTGTTCGATGTCGAATCCGTCCCATACTACCGTATAGTCGACCCTTATCCTGTCTTGTTCCACTTCGGATTCATGGTGACTTATATTCTTGAATCTTAAATTCTTTACCCTAATTAGGATTCCTTTATTTTCTTTTATGAATTCAGATTCATTCAAAAATCTCACATCGTCTACGATACACCCTGATATGTTTCCTATCCTTTTAATCCAATAGTTTGTGTCTTCCTTCCTTCTCTGTTCTCCTATGTACTGTAGGATAGCCCTTCCTGAAATCCTTCCTTTGAAGTTCTTTTTGAAGTCGGATACATTTTTGAAGTCGGATATATTTTTATATGCATTTCTACATTCGGCAACACAGTTGTATATATCTGAAAATTCCTTTGTTGATTGTGTTTTTTCTATTGTTTTTGTTCCGTCTTCCTCTTCACTGAAATTATATACTGCATTCTTGTCTATCTTATCGTCGTTTACGAATGAAGCGCATTCCTTTTTTAGCTTTCCTGCGAAATTTTTTATTTTTACGTTCTGCATATAAGGTGACTTTTTTACTATAGTGGCACATGCGGTTTTTCCTGACTGCATCTTTCCCACAAATCCTATACAGTTATAGTCTGTTTTTCCTAATAAACGCATCAGTTTTTTCTTCATATGATTTCTTAGGACAGAAATCAATATACTTGTCTTCGTCATAATTATTTAAAAAATTTGAAAACACTCCATCATACGGAATGTCTTCGTTAGTGTATTTGTTAAACAACACATAACATGCGTCGTTATTTGATATTATCTGTTTTAATAATGATATTCTTATTTTACAGCCTAGAACATCTACCGTAAATACCTTACCAGATTCAGTAATTAAGTTTATATAATATCTGCTTCCTTTCTTATGTATTTCCTTGTCATGAATCCTATACATCTTTTTAATGAACGGAAACACTATCATGTTCCTTTCGTCGGACAAACCATACATTCCGTCATTCTTTAATAGCACGAATCCGTAATATCCTATTTGGTGCATTTTGACAAGTGATACGTTTACCGATTCAGAACCAGTAAAAAATTCAGATACGAAAATAAAGTCAATATTGTTATGTTCAAGAAATGCCTTTATCTTCATCATGTCAAGATATCTTAATTTGAATGTCTTGTTCGCATCTTGTATGTCATATATTATAAACTTCACGTCATTCGTATAGTCTCCGTTCTTTATGATTGCCTCTTCGTTTCCGTTATCGGATTCCGAGACAAATTCACCGTCTATCACATATTTGTTGTTTTCGAATAGTCCGATTTCGTTTAGTTTTTCACAAAACGTATCTAGGAACTTGCTTTCCCATTTAAACGGAGTTATTACTTTCTTATTCTTGTAGGCGAACTGGCATCTGAATCCGTTATAGATTGGTCTTCTTATTGAATTTAGGCCTAAGGCTTTGATATTGGATGAGCATTTGTAATATGGCTTGCTTATATACGGAGGAAGGAACACTCCTTTTATAGGGTTCGTACTGTTGCTTATTTTACGTATGAGAGCCTTCCTGCTATAATCTTCTGGGTTTTTGTCAATCATTACATATCCCTTTGCTGTAAGTTTCTCAACAAAAGTGCTTAACAGTTTTAATGCATATTCCAACTTTGAAAGTTTCCCCCTTTCTTCGTATTCGTCTTCTCCAGATGAGAATATGCGCCTAAGCTCCGACTTCTTATTTGTAGCAAAATACGTATCCAATGAGAATATACCTTCCTCGGATCTGAATATTAGCATTATGGTTTTTATTTCGTTATGCAATGGGATGTATTTCGCCAAATACATTTCACGTTTGAATTTATTACATACTTTTAACATAACGCTTCATACATTTCATAAATTTCACTTTCGGAATAACCTGTTGCCGAACTTGTCTTTTCGTCGAAATCAAACCAATCGTCTTCCAATGTAATCCATCCAAATATTCCGCATCCCAATATTTGCTTTGGTGTCATTTTGGATAGGTTGCTGTCGTTTATCTCAATTATATTATATCCTTTATTTTCATTAAGATACTTAACTACTTTCTCTATGTCAATTACTTCCTCTTCTCTTTCTTCCATGATATGATTTCATTATAAAAATTAATTTTAATCTGTGGATTTAGTTCATTGACTTTCTTTGAGAATAACCCTGCATCATACTGCACGTTATTGTTAAGATATTCTTTTATGTCCTTAAATGTTTCGTATCTTTTATCCCTTACAATACTTTTCATAGCGTCTCAAAATCCTTTGTTTTGAGACGCTATGTTTATATAACTGCTTATCTGGTCCATTACTTTACTCCAGTATGTCCGAATCCTCCTCCTCTGTCGGATTTCTTTATTTCGTCTATTTCTTCTATTGGAAGCATGTCTACCTTTGACAATACCAATTGCGCTATCCTGTCATTATGGTGAACTTTGAATTGCGCCAATGAATGGTTTATAAGGATTATTCCTATCTCGTCCGTATAGTCGCTGTCAATCGTTCCTGGAGAGTTGAGTACGGTGATTCCATATTTTATTGCGAGTCCGCTTCTTGGCCTTACCTGAAGTTCGTACCCTGCTGGAATGTCTGCACAAAGTCCTGTTTTTACAAGCATTCTATCTCCGGGATTTATTATTTTCCATTCCTCATCCTTTAGATATGCGCGGACATCCATCCCTGCGCTTCCTTCTGTTGCGTATTCTGGCAATATTACGTCATCATGAAGACGTTTAAATTTTAGTGAATAGTTCATTGTTGAATGTTTTAATTGATGACGTATAATCGTTACTTATAGTACCTTCCTTCGTCACCTGTGTTCTTAGTCTAAAAAAATCTTCCATTCTTGGTCTATTCCTTATTTCCTTGCAATTATAGACCGTATCTCCAACTTCAATCTCATAATCTGGTTTTGAAAGCTCTTCCTTCAGAAGCTCCAATTTGCAATTTTCACCATATATAAGATTATGCATTTTCCTTTCCTTGTACATTATGCACATAGGAAGTTTTGACACGCTGCATGACATCATTATTCGTGACCCACGAAATAGATGCTCCAATCGGTCTATATCGAGTATCACGAAGGCGTGCCTGTCTTTCATTTCTTTCGCCATATTGACGAAACCGTCATAATCCTGCCTATGACATACTATTTTTACCAACATGACAAATTACAAGATATGCATTAGTATATTCAATTATACACTTTATTCCATCACGGCGATATCGGTTGACCACATCCTTGAATTTATGTACTATCTTTTTATCATAAGACAAGTTGTCTTTACTTGTTCTATCTATGTTGAATTTATAGATTATCCTACCTTTATATCCTGGTACTTTTAGATTGGCATACGCTAAGGCTACGTTCGTTTCGTTCCAATCTTCATATATGTTTTCAACCATATCATAGACAGCATTGTTTTTAAACAACAGTTCATTTTTATAAATCACAGTCATAGTCTCTGTTGTTTTTTTTGTTATTGAAAAATATTAACATCATTTTTCGTCCTTGAGAACGTGACATATTCGAGTTCTCGCCTTACGAATTTATCTTTACATTCTTTTATGTTCTTTATGTCTATGAATACGTTTCCGTATGTCGAACCTTGACTTTTATGTCCAGTAAGGCAATATCCGTAGTCAAACGCTTTTGTTTTTATTACCCTATCGTCCAATGTCATGTTCTCCATCGTAACGAACGATTCGTTTATCATAAAGTATTCCTTCCATAGTTTACCTGAAACCATAGTATGTCTTCTTGTCTTTTCCATAATGGCACGTTTCCTTATGTTTTCCATTTCTTCTACTATGTAATTCATAATGGATTTATCGTTGTGCATTGATGCCAAGAAAACAGAATACTCCTTATCAAACTTATTGTTTTTAAGCGTAAGATAATATCCTTTTATTTCTTTGTTTATTACAGGAACGATGAACGTCGTCATTCTTGGTTCGTTCTGGACTATATAATCACAACTTGTTATGAATTGTCCTCCGTCCTTGGACTTGAAACTTCCGAATGCAGTAAGAAACTCTCCTTTGTTTATTTCGTCAGGTTCATCGTTTTCGAATATGAACTTACGCAGGCATTTGTTATATAGATAACATCTTTCATTGGTATATGCGAACATCTTTGTCATGTCGGTATCCTCTTCGTCTATTGCAGCCTGATAATGCTCGGCAGCCTTCTTTATAAATTTAGAAATGTCATCATATACTATTATAGAACCATTTTCTCCGATTGTCGTTTCGAAATAAGGAACGAATTCCGTCCTAAGTTGTTTACATGCTTTATATACTTCGGAATCTTCACTTTGCCTGTGTATCTTCCTTAAATATATCATCTCTCCCTTAAACGCCTTTGATATCTCATCCGAACCTACTGCCCTTATCTGTGAAACGTCTCCTACGAATATTATTTTGCTTCTCATCTCTTCACATGATTTGACAAGCATATCATATAAGTCATCGTTAAGCATGGAACATTCGTCAAGGATAACTACTCCTCTATTAGGTATCTGTCTCATTGATTCGTTTGACTTGAACAATAACGAACGTAAATCAAGGTTGAAGATGTCTAATGAAGGTGACATTGCAAGTAGCTTATGTATGGTAATGCTATCGTCATCATACATCTCCTGCATGATTAATGCGGCTTTATTTGTAGGGGCACACAAAGTATATTGCATGTTCATCTTCCTTACGTTCTTTATAACCTCTTTTATGACAGTTGTCTTTCCTGTTCCAGCCTCTCCAGATAGCGTTATTACGTTTTTTTTGTTGTCTTTTAAAAACTCGCTTAATTCCTTTATTGCGTTTTCTTGGTCTTCACTAAATTTGAACTTCATTTTTCTTCCATTTTTTTTGCATCATTGCCGTTATGTCGTTAAGTAATCTGAATCCGTTCTCGTCTACATCCACCTTAATAAGGCATTGGTTTGTATTAGGATTGTCAAGACCTCCAAGCTCTTTTATATATCCGCCTAATTTAAAATAATCGAACGGCATATCTTTTGTAGGAATCTTACATCTGCCAGAATACCATGCAGTCTTTATATAAGGATATTCATCCTTTACTTTTTTAAGGATATCCTTCAATCCTTTTAGGTCTCCGTCTCCTCCCATGAATAGAATACATGTTATATGTTCATTCATGTTTTCGGATATTGCGTCTATTGTTAATTCGTCCCCTATGTCTTCGCGTAAATGAGGGCTATGACATCCTTCGCATAGGTTAGGACAGTTTGTTATGTTTATCGCAAGGGAAATCTCATCAGGAATCTCTTGGAAAACCATTTCCATATTATAGTATTTCATCATCTTCAGTTATTACACATTCAGTTGTCAATATAAGGCTTGCCACTGATGCCGCATTTTCAATTGCTACACGTGAAACTTTTGCTGGGTCCAATATTCCAGATATGAGGAAGTCTTCATATCTGTCTTCTTTTACATTATAACCAAAAAACACATTCTTTTGCTTGCTTATCCTGTCTACATAGACTGCACTGTTTTTCCCCGCATTTGATATGATTCTGTTTATAGGTGCTAATAACGAATCGTATATTATTTCAATGCCTATTTTTTCGTCATATGAAATATTTTTATCCAACTTCAATAGACTAATTGATTTTCTTGCCATTATGTATGCGACTCCACCACCTGGAACTACACCCTCTTCCATTGATGACCTTACCGCACTTATTGCATCGTCGATTCTATCTTTCTTTTCCTTTATTTCCATTTCGGATTGTCCTCCTACTTTTATTACCGAAACTACTCCGTTAAGCATTGACATCCTTTCTGAGTCTATAGTTTCTGTTGCGCTTGAATCCACGTATTCTTTCCTTTTTTTGAATTCATCTGTATTTGCTCCCCTTCCGTTCACGATTATTGTGCTGTCTCTTGACACAATTACCTTTTCGGCACTTCCGTTACATAATATAGACAGGTCATCTATCGCCTCTTTTTGATTCTTTCCTGTAAAAGGAGCTTTCACGACACATACACTTAATGCTCCCTTTAGTTTGTTCGTTATTAGAGTTGACATCACACCTTCGTCAATGTCACTTACTATAAATAAGATAGGAAGGTTTTTGCTGTTTGCCGAATTCAGATAAGGAAGGATTTCATTTATAGTATTTACTTTTTCTTTTGTTGTAACTATAAGAGGATTGACAAATTCAGTGGTTGAATGTTCTGTGTCTGTGATAAAATATTTGGACATATATCCACGATTGAATTTGCTTCCTATTATCGTCTCCACATATGTATCGTTTCCGAGCGAGTCTTCGACCATTACCGTCCCGTTCCCTTTAATCATAGCTTCAGCGACTATATTGCCTATCTCTTTGTCGTTATTGGCTGAAACGGTTGCCACGAATCTTATCATGTCGTTATTGTCTTCTACTTTTTTTGATATTGATTTTATTCCACTTACCACATATTCTACAGCCTTGTCAATACCCTTCTTTAAGTCTACCGAGTTACATCCGAACTGAATACGTTTAAGTCCTTCCGAAATTATAGCTTGCGTTAAGACGGTTGACGTAGTAGTTCCGTCTCCTGCGTCATCACAAGTTTTTGAAGCTACAGCCTTTATTATCTGTGCGCCAATGTTTTCGAATTTATCTGATAGCTTAATTGATTTTGCTACCGTGACACCATCTTTTGTCGCTTGTGGGGTTTCGTATTTATTTCCTATTATGACGTTCTTTCCCATAGGACCAAGTGTTACTGCCACCGCATCGGCAAGTTTATCTATTCCTTTTTTTAGGGATACCCTTGCTTCATCATTGAATTTCATTTCTTTCATATTTATAAATTTAATTTTAGGGAAGAAAATATTTTCTTCCCTAAAACATATTATACTAATTTATGGTAAAATCTTTTTTTCGCTTCAATTTTACGTCCTTCGCTAAACTTTGATATCCTTACAAGATAACCTATTATCCTTGTCATATAGTCTAAATCTTCGCTTCCGCACATATTACATTTATTAAGATAGTCTTTAGATATATGTCCGCATTTATTGCATATTGTATTAGGTACGTTAAACGTAAAATAACTGCAACCTTTTTTTGCGCACTCATTGACGATAATTTCATATTGTTTCTTTGTTAGGTGTTCAGTAAGATTAAGATGGCACGCAGAACCTCCACTTAGTTTGCTTATGAACTCATTTCCATGCATTTTAATTTTATCAAATATAGTAAGTGTAGTATCTTCCACTTTATAGAAATATGAGTTGTAACAGTCACGTGTTACAGAATATCCGTCTTCCTTATCCCATTTGGAATGCTTTACTCCAACCGATTCGGCGGGTATCATCTCTGTATTGAACATGTGGTGTTCGTCATGATATTTATTGTTTGCGTTTTCGCATATTCCAAGTATTTTATTTGCGAAGTCCTTATACTTGTCGTTATAATTGATGTCTATGCCCATAAATTCAGCAAGTTCCAGCAATCCGTTTATCCCTAACGTAAGATATTGTCTATCTATATTTATATATCCCGCATCGAACATAGGTAGCATTTTGTTGTTACAGAACATCGTTATAATATCATTATATGCAATCTGAAATTTATGTATGTCGTTTACCACTTCATCAATGAACTCAAATGGATCTCTTCCGTTAGCCACTGCCCATTGTCCACATCTATTTAGATTGATTGTCATAACTCCCTTTGATCCTGTCGAGACTCCTCCTGCTCCCAGCGTATAGCTGAATCCAGTATTGTTTATCTTGTTTTTCAGTCTACAATTATGTGTAATAATTCCGTTAGCAAGAGTAAAATAAGGATTAGTCTTGTTTGCCATTTCGAAACAATACATGAATTGGTCGTCATATTCATAGTGTTCAATTGATTTTATTCTTATATAAGCACTGTTGTTCACAAACCTAGTATATGGCATATCCATTCTATCAATCCATTCTATACGCCATTCTTCCGAATCGTCAATATGTGTGGTTACTGGTACAAGTCCCATTGTAGTAAGATATGCTACTATGGATTCATATGTCTCCTTATCGTGTACCGTACATGAATTGTCCTCTTCTTCGTCCAATCCTATAAGCAGTGATTTTCTGTAATTATAGTCATATAGCGATGCCGTTATGTCAATCGGGTTGTCTTTAAGGGCTTCGTCTCCCTTGTCAAAACCTTCCTGTACGAAAGAGCAGTTGTCTCCATCGCTTGGAAGGCCTGTCGTATTGAATAGCACATAACTGTTTTTGTTTAATTCCTTAGTTTTCTTTAATGTCTCGCAATTTCCTACCAATACAGGATTGAGATGGTTTTCAGATACGCACATCGAAGAACCGTTAACCAATGTCACTTTAAAGAACTTCTCTTTAGGTAATCTTATTGGTTTTGCCTTGACCCATGCTCCATTATGGAACGTAGTGACATTCTCTCCGTCGCTTTTATCATACACATGCTTTAAAGTCTCTATGGACACGCTGCTTCCTTCCTTTATTATCACTTTAGTGTCAGGAGAAAAGCAACAGCTTGATAGGCTGTCAACGTCATCGCTTACATACGTAAAGAAAGAATGTCCTTTTGAGTACATGTCAGTTACTATGTCAAACGCTTTCTTGTCCTTAAATTCTTTCGTGTCCTTATCGTATAGCAACGAAAACGATTCTACTGGATATGTTAGGATTTCCTTCGTTCTTCTATTATTAAACCAATTCATGAACATCTGTTGCAACACTTCCAGTGTTTCCCAAATAGGTTCAGTTCCGTCAGGAAACCTGAAGTCATGGAAAATGCCTTCAAAGTAATATTTGTCGTAATATGCTATATTCCAAAACACAGCTTGGAACGACCTTGCTCCAGTAGGCTGGTTTATGCTGAATACGACCTGTTCAAAGCTGTCTTCAATTTCTTTTTTTAAAGTACGTTTTCTGTTTGACATATCAACAATTTCATCAAGCCGTTTAATATAGTCGTCACCATAGTCCTTTCTAATGAAATAATCTGTATATAAAAGATATTCAGGTGTCGAACATGCTCCAGCTAGCATTGATGACATTATGAATACTAGATTTATGAAACCTCCAGAAAAACTTCTTAGATTAGTCGGTGCGGAAGCCTCTCCTCCTAACGGTTTGAGTCCGTCAAGAAGCCATGGATACATCGAAACTGACGCACAATATGGATATATGGAAGTCTCGTCGTTCTTATAGATGAAATGATTGTTAAGCAGATATAGATATTTGTCCGCAAATTCATTTCCGTATCTCTTCTTTATGTATGTATGCATTAGTTTTCTGTTTAGTCTGATATGGCTTCCTTTGTCCATCTCGGAGACCATCGTTGCTATATTCTTGTTTGATACGTTTGCGTTTTGGTCATATTTGCTTCCTGAAGCTGCGTTTTCAGATTTCATGTATTTATCCATGAAATCAATCTTTTTCGCATTCTCCCTTGTTTCTTTATGCAATGAACGATATAATATGAACCGTTTCGCCTCTTCAAACATATTTAAGTTCATGAACGCATTCTCTATTGAATCTTGGATTTTCTCTATGTCCAACATAATAGTTCCGTCCTTTTCCGAATAGTTGATCGCATCTATATTATCATAAACTAGATTTACGACATCTTCATTGACGAGAACCGTTTTCCCGTCGTCGCTAAGTGTTTTTCTGATTGCATTTTTAATTTTGTCGGAATCAAAATCCTCGATAAATCCGTTTCGTTTATAAACCTTTATCATTTTATGTTTTATTTATTAAAAAAAAATATTAATATTCAAGAATACTTCTCAACAATAATGTCTTATCAGGCATATTAAAGAAATCCCTGTCATCGTGTGATATGATTTCAGTGAATGCGTTATAAACATTAAACATAGTTGTCTCCGAGCAGTTTCCTGCGAAGTATTTATTGTTTGTCCTATTATTCAGGAACAACGACTTATACGCCTTCATTATCATGGATGAAGAAATCTTAGACACTGCCAGTCCATTATCATAAGACGATTCCATTGAATTAAGCATCCATTTTCCCAACAGCCTCTCTCTAGTTTCCTTGTTTGATATTGATATAAGGCATTCTTTCATGCCTTTTATCATGTCAAGCGTATTGTCACTATTGTTTACGTATTCGTCAACCATCGAATAGTTGATTCGCTGATGCGTCATTTCCTGAACTGTTATTTCCGAAGGGTTGAACACGCATAGGTTTGTGCATGCGCAGTTTATCGCACCAGAATAGATTTTTGCGATTGGAACACGTGTGTTCAGTCCGTATAATAGACCTATTACGTTCTGATGGTTGTCTATTTTGTCATTAAGTACTGCCTGTACAAGGACTCTGCTATATCCTATATTTTCGATATCTGAAGTTATGATATTCGGAGTCCTTGCTTTAACTAAAAACGTATCCGTATATTTACTCATCTTATCCAAGAATGGTTCTACATATTCCTTTGTTGGCAAATATTTTTTACCTGCAACTATAAGTTCTTTTCCGTTGAGAAGTTGCTCTACTGTCATTTCTTTTTTTTCTTTCATTATTCTGTTATTCCAAATATTATAAAATTCGATTGTTTGTTGTTCGCATTGAGCCTATGATAATATTTCGATACGTAAGGAGAAGTGTTTATCGTATCCCATGCGACTTTTATTTTTATATTTACAGGAGATTTTACCTGCAAATAGAATTTGCGTATTGCCATATCCATCTTAAAACCTTTATTTGGAGGTAGGTAGAACAATACCTCTTCGGTATCGTCGTCAATTACCTGGTATACTTTCGTGACCTTTCTCCAGATGTCTTTTAAGACAATGTTCTTCCTTATGAACAGACGTTTATGTCTGTACGCGTTCTTTATGTTATATCTTATATAATAACCTTTGCCTATTACGATATTATTATTATTTAGGATTTTAGATTGGAACTCCTGCATTTCAGGAGTCCCAAGCAAAGGTTTCCCAGCGTCAATCCATTTGATTGTAATGTCCCTTCATGTGTCAAACGGAAGCATCTTTTTCATGTCTTCGATTGTACGTGCATACACGTCGAAGTTAGCAGTCTTTGTTTTTATTCCCATGGTCTAAAATGGTATTAATGTTATTAATGTGTCTTTTACAAATTTAACCATATCCTTATTTTCGGTCATTCCGAAAAGCTCATATTCTTCTGTTCCGTACATGAATCCTTCAGTTACGGCACCCAATGGCATGGCTATCTCATCTATCAATGATGGTTCTATAGCCTTTATAACTTCGTATGACGTCGTTGACGGCTTCTTTTTCCTTATCTCTTTAGTGAGATGACCTAAAATTGATATTACTGCAAATTTAGTATTTATTTCTTTCGTTCCTGAAAAATATCCTATAAAAAACTTATCATAATCTTCTGTAAGTTTTTTATATGCGTCAAGTTTTTCTTTTTCCATATATTATAATTCAAATGCGTCTACCAAACAATCTCTTTTCATATAGATCTCCCAAACGACAAGCCTAAGCAGATATGAAAATTCTTCCATTCCCCTTTCAAAGTCCGAATTTCTTGCCGCATACACTCCTGATTCATAATCAGGGACAGTGGATACTATGAGGAAGTTTCCATAGTTGAATTTAGGTTTGAACTTATATTTGTATCTTACATATATGGATAACATATACATATACATTCCGAGCTGTCTATAATAATGGTATTGTTCGAAAGACTCCCTGAAGTCAAACACTTTATGTCTTGTTGTCTTTACGTCGTTCAATGTTACTATCTGAGACTCCGTATCTATCGTAAAATTATCTAACTTGGCTTTAAGCCTTATCGTATATTCCTTGCCTTCGTCAGTGGTTGCCTTTACGTCCATAAGAAGCGTGCCTTCATTTATGGACAATGGCTTTTCGACTATATATGCAGGATTCAGCTTTGCCGATATCAGTCTGTTCGTGTCTATCGAATATTTACATAGATAGAACTTGTCACGTGTAGACTTGTCGAGGAACATTGGTATTTTTGACGATGTGTTGTTTTTTATGAAACGTCTATACTGTATATAATACTTATAACATTTTTCAACAACCTCATTGAACCTACTGTCGGTAAGTTTCCCTTTATAATAGCTTATTTTATTCGATGCTGCTATTATGGAATTGTATATCGAATATCCCTTATCTCTGAACGATATTATATTGTCAGCCATGAATCCCATTTTTGCGCTTGGTCTATCTATGTTGTCTATCATCTCATAGTCGTCAGGCTGTAATATGGACTGGTGTATGCAGCTTCCGAACAGAAGTGAATCCGAAACCTGCTGCGAACCGAATCCTTCAATATACAGTTGCCTGTTTCCGTTCTGTTCTGGATTTATAAGACCTAACTTTGAGTTAGATATGTATTCTGCGTATTTCGGGGAAAAGTATTCGTCGTCGCTTATGTCCAATAACTGTATTGATTCATATATCGGCTGTAACTTAATTTTTCCTCTAAGAAAATTAAGTTTTCGTTTTGTATCTTCGTTCATGCGTAATATGGATATCTGTTAGTTAATTGTTTATAGGCATCAATTATGCTTCCGTAGTCAAGAGAAGACACTTTTCCAGTTCCATGACCTTTCGTATATAGAAGACATGGTATCCCGCTTTTGTTTATAGAAATGAAGTTCGACATGCTGTCGTCTATAAAAAGGTCTACCCTTCCTTTTATCATCGTAGCCTTGTTTCCTGTCTGTAGGTACATCTGATAAATAGGCCTGTTCTGAAGGTCATTCTGTACAATCCACTCCTTTGTCCATGCCTTCTTGTTTACCCGTTTGGTGCAATATAGCATCACATCGAAATTAGGTCTTCCAATTACGTCCAGTCCAGTCCAGAACTCCTTTTCGTTCTTTAGGATTTGCTCGACATTCTTTGTTATCAAATAATCTTCATGAATAGAAATGTCAGATACATTGAAACGTCTGCTGTATGCGTCGTTGAAGTTCGCAAGCACTCCGTCAATATCCAATCCTATTCTCATTTGTTCATTCATATTTTATTCTGTTTTAGCTGATTGTTTATAAAACAGATTGTCCAATTCATTTAGAATGGAAATCTGTATAGCTTCATGAAGCTCGTTATAATTGTTATATACGTTTCTTTCGACAGACGGAAGCGTATGCTCTGGGGAAGTCGAATATATTTCATATTCATGTCCTTTTATGTTTATAGCATATGCATTGACATTAAAGTCAAATCCTATCTGTTCGATTACTATATGCTTATGGTCAAGCAGCTTTTGAAGCATTATTGTCTTTGGTTTGTAGTTTATCATCAATAAATTTTTTTGTTGTTTGAACTCCATATAATTTACAGAAGTCGGATATGTCCTTGCTTTTCTTCGACCTTGGGATCCAAATGCAGTCTATCCTGAATTTCTTTCTTATCTTATTCATATTGTGTATTCCAGGAAGATCGTTGTCATAAAACAACACTATGTTTTTGAATCTGTTTTTAAGCGTGCTGAACATGTCCTCTTCCATAAAAAGATTTTCGGAACACGGTGCTATGGCTGAGATTCCAAACGAGTATAGGCACATCACATCCTTTAGTGATTTTGTTATAACAAGAAGGTCTCCGTTCCTCGGTAACTGTTGTGTTCCCTGTATCATATTGCTGTTCCAATTGGATATGAACCTGAAAATCCTTTTTGTAGGATAATATATCCTCCATAATTGATTGTTTTCAGAATTTGTTCCACGATAATATCCATACGACGGTATCCTTTCCGAATAAAAGGAATGTATAGTTCCGTTCAAAAATACAGTCTTACAGCTATATACATTGAATTTTTTCAGTATGTCTATATTTACATTGAACTGATTCCAATATTTAATATCCCTTTCAGTAAAATCCTGTATCTCGACTTGTATTTCAGAAAATCCAGTAGATTCGAATTTCGTCTCAGATATTTTAGGCGTAGGGTTCTTCGGTAGTTCCTTACGTTCTATATATCCGAAATCGTTTGCTATTATATTTATTGCCTTATAGTAATCGCAATTAAACTTAAACTTTACTACGTCAATAAAATTCCCGAAGAACGCACCTGAAAAGTCTTTGAACACGATGTCTCCGTTTTTAGCTACCATAAAGGAACACGTAGGTTTATTGTCTTTCCTTAGCGGGGATTTGAACAGACCCTTTTTTACTTTTATTCCAAGATAGTATTCCATGTACGTTTCCTGTGAATTTCTCTCCAAAAGATAATCTTTTGTTATTTTCGGCTCTATCTTTAGTTTCATCAATACTTACTTAATAATATCATAAGATAGTTTGACCGAGACATTTCAAACGAAACGCCTCGGTCAGTTTTATTATAGTAAATTCAGAATATCGTCATTGTTCGATTGGTTCGTAATATTTGTACTTTTACTATCCGCATTAAGGAATGAGATGTCTGAAGTTGGGTCTGGTATCTGTGCCGTAGGAGCTGCGCTAAAAATCTTATTCTTTAGCTTTTCGTCGTATTCAGAAATAAATACCTTGTCACCAAGGAAATTATCTGCCATGAATGCGTCTCCGTTTTTGCTTACCTTACAAAAATAAGGTAGTCTTGTGCGTCTTTTCTTGTCGCAGATTAACTTTAGTTTTGTCTTCATTCCGATTGAAGGTAATAGAATCTTTTCAAGTCCGTTGCAGAACTTAATGAAATCATCCTTGTCTACGAAATCTATTGTCTCCGCAAATTTATTGAACGCTTCAATCTTATCCTTCGCGAATGTCATTAGGATGTGACCAAGTTCGAACTGCAATGATTCGAAGTTGCTTGGTTGAGGATATGTCGACTCTGGTCTTACTCCGTCTGATGGTTTAGGCTGCCAGATGGTCTCTTCAAAAATTTCTTCTTTGTCGTTTTCGTATACAAGTCTGAATGTCGTAAATGTCTCTCCTGTTTTTTCTGATTTAAACTCGTTCATCTTAGCTTCCTTTAGCATCACATCGTGTACCATAAATGGGTCCATAATTCTTTTAGTGTTAGAAACTGATTTGTTTGCCACGATGTTCATCTTTAATGTTGCCATAACAAAATATTTTTTAAAAATTAATTAATTAATAAATAAATTACAAAATAGGTGTTTTTTTTTAGTTAAAGTTCATAGGATAGTGGATCATTGAGATTTGTCGAATCTTCTTCAAACTCAAATCCAGCTGCCTCCAATAGGCTTTTATCCCTTTCCAATGGTTTAAATAAATCGTCATCACCGTTGCTTTCCTGTTTGTTTTTGTTGAGCATCGGTAATTTGAATTCAATTTTTTCTTCCTGTTCAATTCTATCTCCGTCTTTTAGGAGTGCAAAGATACCATTTAATGTCGGATGGGCAATGAGATTGAATTTATTTCCGAATTCCTTTAGCATGTCGTTTTGGAATCCCCTGAACGACACGGTTTTATTTTTTAGAATTTTATTTCCTCCCTTACAGTCAAAGGAATCTTCCTTTCCTATTATTGGTCGTAATACTCCAAATAGTTTATCGTATTTTATTAATATCCTATCGTCTACGATTAGACCAATTGTATCAAGTGCCTTGTCGCTGAATTTGAGTGAGTTTCCTATTAACTCTATATCATTTTCAGTCTTTTCTTCAATATCTGCATTGCTTTTTTTATCTACAATTTCCTTAGAATTAATAAGTTTGATTTCTTTTGTTTCTGGATTGAAGTCGAAAGACATTTCGTATCGTAATTTCATTATTGCGCTAAATAAGGATTTTTATTTTTTATCTTTATTCGACAACGAAGGATAAATCCTGTCCCAATGAGAGACGAAACTTCCGTCTTCCTGTCTTTCTGCTACTATGATTTGTTTGTTCGCAAGATGTTTAGGCCTTGCTCCAGCTGTGGCTTCGCCGTTCGTTTTAAAATTAACACATAGGTTTGATTCCTTATCACGATAGATGAACCCAATCGCGTCGGATTTAGAGCATAACACACGTGGAGTCTTTCCCGACATGTCCAATTCCTTTACATTTCCAATCTCGGAATCGGATGCTGTGATTACACTCTTGTCCTTAATATGTCCTACCATGATGATATTGTCCACTACCGAAGACAGTCTGTTTATAATCCTTTCGATAGCATCCCTTAGAGCTCCATATCCGGCTCCGTTTGGTGCTTCGAGTACATTCGTTCCGTCGAAAGTAGAACCTGCCGCAGTGTTCTTATAAAGTGCCAAAGCAAGGGGCTTTGCAAAGTCCTCCAGTGCCGTCAACGTATCTATGGCGGCAAACTTATAAGGTTTTCCAGCATCCTCTATCTCCTTGCACATTTCAAAGAATTCTGCTACTGTGTTTATCTTTATCTTTAACGCCGATACGTAATCAGAACCGTTCTCCAAATCCACCAATAGACAATTGTCGAGAGTCGACAATAATGATGTCTTTCCTACTTTTGGACATCCGTAGATGATTAGCTTCTTTGGGTCTTGTGTTGATTCTGGTATTTTAGATGATGGCAATTGTATCATATTATTTATTGTATTATCAATCGACCTAACGTCGATTTTGTTGGTAACGATGTATTGTTATTATCTGAATCACTTGTTCTATCTATTCTCTTCCAATCTACATCCATATAACTGTCGTATCCCATTTCCTCCATTTCGTCTGGCTTTGGAAATTCCTTCCATATTCCGCACGAGCCATAAAATCCAGCAGCTATGCACATGTCTCCTGCGTCATATCTACTCTTTAATAGCTGAACGGACTTATATACATTTTTAAGCCTGTCGCATTGGTAGTTCTTATGGGTTTTCAGATTCTGTCTTACAGGGTCGAATACGCCTATCATAATGTCGCATGCCTGTTCCACGGAAGACGAATCCCTGACGTCAGACCTTTGTAAGTCCATAAATCCAGACTTCCTTCTGTCCATGGATGTTACGTCCCTATTTGCCTGCATTACAGCTGTAAATGAAGTACCGCATATGTTTCTAAATTGAATCATCCATTGTGCGGTTTTATCTATCTCTTCCTTAGTCTTACCCTGTAATAAAGCCATATGGTCTACTATGCCTAACAAAACTTGCTTCTTGTTATTTGGAATGTAAATCACATTATTGTCAGTCTCTTTGAACTTTCCCCTTTTCTCCAACTCGGCCTTCATCTTCTTCGCGAACAGGTCGGAGTTTATCGCCTTGTCATATATGGTTATCTTCTTTAGAATCTTCTGAAGCCATTTTTTACTGTCCTTGATATACTTGTATTCTATATCAGAAAGTTTCTTGTTTTTCCTTTTTGAAAAAATATCCTTCATGGACAATATCTGTCCATATGTTTCATATATGTACATCGACATTAGTTTAGCCAATATTATTGGCCTTCCTAACTCAAGCGAGAAGTATATGAGGTTGTAATTGTCATTGTCCAGATTGTCCATTAACGGACGGTAGATATAACAATAAAGTACAAATGAACTCTTTCCCGAACCTGATTCTCCGAATACTAAAGAAAATGTCTTCTGTGTGACTCCGTCTATAAGCGATTCAAGTTTGGGCATACCCATTGGCATACCCCAATTGTCGCCGTTTAGTCCAGATTCAACCATTTCATAGAACTCGTCAATTTCAAGTTCTTCACTAATCATTTCATCTTCATTCATCCTTAGATTGACTCTATGTAATTGAACGACAATCCGTCAAACTCGCCGTCTTTTAGTTCCTTCAGCCTTACCCATTCATTGTTTATTACGAAATCCGCTATGTTCTTATTGATGAAATTGGTATTGTTTTTAGCCCAATCTATCAGTCCGATAATCTCATTATGCTTGGAGACCTTCCATCCTATCGCCTTCCCGTATGCGTTACAGAAGTCTTCAAGGCTGTTGAATTTCTTTGCGTAATTTATTAACGAATAAGTCATGTCCTTTATCGTAATGAAATGAGGATACATCTGTATCAGTTCCTCTCCGAGCTTATTCGACGCCTTGTCGAAATCGTTTAAAAAATTCTTGTTGAATATCACGCTCTCTATGTTAAATTGAGTACCGGGAAGCGGAATTTCGTATTCCACAGTAAAAACGTGTTTGTTTTTAAGCAGAGACAACATTTCCAGCAGTGGCCTTTCATTTAATTTGTTTGTATAATATTCAACAAGCGTTTCTTCGTTACCTTGTTTAGCTAAATAAATTAATTGTGATACGAACATCTCTTCGACGTTCAATCCATATTTGCACATTATCCTAATTTCATCAAACTTATTGATTGACATTGATTCCATTTAATTCGATTTTTAATTGTTTGTCCAAAACAATCTAAATCCATTCTCGTTACACTCTATTAAGATGCGTTTGGAATGTCGAATTAAAGTTTCAGTTTTAACTTACAACTTTTTTGTCTATTTACGAATGTATCGCCATAGACATGTCTATAATCCTTTCCTTCCAACATCAAGTCAAGCTGACTCTCGTTTATGGTTATTATCTTATCGTCAGTGTTTGAATTATAGAACCATTTCTCTTCGCTTGTCCCTTTCATTACCAATATGAATAGTTCCGCTACTTTATCTGGAGAAAATCTTATCACCCTTCCCCTGCGTTGAACGGAAGTGACCTTACTTGAATTTACGTTAAGTATAATTCCTACGTTAAGACCTCGTATGTCGACTCCCGCATCCAATGCCTTAGACGTATGCATTACTCCAATATCGGAGTTGTTGAATGAATTCATCATCTTCTCGCGTTTCTTCTTGGTCAGTTTGGAATGTATGGTAAATTCGTTACGTTCTAAAGCAAGTTTATTTGCCGATTCCACAGAAGGGCAAAATGTTATTATCTTTTTATCTTTTCTGCTGTCAAGGATTCTATTCAGGACTTCAAATTTTTTATGATGGTTATGTATGTACTCGTTCTTCCTATGCATTATCTTCGAAAATATTACCGCATTGGAAAGTATTGTCTTGTTCATATCCGATTTCTTTTTAGGGTCGTTTCCAGTATATAGTAACCTTGAATACTGTGTCCGTATTTTCCAATCGGACAAACATGCAATTGCCAATTTAAAATTGAAGTCGAAGAATGAGAATATACTACTGAACTGTCTTATTATCTCATCATATTCATCTTTATCGTCTGGTTCTATAAGGACAAGATACGTATTGAATTTTGATACCCAATTATTCTTAAGTGCTTCATCGAGCGTTATTTCGTCTACTATTGGACAGAATTTCTTTAGTATGACTTCCCTTCCGTCGATTCTTTCCATAGTTGCCGACAGGCACATTATATATCTGTACCTTACGCATGAGAATACCTGTATGAACGTGGTCGCTAAAAACATATGTGATTCGTCACATATGACAAACGACACTTCCCATTTATGCATAATTACCGTATTTATTATCTCCACACGGATATTGTCATATATCCCCAAACCTATTTCATCAATTGACCTTTTCCATTGGTTCTTTAGTTCCTCCGTAGGAACTACGACTAGAACTGAACCGTCAGGATAATGTTTTTTCATCCTTATTATACTCATAAGAGCAGTCCTTGTCTTGCCTACTCCAGTGGTCATTACTATCGTGCCTCTTGCCCCGTTATCCATCCATTTGCGTATGGCAATGTTTTGTCTTTCCGTTCTTTCTGTTTGTTCTACCATAATGACATCTGTTTTATTTCTATGGAATTTATTATGTCAGTACATTTTTTTATATAAAAGTCATAATCTATGTCATTCTCTTCGCTAACGGAGATGTATGGAGAACATAACACATCCTTTATCCCTTTCCCTGACTTTATTTTATCCGCCTTATATCCGTTTTTTGATATATATATTCTAATGCTGTCATAATATTTCAAACAATCATATTCTTTTGTCTTTACGTTATACCTAGACAGGATTATCGCATTGTCAGAAGGGTTTATCATAGTACAGAAATCGAACATATCCTTATGGTTTCGTATCGTGACCGAAACAGGAATTCCTTTTATGAAATACTCGTTCAGTGCTATCGGAATTATCATGAACGAACTGTCTTTATGTATTGACTTTGACAACGAGAAACATCCTATCATCTTGTTCTTTGACGATACTGCAATGTAGTTGTTAACGTCCTTTGCTATTATTCTGTCGTAAACGCAGTCCTTCATGACGAATCCGAACGTGTCGCTCAATTCGCTGCATATTCCGTATATTTTTTTTGCATCCCTAAGATTAGCGACAATCTCTATTCCATCGCTGTTTATAAATATTATTCTTTTTATATATTCTTCTATACTCTGTAACCATAGGCACATGAAGCATTGTGATGCTATAGTAGTACTATAAGTAAACTTAGTGTCAAAAAAAGCAGAATGAGATTCGTTGGATTTGCCATAGCACGCGTTCAATGCATCCTTTAGCACCTTACTTAATGATTCGTTTTTTATTCCATAATAAAGCCTATATTTTATTATCCTATCATATATTCCTATAAAGCAATTAAGCATATGCGAAGGAACGAGACTCAAATATCGTATCATACTTGGATATAGGGAACTTACGTCAAACGACAATATAACCTCTCCTTCTTTCGATTCGTATATTCCTGGTTTTGTCACACTATGTGCTCCGCCAAGACCGAACGTTATTTCCATGTCTTTAAATATAACGGAATGCGAAAACCTTATCTTTTCAGACACATAAGTTCTCTTTATTTTCTTTATAAACGAAAGAAACGATTCGTTAGTTATCTTTTTATGGAAATCAGGAAGGCATTCGGATAATTGTATCTCTTCGTATGTGTTTGTGTTTTGCTTTAAAGTATAGGAATCTACCGTTGTGGCTCTCTTGTATAAGGTAAGTAATATCCTTTCTCCTATTTTGAGGCCTGGCAAGTTAGAACATGATATTTTAAAATTATCATATATCTCTTTCCTTATGTACATTTGATTTATTGATTTGTATTCGTCATACAAATCCGTATCATAAGGCACTATTCCTAATGACAGGTCATACATGGAAGCTATCGCTTTTGATTTTGATTCCGTATATTTCCTTACTTCTTCGAATTCGGTTACATAGCCTTGTTGTGCAAACGGATTCGGTGGTATGTCATTTAACCTAAGATAGAACTTGACTTCGGATAATGTAGTTAATCTATTTATATTGTTAAGCCCGAATAGCAATGCTATGTCAAACTGTTTTACGACCTCATCTTTTTTTGGAATCCTTATTGGGAATTCACTTGCGAGTATCATCTGTTGCCTATCATTGAACATCATAGATAGTGTATTTCCGTCAAAGCGTTCATATCCGTTCATGTCTTGCAGTATATTGTGTAATATGGGATATGCTATGGTAAGGTTGTTAAACCCTACCATAGTTCCTCTGAAAGAGGATATGAACATTACGAATTTATTGAATTCGTTGCATTTGGATGACATCATATAGCTTTGTGTTATCTTGTTTTCTATATGTGTGATTGATATGCAACAACAGTTTTGATATATGGATAAATCGTATGCTATTAAATCCTTCATTAAATCAATACAATATCTTTATAGTCTGCAACTTCGACAATTTGCTTCTTCCTTTTCTCCCATTGGGATATATGATAAGCCACCTCGTCTTCCAATTCAAAGATTATCCTATTTGCAAGTGTTTCAAGCTGGATTGTAGACATATCGGAATATTTTGTGTCACGAAGTTTCATCATGCCTCTGAACTGTGCATAATTAAGACCCTTTGGATTTACATATAGATTAAACTCTGGCTTTATGAATAGCCTTTCCCTTACTACCTGTAGCTTATCCTTGGTAGTTCCGTTTTCGGCTTTTTCAGTAAGCAATGAAATTTCATCAGGAGCGAACCATAACCCCCTATCACAAATGAACTTAGTAGTTAATGCAATCCGTTTGTATAATCCAAGTTTGTCCATGCACGCATCTACTACATATACATATGGAATATCTTCTGCCCACGAAGGGACGTTTACGGCAACGGAAATTTTAGTATCTTCATTAATGTCTATATTGTTTTTTGACACAAATTCCTTCACTGTAGACAGAAAGTTGGATTTGTTTATAGTTGAGTCTTCAAGAGTCCTTATGAACAATTCGGCAAGACATTTCTTTCTTTGTTCCTTTAGTATCTTAATTACAACACGTCTTCCTGGATTCTCGTCATCAGGATTGTCAAGCATCATGTCACAATATTTGTACCATTCCATAAGCTGTTCCTTTGTCGCATCCATCATTCGTGTCGATATCTGTTTGAATCCGTCTCCATCCTTTATTTTCTTTGACTTCCAAATATAGTTCTCACGGTTCATGTCATTAAGGACATTTTTTAATCTTTCTTTTAACATAATAATTTATTTTCTTTTTTTACTGGTACTAACTTTTCATAATATAATCCGTCGTACCTGTATGAAGTTTTATAATCACGTTTATAATCATAATATTTATCTATTCCAGCTTGCACTTCTTTTAATGTAATGCACCCCTCCAGTCCCACATATAGGTTTGGAGTCTCCCAATTGGGACATATGGAACATACTATATACTTTTTTTCTATATCATCGTAATCTAAATTTTCCAACGCTAATTCTCTATGTCCATTAGCCGTTGGTTTGATGCCTAATATACGTACATAATATGTTTTATATTCCATTTTATTTATTGATGAAATAATGAACACATCCGTACTTTGCGAAGTCGAATCCGTTTACCAGAAACATCCTGCAATTCTTTTTTTCGCATTCAGCGCAGGTCCTTTCTGGATATTTGAACTTAACTCCGTTTCTATCGAATTTATCCATTTACTTTAAAAGTAATAAAGAAATTAGTAGAACCGTTTCGACGGCTACTACAGCTTTCAAAATAATATTTTTATTATCTAAACTCTTATTTTCCTTTTTCTGAATCTCAATCTTCTCTATATACATCTTTTCGTTATTGATATATATGGAATCCTTTTCGTTGTAATTGAATACAATCTGATTATAAAAACAATTCAATGAGTCGCAATCATCCAACATCAGTTCAAGCTGTTTGTTTTCTTCATGGAGTCTATCTCTCTCTACGAATATCAAATTTGCTTTCTTCAGTTGTTCCGAAGTTATCCTGTATGTACTTTGTGAAAAACACAAAGTCGGAATCAGGAGTATTGAGAATAATGTTTTCAGTCTGCTTTTCATATTTCGTTTTTATTTGGATTATCGTGTCCCTTCTTGTGTTTATGAGACTTGATATTGAATCGGTAATTAGGATTTGCCTATCTATGATTCCGTTTAAAGAATCTATTTTACTTAAACTTCCTATATCTTCATTTTCTATGTCTTCAGAGTGTAATAGAAACGCAATCATCACAAGTAGGATTATTTCAAACAGTATATGGTATTTATTCTTCATTTTCTTCCTTATAGATTAAGTTTAATATCCTCGCGTCGATTCCGACCTTCTGCATGTTCTTTCTGAAGTCTTGGTTAAAGTTAATTTCTGATATATTCAATGCCTTGTTATATCTATTATTGTATTCATCGTCATTGAATTCTTCAGGACTATCAATAAGGACTTCCATTTCGACTTTTATCTTAATGATTTTTTGCATATTAATCTTTTTTATTAAAGTACATATCGTAAATACTCTGTTCCTTTGTGAGCCAGTCTACGTCCATTCTTGCTATCTGCAAGGCTTTTATTGACGTCTTCTCCTCCTCACGTTGTTCTCCAATAAGAAACTTATCGTTGAGCCATTTGCTTGTAAAGAAAGAACGTTCCTCTTTAGCCTGTTCTAATATCGCAAAAATGTTGTTCGTTGTTTCTAATTCAGCCTTCATAGTAAGTTCGAATATGAGAATTATATTCTTACAGTCAATGTCAGCTTCGACTTTGTTCACTTGGTCAAACTTATCGAACTCAATTGCGCTATTATCCATATACATTGAACGAAGGAACTCATTAATCCATTTGTGGTGTAAAAACTCTTCGTTTGAGCGACCGTCATAATATTTTGCTAACATATGCAAGCCAAGCATATCAAGTACATTGGCGAAATATGAATATAGGTTCATATTATATAGTTCATCGCTACGTTGTTTTACTAGCATCTTAATAAGATTTGCGCTTATCCTACTGCAATATAAATCATCTTCCTTTTTTGATTTGGGTTCATCTGTTTCGTCGTTTTCTCCATCAATCACATGTTCTTCAGTTCGTTCTTCATTAGGCATTTGTTTTTCTTGAGGTGTTTCGTCCTTTTTTGACGTTACCTCTTTTATCGTTATTAGTCCCATTTATCAAATCATAAAATGTTATGTAAATTTCACCGCCATCTCTTTCAACTATAGCATCCTTGCCCGAATATTCTTCAGACAAGGATACTATTTTATTGCTGACCATTTCTGAGCCAGTCTTCAAAATCTTATATTTTATTATTTCGTATTTAAACCTACAGCCTCGTGCCATGACATTCTGAATACCAGAAAGGAATGTTGTTCCATTGATATTTCCTTCCGTTCCAGAAATATGTTTCTGGAATGTTTCTTATATTGGATATTGCATATAGGAGGCATCTTCTGATGTCAGACTGCACACATCTAAATGACTTCGTAACGCTGCCTAAATTTACGACCAATAAACCTTGTACATTTATTTCTCTGTGCGGATATGTACATCCGTCTAATCTTTTTTTTGACATAATATAATATTTTAAGTGAAATCGCTATCGTCAGAATTATAGTTATCTGAAAAATCATCAAAAACATTATCATCTTCGTCAAATCCATCCTCTTCTTCATCGTCTTCGTTATTATCGTCGTCATATTCGGCTATTACTTTTGCGGACTTAACCATTGCTGATTCAGGTTCGTAACTGAAATCCGTTATTGTTGCTTTATCCTTGAATTTCATAAAAGCAACCTTTATTCCCATTTTTTTCCTTATCCTAGTAAAATGTTCATAATCGGAGTCGTCGAGAGATAGTTCGTATGACATAGATGAATCCTTGATTTCCTCTACCGTATCTACGTTTATTATGTGCATGTTACTTTACTTTTACTGAACCTGGTCTTTTCATTCCTGATTTCTTTGATTCCGGAAGGGAATCAAACCAACGTTGTCTTGCCAATAGCTTAGCCACTTTATTTTTGTATTTCATAACTACAGCGTATTTCTTTGGGCAAAATAGTCACAAATATTATTGTATTTATTTTTGTCGTGACCTTTTATCCAATTAAATGTAATTTTACAGTTTTCGTTCAATCTATCGAACATATCCCATAAATCGGAATTCTTTTTTCTTGACCATCCGAGAGATGCGCATCCTATGACATATTGAGAGTCGCTGTTTATCTTAACTTCAAAGAACGTGTCATGGCTGTCCTCTCGTAATATCGACAACGCATTTATGACAGCAGTAAGTTCCATCCTGTTATTGGTCGTATCCTTATATTTGCCCTCTTTTGCGTCGTACAGTACATTGTCCTTAAACACCAATATGCCTATTCCACCTAAATTTCTTTTTGAGGAATATGCTCCGTCGGTATATACTTCATATTTATTTACATCTATCATAATATTGTTTTATTATCTTTCCTTGGATTGCAGACGTTAAAGACACACTGTCTCCACAGGTTCTTATAAGTTTGTCGCATTTAATCTCATCGGTCTTGAATTCATGTTTGAACAATTTCATGTCATTCGTAAGTAATATCGTATCGTTGATAAAAAGGATGTCGTCGTATGAATAGAAACATATCTTATTGTTTTCGTGATACATTTCACAATGATAACATTCATCTGATTCCATCAAAAACAATACAGTTGATATTCCCATTAAGACAGCTACAAAGATAAGAAATACTTTATCCTTTTTTCTCATTGTTTTTTAATTTTATTATTTGAAGAATTTCAACCCCTCTGCTATATCCAACACTATTACATTATCATTTTCAACCTTTTTGTGTAGATGGGCAGCATACCATTTTTTTGGATTTATTTTGTCATTGAGCGACTTAAGGTAATTTCTTTCTTCCTCTATATCCTTCAATAGGTTCATGTCTCCAAATTTCGCATATTTCCTTTCCGCTTCAAGGATGATTGGTGGTACATGTGATATTATATAGTTTATAGAATCCTTATTTTCGTCAATCCAATTTTCGTCAATTAAATCTATGCACTCTTCATTCCAATACGTATTTCCGAGACTCCTGTATTTCCTGTCAAATGAAATTCCTCCAGGGATAAATAAGATGTCGTCAATCTTTCTTACCTGACCTATCGGAATTATATGGCTTTTCCATATCTTATTTAAGCCTTCGTCGAATAACATAGGATTATCATGGTTTCCCCTTAATACATACATTATTGATTTCGACATGTCAAGCATAGAATTGACCGTATCCATTATCAGTTGAAATCGTTTACTGTTCTTGTATAACCCAAAATCACCAAGCTGTATAAACGTCAATCCAGTCGCGTCGTTTTCCGAACTCATTATGTCGTTCAATGCTTTTATCAAGCACTGCCATTGTCCATGGATGTCTCCAATGAAATATACTTTATCCTTATTTATCATATTAAACTAATATGCTTTCCCCGTTTTTGGCGATTATTTCCGTCAATTTAAATTTATCAATATAATAATCCCTTGCTACGGTAAATGCGTATCCAACCGAATCAATAGCAATAAGGCATTGCATGAACATGACGGAAAGATTTTTGTCCTTTCCTTTTTCTATACAATAATGCAATATTATATCGGGAGCGTTTTTTGATTTAAATAATTTAATAAATTCATTTTTGTTCATATCCATCTAATTTAAATAAGTTGTTTTTTGGATTCAATATGATATCCATTAGATTATGTTCGTTGTTTTCTATCACAAATCCATAAGCGGGAAATCCGTCTTCATCCTTGATGTTGTAAAGTTGGTACATTTTTCTTATGCTATTAAACTCAATATTACTTGATATTGTATTTAATGCCAACAATCCAAATTTATTAGCTACAATATCATAGTCATCTGAATTTATGAATTTATCATTCTCTTTTATAGCTAAGACATATACGCCATTTGTATCAATTATCAGATTCATTTCAACTATCACTTCATTGTCGTCAGAAAACGGATTATAATTATTTGCTATGCTTTCCAAATCAAATGAACTGTTATTACACATGTAATCCACTGTACGTTTTATGTTTATAAAACCTAATAGTCCAGTAAATATTTTTTTCTTAGTGAACATAATTGTTATGCATTCATTATTTACCAATTGTCTGACTTTACATTCCAATCCATTATATTTATTAAGAATTTTGTTTACATAAGACTGGTTCATCATTTCAACGTTATCGGTAAAGATGTCCCTTTCGTTTTCACTAACTAATCCGACATATTCAAGATCATTAATTATTCCATTAGGTATTATAGTTCCAAACGAAAAATTATTATATGACAGGACTTCAATTGTTCCGTTCATCGGAGGATGTTCCTTCGGGTTCTTAAATATAGCATAATGGTAAGGCTTTAGGTAATATACTTTATGACCTTTCTTATATGTTGATTTTGGAACTTTAACAGTAAATCCATTTACTGTAACCAAATCGTATTCCTTCAATGGAAGAACACTTGTTATTCTACTCTGCTTTAATATTTCTGTTTTCATTCAGATACGTTTCAATGTTATTGATAATATAATCAGATAATTGAGATATGCTTTTTTGTTCCCTATTAAACTCGTGTATTGAAGATGATATTATATCGCTAAGCACTGACATGTCCTTTAGTTTGCTAATTTCATACATCAACGGTGAATCCAATTTAGTATGAGCCACAGTAAATCTATCACGTAAATAATCTACTGATGTTGTGGATATTGATGATTTGTTCTTATGCACAATCCACAACCCTTCACTTAATCTGTCATAACATACACCATATGGTACATATCTTTTTCCTATTTTTTTATATAAGGTATCAAACTTATTCATTAACTAATGTATTTTATCCAACAAATTATCATATGACAAACAAAATTCTTTTTCAAACTTAGTCAAGTCGTTATATTCTATGGATTTGTTCTCGCTTTCAATCCAAACTATTATTGAAAGTTCTTCTACTGTGCTGCTTCCATTTAAACAATAAACTTCTTTTACAGTATATTCTACGGAAGATATTATGCCTACAGTAATCTTATTCAGTGAACTACCCACGAACTAAAGATTCGTGGGCTTCCGACTTCACAGAGGAATGCCCTTTCAAAAGATTAGGTCTTCTATCCTCTCCATCGGTGTAATCGACAGTCCCTGCCGATATATTATTTAATCCTAATTTTAGGATATTGATAGCAGCATTTACATCTCTATTATGATGTGTACCGCAAGATGGGCAACCCCATTCTCTTACTTTCAAGTCTTTTATTTCGCTATTACGATAGCCACAA
>Ga0172378_10000753_pt1 | contig 29065 bp, 59 predicted proteins | sample GrowelOW332metaG_FD_119755 | JGI IMG/M metagenome (GOLD analysis project Ga0172378, IMG submission 119755) | Groundwater microbial communities from an aquifer near a municipal landfill in Southern Ontario, Canada - Pumphouse #3_1 metaG | ecosystem: Environmental > Aquatic > Deep subsurface >...
AAAACATCTGAAAAATTATATAAGATTGGAGAATTAAAATGCCTTTAACAAATATATTAGGGTTGCCAGAGCCTTTATATAATGCAACAAAATCTGATTATATAGTAGAAGAAAATATATATTCTGCTACAACATTATTAAAAGACCCAAAAGAGATAATTTTATGTAGGAGACATGCTGATGAAATTATAGAAGATTGTTCTGACCTTATTTACTCTCTTCTCGGTACTTCTGTCCATTATATTCTAAGCAAAAACAAAGAAAAAGATACAGAGTTTAAAGAAGAAAGAATTTATATGGATATTGATGGTATGAGGATTTCTGGGCAGTTTGATTTATACGACGCTTCAAACGGAGGCGAGCTTTCAGATTATAAGGTTGTTTCTGTTTGGCAAACTATGTTAGGAGATAATGAAAAATATAGGTTGCAATTGTTAATATATGCTTATATTTTAAAAAGCCACGGATTTCCTTGTTCAAAAGGAAGAATTATACAAATTTATAGAGATTTTTCAAAAACAAAAGCATCAACAGATAGTTCTTATCCGCAAAAGCCAGTAAATGTAATAAATTTTAAATTTACTGATGAAGATTTTGTTTATATAGAATCTTATATTAAAGAAAAATTAGAACAAATAAAAGAATGTAATATGTTGCCAGATGATGATATATCTATTTGTTCAGAGAAAGAAAGGTGGAAGACAGAAGATAAGTATGCTGTAATGTCTAAAAATAGGAAGTCTGCGCAAAGAGTATTGAATAGCGAAGAATTAGCTGTAAAATGGATGGAGGATAATAAAAAAGGAGATTTTATAGAAAAGCGCAATGGTGAAAATAAAAAATGTAATTCATATTGTAGGTGTAGAGAATTTTGCAATTTTTACAAAGAATCTTTAAAACATTAATTATATCAATAGAAGTATTTTTACAGTTTTTTATTATTTTAATTATATTTTTACCATTTATACTATTGTTATGTTGTTTGTTTTTTATAAATCCAACTATTATGCAAATATTTTGTATATGTTTTATATCATTTTTAATGGGAATTATATTTCCAAAATAAGTATATAGGAAGGTTGTAAATTTTGTCTAGTAAAAAAAAGTTAGAGTATGGTCTTGATAATTATAAGAAAAAAAGAACGCAAGAGCTTAGGGAGATTGATTATAGAATTAGTAGTAAAAAACCAGTTAAGTCTGGAAAGTCGATGAATAAAATATTGCGAGAAAAAGATATTAATTTTGATTGGGATGATTAAATGTATAGGATAGACGCTTTACAAGTATTAGAAGATATATTAGGTTCTATTGAAGATGATAGTTATGAAGAATACATAAAAGAAAATAAAGAAGATGTTTTGGATTCTATAAGGCTTGCACAAGATGATATGTTAAGTATTAATGGGTAACTATGTATGTTATCATTTGCATTCAGATTTTAGTTTATTAGATTCAACTACAGATTTTAAAAAATATGTAGATAAAGCAAAAGAATTTAATCAGACAGCAATAGCTTTTAGCGAGCATGGCAATATTTATAATTGGATTTCTAAAAAACTTTATTGTGATAAAGTTGGGATAAAATATATACATGGATGTGAGGTATATCTTACAGAAAAATTATTTCCTAAAATAAAAGATAATTATCATACATGTTTATACGCTCGTAATATGGCTGGAGTAAAAGAATTAAATTATCTTATTTCAAAATCTACACAAGAAGACCATTTTTATTATAAACCTAGAGTTTCGTTTGATGAATTTTTATCTTTATCTAATAATATTATTTCAACATCTGCTTGCTTACAATCTCCGCTTAATAGATTATCAGAAGAAAATAAATATTATACAAAATTATTGAATAAATATACATTTTATGAAGTACAGCCACATATAAATTCAGATGAACAAAAGGATTTTAATAAAAAATTATTAAAATTTTCAAAAAAATATAATAAACAAATTATAGCTGGAACTGATACCCATAATTTAAATACATATAAAGCTGAGTGCAGAAAAATATTACAAAAAGCAAAAAAAATACATTTTAAAGATGATAATAGTAATTTTTTAGAAGATAAATTTGATCTTACTTATAAATCTTATGAAGAATTATATAGAATGTTTATAGATCAAAAAGTATTATCTGAAATAGAAATATCTACAGCTATAGAAAATACAAATATTTTATCAAATTTATGTGAAAATATAACTTTAGATACGTCGTTTAAATATCCAAAACTTTCTGATAATGATGAAAAAATATTACAAGAAATAATAAATAAAAAATATAAAGAAAAATTAAAAAGTAAGATAATATCTGGTGGAGAAAAATACATAAAAAGAATAAGAGAAGAATTTTCTGTTTTTAAAAAATTAAATATGCAAACATATATGTTGTTTATGTCAAATCTCATATGTTGGTGTAGAGACAATGATATACCAGTTGGCCCATCAAGAGGAAGTGTTGCAGGAAGTCTTATAGCTTACATCCTTGACATAACAGATGTAGACCCTCTAGTTTGGAATACAGTTTTTTCTAGATTTGCAAACGAAAACAGACAGGAATTAGGAGATATAGACATTGATCTTCCACCAGATCAACGAGAACAAGTATATAAACATATGTTTGATGAATTTGGAAAAGAAAAAGTTGCCTATATACTTGCAATAGGGACTATTTCCGAGAAAGGGACAATAGATGAAATAGGAAGAGCTTTAGAATATGATTTAGATAAGGTTTCTAAAATAAAACAAGAGTATGATAAAAATAAAGAAATAACTAAAGAAAAATATAAAGATTTCTTTTATTACTTTGATGGTCTTGTTGATACAAAAATATCAAGAAGCCAACATCCAGCAGGAATTGTGGTAAGCCCTATAGAGCTTTTAGGGAATTATGGTATTTTTTACAAAGATGAATATCCAATTATGCAAATTGATATGGATGATATTCACGAAGTTGGTTTAAATAAGTTTGATTTATTGGGGTTAGTTAATATTTCAATTATAAGAGATTGTTGTAAAAATGCTAATATAAAATATCCTAGAATATATCAAATTGATTTTAAAGATGAAAAAGTATGGAAAGATATGTTATGCTCACCTGTTGGTGTATTCCAAATGGAATCTGATATGTCATTTAATTTATTAAAAAAATACGAGCCTAAAAGTATAGATGATGTTTCTCTCGTAAATGCTTGTATAAGACCTTCTGGAGAATCTTATAGAGAAAAACTTATAAGAAGAGAAAAGAATAAAAATCCATCAGAAATAATAGACGAATTATTAAAAGACACTTATGGATGGTTGTTATATCAAGAGCAAGTAATAGCATTTCTACAAGAAATATGTGGATTTTCTGGTGGTCACGCAGACAATGTAAGGCGTGCATGTGCAAGAAAAGATAAAGATCGTATGGAAAAAGAACTTCCGCAAATACTAGATGGTTATTGTAAAAAATCAGATAAATCAAAAGATATAGCAGAAGAAGAAGCTAAATCATTTATAAAAATTATAGAAGATAGCAGTTCTTATATGTTTGGGAAAAATCATAGTATTGGGTATAGTTTAATAACTTATATTTGTGCATATCTACGCTATTATTATCCCGGAGAATTTATTGCTGCTTATTTAAATAATTCAGAAACTATGGAAGATTTTCAAAAAGGAGCAGAAATTACAAAAACAAAGAAAATTTCTATGGAAAAACAAAAGTTTAGAAAGTCTACAGAAAGTTATATATACGACAAAGATACAAACACAATATATAAAGGTTTAGAAAGTATTAAATATATTAACTCTTCTTGTGCAAAAGATTTATACAATATAAGATTTGTTGAGTTTGATACATTTACTGATTTTTGTGTGTATATAACAGAAAACACATCAATTAATACAAGACAAATAAAAGTTTTAATTTCATTAGATTTTTTTGAAGAGTTTGGTAAGTCTAAAAAACTATATGATATGTATTTATATTTTTGCAGTAGATATTCTAAAGCACATATTGAAAAAACAAAAGAGTTACGTATAAAAGAAATAAAAGAATATGAAAATTCTTTACCAGATGAAAATCTTGGTTTATTTGAACAAATAGAATGTGAAAAAGAATATTGTGGATATATATCATTTATTAGAAAATGTGATAAAAGATTTTGTTATGTTTTAGATGTTGATTTAAAGTACACTCCAAGAATTTCGATATATTCTTTAGCAACAGGAAAAACAATAGAATGCAAAATACAAAAAAGCATGTATTTAAGAAACAAAATAAAAAAGGATGATGTTGTTTTTTGTAAAAATTTTTCAAGAAAACAAAATTGGAAAAAAACTGAAATCGGTTTTGAAAAAACAGAAGGATTTAGTATATTTTTAAATGATTACATTATATATGACAAAGAAAAAGCTGTGAAAGTAATAAAATAAAGTGTTTATATAAGCGTGTGAAATATTATAAACAATAAAGTATCACGCTTATAGAAAATGAATATTTATGCATTAATTATGAATATTTATGCATAATATATACATCAAATTTTAAAATTCTTTTTATCTGTTGACTTTTTAATTTTGCCTTATGGCAGTTTGGAGAAATTTTATGTGTAATAAAGATTGTATATATTTTCCGATGATTCCGCAAGAATACAAAGAAGAAATTATTGATGGTATAAAATATAGGAAAACAATTAGGCGTTGTATGTATTGTGATAAACAAATAACTAATTGGGATAAGTGTTTTAGAGAGGAAGGCCCGTTATTTTTGTCTCGCGCGCGATCATAGGCGCAAAACCTCAATAACGCGCGCGTAACGTGTGTGTATATACAAATTATGTTGGCGTATAACACTTGACAAATTACTTTGTTTTTGATATACTATAATCAAATAAAGGGATGTGTTCTATTTGCGTATGATATATTTAGAAAATGCAATAATAACCTATGATTTTTCTAATATGGGTGTATATCAAGCAGCAAATGAAAATAGTTTTGAGGAATTATATAATTTTGCAAATAAAATAGCTAATAAGCAAATTTGCAGGAATTTAGATAGGCAAGTAGACTCAGATAATAAAATAAATTTAAATTCTTGTTTTAGATTTTCTACAAATGGAGTGTATAATGATATTCGTGTTAATACTGGGGATTCTTTTTTTTATAACAATCATTCTAATTACGATAAATATATTTATTATAAAGGAATAGATGTGATATAATTGAAATGGGAAGTTGTTTCTAGAATACCTAGAAATTGTATTATAGCTTTTTGTGACGATTTTAGTTTTAATTTATTTATAAATGAATTATTAGGAATACATATATTTAGAGACGTTGAAAAGTGCTTATATGGGCTGTATAAAGAACCTTTTTATAAACATTGTGCTTTTCGTATCATAGAAGGGGTTTGTATCAATTCTGGAAACTTTCACGGAGGCTGTTATGAAACAGATTCTTTTATGCCAGATTTGCCTAGGTGTATTTTTAGCGAAGGAATAGAAATAATTTAATATGGGGATATGATGGAATGGTAGACATAGCAGACTTAAAATCTGCTGTGCGAAAGCGCGTATGGGTTCGAGTCCCTTTATCCCCACCATATAGGGATGTAGTGTAACGGAAACACCTCAGACTTTGACTCTGAAATTGTAGGTTCGAGTCCTGCCATCCCTGCCAAAAAAAAGGAGTTGATAATTTTGGGAAATCTTAAAATAGGAGATATTTTAATAGCTACAAAAGATAATGAGTATGAGTATACGAACGGCAATGAATTATTTAAAATTATTGATATTGATTTTTCTAATACGATTTTACATACTCGCGATCATGGAAATTCTAATAAACAAAGGGTTGAATATATTGATTATTTAAGTTTTGATCCATTTAGTCATTTTTTTGACACAGTTGAATTTGTACTAACATATAGTATAAAAATTATTTGTTGTAATTATAATAAAAACGGGTGGTTTGTGCCGTCTTTTTGGGTTGATAGCTATTATTTTGAAAAAGTAGACCCTAATATTGAAATTCTATAAGCTATTTTTTACAACTATCGTTTTAACACTTATTTTTACAACAAATTCCATAGCTTCTGATATATATATAGGAAAACATCTTGAATATATGTTTAGTGAAATAAATATTATATATTCGAGTAGGATTTTTGATTTTAAAAAAGAATATAATATTTATGATTACTTTACAGAAAATGATATTAATATTTTATCAAAATTATTGTGGGGTGAAGACAGAGGAAATAGTTCAATAGAAAGAAAAGCTGCTGTTATATGGTGTGTTTTAAATAGATTAGATTCTAATAAATGGGAAAGTAGCATATATGACATTGTTACTGAAAAATATCAATTTGTTGGTTATAATGAAGATAATCCAATAGAAGATAATAGTTTGTATATCGTTAAAGATGTTATTTTAAGATATATAAAAGAAAAAAATAATGAAACTCATATTGGGCGCGTTTTACCAAACAATTATTATTGGTTCAGTTCTAAAAATAATGAAAATATTTTTTATAATTCTTATAAAGACGAAAACAATATATGGGATTGGAGTTTAGAAAGCCCGTATAGCACTTGACAAATGATGTTTATTTTAATACAATATATATAATAAATATTAGTTCAATTCAGTTAAAGGAGAAAAATATTTTTATGTTTAAAGTTGGTGACGTAATAATAGGGATAGAAGGGGCTGATGAATATGTTTATACATGCCGAAATTCTATTTGTGTCGTTACAAATATATCACAAAGCTGTAATCCTTACAGTATAGCAAGAATATGTGTAAAAATCATAGAAACTCCTGCTGGAAAATTATTTAAAGGTCAAGAATATTGGATAGAAGAGTCGCGTTTTCGCAAATATGGCGATATAGATATTATGTAGGTGTAAAATGGATGAGTTTTGTGTTGGAGATTATATTGTTCTTAAAAAAGAATATTTTTTATTAAATCGTTTTCGTACAAGAAAATCTTTATGTAAAATAATTAATATATGTGCAGATGAAATAGATATACGAATTATAAAAGGAGAAGAAAAAAATTCAGAAATGGCAATAACGCAAGAATATTATAAAAAGTGCAATATAAATATTATATAAAGGCCCTTAGCTCAGTTGGTTCAGAGCATCCGGCTCATAACCGGGCGGTCCACGGTTCAAGTCCGTGAGGGCCTACCAAATACTAGCTGTTATATGGGGATGCACAAGTTTGGTAGAGTCTCTGTGCATAGCGATAAACTGCCACAGCTAGTATAATAAACACGGGTATGTAGCGCAATGGGAAGCGCAACGGCCTTTTAAGCCGTAGGTTGCGGGTTCGAGTCTCGCCATACCCACCATATCTGGACGTAGTTCAACTTGGTAGAACGCTAGTTTTGGGAACTAGAGGTTACAGGTTCAATTCCTGTCGTTCAGACCATATTAAATAGTTGAGGTATTTTTATGTTTAAAGTTGGAGATATTGTAAAATGCGTAAAAGAACATGACAGTAATTTAAATATAGTAGGGAAAACAGGTAAAATTGTATACATTAATACATCTGATGAAACAATAATTTGTGTAGAGTTCTATAATGATGTAAATGATACTTATCATTGTAGCTGGAATTTTTGGGATACAAGGTATCATAAAATTTCAGATTGTTTAAAAATTTGTTGTATTGAAATTATATAGAAAAATAAATAACATATATTTTTATTAATAGGGTATAATCCTTGACAAACTATGTATTATATATTATAATTTATATATAATAAAAGTTTTAAAATGCAATAAACACAGAAAAACGAGCATATAAAGTTATCAAGTTTAAAACTGTGATGTGTAAGGCTTGACAACATGGGTTCTTTTCGCTATACTATAATAAAGAAAACGAAATACGCTTTACAGAAGCGATTTCAAATATAGCTCTTTGAAAATTAAATACTGTTCATAACTACCTAAGTGAAGACTCTTTACAGGTTGCTTAGATGCGCTGGATGTAGCGGATGTTAATAAAGGATACTTTATGACGCAAGCCGTTGTTTGTAAAGTGATTTACAAATAAAATTAAGTAAACAGCTTAAAATTGCAAGGCGTAGTGCTAAAATAACTTGCTATTAAATGTGCGGTTCTGGTGGCTGGAATAATAGACGGGTCTGTGACTAATAAGCCTAATGCGACGATATGGGAGTATCGTAAACGCTAGGGTAAATCCAAACAATCCAGTTCGTTGTGGAGTGGAAGAAATTCCATTTGATAACACCAGTTTACGGCTAAAGTAGACAAAAACGAAAAATACATAAACTTGGATAAGATTATGTTTTTTGAATGTTTGTTGAAATTTACGTGTACCCAATCACGTAACGGACATGATAGGTATGTCCCTATTTGGGCAAAATGTTAGTGGTCGCTCCACGAAGCACAGTTTGTCTACCGTGTGACTGAATATAATAGAGGGTTATGGTGGTATAGCGAAGGCTAAGTTATGCGCAGTATTTAATTTTCAAAGGAACACGGCACTTTAGTCAAGAGGTTAAGACGCTGCCCCTTCAAGGCAGAAGCGTAGGTTCGAGTCCTACAAGTGTCACCATATGATGCTGTCCTCTAAAGGTAAGGAGACGGGGTTCTCATCCCTGTAATGTTGGTTCGATTCCAGCCAGCACCACCAAAAGGAACACTGCGTAAAGGTTTCGTGCGTAATATTGTTGCCTTCTGCGACAACGCTAATTGGTTTTTAAAACCCAATATGAAACTGAGTTCCTATATAAGTAAAGCACCAGAAAAAAGCAGATAATCTGGTTATCCAAAAGTTTATAATTTAATAAAAGGAGGACTACATATGTACAAGCACGATTGTTTCGGTTCGCCTATCTGGGGTTCTGGGTGTTCTGTTTTAAAAGAAACTCTGTGTTCAAAAGGAGATGGTAAATGTCCTTTTTACGCAACAAAATCACAGGTTGCTATGAATAGGGCAAATTCGATGAAGGTACTGGCTGAAAAGAGATTGAAGCCTATCATTAAACATGATAAAAACGATCCAACCAACATGGAAGGGATACAGTCAGTAGAACCATATTAAGATTTGGAAGTTGGTTTGCCATGAAAATAGAATTAGTCGGTTCAGAACCTAGGGTTTTTATAGATAGGGATGTTGCTGATGATATTTTGGCAATTTCCTCTATTGTAAAAAATAAAATATCGTTATTTCTTCGTATTTCGTGCGAAGGTGATGATGTTTTTATAAAGGGGTTTAGAATCCCTAAACAAAATGCAACAGATTATATTGATTCAATATCAGAAGAAGAGTTGGATTCTTTAGGTTCTAAGTCAGATGGAGAAGAATATTTTATTGGCATTTGCATGGTTGGCGCAAAAGTAGAAAAATCAATTGTAAAGGCAGATATGGATTTTTTTAAAAAATCATTCAATGGACTAAAAAGGTATATCTGTATGCACATGAACAATTCTGGAGAAATGGAAATAAATATCAGAAATGATAATTTGATATTTATGGATGTTAAAACATTTATTTCTCCATCTAAAGTTCAGGATATCGAAAATTTAAAAAAAGATATTAAAGAAAAAATATCTTCTATTTATGGTGGATATTATGTTACAGAAAGAAAAGTGCATTTGCCTAGCAAACTTCTTGAGGATAACACTAATTGGAGGGATGTTGTATGACGAGGTTTTACGACGAAAAAATCATACACAGTCCACGTATGCGAGATTGGCTTATATCACAAGGTGGGCTTTTGTTAAAAACGAAAACAGACTTGGTTAATCCTAAGAAAGAAATTTATATATTTTTAGAATCTTCTATCTCTGAAATAATTGGGAAATATACTTCTCAAGAAAAGAAATAATAAGGGGTGCGCTATGAATAAGGGTAAAAATACTGAACTAGATAAACTTCCCCCTTATGAGCCTAAAAATAAGGTTAATCTTGAAGGATTGAAGTATATTTGCCAAATTTCTAAAACTGACTTGCACGAGTGGATTTCTGTGCAAATGAAAGAATATTACAGCGAAGAAAAAGCTCATATAACTCCAGAGTATATCTTTTTTGAAGGAGATATTCCTATACTTCTTTGCGCACATCTTGATGTTGTTCATAAAGATCAGCCTATTGATTTTATATATAATAGCAATACTGGCGTTATTACTTCTCCAACTGGAATTGGTGGAGACGATAGATGCGGCGTTTATGCAATTTTGTCGATTTTAAAAGCAACAGGTAAAAAACCTTACCTGTTTTTTTCTACTGATGAAGAAACAGGTTCAAAAAGCACAGAAAAAGCTGCTTCTGATCTTGTTTCATTTAAAGAAAAAATAAATTTTGCTATCCAGATAGATAGAAGGGGTAAGGACGATTCGGTATACTATACATGCGGTAACAAAAAATTTAAATCTTGGATTGATTCGTTTGGTTTTAAAGAACAAACAGGGTCTAGGACTGATATTTGTGTCTTTATAAACAAATGGGATATCGCTGCTGTAAATCTTTCTTCTGGATACTATAATGAACATAAGTCAGATGAGTTTATTAAAATACAATACCTTGGATTTACTATAGATAAGGTTTGTAATATTTTAAATTCATCTGAGATAAAGAAATATTCAGCAGAAGAAAAGAAATACAATACAAAAGCAACAGACAATTATTACGATGATTATGGCTATTATGGCTATGGTTATAAAGAATTTTACAAAGGCGATATTGTTAAAGCGCAATATTTAACTGTCGCCAGAGAAGAATTAAGGTATGTGCAAGGCAATTCTTCTGTCTCTATACCGAAAGATACTATTTTGGTTATTTCAGAGATAGACGGCTACAGTTTAAAAGTAGAGTTCATGGGTAGATTTGTATGGGTAGATTCTTATGGTTTTAAAAAAGTAAAATCTAAGAATAATTCATAATATGGTATTAGCGGTATAGCCGTTGATATAGCCAGCAAAGCTGGCGAACAAAAAAAAATGAAAAAGGAGAAATGAACACATGGCAATTAAGAACAACAAGGACATTCCTGCTGGCGCTATCGTTACCTCTGAGAAGGGCCATCAATTCCTCGTGCTTGTCGATGATGCTGGTCAGCGCGGTCTTTTCACGAAGTCTGGCACTTGGCATCGTTTCGACGGCGATTCCCTTACCTTCGCAAAGGGCAGCAAGATTCAGACGATCCAAGCGTTTGATACGCTCCCGCCCCTCGACGCTATCTCCGAAGGTGTAAAACTGCTTTACACCGGTCGCGCTTCTGTCGCCCCTCTTTCTACGGTCTATACGGCAAAATCTCTGCGTGTTTTGGCGGCTGAAAAGGCCATCGCAGACGCTCGTTCTGCAATCGCTTCTGCTTCTCAGGTTATCGCAGACGCAGAGCGTATCGTGGCGAGAGGCTAAAACACAATTTTGCGGGGGTAGATAATCTACCCCCGCAAAATACAAAAAAAAAGACTCTTAGGAGGTCTTGTTTTTGGAAAGAGCGGCAAAAATAAAAAAAAGCGTGTCTTCAAGGATAGAAGGAAAATTCCCTCCACATCTTTCTAAACTTTGTGAAGGAGATATTCTTGTTATCTCTGATTTCCCAAAGACACACGAATATACAGGATTCGAGCGTTTTCTTAAAGGCGCTAAGTTCACAGCAGAGTTTTGTATGTCGTTTTTTATTGAACAGGGAAACCTTGGCGGGATTCCTACTTCAAAACTAAGCGAACACGGCAAAGAAATCGCACGAAGCAACGGATATAGTGGAGATTTTTCTGATTGGCCTGAAAAAATCATGGTGTATCCAGACATGGTTGTTGCAGAGAAAAAAAATCAGGAAGAAGTTAGCTCTATCAAATGGTCTATTTCTGTCAAAAAACATGATCCAAAAATCATCAAAGAAATGATTGAAAAAGTTGACAAAGATAGATTCAGCGCAATATGCAGGATTGGAGCAAACGGGCCAACAAAACAAGAAAATATCGACAAAATGCTCGCGGCTTGGGCTGACAGCAAGTACGAGTTTTACTTGGCGTTTGGTAAGAAGCTGTCTATTGATAAAGAGATTTCTTTTAAATGTGACGCTTCTGAGATTTCTGGTATGCTGTCAGAATTATGTAGCAAATATCCTGTGTACTCTCTCTATATCAATTATTTTCTTTCGTGCGACAGGAATTGTTTTGCAAAAAACATTGTTCCAAACTCTGACTCTTTATCTATGCTTTTGGGATGCTCTATAAAATCATCTGTAAAGAAAGGAGAGGCTCTCTCTAAGTATTTTGCTCGCCTTTTTGAAGACAATACGTTTAACATGTCTCTTTCAGAAGTCTTACAGGCGAGGGAAACTAAGGGTAGGGTTGTTATTTCAATCGACCCCTATGACTATCTTACCTGTTCTGTGAATAAACACAACTGGACTTCTTGTCATAGCGTTTTTGATGGCTCCTATAGAAGCGGCGTAATGTCCTATATGACAGATCAGGCTACGCTTGTTTCTTTTAGAGAAAACGGAAAGGTTTACGAGTATGTAAATTCTCGTTCTGCCAAGAACAGCTTTTCTGGCAACTCTAAGTCTTGGAGACAAAATATCTATGTAGACAAGGAAACGTGCGCTTTGGTTTTTTCAAGGGAGTATCCATATTCTGAAAAAATTGAAGGCGCAAGAGCAGCATCAAGAGAGCTTATCGAAGATGCTCTTTCTGGTTATCTTGGGTTTGAAAACCTATGGGATAACTATGAAAGTGCAGACCCCGTTGCAGACTTTGGCAAAAAGATTTATCGTACAGCTTCTCAATATCATTATGACGATGTTATCCATAAGCCTACGAACACAAAACTTGTTACGTTGGCTCCGGCAGACACCAGCACAGAAGATATTGATATTGTAACTGGCGGTGTTCTTTACTGTCTGCATTGTGGTAAGAAAATGGCAAACAAAACTGGTAACAAATTTGTTTGTGACGATTGCTCTAGTGAAAGAAAAAGCTCGGATGGGGATTTTTAAATCCCCATCCGAGCTACCCCTAAAAAAGAGGAATTTTTATGGATAATAAAAATAAATTATGTCCTGTGTGTGGTAATAAAGGAATTTTGTGCGGAGATTATAATATAGATAAAGATATTTTAGACCTTTATATTGTATGTGAAAATAAAAAGTGTTCAGTTAGAACAGGCATAATACGTGTTAAAGATAATAAATCTAAAAGTTTTATAATAAAAAGATTAGAAAAAGATTGGGAAAAAATTTGCTCCAATGGTGCTTGTTTTTGTGACCAATCTTTTATTGATATTATTGTAGATTCTGTATGTACAGATATAAAAGGCGCTGGATGTAAAAATTGTTTACTTGCTAAATCTACCTTCCCGTTTTGCGAAGATGATAATATATGCAAAATTACAGAAGTATATTTTTCTTTTAGTAAAGAGAAACAAGAAAGTTTATGGAATGAATATCAATCTTCTTTTGTGTGTGATTAGGAGATAAAATGGATAAAGATTTTTATAAGAAAATGGAACATGCGATATCAACATTGTGTGCTGATAGAGGGTGTTCTAGTTGTCCTTTACATATGGTGGGTGATTGTTGGAAATTCACACATCACATTTCAGATAAATTTTCTATTGGGATATATGAAAATGGACATTATAATTCATGGGGCGGAGAACTTTTATCATATCCTTATGCGTGTGAATTATTATATAAAAGAACAGAAAAAAAAGATTACAAATTAATGAAAGAAATTTTTGATATTTTTATAGAAAATGGGTTTTTAAATTTTGGTATAAAAATAATATGAAGGTGTTTATATGACCAGTAGGCTAAGAGCAGAATTTAATAATGTTTGTGCAGGAAGAGGTTGTGCATTTTGTCCTTTTAATATGATAGGGCCTCCTTGTGGTGATGTTTTTGAGAAAAGTAATAAAAAAGTTAATATGGGTGTTTTCAGCGAGTTGAAAGGAGGATATTCAAAAGGAGATATTAAAATAAAAAAAGAAGAGTGGGTTGATTATATATATAACAACACTAGAAGGCGCGATTTTTATTTTATGAATAAATTCTTTAAAGAAGCAGTAAAAGAAGGGAAATTAGATTTAGGTATTGATATAATATAAGGATTTGTTATATGTATGTTATTAGTTAATGAAAAAGATTTTTTATATTCTTTAATAGATAAAAAAGAAACTTTATCTTCTTTTAAAATTTACGAAAATTATATATTAATTGAATTTTTAAAAGAAGATAAAATAAATGAAGTTATACTTTTTATAATTGATAAAATTCCAAAAATTAAAACGATAAAAGCGTCTTTTATAATTAAAAATAATTGTGAATTTTTATCAAAAAAGCACAAAGGTGGGTTTTTCTTATGGGAATACCAGATAAAAAAACGATGAGAGAGTTTTTTTATTTTAAAAAAAATATATGTAATTATTGCTCAGACTGTCCTTTCAATATTATAAACGGATGTGGTAGTTTTTTTTCCGAAGACATTGAGCAAGATAAAATGTTTATTGTTGGAGAAAATTTTAATAATAAATATCAACATTCGAGCAATACCAAAGCAATGAATTGGGAAGATACTTTAATAAAATTAATAGAAGAAACAAAACCTTGTGATTTTGGTAAAATACAGCCACTTTTTGAATATGCTGTTAAAAAAGATTTATATGGTATTAAAATATTATAGGAGATAAATTATGAAATTACAAGATTATAAAAAAAAGATATGTGACGATAATAATAATAATAAGTCTGGATGTTGTGATTGTTTTTTAAATAATATTAAACCATGTGGAGATTTTTGTAGAAAAGAAAATAACAAAAAATATTACGTTCGTAAAAGAAGAGATAAGGAGTATGGCAAAGTTTTTTCTAAAATGATTTCTTGGACGGAAGCTGCTATTATTCTTAAAGAATATACGCTTAAACGAGATATAAAAAAATACAAAGAGTTTTTTGAAGAACTTGATAATATGATTTCTATAAAAATAGTTTAATTAAGGAGAATCTATATGGCGCAACATATAGAAATTTCTAATTTAATAAATGCTAATGGTCATTTATTTTTTATAGAAACTGTGTTTGGGAATGTATGGAATTATAAAAAAGATATAGATGAAGTAGTATATACTACAACGACTTGGTGGATAAAAACAAGAAGCAAAGAAGACCCTCGCCAATGTGTTATATCATCGTCTAGGCATTATGATATTTGTTCTGCTAAAAAAGAACACAAAGCGCAGATAGATTTATTATATTATATGATAGAGAACGAAAAAAGTTTTGCAAATTCAACAATTACGTTATAAATATAGATGATTGATATGATAAATCATAAAAAAATAAATGAATATGAATTTCTTGTAACTACTGTTCCCCTACAATATGAAGAGTATGAATGTTCTTTGTATGTAAAAGAAAAAGAAAAATTATACTGGAATTTAATTGTTTGTAAAAGTCCTTTACTTAAAAAAGAGGCTAAGATTTTTTCTACAAATTTATTAAATTCTCTTGAAATTAAAATCATATAACATATAAATACGCGCGTATAAAGGAGTTTATATGGAATTTAATATTGGTGATATAGTAATATGTAAAAAAGTATTTATGGGTAAAGATAGTGCTTTAAATAAAATTGGGAAAATTATTGACATGACCGAAGTATATTATACTGTAGAGTTTTTAAAGTATATTAGAGGTCATAGCGGAAGAGAATGTAGGGGGAAATTAGGCCATTGTTGGGATTTTAGTTGGAGTTGTAATTGTTGTAAAAAAATAGACGAAGGAATAAATGTAATATAAATTTATTTGATAGTATAAGACTTGACAAAGGTATGTCTTTTTGCTATACTACAATTATAAAACAACAGGGAAAACAAAGTACAAAACCTTGTTTAAGAAAGAGGGTGTTCAAAATGAAGCGATTGTGTAATAAGAGTATTGTTTTTTAAAAACGTCACACCGGCGGCATCTATGCTACCCGTAAGATAAGCAAAGATAGTTTTATGTTTGTTGCCAACGAAGGCTACGATCTGAATAAAACTATCGTAAGTTTATAGAAGGTTGTGATAATATGACCTAGCAGTTATTCGATATGTGTAAATTATTGCGGCGGGTATAACGCCGCGTTGGCAAATAAAACCTTCGCCTGTAGTAAAATGGAGGATTTAATTATGCTCTAGTGTAAAATAAAAAACACCAATAAAATAAATTGTATTGCTACGTGGCGTTGTAAATGCCGCAGGGCAAAAACACAGTAGTTACAGCGATAAACAATTCGCTGTATAATCTAGTTTGCTGGTGGGCTACCAGAAAATATAAAAGCGAGGTTCGATTCAGTATAAAGCTGATGCGTGTTTGTAATAACGCGTAATACTGATGGGTCGGTACGATTCCGGCAGGGGTGTAAAACAGCTACGCCCCTAACGCTTAGAATATAAATTTAAGGGGAGGAAGTATAATAAAATATACTTTACTCCCCTATTTTACTAAGGCGGTTTACATATGAATATATTTCTTAAAGAAGCAATGAATTCTGTTATATATTACGAAGAATCTCTTTCTTTTATTAAATCAATAAAAGAAACATCTATTTTATATTATTGTGCTAAAAAAAGAAACTTTGATGTTGAAATTCTTAAAGTTTTCCCAAATGAATATAGCGCAGCATATTTTTATATTGTATATTTCTTTAATGAAAAAGAAGTCGAAAAAATTTCTGAATTTCATAAAAATGAAACACCAAACGCACTTATAAGTACAAATAGTTTATTTTTCAAATATTTTTCCTTAAAAAAGCGTGGAGGGTGGCCCGAAGAAAAAAAAGTAGACCTTTCTGAAAAATGGTATAATATCGTATAGTGCAGATTAATAGTTGACAATTTGTGTTGTGTGTGTTATACTATATATAATAAGATATGGAGATTGAAATGGGAATAGGAGATAAAGTATTTTATATAGGATATAAAAAATATGAAAATTATGGCATTGGAAAAATAATTTTTATAGGACTCGGACAATATCTTGTAGAGTTCGATAAATGGATGGGTGGTCATAGTGGTGACGGGCGTGGTAAAAATGGGCATTGTTGGTGGGCTATAGGCGAAAACCTTATTAAATTAAAAGATATACAAATAATATGAATTATATTACAGCAATACAACCTTTGTAGGTCATAAGTTTTATCTATAACATATTAAAATAAATAAAAGGAGTACATAACAATGGAAAACAAGTATGGAGTAGTGGAGTTCAATGGCAAGGAATTTTTTGTTTCAGAAAAGGAAGATTTCGACTTTGTTACAGATGAATGTTCTCTGGAAGAGTGCTGCGAGGGATTCGTTATGCTATACTCTGTATGCGAATCTCTTGCAAAAGAAGCAAATGATGCGGTAAAAAACAGCGATATTTTTGTGTATAAGTGCAGAGATTGCGGAGAATGGTATTGTGTGACGAAGCGCGAAAAGGATTGGTATGCTGATCGCGGCCTATTTATTCCGCGCAGATGCTATTCTTGCAGATATGAAAGAAGAGTAGATAAAATCTGCAATAAAAGGAAAAACTACTCGGCGGCAGAACTTGAAGTTTCTGAGATAAAAAAGGTAATTTCAAGTGTAAATAAGAAAGATATTATAAAACAAAGCGTAAGCCCTGAGTATCAAGAAAAAAATCGAATCCGAACAGATGGATTTGTAGCCGGTCTTTTGAAGGCAATAAAAATTATTCAACAGATTCAGGAAGAAAAATAAGTGGTGGATTTATGACAAAAGAAGAAAGTTATATAAATTCTATCCTATCTGCACCAACTGGTGCAGATAGGATAGAAACATTGCTTAGTATAAATAAAAGTTTATTCTTTATAGAAACATATAAAATAAAATCTGCTGTAAATACACCAAAATATAATACTGTAATTTGGTGGGTAAAGTTTCGTACAAACAAAAACCCAAGACAACAAGTAATTACGCAAAAATATTCATTTACACGCGAGGCTTCTATTGAAGTTCATAAGAAGTCAATAGATGTTTTGCAAATAACAATAGATAGAAATAAAAAATTTGAAAAAGAAATGGAAACATTCAATTATTTTACTAAATGAAATTTTGATTGTAGGTGTACTAAAATGGAAAGAAATATAAAGATTCGCAATAATATTATTGAAAAAATTGATGCAATTAAGAAAGAAAGAGAAAAAGAAATAGACATGGTTTTTTGTGATAAAAGCTGGAATGAAAGAATGTCTAAAATTTACGACAAATATGATAAAGTTCTAATTCCTCTTGTTATAAAAGAATTTTATCTTCGTTTCCCTAGCATTAGAAACGATTGGTTTAAAAACTTTTGTTCTAAATTCCAAGATGGTACTTCAAAAATCACAGAAAACGATTTTCATATTTTTGAAAGATATTGTGAAGAAGACCCAAATAACAGTTATATGACTGGTGTTAAATATTGTCGAGTATCAAAAAGATTTATTACAATAGAGTATGTAAAAAACAATACTTATATTGTTGATTTTTCAAAAATAGATTAAGAGGCGTTTTAAATGGATGATTCTTGGATAAAAGTTGGAGACAGGGTGTTAGCAACAGGAAGATGGTCTAATTATTCGTATCTTCATGGTAAAACTGGTATTATTACTAAAAAAAACGCCAGTAGTTTTTCTGTTTTATTTGACAGAAACCCTGATTTCTTGTATCATAATAGAAATCTAACTTTTACGTTTGAAGAAAATTTTAAAAAAATAGAAGATTATTCAATAGAAATTATATAGGTGATATAATGGAAATTTTATTATATTGTTTTAAAGATTATACTGGTAGGTATCCCGGTAATTTAAAAAAGGGGAATATATATAAGTTTTCAAACCATACAGTATACGATGAAGATGGCCTTAATTTAGGTTCTGGTGAAACATATGAAGGGTGGTCTAATTCAAATCCAGATAGAGCGTCGTGTTTAAGATTGCTTTCAGACGAAGCTATAATACAAATACTATAAAAAGGTGATTTTATGGGTTTTAAAAAGAACGATAGGGTTATATGCATAAAAGGAATTGATGGCAACAACTATGTTGTTAATATGCATGGATGTATATATAGTATAAAAAATAATATATATTATGTACATTTTGATAAAAAATTAATTAAAGGTCATAAAGGAATGGATAGCATGTTTGAAGAAAAAACTTGTTGGAATTTTTTAAGTGATAATATTTTTGAATATCTTATACCAGAAGATTATGGCATAAAAATATTGTAAAGAAGTTGTATATGTATTATGACTAAATTTAAAGTTGGAGATAAAGTAAAAGTTCGATTAGACTTGAAGCTCGGTAGAATGTATTGCTCTGCTGATGGACAATATATAGATAGCTTTGTTTGCGGAATGGAAGTGTTTTGTGGCAAAATTGTAATTATAAGCCATGTTAATTCTTATAACGGATATAATATTGAAGGATGTGGATTTAATTGGGAAGATGGGATGTTTGAAGACCCATTAGAGTTTTATATAAAAATATTATAAGGGGTGCTATATATGTATTTTTATGAACTTATTGAAAAAGAAAGAAATATATCAAATTGTATAAGAAGAGAAGAGTTTATAAAGGAATGTATTGAAGAACAAGTGATAAAGCAAAAAAAAGACGTAAAATATTTTTCATGTCTTGTTGGAGAATCTGGAAGTTATGAAAGTGCTGTTTTTTATATTAAAAAATATGAAAAAGACCTTTCTATTATACATGAAGAAATGAAAAAGTTTTTTAACTAATAGGAGTTTATGAAATGATAGAAGTTGGTAAATTTTATATAGTTAGAGGGCTTACTTGTAAAGGGGATATTATCTTAATAACAAAGATAGAAAGAAATTCTGTGTATTTTAAAATATTAAAGCAATCTTATAATTATAGTTTTACATGTTTCGATATTGGTTCCCCATTTGCAAGATCGTTAATAATAATGAACGGGGATATAGAGGTTATATGATGAAAATTGGAGAGATTTATAAATGTTTGCACCCGCAAGCATATGGAGATATTATAAGTATTATATCAGAAGAAGAAGATTATATATATTTTATATTATTAGTATATAAGAGCAATTTTAATTATAGCACTAGAAATTATAAACTTTTTGCACACAAGAATTCTGCATACTGTGAGTTCTTAACAAAAATTAAATCAGAAATAGAAATTATCTAAAAGGAGCCAGCGCAATGTGTAAATTTAAATGTGGCGATAAGATATTGGTTGTTGATAATCATTGTTATCATAGTTATCCCGTAGGTTTAGTTCTAACAATAAAAGAAGTTAATACTGTGTTTGACAATAGTCGTTATTATGTACTAGAGGGATGTTCGTATTTACTTGAAAAAGATTTTGTTCCAATGCTTGATATAAAAATATTATAGGTGATAATAATGGAAGTTGGAGAAGTTTATTGCGCAACTGACGCATTTAATCATGCAGGAATTATAAAAATTACTAATATGACTATCCAATCATCTTTATCAGTAGAAAAAAGAATAGAATATAAAACTATTATAGGTGATAATTGCAGCTTTGGGCCTACAGGAAATAAAGGTTATTTTAGCGTAGGTTCTCCTTTTGATATGAGGCTTAGAAAAGCAGAAATAACTATAATATAGGTGAATATATATGATTTTGTATTGTTTAAAAGAATATAAACCCGGAGAATTTTTAACAAAAAATAAAATGTACATTGTTCGTGACGGAATGATAGAATATGATAGCGGATGGGACACTGAATTTAATTATAGAAATACTCTTAACGGTATACGTGTATTTCCTGAACTATGTATAAAGGTTAAAGAAATAAAAAAAGATGTAGAAGTTGGCGATTATGTTGTATCTACGAAAACAGATGAAGTTGTAAATATTGGAGAAATTTTAAGAGTAATAAGGATAAATCCTTATGGGATTCCCACGCCTTATGTCAGAACAAGAGTAGTAACGGGTTTTGGTTCTCCTGAAATGCAGCCTTGCACATTACTTATGAAAAATAGTTATTCTATTATAGAATTTCCTAAAACAGAAATAGAAATAATTTAACAAATAAATAACAATAAATAGGAAGGAATATAGATATGATAACTTCGCAATTTGAAAGTGAACTTAAAGAAATTGAAGACATACAAACAAAAGAAGCTAAAATGATTATCAAAAATGTTATACATGCATACACAGCAAAAGAAGCGAAAAACGATGCTGACAGACTGAAAAATTTATATTCTGAATTTTTAAAAATTCAAAGTGGGATCGTAAATAGAGCTAAAATTGGAGATTATTCAACTTGGTTTGAAAGTATTAGCCCTTCCGTTAGCAAAGCATTGTGTATACTTGGATATAAAGTAAAAAGACAAGGTAATGGTTATGATATTATTTGGAAAGACCTAAGCGAGTGATATAAAAACATATATTGTTCGTCCATAATTTGTAGTAAGGAGTGCAAAATAATGTATAGGTTCTATGTAGTAGTTGGTACGCAAAAAACCAAAAGATCAAAAATAAATCAACAATATTATGAATTATCTGCAAAAGATTTTAAAGATGCTTGTGAAAAAATAAAAGTAAATATTCCAAATGTAGTATTTGTTGGTAATAAGTTGTCTGTAAAACAATAATTTAAAAGTGGTGTTTAAAATGGCAATGATTGACTATGGAGCTATAGTTATTAAAAATGGTAAAATAATTAATGAAAATCAGTTTTTTATGGATATGCAAAAAGAAGTTGGTTGGGTTGATTATAAAGAGGTCAGATACAGCGATTGTGATTGTATAAACGAAGATGGATATTCAGATTGTAGTAAATGCAAAAGATCAAAAAAGGAACATCATAAAACAGAAGAATTTGGCGAATGGGATAGCGTTATTTGTGACTGTAGAGGTAATAGTATATATATTGAAAATAGAATTAATGGAAATTATTTTGCATATGTTGGAGATATACATTTTACAGTTGCAGTATATAAATATTTGTCAATATTCTGTGTTGATGGCAAAAAAGTCTTTTCATTATGGGGATGCAGAACGAATAATAGAAATAATAAATCTATAGGTTTTATTATTTCTGAAATAAAAATTTCGATAAAAAAACTAGGAGAAGGGCAGTATCTCTTACGATTTAATTATCTTAATAACCATTATAATATCATATATGGATATGGTATAGATTCTTATAGAAAAATTTGGAATAAGATAAAATATAAATATATCGGAAAGAAAAGCGCAAATAAAATTGACAGAATTATATGTACATTATCTAATTAATGCATACGTTATATAACTTGACAAATATAGTCTTTCGTGTTATACTGTAATAAAGGGGTTATAAAAATGTCAAACAATGAAAAAGTAAATAAACTATCTGAATCTAAAATATTCTTATATCGTCCATGCAAAAGCTACGCTGGAAAGAAAAATTTTATAAATATTTCTATAATCACAGGGCTACGCGTTCTTAAAAGCGGGTTGTTTATATTTTCTATTGACGATATTGGTCAAACATGGGCAGATAGGGCAGAAGATATTGGGAGAACTGTTTTTACAACTTTAGAAGATGCTAAAATTTCACTTATTAAATAGACCCTACTATATGAATGTTAAAATAAACATATAATGTGTGGTGTTCAGAATGATAAAGTTTAAAAAAATAAAAGATTGTACATGGCATAGTTGTTGGCAAATTTTATCTGATAATAAAATTATAGGTTCTTTTGCGTTATTCGGGCGTTCAGATATACTTGAAATTGGAATAGGGATTGATGAACCTAGATTTATTAATTGTGGTATTGGGAATCGTATTATTATATATATTACAAAAAAGTTTGGTAAGGAAAATATATTAATTGTAAAAACTGGAATAAACAATATTTCATGTCAAATACTTATGGAAAAAGCAAAATTACTTGGTTTTAAAAAAATAAAAGAAGATAAAGGAATTATAGAATATATAAGAGAAAAAAGTTAATAAACATGAACTGTGGTTAATTGAAAGGAGTATAAAACAATGGGGAACGAAGCTAAAAATTGTCCACTTAGACAGATGGGTAATCTTAACAAACTTGAAATTGAAGGAGAGTATTCTGGCTGTAACCCAAAATGCGCATGGTTCGTAGGTGGGGAAAAAAGATGCGCATGGGACTATCGAATATATTCCATATTATCCTGCTTGCAAAAAACCAAACCACCGACAAAAGAAATAAGCTCTGAAAGGGATACAGTTTACATCTGATGGTACAGAGCGTATCAGCATAGAACGTCTGAATGATATTGTAAATAACGAGTGTAACATTGGGAAAATGGGAAAGAGAGATTAATATTTAATATTAATAACCAAAATTTTATAAAGGAGAACATATTAATGTTGAAACGATATGTAATTGCATCAAAAGATGCTGAGTGTGCTCTTGGATATACTTCTGGATATGCAATACTGCCAAGACACATCGTTGTTGGCTCAGAAGAAACAATGAAGTCTATAAAAGACCAACATGAAGAATTCTCTGACCTTTTCGTTATAGAATACGAATCGTTGCCAAAAGATGCAATAAATAACTTTGGAACGATAGATGTTCCATCTGTTGAATATTATAACAATTTATAAAAAGGGGTGCATATATGAAAAAATATTTTGATTGTTATCCAATAATAACTATGGTTTTATTGGTGGCGTTAAAATTAGATAATAGAATAAATATGTCTTGGGTTTTTGTTCTATTCCCAATTTGGGGAAGTATGATTATGTACCCTATATGCGAAAAAATCACGCATATATATCTTCGTGATAAAAACAATATAAACATTTATTCAGGCAATCCTTTATTTTGGGATTACAAAAGAAAACGCATATATTATGATTGGGATTAATTAAATTTATGCGGGGGTGTACAAATAATGGAAAAGACATACCTTTCTAACGAAATAGCAAGACATAATCATTATGATATAAAAGAACTATATAAAGTATGCAAAGATACTTGCTCCGCAGCAAAAGAAGAAATGAATAATATAATACAAATTACTAAAGTAGAAGTAACTTATGGACAGACAATATGCACATATAAAACATTACGTGGTATGCGCTCAAGGAACGAAATCGCTCTTGGATTCTCTCAATTTGAAGCAGCTTCACATTTTTATAAGGCGCTAAAAGAGTATATTCCTAACATAAAAGTAATGTAAAAATCGTTCGGGGGTTTAATTTATAGCACTTATATCCTCCTTATCTCCATTTATTTACTGTATATATACATATATATCATATATCCTGTATGTATAACTATTACTTTAGTCTTGCCGTTTATTTAATCTGTTTTATTGCTTGCTGTTTGTTGTGTTTATATGCTCGTTATGTAAAACAAACTTTACATTGTGTAGCCCTTTGCCTACTTTTGACTCGTGTGTCGCCTTTCGTATCCCTTGTGACACAATGCTTGCATCAATTCTTGCCTTGTGAATAGTTTGCTTTTTTGAATAATAAACGAATTGAAGTTGTGTGGGGTGGGGGAACTCATCCACAAAATCACGCAATATAGGAGTAAATATGATAAAAGAAAACTCTGTAACCCTTGCAAACACTACGTTTCGTGTTATGTTTGGCGATACACCCGGTAACAAATACCTTTTATTTTTTGAATATAAATCAAATAAAAGTCCTATGTATTATACTATTACTATGATAAATAATATCAAAACGATAGAAGAAGCGACAGATATATCCAATCATTTGTTGGATTCTATTGAAATACGGATACATTGAAATCTCTAAAATCGTGAAAATCGCATTTTTCATACACATAAATCTATAAAAACCCTACACTGCTTGCAAACACTACGTTTCTTACAAAAACGCATAATAATCCCTACATTATAATATATACATGTTGATACATTGAAATCTCTAAAATTGGCAAAACCGCACTTTTATAAGTTTCTATATACCAAGAAATAGCATAAAAACGCCCAAAACACACGGTTTTAGCGTCTTTTAAGGGCAATTTACGTAAAAATGCCAATTTGCCAAATTTAGCAAATTGCAAGTATAAGGGGTGCAGTATGGAATTTAAAGTAGGAGAAACAATATTATTAAAAGTTAATGGAGAACACTGGATTATATGCGAGGTTGTTGGTATTAGTCCTAACGATATATATATTACAACACCAGCTCCATATGGTGTATTTTATCATATAGGCAATGAAGGTTATTATGGTTTGATTCTCAATAAAGATAGATATATAAAAATAAAAGACATAAATATATTATAAGGAGAATAACATGTTTAAACGCGGAGATAGAGTTGTATGTATAGAAGAATATTATATCGACAAAGGTCTTATTGGCGAAATTGGTACTGTTTACACTAATTGTAAAACGCAAGCTGGTGTGTGTTTTGATAATCCATCTTTATCGCTAGAATCTCCTTCAATGGGACGTATTTCAAACAAAATGTATAAAGAAATAAATGGTAAATGCTGGCATTTCCGTTACCATCCAGAACAATATCTTATAAAAATAGATTGTATAGAGATACTATAGGGGTGTAAAATGTTTAAAAAAAATATGCGCGTTATATGTATAGCGCCATTTGAACAAAATTATAGCATTATTGGTAAAGAAGGGTATATTTACGCAATAAACCCACTTAACAAAGATAACCTCGGTGTTTGTTTTGACGATATGTTCCAAAGAGGGCATGGATTTGCTATAGAAAAATCGTCTTTTTCTATTGAAGAAATTGAAGTGTCCAGAAACCGTTGTTGGGATTTTATAAATCCAAAAAAATATCTTTGTCCTATAGATAGCATAGAAATATTATGAATAGTAGACAATTTAAGATTGGTGAAAATATATACTGTGCATTTTTAGAACAGGATTGGTTAGATAATAGTAAATATAATTGTGGAATTTGGAGTAATGATCGTGGAGTAGTATATCTGGTAAAAAATCTTGGATACAAAGATGGTATAAAACTATATAATAAATTAAGAAAACCTATAATAGAGGTGCTGTAATGATTACAGTTGGCGACTATGTAAGGTGTATAAAAAACTATGGAGATTATGCACCAACAATAGGATTAGAAGGATATGTATATTATATATCAGGTCAAACATTATATGTGTATTTTATAAAAGAGTTCTATGGTGGTCATTCTGGAAGAAATGGTAAGTATAAAGGCGACCATTGTAGAAACTTTCCAGTTGTTGAATCTGACAATTTTTTTGTTAAAGCACCACAAGGGAATATACAAATTATATAGCATCAATCTTGACAATTACTGTACTTTATGCTATACTATATATAGTAATAAAGTATGTACTTAATTATAAAAAACTAAAAAATCTACCAAAAAAAATATAGAAAATATGAATAAATATACATAATAAATGTATAAATATTCATAATAAATCATATAAGGGGTGCAGTAAAATGGAAGCAAAGATAACTAAAATAACAAACGAATCTGGTTCTATCGTAAGCGATTTTATAGCGCGACATATGTACGCAACATCTGTTTTGTTACATAGGCTACCTTCAACCAGCGATGAAAAAGAAGTAATGGCTCTTGTTGACCACGCTGGGGAAAAACAGGCGCTTGCTCTATATAAAACACCAGCGTGTATGAACGCACATGAAACCCTTGGTTTGGTTTGTTTTCTTCGAGAGTATGCTAATGGCATATATGCAGTTATCCCAAGTGATTACAATTCAATAGTCACACGTAAGACAAATAACTTTATACAGCTTCTTATTGATGCTGGGTTTATCATATTAGTCTCTACCTCATTAAATGAAAGAAGGTATATGAAATGAAAAATTTGTTTGATAGTGTTAAGAACTTCCTTTATCACTTTTGCGTTGCGACTCTTATATCCTGCTTCGCTCTAGGTGTATGTGCTTTCTTTATAGCTGCGTTTAGAGGCGATGGTGTATTCTTTGACGTTCGCTCTATTCTTGGATTCTTGGTTGGTGGATGGGCCTTCTATCTTGTATATCTTACTTTATCTCCTATACCAAAAGATAAAGACAGAAAAGTTACATATGAAACATATGAAAAGCGTGTACATAAAAACGGCGGTTCTATTAAGTTTATATCCCCTAACACTGTAAGAGTTTCTGTTCGTGGCTTGATCTTTATTAGAAAAGTAATGTTCCTGCATGGTGTTCCATATATAGATATAAGCAAGCATTTGGAATAAACGTCCATCAAAATAAAAACGCCTTATAGCAAACATCTGCATCTTTTTTATTCTGGAATATTGGATACTACTTCCTTTACGCTCTGGCGCACATGTGATGTGATGCAAGAAATGCGTCACGGTGCAAGAAATGATGCAAGAAATCCTTCATAATTTCCTTCGCCATTCTGCACAATCAGCACAAGACTTTTTTAGTAAAAATGACTAACACTGGTAAAATCTGGAAAAATAAAATGGTAAAATCTGGAAATCTTTTATTTTTGAATTAAATCCTGCAAAAAACTTGCACAATTAGCACAAGCGTGAACCTTGACAAACACACTTTTTTGTGTTAAAATTATACAAGATAAAGAGAGAAAGAGCGGTGGTTTTTGTGCAAAACGTAAAATCGTTCGGCAAATTGCACAAAAATAAAAAAATCAGCTTGACAATAAAGTCCGTATACATTAGACTATTGCCAGAATCTAGCAAAGTACCTTGAAAAAGAAATTCGCCACAACGGCACGGAGGAAACATGCAAGCGGCATGTTACGTGCGGCGCGGTCTAAATGGCTGTATTGCCGAGGTACGGCGCGAGCGTGGCGGGAAATTTTGACGATTAAAAATTGAAAAGGGGTACAAAAAAATGAATGAATCTATTATCACGGGAAAGTATGCAGTCAAGGCAGTGACCGTCCGTCAACTATGTAATATGCCGTTGTCACTCCCGCCCGCACAGCAATTACGCGGCTATGTGTTTACAGAATCCGTCGCGGCGGGACTTGTAAACGCAATCAAACGCGGTGACTACGTGCCGCCTATCGTGTTAGCAGAGGATTGTAAGACCGTGGAAAGTCTTGCAAGCGTTGACGCGGAGGCGCGGCTCCGTCCACTTGCCGAAGCCGCCACAACGGCAGACAAGGCACGCCGAGAAGCCGCTCGAACACTTGACACAATCGCGGACGCGGTCGGGGAAAGCTTTGACCGTAAAGCCGCACAAAAGGTACTCGCGGATGCAGAAACGGCTCACGCCGCCGCACAAAAGGCGCTCGCGGATGCGCTGAAAAAGGAATACGGCGCGAGCGTGGCGGAAAGCAAGGTGTCGGACGGCCAGCAAAGATTAACCACTATTCGGCGGGCATTTGACCGCGCTGAACTGACGGGTTCGGAAATCGTACTTGTTGCATACGACGGCGGCAGGACGTTCTCGGAAAGCTTTTACTCTCTTAATCAATCCGTTCCAGTCGGTAAAGGATTGACGGCGGCATTGGGTATGCCCGATGCGGTACGGGATGCCGTCATAGCACTTGCCGCGCACAAGTATTTCCGCAGTCAAACGTGGTCACGGTCACAAATTGCAAAAACTATAAGCGCGGACTTTGCAAGCGCGGCGCTTGCTATTGCCGCCGGGTGGAAATCGCCGGAAAGCTCTAGCGGGGTATGCTCCGACTGGTTACGGCAGTCGCAGAAAATAGTCGGGCGCGTTGCCGTAGCTAAGGCGGCAAAGGTGCTTGATGCGCTATACACTGCTATGATGCCGTGGGAAGAAACGGCAACGGGCAAAAAGGGAGATCAGCGCACACGGGCTAAAGAGGTCTGTAAGCTGATGCGGCGTAAAGGTACGTTCATTGTAGCGTTTGCGGCTATTTGCGCAGGCGCTCCCGCTCCTATCGTGGTACAACTTCCGCGCCGGGTGGACTTACTAAAACCCGTGGAAATTGACGGGACGGTCTACACATGGCAAGTCGGCGGCGGCACGTCTGGAAGCGCGGCAAATTTTGAAAATAATCTCGCCGTACTGACAACCGCAGTCAATGCCGCTAAGGCGGGCCTACCGGCTGAAAAACCCGCCGCAGAAAAAAAAGCGGATGCCGATGCCGCCGAAGTC
>Ga0172378_10000755_pt1 | contig 29043 bp, 19 predicted proteins | sample GrowelOW332metaG_FD_119755 | JGI IMG/M metagenome (GOLD analysis project Ga0172378, IMG submission 119755) | Groundwater microbial communities from an aquifer near a municipal landfill in Southern Ontario, Canada - Pumphouse #3_1 metaG | ecosystem: Environmental > Aquatic > Deep subsurface >...
CCCAATGGAAGAAGCATACGTTCCAATATATCTTGGGTTAATCCCCACATAAAAAAGGACTGGTCCTTATCAGGGTCGACCCCTGGTGCTATATAATAATTTCCTGATACATATTTCTTGCGAATATAGTGTCCTGTAGCTATGTAATCAATCCTCTCTTTATCAGCAATCTCGAGCATCAGCGGCCACTTAAAATGATTATTACAGAACGTACAAGGTACAGGAGTTTCGCCTTTCATATAGCTATCAATAAAGTAAGTAATAATTTGCTTGCGAAACGGTTCACGTACGTCATGAGTAATATGTCTGATTCCTAAATGTTGGGCTAATGCTCGCGCTTCGTCAAGATAATAAGTATCATTCTCGTATTCGTAAAACCGGAAAGTAATCCCGATAACTTCATATCCTTGTTCCTGAAGCATAATGGCTGCCACACTACTATCCTTTCCACCACTCATTCCCAAAAGAACCGTTTCTTTTGACTGTTTTCTTACTCTATTCATAGGGCAAAAATAAAGAAAAAACCCATGAAATCAGAAAGCAACAACAAAAAAAAGCTACCTTTGTATATAGAAATAAAAAAACAGTTATTATGACGCACAAATTGACTATCTACAACACTTTGGACCGCAAGAAAGAAGTGTTTGAACCACTGCACGCGCCCAACGTAGGAATGTATGTTTGCGGCCCTACTGTGTATAGTGATGCACATCTTGGACATGCTCGTCCTGCCATTACTTTTGATGTGTTATTTCGCACCCTTAAACATTTAGGATATAAAGTCCGTTACGTTCGTAATATTACTGATGTCGGTCATTTAGAACATGACGCCGATGAAGGAGAAGATAAAATAGCTAAACGTGCCAAACTAGAGCAGTTAGAACCTATGGAAGTGGTTCAGAAGAATATGATTCGGTATCATCAAGATATGGAAGCTCTCAATGTACTACCTCCTAGTATCGAACCTCTTGCATCAGGTCATATCATTGAACAGATTCAATTAGTCCAGGAAATCCTCAAAAACGGCTTCGCTTACGAAAGTCAGGGTTCAGTTTATTTCGATGTAGAGAAATACAATAAATCATTTAAATATGGCATCCTCTCAGGACGTAATCTAGAAGACATGCTTGCGACCACTCGAGAATTGGATGGGCAACAAGAGAAAAGGAATAGTGCTGATTTTGCTCTTTGGAAAAATGCACAACCAGAACATATTATGCATTGGCCTTCACCTTGGGGTAGTGGCTTTCCAGGCTGGCACTGTGAGTGTACAGCTATGGGTAAGAAATATCTTGGGGAGACATTTGATATCCATGGCGGGGGTATGGATTTGATTTTTCCACATCATGAATGTGAAATCGCTCAGGCTTGTGCATCCGAAGGACATCAGATGGTTCGTTATTGGGTACATAACAACATGATTACAATCAATGGGACTAAAATGGGAAAATCTCTTGGTAACTTTATCACTCTTCAACAATTTTTCACTGGAGATCATGACAAGTTAGAACAACCTTACAGTCCGATGACCATCCGTTTCTTCATTCTTCAAGCTCAATACCGTAGCACTGTTGATTTCAGTAATGAGGCGCTACAAGCGAGCCAAAAAGGGATGGAACGATTGTTCGACGCATATAATAACATAGAACATATCACGCCTTCCAAATCAAGTCAAAAAGAGACTATTGATAAATTACGTGAAGCATGTTATGACGCATTACTTGATGATTTAAACACCCCTATCGTGATAGCACATCTCTTTGATGGAGCCAAACTAATCAATAATTTAATTGCGGGTAACGAAACAATCAGTGCAGAAGAGTTAGTTGACCTTAAAGCATTGTTTGACTTGTTCGTCTTTGATCTTCTAGGTCTTCGTCAAGAACATGGTAGCAGTGCAGAAGGTGATGGCAAACGTGAAGAAGCCTTTGGAGAAGTAGTCAACATCTTACTTACTCAACGTATGGAAGCCAAAGCCAACAAGGATTGGGCTACTTCAGATAAAATTCGTGACGAATTGACTGCTCTTGGATTTGAAATCAAGGATTCTAAGGATGGTAGTACTTGGAAATTAAATAAATAGAGAAGTACACCAAGCGTAAAATAATGACCTCTTTTTATCTTAAATAGGTTGCTATTTTAAGGATTACCCAAAAAAAGTCATTTTCACAAAGTAATTTACTTACACATTTTTCGAGCCAAATGTTACTAGTTAACATTTGGCTCGAAATATATGATTACAAACAAGGCGGCTTTACCGTGGTAACCTAGTGTGTTCAACTTTTTGAACACACTAGGTTACCACGGTAAACCTTAAGGTTTACCAGACACCTCTTTTTAGAACGTCATTTTTCTTGTTCAAAAAAAAATGACGCATTTTAAGGCCCTTTTTAGACCTTAAAATACATCAGAGTACTATTTCATTAGGTGAAAAGATTACAGCAGCTCAGTTTTGATTTATTTTTTCACTATTGTGAAAATAGGAATTTAAAAAATCAGATTAACTCAAAGACTACTAAAAAGAAAACGAATCGATAAATTAAATTAGGCAACCCCTCTTCATTTCTGCTTGACTTTAGTCACTAAAGAAGTCAAGGGATGTCTATTGCCTTCGATTTTTGTAAGGAAAGCTTTTGCTGATCCGAAGTTAAGAAATAAATCCAATCGTACAGGAATATGATTCTCATCATCAGTGATATAAAAAGTAATCACTTCTTCTTCATCTCCTTCTTTTGTATATTCCACGAAGCTAAAGACAAGACAATTATATGTTTTTCCATTATTCGCTTCGAAAATTCGACGCCCTCTATAGATTAGAGTTTGCATATCAACACGCTTACCAGATACTATCGGAATTAATATCTTTTGATTCATTTTAAGTGCTCTCACATCCAAGGAGCGACTACGCATCAAACTACTAACCATATCCTGAATGCAAACATTCATGGTTGTCGTGTCTTTCTTTAAATAATCAGTACCCGGTCGGGTACGTTCCTGATAGACTCTAGAGCTATCTCCTGGATAACTATACCATGCTTCATCTACTTGATAGCGTCCACCTTCAAGAGAACCTTTACGATAATAAACAGGAAGTAAATCAGGTGTCATCACACTCGTCACAGAATCCCTCATTTTAAAGAAGAAATCAGCACTCTTGCTTCCTGTAGAGAGTAAATCTACTTTAAGAGCTGGTTTGCCATCAAAAATGGTATCAGTAGTGTAGAGATGTGCCGTTCCTGCTTTTGTCCAAATGAAACGCCAATTGAAATACAAATCATAATCTAATCGTTCACCAGATTTAAATGCTATGGGCTTTTGAGCAAATGGAGATTTCTTTTTCACTGATTGAGCTGAGATACCACCAATTGATATCAGACTCATCATCCCCATTGCTATAGTTATATAAATTATATTTTTCATTATTTAATTCCTCCTATTGTTTGATTGACTTCTTTTACTAGTTCTCGATTTCTTCTTTCTCTCTTCTGGTTTCTGTTTAACCATCTCCGAAGGCTTCTGTCTGAATAATGGAATTTCGTGGACATCCCAATCCTGTTCCAATTCCCATTGTGCCTTCAATTCAATAACTGTAGAATAATAATACACCATTTCTGGAGCAATCCCTTTAGCATAATTACCTATATCCCATAGATTATTGTTATTGGCATCTACCACCAATCGGGCACCATACTTGGCTGGTTCAAGATAATAGAAATCAGCCTTACCCTCTTTGACTTGCTGCTGGCGGATCACTTTATCAGAAGGGTCAAGCAATTGCACAAAAGCGGGACCTTTGACCCCAGTTACATTAAAATAGATCTCACCATAGTCTTCTAACTTATGAGTTTTGAATGTTTTCTCCTCCTTGCGAGTGTAAGTCCCATATAATCCGACGAAAGCCATAGAATCAACAGTCAATGAATACTCCGTTTCGGGTTTCCACTGAGTGTATAGGGTATACTCCAATAGGTGATTTTCATCATGAACCATCTTATAATCTATCTCTTGCCAAAGCGTATCGACCTTTTCCTTGAGATGGATACCTAACGAATCTATAGACGCCACTGGCTCTTTAAAAAGTAGATGAATGGAGCCATATACATCCAAAGGAGACTTCATGTCCACCTTCATATCTAGCATCTTAGGTTCGTTCATTTTAGCTTCAAAAATAGTCTTTTCCTTCTCTGCTAATTTAAAATCGGTAAATGCTAGACTATCCTTCAAAATAAGATTACTATCAACAGGATTTGCCAAAAGTTGTTGATGGATTTTGTCATATCCCCCTTTGCTATCCCCCATCGTTTTGATGAGTGCTTGTAAATCTTCTTCTTGTTTCTTCTTTTTCTCCTCTTCTTTTTTCTCTTCTTCCTTCTCTTTACGCTTGTACTTGTTAGGAACAGCAAACAGAACCGTATCAGTCTTACTGACCAACTGATTCAAGGTATCTGTAGCCATATAAGTCGCTTCTATTGTGAGCGTATCTCGATGAACCATCGTCGTATCTTTAATCCAATAGATTAAAGAATCCAATTTGGCTGTTTTCTCGATGACAAATGCATCAGTCAAATCACAATCTAAACCACGTAATTTAGGGAATGTATCCGCTTCGACAGCAAACTGAATACTCAATTGCCAAGGAAAAGGTCTAGAAGTACGTTTAAGATATTGGAAACTGTCCTTTTCTAAAAAACTACGTAAAACGATATCATCTGGATAATAATGAATATAATTAACAGTACGTATCGTATCTATAGTGATTGAATCTATCATCGTCGTATCTTGACGGACATCCGGCTTGGAAGAAGGAATAAAAATAGAATCACTAAATGCTATATTTTCTTTTACTTGTGAGAAATAGTAATTTTGATCATTGTCTTTAAGACCAAAAGCATGATACTTTCCTGGAGCAATCCCACGTATAACAAAGTGTCCTCTACTATCTGTACGGCCAACTCGTTGAAAAGGTAAAGTAGTAAAAGCAGTATCTGACAGATTACTATAAAGTCCCACGAGCATTCCTTTAATCGGTTCTAAGTCTTCTGCATTGAGGATATAACCAGAAACTTCGAGTGTATCAATTTTATCACCTGTAGAGAATGAATAAGTAAAATTACCCAATGGGTTCCCTTCATTATTGTCCACGATGGCATCTGTGAAATCTACTGTATAAGTGGTGTTTGGAATCAACGAATCATTTAAGTTGATACGTATATTTTTACCTGAAGCTACGATTTCAGGCGTCTTAATTTGTGGAGGAGAGACAACCACATTTTCTGAAATTTTCTCCACTTTGATGTTTTCATCAAAATTGAGCATAATTTTTTTCTTGGTGTTATTGACCGCTTTGAGATTCGGATTACTTTCCAAAAATCGAGGCGGAGTTTCATCAATAGGGCCACCATCAGGGCGGCCTACGTTAGCACATGCGTAAAGCAAACAACCTACCATAAGAACCGTAAGTAGCTGCATCAAGCGATTTATATAATAATGTTGTTTCTTTTTATCCATGCTACAAAAATAGAATTTATAATGCAATAATCAGCATAAATTGTCGTTTTCTTATTTATCTAGGGTACGCCCTTTAAGATAATAAAAACCAAAACGACAGTATAAACAGCGACGCTTTTCGCAATATTGTTTGTGAAGATGTATAAGTGCTTGTGACTCACTAGCAGTGGTTATATTGACCCCCACTTCTTTCCATCTACGGATGATATAATTATCTTCCGCTTTCATCTCTTTCAAAAAGGTCAAAGCACGTTTCACTACAGCCTGATTAGAATGAGCATTCCCATAAGCATAGAGCATAGGAATGACCGCATTGAGTATCAATAAGTTTAGACTTTGTTTGGTCAATTTTCGCTTCTTCTTAGGCTCTTTTTTCTTGTCCTCATCTAGTTCTTGTACAACACGACCAAAAGTGAAATGGTCTTCCCAATAAGAAGAACTCTCCACGGTGAATAAATCATGAAGGTCACTGACGGTTTTAGCATCAAGGATATGTGAAAGTAATGAAGGACGTTGAGCAAAAAGATGAGCCAATTGAGCGATACGTAATGGAGGAAAGTTATATGGACGAATACGAAGCAATCGCCAGCGTTCTGCTTCCATCTGCTTGAGAGAGAATTTATGTCGAAGGTAACGATATTCACTTTGTAAACTTGCATAGTAATCATCATCAGGATAGGAGGCTTCCAGAAGTCCCGCTTGTCCTAAAAAGATTGCTTCTACCTGAAGAATATGATCTCTATGTTTAGATACAGCTTTGAAGTTTACCGTATCAGCCCAATTTTCAAATGCATCCCCATTGAGTCCAAATCCAAAGGAACGAGCCAAAGTAACGAAACAAGTGACTTCCCAGTCCAAATTGTGACGTTCCATACGTTGATGAATTTGTTCAGCCCGCCAATTGATACGTTTTTCGCTCAATTCATCGAGCCAAGTGGTAACTTCTTGAATAGAAATGGTCGGGATAATCTCTACACAACGTGGAAAAGATTTAGTATAACAGAGTTTCTGATATTGCTCTTTCATCTGTTCAGTACAAACTAATTGAAACTGTGGGATAAGTTCGCCCGTGGTCGTAGAGACAGAACAATCCACTTGGTTTACCACATGCAATATCACCGAATCGTATAATTTATCGTGATGATGTCCATGTACTTTCCACATACTTGATGTCGTATGAATTTCTACGTTTCCGACCCATACTACACCCCCTATTTTAATTTTTGCATTGAAAAAATCAGGTCCAGCATCATGGTTAATAATTCCGGGGTCAATAATCTCGAGTTTTTCCCCACCTGTGGTCATCAACTGACCAAGAGGTACGATGCGATTAGCCCAAAGATATTGCAATAAGTGTTCCAATAGTTATTATTTTATAACTAACAAATGTAGTGCTTTTTTATCTAATATTACTATCTTTGCTGACTATAAACAATGTATAGAGTATGAAAATAGCACTTATTGGATATGGTAAAATGGGCCATGAAATAGAACGTATAGCCATACAACGTGGTCATGAAATTGTAGCAACCATAGATAAAGACAATCAAGCCGATTTTGATTCTCCCGCTTTTCGAAAAGCAGACGTAGCCATTGAATTTACTGCACCAAGTGTAGCCTATGACAATGTGAAACGGTGCATGAATGCATGTGTCAAAGTTGTATCGGGTAGTACTGGATGGATAGATTCTCATCGCGAGGAACTAATGAAATTATGCAAGGAACAAAATAAGACCTTCTTTTGGGCTTCAAATTTCAGTCTTGGAGTAACCATTTTTAGAGCCGTCAACAAATATCTAGCTACCATTATGAATCAGTTTAAGGATTACAAGGTATCTTTGACAGAGACTCATCATATTCATAAACTAGATGCGCCTAGCGGTACAGCTATCACACTAGCTCAAGAAGCTATTGCTAATTTGGATGATGTCAATACTTACTGCTTAATGCAGAATGAAATGCACCCAGAGGGGGTAACAGAAGTACCCGAAGACTCTTTACCCATTACGGCTATCCGCGAAGGGGAAGTATTTGGCATACACACTATTGAGTATGAATCTAACGAAGATAAGATACAAATCACTCATGATGCAAAGAATAGAGGTGGATTTGCATTAGGCGCTGTCCTTGCTGCAGAATATGCCAACAAGCATCAGGGCTTCTTGACCACAGAAGATCTTTTCCCTTTTCTTGCTAATTAAACGACCAATAATCTAAGTTTTTACAGTATGAGCAATTTAAATAAAGAGCATCAAAAAGAGGAGAATGACAATAAAGTTCCTCATTGGAAATCATTTACCATTCTCATCGTTTTGTATTTAGCCTTTCTTTACTGGGTAGAGAGCTGGTGGGGATTACTTTTGGTTCCTCTATTTTTTGACAGATATATCACACACTTAATCAAGTGGGGCAGTTGGCGTAATATCAAAAATCCACTTTTGCGGTTTATCATGAGTTGGATTGATGCCATTGTATTTGCAGTGGTAGCCCTTTATTTTGTAAATACTTTTGTTTTTCAAAATTATCAGATTCCTTCGTCTTCTCTCGAAAAGACCATGTTAGTTGGGGATTACCTTTATGTCAGTAAAGTTAGTTATGGCCCTCGTAAGCCAATGACGCCAATACATCTTCCTTTCGTACAAAATATACTCCCTTTATTCAACTGCAATTCTTATCTTTCATGGCCAAAATGGAAGTATGACCGAGTGACAGGATTGGGACAAGTCAAAAGAAATGATATCGTCGTGTTTAATTTCCCTGCTGGAGACAGTGTCGCAGTAAATAGAGCCATGACAGATATCTACTCTTTGAGTTATAATATCGGAGAAAGCGCTTATCCTGCTCCTGAAGGATTTGATACCTTAGATGCTTATTCACAAGCATTGTATTTCAACAAAATCTATAATGCAGGTCGGAAAGTGATTAATAATAGTCCTAATATCTACGGAAAAGTAATCTACCGACCAGTAGATCGTAGAGAAAATTATGTGAAACGATGTGTAGGAATCTCTGGAGATACTTTAGAAATCAAAAAAGGCATCATTTATATTGATGGAGTAGCCGAAACAACTCCTGAGGGGGTACAAATGAATTATTTCGTGCAAACTCAAGGGATGCGCATTCCTCAATCTATTTTTCGTCGTTTAGACATCAGTAAGGCTGATGAGATGTTAATGTCTTCTACAAATGGTTGGGATGTGGCATTGAAAAAATTAGGATTGGACAAAGTAGATCAAGATGGCGTAATGGCTCCTGTATATCATTTGCCATTAACTCAAAATATGCTTCAAACATTGCGTGCAAATAAGGCATTGGTAAACAAAATCGTGATGGAACCGGAAGAATTTGCTGGAGACCTTTATCCACTGAATATGGTCAAAAAATGGGATCGTAATAATTACGGCCCTATCTGGATACCTAAGAAGGGAACTACTCTTGATTTAACAGCTGCTAATTTGCCTATATATAGCCGCTGTATTGAAGCTTATGAGGGACATGAATTGGCACTCAAAGAAGACGGAATCTATATAGATGGGCAGAAAACAGATCATTATACTTTCGCGATGGATTATTATTGGATGATGGGAGACAATAGACATAATTCTGCTGATTCTCGTTACTGGGGATTTGTCCCTGAAGATCATATAGTGGGTAAACCAATCGTCGTGTGGTTGTCATTAGACAAAGACCGTTCATGGTTCGATGGACATATCCGATTCAATCGCTTCTTTAAATGGGTAAATTAAAAGTAAATAACTAGAAATGAAACAATGGACTAAGTGGATAAGAACACTTTTGGGGGCACTACTTCTTGTATTGTTGGTCCGTTATATTGCTTTTACTTCTGTTCTGATTCCCGATAATGGGATGGCAAACAGTCTGCTTCGTGGAGACCGAGTATTGGTCAACAGGTGGAGTTACGGATGGCGTACACCTATGATACCGCTCTTGGGATATCATAGGATTGGTCACGGAAAAATAGAACGTAAGGATATTGTCTTGTTTAACAGTCCCATTCCAACAAAGACTCCTTTAAAAAACAGACAGATTGTTGACGGACAACTCTTCATCAATCGATGCTATGGTTTACCAGGTGATACCATCTATTTAGATAGTCTCAATCAAGTAATTGAACCAGAGGAACTTCCTGATTACAAGCAACAGTATGCCTACAATCCAAATATAGAGGATAGTATCAAGAAACAAATTGAGTTTTTTGGTATTAAAGAGAATGAACTTCTTCCGATTAGTGATAGCATCAGACATATTCGTAGTTTTAGCCATTATGAGTATTACTTACTGACTGATGGCTGTGAAGTGGACTCTTTCTTTACATTAGTTGATAGCATACAAATTCAACGAAACTATAAGTTAGCAGTACCAAATAAGGGGGCTATCATGCAAGTGACTTCAAAGAATAGGATCCTCTTCTGCAATACATTACGATTGTACGAAAAGGTCAATGCATCTATAAAAAATGATTCTTTATTCATTGATGGAAAATACACTTCATCCTGTATATTTAATCAAGATTATTATTGGATGAGAGCAGATAATAGTATCAATAAAATCGATTCTAGTACTTTTGGATTGCTTCCTGCATCTCATATTATTGGTAAAGCAACATGTATCTTGTTCTCAATCTCACCCCAAACAGGCTGGCGTGACAAACGCATACTCAAAGCCATTGATTAATTTCTGAAATATCATGATCGAAAGTCAAGAATCCTTTTTATTTAGTAGTGCTTATTTAGCTCCTATAAGCTATTATACAGCTATGGCACATTGTGATGTAGCCTATGTCGAACAATGGGAGAACTATAGAAAACAAAGCTATCGTAATCGATGTGTAATCGCTTCACCACAAGGAGAATTGGCGCTTACCATCCCTATCATCAAACCCAAAGAAGAGAATCGCCTGATACGTGATATCAAAATCAGTGAACATGGTAAATGGCAACATTTACATTGGAATGCCCTCGTATCGGCATATAACAACAGCCCATTCTTCTTATATTACGAAGATGAATTGGCTCCTTTCTACGAAAAAAATCATACTTTCTTATTTGATTTCAATATGGAATTATGTAAAATCATGTGTGAGGATATCGGAATAGAACCGATTCTGAAACTGACTGATAGTTATGTTCCAGCAAGTGATGAGCTAGTGATTAATGATTTGCGAGAAAGCATCAGCCCGAAGATAATGGGATTAAATCAACTAAAGGGATATCAAGAAATTCCTTACTATCAAGTATATCAAGAACAATTGGGTTTTCTTCCTAATCTAAGTATTATCGATCTGCTATTTAATATGGGACCTGAGGGATTATTGATTTTGAAAGAAAGAAAATAAAATCCTCCGAATAGCCTTAGTCAAATTGAAGTAAAGTAAGATGTTTAGGGTCTAATATTTCGTTTGATACATCTTGAAGTTGCTGAGCAGTCAATGATTGGATCCGGTCAAATAACTTAGATTGTGGTTCGATACTTCCTTTATAGAAATATCGTTTCGCCATCCCTAAGATAATACTTTCATAATTATCTGATGAGACACCAATCTGTCCGATTAATTGTTTCTTTGCTGCTTGTAATTGCTGATTAGACAACGGTTTCTGGCATAGTTGATCCAGTTCACGATAGGTATAGTCTAAACATCGTTTCACGTCTTCGTGAGCAGTTCCAAAGTAAATACTAAAGAGTCCTGTATCGTTATAAGAAGTAATATTTGATTCTACTTGATAAACCAATGCGCGTCGTTCTCGTAAGGTCACATTGAGTCTACTATTCATTCCTGGTCCACCTAAAATATTATTGAGAAGATACAGAATCGAACGTTTATCATCATGAGAGTCATAAGCTGGGCATCCCAACATGACATGTGATTGGTTAGAACCAATTTTACGTATCACTTGAGTAGGAACATAGATGGGCAATGTGGCAGATTCTCGGGTTACTGGGACTGATGGGATATCTTTCATCAACTTCTCAGCGAGCTTAAAGAATCGATTTGTATTGACATCTCCTGTCAAAAACAGAACCATATTTTCTGGTTGGTAATACCGTTTAACAAATCGCAATGCATCTTCTGATTTGAATTTACGTAACAAATCGGGCTGTCCTAAAATACTATGTCCTAACGGATGGTTTGGATATAATAGTTCCTCAAAATCATCAAAAATCTGTTCTGAAGGATTATCTAAGTATGATTCAATCTCATCGACAATCACTTCCACTTCTTTATCAATTTCTTTTTGTGGAAAAGTAGAATTAAAAACGATATCAACTAACAATTCTAATGCACGAGGAAGGTCTTGAGGCAAACAAGCATTGTACACAACAGTTTCTTCTTTGTTAGTATATGCATTAAGCTCTCCACCCACTGCTTCCAGTCGATTAAGTATATGCCAAGCTTTGCGGTGTGTAGTTCCTTTGAAAATCATATGTTCCACAAAATGAGCCATTCCTTGTTCTTCGGGACGCTCATCACGTGTACCTGCATGGATAAAGAATCCGCTATATACGACGGGGGATGTAGTAGGATAGTGTATTATTCGTAAACCATTGGAAAGTTTATATTCTTGTATCAACATAGAAAATACCTATTAATGTATGTATAGCCAACAAAAATACAATAAAAGACCTTGCTATTTATAGGAAAATGCAGATATTTGCAATATAGAAGGTAAAATGTATCTTTTAATGAACCTAACCCATAAAGTTATGATTGAAAATATAAAAGAGCTATTGCGCAAAGAAGCGCAAGCAGTGGAAAACATACCGGTAACTGACCAATATCAAAAGGCCGTGGATGCTATTTATACTCATGTACATCTTCGTGGTGGAAAATTAGTTACCTCAGGAATGGGGAAAGCGGGACAAATTGCCATGAATATGGCTACTACTTTCTGTTCTACAGGTGTCCCTTCAGTATTTCTTCATCCTAGTGAAGCTCAACATGGCGACTTAGGTGTATTTCAGAAGAATGATATCTTATTGCTCATATCAAATTCTGGAAAAACAAGAGAAATTGTAGAACTGACACAATTGGCTCACAAATTGGATCCAGAGTTACCATTTATCGTAATCTCAGGTAATCCAGATAGTCCGTTAGCAAAAGCTGCTGACATATTCTTAGCAACAGGAAATCCAAAGGAAGTCTGTTTGTTGGGGATGACGCCTACTACATCAACTACTGCAATGACAGTAATTGGAGATATATTGGTCGTAGAAACCATGCGCAAATCAAAATTTACAGCATTGGATTACTCTAAACGTCATCATGGTGGTTATCTAGGTCAAAAATCTAGAGAATTGTGTACTGAAAAGTAATGACTATCATCTATTAACTACTATAAGCAGCGAAACTTTTCTTATTCCAATGAAAAGATTTCGCTGCATTTGTTTATTTATTTAATCGATTCTATTATGGCAAAAAGACGAGTTATCGGTATCGGTGAAACGATTCTCGATATTATATTTCAAAATAATCAACCTTCAGCTGCAGTACCGGGCGGTTCTGTATTTAATGGATTGGTCTCACTTGCTAGACTTGGTGTGGATACGACATTAGTTACGGAAGTTGGTGACGATCGAGTAAGTAAACAGATTCTTGAATTTATAGAAGATAATCATATAAATACAGATTATATTACGCAATATCCTGAAAGACAATCGCCACTCTCTTTGGCTTATCTGAACGACGAAAACGATGCAGAATATACTTTCTACAAAGATTATCCAAATGAACGATTGACGGGTGATTTTCCTAAGTTTACTAATCACGATATTGTAGTCTTTGGCTCTTACTATGCCTTGAACAATGTCCTTAGAGAACGAATGATTGATTTTCTAGAAGAGGCACAAAAGGCTAATGCGATCATTTATTATGATCCTAATTTCCGTTCGAATCATCTTGGAGAAGCCTTAAAATTGACTCCCGAAATTATGGAGAATTTGGAATATGCGGATATCGTACGCGGTTCTGATGAAGATTTTAAGAATATGTGGTCATTGACTGATCCAGAAAAAATATATAGAGAAAAGGTCGCTTTTTATTGTAAGAACTTGATTATTACCCAAGGAAGCAAAGGACCAATCTTACAAACGAGTCATTTTAAGGAACATTTTGACGCCAATACAATAGAAGTCGTTAGTAGTATCGGTGCTGGTGATAACTTCAATGCAGGAATTATCTACGGTCTTCTACAAAGAAATATCTACAAAGAGGATATTAATGACTTGTCTGTCTCTGAATGGGGTCAAATCATTGCTCAAGGTGTAGCTCTAAGTTCCGAAGTTTGCCAACATTTCAGCAATTCTGTTTCTAAAGAATGGGCTGAGAACTACAAAAGACAAGGAGCATGAGACGTACTTGGGCTTTAATTGTAATCACTATACTGAGTTGCTGTGGATTATACTATCTACCTAAACAAGTGATGGGCTATCAACTCAAAAAGATAGACTTGTTCAGTGATTTGCATAAAAAAGCTCCGAAGTTAAATATGGATTCTATCGTCAAACTGATGGAAGCCATGGATACCCTTACTAGTGATACCATTGCAATACCTCCCTCTATAGAAGAAGTCAAAGTTGACACCCTTCTGATGCATCAACGAGATTCTTTATTTAATGAACTTCATACGACTAATGGAGCAGATTCTACCGGAAACCATATCGAAGATTATACGTTTGGACATGTTGGTCTGAAACGATTCCTTACGGCACTGAGTCAAGCAAAGCAACGTGCTGTTCATATAGCAGTGATGGGAGATTCGTTTATCGAAGGAGACATCTTTGTGGCTGACCTTCGTAGTTCATTACAGCAACTAGTAGGAGGTAAAGGGGTTGGATACTTACCTATCACTTCTGTGGCAGACCCCTTTAGAGCCTCTGTAAACTATTCGGGCACAGGCTGGAATACACATAAAATTGGGATTGACTCCCTTTATCGATTTACTATCCCTGGATTTGTTTATACTGCAGATACTATTGCTGAGATTCATACGCTGGATATTAAGATGACCAGAAGGTATAAGACGATGAGAAGTGTATCCCAAGTACAAATTTTGTATCAAAAAAATCTAGATAGTAAAGTAAAGATTTCTATCAATGGGGAACCAGAGGAAGAGATTACTCTTCCAAAGACCAATCAGTTACGCGCTTTTAGTATCAATCATGATAGCATACGTACTGCTTCTATAGCTTTTACTCAGACAGATAGTCTGACATTACTTGGAACTACTTGGGATGGGCAAAAGGGAATCAGCGTAGATAATTTCTCTGTACGGGGTTGTAGCGGAATGCCTTTTGTCGGGACTAATCATCAAGAGGATATGAAACTCAATGAGTTACGCCCCTATGATTTGATTATCTTACAGTATGGATTAAATATAGTTACAGATGATCAACTGGATTACAATTGGTATCGCTACCACATGAAACGTATGGTCAGGCATCTACAAAATAGTTATCCTTCAGCTGACATCTTGATTATGGGGGTGTCAGACAGATGTCATCTGGAAAATGGTGAATTTAAAACAATGCCTGCTATTTTATCTATGCTCTACACCCAGCGAAAGATGGCACAAGAATTGAAAATCAATTTTTGGAATACCTATGGAGCCATGGGTGGAGAAAATAGCATGGTGAAATTTGTAGAAAAGAATTGGGCAAGCAAAGATTATACTCATCTAAGCAGTGCTGGTGGACGGGAATTAGCTCGGGATTTCTTAAAAGCATTGATGAATGAAAAAAAATTATATGACCAAACAGCGAGCAAATTACAGTAGTCGATTACTTGTGCTAGCAGTTGCGGCAATATTGTTACCTTTAGTGGGTAGCAAGGCTTTCTTATGGGCTAAAGATTCTGTTCCACTTTTAGCAAAAGAACTTCAAAACAAGAATTATAACCATCTTAAGATAGACAAGCATCCTCTTCTGGAAGACCCAAATGATACCATGCGCCCATTTTGGAATCAGCTCGATTCTCTTCAGACTGGACAGAATAAAATCGTAACGGTCATTCATCTAGGTGATTCACATATACAAGCTGGCTTCTATTCTGGTACAGTAATGCGTCTGTTGCAAGAAAAATTTGGTAATGCTGGTAGAGGCTGGATTGCCCCTTTTAAGTTGATTCGATCCAACGAGCCGGATGACTATTTTTGGAAATCCAATACGCATACTTGGTATGGAGGAAAGGTCATACTACACCATCCTAAATATGAATACGGACCTGGAGGTATCGGGGCTTATACTAAATTAAGTACGTCTGACATGTCTATCATCATTACGCCAAAAAATGGAGAAGGCTATGCCTTTAATAAAGTGCTGTTATATCGAGGGACTAAGGCGCTCGAACAAGTTCCAAAAGACACCAAAACTTTTGACTATAGAAGTGGGCAATCTACGATAGCCTCATCGCTTATTATAGATACCATTTATAGTTCAAGATTGACTGATACGTTAAATCTCAAATCTATGCGTTATGACAGAGAGAGCAACCGATTGATTCCAACTAGTCAATATCATAATGTCTATTATGGAGCGAACTTAACCAATGGTCAACCAGGTATACTTTACCATGCTATAGGAGTCAATGGAGCTATGTTTGTCAATTACACAAAGGATCAATATGTGCAGCAATTGGCGACATTGCATCCTCAACTACTCATTATTTCGTTGGGAACAAATGAAAGTTTCGGTCTCCATTTCTACGAACAGGAGTTTGCCGGACAAGCTGCTCAATTTATTCATCTGGTTCATAAATACATGCCTAATACATCTGTGTTGTTGACTTCTCCTACCGAATGTTACAAGCGTGTAAGGGACAAACACAGACGGAGAATTTATGTACAAAATACCAATTCAGAAAAGGTAGCTCATGCTTTACAGACTGTAGCTACAACAGAAAATACAGCCTACTGGAATCTATTTGCAGCCACAGGAGGTAAGGGGTCAAGCGAGGATTGGTATAATGAGGGATTGATGGATAGCAGACGCATTCACTTCCACATAGAAGGATATAAACTTCAGGGATACCTGCTCTATCAAGCAATCATCAATAGTTACAAAAGCTATAAATTAAGACATATCAATGTTTACGAATCTAGACCTATCAAATTTAAGTGAATTACTCCTCTATCAACAAGGTTCCCCACTACTCTTCAGTAGCGGTTTATTCTTGTTTCTCTTCTTAGGGTTCCTCACGTTATACATAGCCTTGAAAAGACAAACCAATTGGCGTATACTCTATGTAATAGCCTTTTCTTTGTATTTCTATTATAAGAGTAGTGGTCTATGGTTTTTACTCCTAATATTTACAGCCACATCCGATTTTTGGATAGGCCATTATATGGCTAAAACGGCCAAAGACTCAATTAGAAAATGGTTAGTAACTCTTAGCCTTTGTGTCAATTTGGGTATGCTTGGCTATTTTAAGTATACCAATTTCTTAATTGCTTCTATCCAGAACCTTGTCCACGAGATGGGACTATTCTTTAGTATCACGTCTTGGACTACCATAGAACCTACTGCGTCATTCAGTATCTTTTTACCTGTCGGAATCTCATTCTTTACTTTTCAGAGTTTGAGTTATATCATCGATGTCTATCGTAAACGTATCACTCCCCTAGATCATTGGAAAGATTATCTTTTCTATGTTTCATTCTTCCCTCAGCTAGTAGCAGGACCTATCGTTAGAGCCATCGATTTTATCCCACAGATACATAAAAATCCCAAAGTGACGAAAGAACTGTTTGGTGAAGGATTGTTTCTTATCTTATGTGGACTATTCAAAAAGGCTATTATCTCCGATTATATCAGTTTGAACTTTGTAGATCGCATCTTTGATAATCCGATGTTGTATACAGGATTTGAAAATTTGATGGGTGTTTATGGCTATACTCTTCAAATCTATTGTGATTTTGCTGGATACTCCGATATGGCTATAGGTATCGCCCTACTTTTGGGGTTCCGATTTAATATAAACTTCGATGCCCCTTACAAATCAGCAAGCATTACTGAATTTTGGAGACGCTGGCATATTTCTCTTTCTACATGGCTTAAAGATTATCTATATATCTCTTTAGGAGGTAATCGGAAAGGCAAAGCGCGTCAGTATATCAACTTGCTGATTACTATGCTCCTAGGCGGACTATGGCACGGCGCATCTTTCCGTTTTATTCTGTGGGGATTATGGCACGGATTGAATCTAGCGATACACAAGATGCTTATGAATCTGTTCCCTCGCATCAAAGCCATGGGTAAGGACATGACCAAGCTACATCGCTTTGTGTGTATCCTAATTACGTTCCATATAGTATGCTTCGGTTGGATCTTTTTTAGAGCTAGTTCAATGGAAAGTGCATGGCAAATTCTATCCCAGATTATCTATCACTTCCATCCTGAAATCGTAACTCAATTTATAGAAGGTTATCCTGTTGTTGTTATTCTCTTTATACTTGGCTATATCCTCCATTTCTTACCAAGCCAAGTCGATAATTGGTTCAAGATGAGATTGACCAATGCTCACCTACTCGTCCAAGCATTTGTCTTCGTCCTCTTGATCGTATTAGTGATTCAAATGAAAAGTGCAGAGGTTCAACCTTTTATTTACTTCCAATTCTAATAAGTTAAAACTGATATACAACAAAGGGCATGTACTAATATAGTACATGCCCTTATTATTAAAGTAAACTATCTATAAGATAGATAAAAGATACGACTTATTTAGCCCAGAACATTTTGCTTGTCCAGTTATCCATACTAATTACTGCTTGATGGTTTACAGTGTTGTTATCTGCTTCTGAAGAAGCATAAGGTAAACGATTTGGAACTTCAGGAACCAATTTAGCTGTAGCATCTGTTGGGAAAAACAAACTAGGAATACCTGTTCTACGTATTTGTGCCCAAGCTTGTTGACCTTGCATCCAATTGTAATTCAACCATTTCTGTGTAAGAATTACTTCTAGTTTATCACTAGCATTGTCCCATGCATTATTTGCAAATGTTTCTACTTCAAGAGTAGAAGGAGCAGTGATAGCAGTTCTGTATGTACCTGCTGCATTTACAGCAAAATAGAATTCAACTGATTGAGTTACTCCATCTATAAAGGCATCTTTAGCAACTCCTGTAGCTAAGTTACGTTGAAAAGCTTCAGCCTTAGCAAAAGAAACTTCAGCTGCATCTGCCATGATTCCAGGTAATAATCTATTACGAGAAAAAGTAGCAGAATCGTATGCACAATAGAAATTACCGGCATCGAAGTTAGCTTGTTGTGTAGCCTCTAATTCAGTTGTACTCATACCTACATAATCTCCAGCTTCATTTTCATCAAAGAAGATTTCCAAACGAGGATCACCAACCATTCTATCTACCATAGCAGCAGAAGCACGATTAAATTCACCAGTCCAAGTTTCGTAACCGCCTTCAGGATCTTTCGCGAAACTTACAAAACCATCTTCATCTGGAGTCATAACAGAATTTTGATCGTTTGATTCAACAACAGGATAAGCAGTAGGATTGCCAAGAATCTCTGCTACAGCTGCCTTACCGATTGCAACCATATCACCCTGAGAACTTAAACGAAGAGCTACACGCAAGCGTACAGAATTGATATAACGACGCCATTTCATGATATCTCCTCCGTTCACAAAATCTTGTGCACTCAAATAAGAAGTAGTCAAGGTAGTCAATGTTGCTGATGCAAGTTGATCATTACATTCTTTCAAACCATCTAACACATTCTGATAGATATCAGTTGCACTATCATATGAAGGACGAGAAATAGTAACATCATTTGTAATACCAAGTGTGCCAGCGGCAGAATATGGAATATCTCCAAACACATCAACCATTTGTGAAAGATGGTCTAGCATAAATGCTTTTGATATCAAAACAAAAGGTAAATAACTTGATTTGGAAGCCTCAGGAAGATTTTTATATGTCTTTTCAAGTAACCTATACTGAGATAATAAGTTGTAATAATTTCCCCAACGATCATCGATACCAGCATAAGGTAATTGATAACGGTCACTTGAATTTATAAATCCAAGAGTTTGAGAATATCTAGAAACTCCATTTCTATCGTAATAGAAAATCTCATAATAACCTTTGAATGTATACGATGCACCTTGGTATAAAATACCAGTCATCATTTTCTCACAAGTTACCTCTGTAGTTTTAGAAGGATCTGCATATTTTGAAGAGAAATCTTCTTCAGAACACGCACTGAGCATTCCAGTCAAAACAGTGAACATCAATATTTTAGTGAATATTTTTTTCATGATTCTTTGTTTATAATGATAAGTGATTAAAATGATGCACGTAAACTAACTCCAAAAGTACGTGTTGTCACAGTAGAACCGCCAATAGAGGCTTGAGACATCCAACTTGTTCCATCGGTTGCTTCAGCATCAAATATTGGAAGATTCTTATACAAGAAGAAAAGATTTCGACCAAAAGCAGATACAGTTAAATTGTTACATGCAAACTTGTTGGTAAGTGTTTTAGGTAAAGTATAAGATAGAGACAACTCACGAAGTTTAACATACGTGTTTTTAAACAAGGCATGACTGTAATAAGTAGGAGCACCAGTACCCCAATTATAAGTCCAGTTGTACCATTGGTCTGAAGCAAGCATTGTAGTGTTCTTTTCGCCATTGCTATTGACTCCCTTAAGAATCATACCATTGTCATAAACTTTTTCTCCATTAGGTCCAGCCTCAGAAGAAGTAGCAATTAAAGCTCCATTTGCAATATCACCACCTTCATAGTAGTATGTCAAACCACCATGCTCAGCATCACGATATTTCATCGAATTTGTCAAAGAACCTCTACCCATCAAATATTCATAAGGAACATTCATGACATCACCACCAATACGGAAGTCTAAAGTAGCACTCAAAGAGAAGTTCTTGTAAGTAAGATTTGTATTTACACCACCTACAGCATCTGGCATGGCATTACCCACTTTCACGCGTTCATCTGTAATTTTAGCAAATCCGTCATCTTCAATAATTACATTTCCTTTATCATCTTTTACTACATCATAAGCATAGAAATCACCCATAGGTTCTCCAACATGAGATTCCAAAGTCCATGCACCATTATCATTGTTACTGTGCTGTAATACATTAACACCTTCGGCTAATTTATTTACTTTATTCTTATTAAATGCAATGTTAGCACTGATATCCAAACGCCAATCCTTTGTAAGAACAGGAGTACCATAAGCAGATAACTCAATACCGCTATTTTCTAGTTCTCCGATATTCATCAAGATAGAAGTAGCTCCAGAACTGATAGGCATAGTAGTTGTAAGAATTTGATCTTTGACAGTACTATGGTAATAAGAAACTTCGAAACCTAATCTATTTTCAAAAAATTTGTTTTCAATACCAATCTCAAATTCGTATTTCCTTTCAGCTTTAATTTTTTCATTACCTAAACTCATGCTAGTGTAATTACGAATATAACCAGAGTTAACTGATTGTTGATACGCTTGAATAGCACTATATACAGCAGGTGAATTACCTACAATACCATAAGAAGCGCGTAATTTACCATATTGATACCATTCAGGTAACACATCTTTAAATGCTGATGTATAGATAAAACTCGCATTGGTAGAAGGGTAGAAGAAAGTATTACTTCCTTGAGCCATAGAAGATACTTTTTCTTGACGAGCTGTTGATTCCCAAAATAAGAAATCATCCCATGCTAAAGACATTGTACCAAAAGCAGAAGTCTTCAAGAAATCAATTGTGCTCATACTTGCACTAGCATTACCTTGCGATGCATTTAAGTGGAACCAATTTTCAACAGACAAGCCACCACTTGTACCGACACCAGTCGATTTTGTTTTATCAGAACGAGCTTGAAGACCTAAGTTTACGTTCAAATCTAACTTATCAGTCAATTTTCTGTCATACATTAACATTAAATCTCCATAAAGGATTTGATTTCTATATTCGCTAAGTCCATAATAACCAGTAGGATCACCATAAGCAAGTGGACGCTCTGTAGCATTTTTACTTTCATTTTCACGAGTAGTCAAATCAGTAGATATACGAGCTTGTAATTTCAAATCATCCATAATTTGATAAGTAGGAGTAACACTAGCAATCAAACGATTACTATTTTCAAGTTCAGTCTTACCATAAATATTCCAGAAATATTCATTAACCAATGAGTTAGCAGCTAAGCTATAAGCAAAAGATTCATCTGGTGTAGGACTATTACTAGGTGTAGTTACATTAAGATAACCTTGTGAAGTAACAGTATTGTTTCTTATGTAGTCTACATCATCAAAAGCGTTGAACATACCTCCAAAATTAGCTACCAAACGAGAAATTCGATAAGGTCTATTTTTGATATGTTGTACGATATAATTGACAGAATATGATAAAGCAAATTTATCATCCAATTTATAATTTCCAGTCAAACTGAAACTATTCTTCTCATAATCACTATTGTATTGGTTAGGAGTAGAGTGTGCATAAGTATATCCAAAACGCATATTCCCAGCTTCTCCACCTTTAGTTACAGCTAGATTGTAAGTTTGATTAACAGCTGTACGAAACACATCATCCCAAGGATTAGAATCTTGCACTTCATATTTGCGGACAGTACCATCATAATACAAAACATCACTACCATCGTATTTTGGTCCAAATACAGCGGATGATGTACGAATTGATTTGTATGTTTGACCATTGTATTCTCTTTCGTAGAATCCACCTGTTTCTTCTTCATACGCACCACGAGAACCGGTACGTTCACCAGGACCAAATGTAGTTTGGTACTCCGGCATGTAAGCAACAAAATCACCAGTTAAACTTGCAGTAAAACTTACACCTATACCCTTTGCCGATTTACCACTTTTAGTAGTAATCATCACTACACCATTGGCAGCTTCAGAACCGTATAGAGCTGATGCAGAAGCACCTTTCAAGATAGAAATACTAGCAATGTCTTCAGGGTTGATATCAACTAAACCATTACTTCGTACACGTTGATCACTCCAATAACCACTATCATTAGCATCTCCATTACGGATAGGTACCCCATTTAAGATGATAAGTGGTTGGTTAGTACCTGTAATAGAATTCAGTCCACGGATGTTAATAGATACAGCAGAAGTATTACCACCTGGAGCTGCTTGAATACGTACACCAGCTGCTTTACCATACAAAGAAGTTGCAAAATTGGATGAGGATGTTTTGGTTAAATCGTCAGAATTTACTGTTGACATAGCATAACCTAACGCTTTCTCTTTACGTTTGATGCCTAATGCAGTAACCACAACTTCATCCAAAGAATGTGCTGACTCTACAAGGACTACCTTGAGTTCATTTTGACCAGTATAGGTAATATCTATTTCATCATAACCGATGTAAGATATCCGGATTACACTGTTCATTGGAACATTTGATAGACTGAAATGTCCATCGATATCAGTAATAGTACCCCTAGTAGTTCCCACTATTCGTACCTCGGCTCCTATAAGAGCTTCTGTACCATCGGTAACAGTACCTATCACTTTTTTGTTCTGCTGTGCAGTTTTTGAAGAAAATAGCGAGGTTGACGGCGCTATTTCTGCATGCACAGGAAGCAAGCAAGTACAAGCAATTAGCATACTTGAGAAAATGAGTTTTTTCATAATAAATTAATTAAGTTAGTAGAGATAAAATGCTTAGATAAGATAAGCTAGTCATCAGCTTATCGATAAAGAGTACTTATAATAACAGTTTCAGGAAAGAACTGCATTACCAGCTTAGAGCTTTCGACTCCTTAGAGAGTTTTGTCATTCATAAATGTGTTTATTAATATAGATTAGTTATTTATTCCCTTTCAAAAGAATGACTAAATTAGATTTATATTCACATTAGAATCCTTGTATTTAGGAAATAATGAGATATATAAACAGATGTCATTGATTTGTAGACACAATTGAAGTAGATAAATAAGAATAAAATTAATTTATATGTTAATTATCGTTTACAAATTAAACAATATCGCATCTTACGTATAAAATAGACACTTTAGCATAATTCCTTAAGCAGTTCAAGGACCTTTTTTAAATAAAAAAAAGCATATACCCATCTATAGAGTATATGCTTTAATCAATAAAAACATTTATTTGTTTATAACGACTTTTTATGACTAAAAATTCACATTTTAGAGTAAAGAATAAAGGCTTCCAGGACGTACAGAAACGACTCCTTTAATTTCGAGATTGAACAATATGGTCTGTAACTGATTGACTGGAATATTCAAAGAAACAGTCATACTATCAGCATTCAAAGGTCCAGCTTGTTGAAGCATTGTCACGACAGAACGTTCGTCATCCGACAAGCCAGGAAACAATTCACGTTGGATAGGTTTGTTCTTGATAGAATCATCACTCTCCCAATTCATCTGTTTAACTAATTCCTGAGCACTCGTCAAACAGATTGCCTTATTATCACGTATCAATTCATTGCATCCTTCCGAATAAAGATCACCTACTCGCCCAGGAAAAGCAAATACTTCACGATCATAGCCGTTAGCTAAATCAGCAGTAATCAACGAACCTCCTTTTGTTGCTGACTCTACGACTAATACGCCATCAGCCATTCCAGCTACGATACGATTTCGAGAAACAAAGTTATATCTATCAGGACGGGTACCTGTAACAAAATCGGTAAGCAATCCTCCTTGAGAAATCATTTGTGAAGCAACTTTACGATGAACAGAAGGGTACACTCTATCAAGCCCATGTGCGAAGACTCCCACCGTATTTAAACCATCTAGTAAACATGCCCGGTGCGATTGTACATCGACTCCATAAGCCAATCCACTTATAACCAATAAATCAGGAACTAATGCGGCTAGTTCTGCGACAAATCGATCACATAAAAGACGTCCATATTCAGTAATATGACGAGTTCCAACGATACTTAAAACTTTAGATGCATTGAGGTCAGCACTACCCAAATAGAAAAGGATAATGGGCGCATCACTACATTCTCTTAGACGAGACGGATAGCGTACATCATAATAAGTATAGGCGGATATCTTTTTAGCTTTTATATATTCGTATTCGACGTCAGCACGAGGTGCGGACTCTTCAACACGATGCATTAGATCAACCAAACGGTCAGAAATCTCGGGGATACTCTCACGCAAATTATCTTTGTGACGGATAACCTCTCGTCCACTACCAAAAGCCATTATGAGTTGACGCATCACAGCATATCTACTCTTAAGTGTCAATAAAATTTTAAGGCAAGCCATCGTTTCGGCCTCTCTATCCTCAGCTGTTTCAGGAATAATAGGATTCACTGTCACTAGGTTTTTGATTTGGGCATTAAACTCAGTGTTTACTGGTTTATTAAATGGATTATCCATGGTTAACGATTTTATTTGATGATATATCAATTTCTTTGTTTACGTAAGGAAATAAGCAATTTTCCAATTCAGGTGATTGAGCGAGTACTTGATTGACCATTGTCACAGAAGTTACTTCACCAGCGGTTGTTAACTCACCTGTAGAGGCTTTATATAAGTCTTGGTGAAAGATCCATCGGATACCTTTTTTTTCTAGCCATAAACAGGATTTAAAAAGGTCTCCACTCCTAAGAGGTACTTTATATCGGATATTAACACGTGCCACTACAGCATCAATCCCTTTATTATGAAGGTCTGCAAATGATAATCCAATAGATTCAAGAAACTCATGTCGGGTATGTTCCATATAATGCTGATAATTTGCATTGTTGACTATACCTTGCAAATCACATTCATAGTCCCTAACCTTCATGGTCATCTCATAAATATATTCTGCCTTTTTCATCGTATTATTATCATTGAAGTAATAAGGGAAGAAAAACCATCGTTTCTCTTCCCCATATATTACTCATTTATTTCTTAGAATCAATATCCTCTAATAATGTTTTGACAGCAGCTTGCAACTGCAAATCTTCACCCTTCCATATCGTATCAGGTGAATTGGCTACCTTCACATCAGGTTCTAATTGCAAACCTTCTAGATAGACGCCGTTAGCTTGACGATAACCGATTACTGGGATACCAAAATAAAGCGATTTATCTTGCAATGTCTCCCAATTAACGGAAGTCATAGTTCCAGCTACTGGCATTCCTACTAGTTTCCCAATCTTCTGATGTTTATACACCCATGGTGTACCATGCGCATTGGAATAATTATATTCACATTGCAACATGATTGATGCTTTTGTCCATCTACGACTTGGCATCGTACAAGCTTCTTTTCCACGAATAACTTGAGTCAAATACTTTTCACCAGTAAACAAGATTTCTACATCTTCATGAAGACGACCCCCTCCATTGAAACGAGTATCTATCACGATACCCTCTCGGTCATTATATTTACCTAAGACATCGGAATACATATTACGGAAACTAGCATCATCCATAGAGCGGATATGTACATAGCCCAATCGACCATTTGACAAACTATCAACCTTAGCTGCTTCGCGTTTATTCCATCGTTTGTAAAGCATCTCATTCACAGCTCCACTACTAATCGGTTTGATAACCTCTGTCCAATGTTTTTTAGTTGTAGGATTGTAAAATCCAAAAAGAGTCCGTATTCCTGCCTTATGATTAAGCATCGGATAATAATCGGTATTCTTATCAATGTTTACCCCATCTATCGATTCTAATATGGCCCCAGGTTCTACTTTAGTAGTAGCTCGGTCAAATGGTCCATATTCAAGAATCGAACTGACACGCAATCCATCTTTATTATAATTCCAATCAAAGAGCAAACCAGTTTGTGCAGTATTGTCACCCTGTTTAGAGGAGAAGTAACCACTACCCGTATGTGATACGTTCAGTTCACCAAGCAATTCACTTAAGAGTTGTGCAAAATCATAATTATTATTTATATGAGGTAAGAATTTGCGATATTCATTCGTCATCATATCCCAATCCACACCATGCATTTTAACTTCATAGAAGCGTTTCTTTTCTTGAAGACATACATGATTGAACATATACTCACGCTCTGCGGCTGGGTCTAGTTTCATCTGAGCACTATAAGAGATACCTTTGATGCTATTACCAGCCATAGCCATTGTGCGGAATGTACTTCCTAAGATAAATAAGTTCTTTCCTGATTTATCAAAGACTAGACTAGCCCATGAAGTATCAAGAGTCTTAAGTTTGCTAGTACTCTGTTCACGTAAATTTGTAGTCCATAGATCAAATCCTTTCTGGAATTTGGTCATAAAGTAAAATTTCTCTCCTTTATTATCAATAGCTACGCTACCTAAACTAGAAGAAACCTTTGTCAAACGAATAAGACGGTCAGTTATATTATCCCAATCGATTTTAATCGTTTTATCCTCTGTAGTCTTAGCCTCTTTTTTGTCAGACTTCTTATCTGATTTTTTCTTGTCAGCTGCTTTTTCAGCTTTTTCTTTCTCTGACTTTTGTTCTTTCTCTAACTCCTTAAGCATCTCATAGTCTTCTTTACTAAGACGGTACTTATCATAAGCATCTTTATTAAGAAAGACCAAGAAAGCATCGTACTGAGAACCCCATGAAGCTTGATTTCTCATACCGAAGCGATTACTTTTGAATAGGATAGCATTACCATCCATCACCCATTTAGGCGATTCATCGAAATAGGCTGTTCCAGTCAAACATTTGATAGGTTCACCACCTTTGGCACTAACGATACCGATATCAGAATAAGGATCATGATTGTTAGAGATATAGCTCAATGTAAACCATTTGCTATCAGGAGACCATGTAAAGTCAATCATACCATCAGTCCCTTTATTAAGATGACCATCTGTGATGTCTCTCGTCTTCTTACTCTTAATGTTATAAGCAACAATTTTCGATCTGCCCTCTACAAAAGCGATTTCTTTTCCATCAGGAGAGAATTGAGCCAATTGGCGTTCCACTGTTTTGGAAGGAAGAAGCATTGTCTCTTTGATGATTGTAGCATGTGAAAAGTCAAGGTCTTCTTTACGCTCCATAGTAGCTTCACATAACTGCCAAATACCCGTTCTTTCAGTAGCATAAACCAAAGTCTTTCCATCTGGTGAAAAAGCAACTCCTTCTTCAGCTTCTGGAGTATGTGTAATTTGTTTAGTTGTAGTATAATCTACTGAAGTGACAAACACTTCACCTCTTTTAATGAAAGCAATCATCTTACCATCAGCAGAAACGGTTGCTTCAGAAGCACCTGAACGTACAGAAAGCAATGTCTCTTGGTCTTCATTATCTCTAAGGATAGTCAATTTTAATTTCTTAGGACTAGCCGATGCAGATGCCTGAGTATAAATATCACCATCATAAGAATAACACAAAGTACCCTGGTCCGCTACAGATAAAAAACGTACAGGAGTGGTTTTGAAATGAGTTACTTGTTTGATCTCTTTAGGATTATCGACAGAGAAAGAAGCGACATTGAAAGAACCAAATTTTTCAGTCAAGAAGAATACATTTTTGTCATCAACACCATATCGAGGATCACGGTCTTCACCTGCTCTGTCTATGATATGCGTGTTTTTTTTATTAGCTATATCATAGCTCCATATATCACGAGTAATACTTGAAGTATGATGTTTACGCCAATAATTTTCTACCCCTTTACAATCCATATATAAGAAAGACTTTCCATCTTTCGCAAAGTCTATTCGTTCTGCTGGAGTAGGCATCACCATCATAGTTCGCCCCCCTTCTACAGATACACGATACAATTCAGAATATGCACGACTAGGGAAAAAGATACTACTTGCAGGATCTTGAAGCACTGCAGTGAAATAGATTTCTTTAGCATCTGGAGAAAAAGCAACAGGAACTTCATTAGTAGAATTGCTTGTTAAGCGTTTAGCAGTACCACCGTCAGCAGGCATCAAAAAGATGTCAGAATTGCCAAATCGGTCACTATTGAAAGCTATCTTTTTGCTATTTGGAGACCATACAGGATTGCATTCATAACTTTCTTGTGTGGTTAACTGTATGGCTTCACCACCGTTTACAGCTACTTTATAGATATCTCCTTTATATTCAAAAGCAATTTGTTGCCCATCAGGAGAGATGGCTACGTCTCGCATAAATAAAGGCGCTGTTGCGGCATGTGCGGCGAAACCAGCAAAGATTAATAGGAATAGGACTAGTTTTTTCATCTTTAGGTTTAATTTAGTCATTAAATTTACGTGCTATCTTTGTCTCTATCAAACGAAAGAGCTTGTCACTAGGACGAATCTTATCTATTTTCATGGAGAATCTCTCCCCCTTATGTACCGTATCAACAGATTTAAGATCTACACGAGCCTCATCTAGCGTGGCAAAGACAACGCCTGTAGTAGGACCAGTAATCAACATTTTGTCTCCTACATGAAGTTCAGATGCTTCGACAAGAAATTCCGCAACTCCAATATTAGAAAAATATTTAATCCCTTTACCTACATATACTTTCTTCTCTGTGGCTTCAGAACCATACTCATTGGTCCAGTCTCCGAGACGTTTACCTAAATAATAGCCATCCCA
>Ga0172378_10000756_pt1 | contig 29014 bp, 19 predicted proteins | sample GrowelOW332metaG_FD_119755 | JGI IMG/M metagenome (GOLD analysis project Ga0172378, IMG submission 119755) | Groundwater microbial communities from an aquifer near a municipal landfill in Southern Ontario, Canada - Pumphouse #3_1 metaG | ecosystem: Environmental > Aquatic > Deep subsurface >...
ATTTAACGTGCCGAGAGACCAGACACAATCAGAGCTTTTGGCTCCCGCTGCGAAAGAAAGAAGACACAAAACGCAAAGTAAAGCAGTTATTTTTCTCATTTAGAATTATTATTATGTTCAGACATATATAAAATGCATCAAAAAAAAAGCGAATGTGACAAGGCCGGAAATCAATTAATACAAATATATAAATAGATATTTAAGAATAATAATATAAAACAAAAAATCAATTTATTTATTTGTAATTCAAAAAAATGTCATATATTTGCAACTGTTTGTCTGAACATACTACATATATGATTGGACAAAACACTATAGTATTAATGACAACACTAAGTACAATACCAAAATGACACAAACAATCAAAACTCTTGTGGTACTGTTTTGCGTGATGCTTACGAGCCTATCGTTATCAGCACAGAACAATACAATCACGGTTAATGGCAGTGTTCTCAACACTGACGGTGAGCCGATCATCGGGGCCGGAGTAATTATCAAAGGGACATCAACGGGAGTAGCTTCAGACATGGACGGCAAGTTCAGCATCTCCACTACACCGGACGCAACCTTATTGATATCTTCAATCGGCTATGACTCTAAAGAAGTAAAAGTGAACAATCAAACAAAGATCACAGTTCGAATGGAGTCTGACGTTGTTGCGCTTCAAGATGCGGTTGTCGTTGGCTACGGTTCTCAGAAGAAAGTAAATCTAACCGGCTCTGTCGCGTCCGTGTCAAAGAAAGACATTGAAGGGAAGCCTGTCGCAAACATCATTGAGGCATTGCAGGGCACGACTCCAGGCTTGGTAATTCAGCAAGGATCTTCATATCCGGGCAGTTCTCCTTCAATTAACATTAGAGGCTTGAACACAATGAACGACAATAATCCCATGGTGCTAATTGACGGAATAGAGGGATCTCTGGCAAACGTCAACCCCTCAGATATCGAACAAATCTCCGTGTTAAAAGACGCATCTTCCACATCCATTTATGGTTCAAGAGCATCAAACGGCATTATTCTCGTTTCCACAAAAAAAGGCCAAGAGGGAAAGACTGAAGTCTCTTACGACTTCACTTACGGGCTTCAACAGCCGACCTCTCTTCCTAAAATAGCAGACTCTTGGGTTTATGCAGAGCTATATAACGAAGCAGCTGTAAATTCCGGAAGGAGCACAAAATTCTCTGCAAGCGGCATAGCTAATTACAGGAACGGGGGAACCAATTGCAATTGGGTAAAAGAACTGTACAAAGATAACAGTCCGCAAAGTTCACACAACATTTCAATTACCGGAGGAAACAGCCAGTTGTCTTATCTTGCTTCGTTCGGTTATCTTGATCAGGACAGTATGTTCAAAGGCGCAAACTACGGATACAAAAGATACAACGCCCGTCTCAATTTAAGTCACAAAGTGAACGATAAACTAGTAATTTACATAACCTCTCAGTTCGCAAGGAACAAGATCAAAGATCACGCTTACTGGACTGAGTGGATAATAGAGCAGTGTAATCGTATGCCGCCTATTTATAATATAAAGAATGATGACGGCACTTATAACTACCCTGCCGGGAGCAACTCCAACAGCCTTCAGAGACTCGAAGAAGGTGGCTATCGCAGAAGCATAAATGATGAATTGGCCGGCACAGTTAAGGCAGAATGGGAACTTTTCAAGGGTTTTAAACTTGTTGGAAATGCCGGAGGGCGGTTACTTGAAAACGGCACTCACGAAAATCGAAAAGCGATTGAAGGAACAGGAGATGCAGAGAACAAAATGACAGAACAGTCATATCGTGCCAATAACTTTACGACTAGCGTATTAGCTCAGTATAACAAAACAATAAAAAGCCACACTTTCGGCGGAATGATAGGGTATGCTTACGAAGGCTACTCCAACAAATCTTTTTCCACAAGCCGAATCACAGACGATTCTAAATATGACATCCTTGTCGGAAATATGACAGGTGATGACGTTAGCAACTACGGAGGAGCGGGAGACTGGTCCATATACTCTGGTTTCGCAAGACTAACTTATAATTACAAAGACAAATATTTAGCGGAATTCAACATAAGGAACGACTATTCCTCATATTTCTCAAAAGACAATCGTTCGGGTATATTCCCGTCATTATCAGCTGGTTGGCGTGTGTCAGAGGAGGGATTCTGGAAAACTCTCAAACCATACATACCATATTTAAAAGTCAGAGGATCTTGGGGGCTTGTCGGAAACAACAGAATAGGAGCTTACCAATATATGCAGACAGTCACCGTTACAAACGGAATGAGTTTCGGCGACACAGTCGTACCTACCGCCTCATTTGCATCAGCTAATCCTGACATTAAATGGGAGACCACGAGAATGTTTGACTTAGGAATTGACCTCGGACTACTCAAAAATGACTTGAACATCACTTTTGACTATTTCAACAATAGGACGTCAGACATTTTGGTTAACCTGCCAGTTCCCGGTCTTTTCGGGCAATCAGCTCCAATTCAGAATGCCGGAAAAGTTGACACGAGAGGTTGGGAATTCTCACTTCGCTATCGTCTGACAACAGGAGCGTTCACACACAACTTCTCCGGGAACATTTCAGATAGTTATAATGAAGTCGCTGACGTGGACGGGACTGAAACTATCGGTGGGTACGACGTCAATACTATCATAAAAGAAGGTTATCCTCTGTTCTCCTATTACGCATACCGTTCAGACGGTTTCTTCCAAACCGAGGAAGAATGTGCAAAAGGTCCTCATCTTGATGGTGTAACTCCAAAACCAGGAGACATAAAATACATCGACAAAAATAAAGACGGTGTCATTAAACCGGATGACGACAGATTTATTGTCGGAAACGATTTCCCAAGATATACTTACGGCTTTTCATACGGTGTCAACTTTAAAGGCATATTCTTTTCAATGATGTGGCAGGGCGTTGGTAAAAGGGACAAATGGATGCGCGGAGAATCTGTCGAAGCATTCCACAATAATAATGAAGGCCCGGTTCTCGATTTCCACCAGGACAGATGGACTACAAGCAACAGAGATGCTTCTTATCCACGTTTAACAATGGGCTCAGAGTCTGCGAACAATGCCGCAAAATCAGACTTCTGGATTCAGGACGTCAGTTATCTGCGATTGAAAAACGTTCAGCTCGGCTATCTTTTCCCTGAGTCTTTGACACAAAAAATCGGAATCAAGAAACTTCAAATTTACACGAGCGCGGAGAATCCTCTGACGTTCACCAAGATGAAAGGCGGCTACGACCCTGAGTATACGGGAGATGGAAGTGGAAGAGCTTATGCTGTGTCCAAGGTGTATTCATTGGGATTAAACATCACTTTTTAAATTGAGATAATATGAAAAATTTAACAAAATATATTCTGGGCGCAATAATAATTCTTTCAGGAGTGTCTTGTGTGAGTCTGGACACCGCGCCTTATGACAGAGAGACAGATTTGACTTTCTGGAAAGAAGACCCTAACGCTGCGGTAGAAGTTCTGAACACTTGCTATTCGTATCTCGAAAGCATAGATGAGCTAATGTATAGCGAGGCAATGACCGACAATGCCTACACAAAGCAGCCTAACGACTACACACAGAACATTGGCAACGGATCATACTCAAGTGCTGACAATTACGTCTCACAAGTTTGGAACAGCCGATATGCTGGAATCCGTCTTTGCAACCAACTGCTTAAGAACATCTCACTTGTCCCTGATTTGAGTGATGATCTCAAGAACAGGTACGTTTCAGAAGCAAAAGTAATCAGATGCTACCATTATTACGAACTCTACACGAAGTTCGGTGATGTTCCATATACTACCGAAGCTATGTCAATCAATGACAGTAAAACCATATCCAGAACGCTTAAAAGCACTGTAGTTTCTAACATTCTGGCCGATTTGGACGAAGTAACAACTAATAACAGCCTGCCTTCTTCTTACGGAGATGCCGACAAAGGAAGGATCACAATCTGGGCGGCTATGTCTTTAAAGGCGAAGGTCTGCTTATTTGAGAGCGATTGGGACCAGGTTAAGACAATTACCGACAAAATCATTAAAGAAGGAGGGTTTTCTTTGTTCCCGAGTTATGACGGACTTTTCGAAATCGCAAATGAGTATAATTCTGAAGTGATTCTTGATGCGCAATATCGTCCTAGCAGCCGTGAGCATCACATATTGTATTCCTTCCTCCCCCCTTCTCTGGGAGGGTATTCGCAACTCGCCCCTCTCCAATCTCTCGTGGACAGCTACATAATGCTCAACGGGAAGTCGATTAATGAGGCAGGAAGCGGGTACAATGAGAATAAACCGTATGAGAACAGAGACCCGAGAATGAAAGCGACAATTATGTACACCGGGAATACTTATAAACTAAGTGACGGATCGACAGTTACTATTAACTGCGACAGAAACGGAGGTCGTGACGGATTCGGGAATGAATCCGACTGCTCAGCCACCGGCTATTACATTAAGAAATATTGGGATAACACATACAGAGCCAGTCTATATTCAGGATTAAATCCGATAATAATCAGATATGCCGACATACTTTTAATGAATGCAGAGGCAAGTGCTGAGCTTGGAGATTTTAATGAAAGCGTATGGGATTCCACAATTAAGCTAATCCGTTCAAGAGCTGGATTTACAGACGCTAATGCTATTAATTATCCTTCTGCTTCTTCAAAAGAACAAATTATTGAGATAATCAGGAATGAAAGAAGAGTTGAATTTGCATTGGAAGGTTTAAGACATAAGGATATCATCAGATGGAGACTTGCTCAGGTTGTAATGTCCGGCTGGTGTCACGGAATAAAAACCGGAGATGTCGTCAATGCCGACAATGGCTATATCAGAATTGAAAACAGGCAATTTGACCCGGAAAAGCATTATTTATGGCCAATTCCTCAATCAGAAAGAGATTTAAACCATAATCTGACACAGAATCCTAATTGGTAAACTATTAATGAAGAAAGACATGAAGACATTACTTTATTTTATAGCAGGTGTGCTATTGATAACTGGTTGTCAGGAGAAGTATTACTTCGACCCTGATTTTACTACACCTACACAACTTGAGTCACCATCATCAATAAAACTTGACGTTACTTCTTCTGAGACAGTCACACTCTCTTGGACAGGAGGATGTGCAGCCGATGGTGGAATAGTACTTTATCAGATATTATTTGACAAAAAAGACGGGGACTTTTCAAGTCCTATCGAGACTCAAAAGAGTGATCTCGGGGCAGAGCCACAACTCACTTTAACGCAATCCGCTCTTAATGCCATTTGTCGCAAAGCGGGAATATATCCTGAAGAAACCGGAGACATAAAATGGACTGTTACAGCATCAAAAGGCGGTATCGTAAAACAATCAGATCAAGTAGCGACAATTAGCGTGACTCGTGGGGAAGGGATTGATAACATCCCTGAGAAGCTCTACCTGACAGGAAGTGCCACAAGAGAAAGCGAAAACCAATTCCGATGCATAAGCGAAGGTGTTTTCAGAATATACACCCTATTGGGGAACGGAAATATAGCCTTTAGATCTTCCGACAAAGAAGATGCTTTCAAGTACTACGTCGATGAAAGACCAAAACTTCGTGAAGGCGAAGGCAACACGCCTGTTTCAGCTTCAGTCGAATTATCGAGAATCACTGTAGACTTTAATACTTTAAGTATGAAGGTCGAGGAAATCGGCAAAAGCGTTCGCTGCATCTGGGGATGCACATTCGGGGACATCGCCACACTGAATTATATAGGCAATGGAGTGTTCCAAGGTAATGGGGATATAATATTCGTTGATCAGAGCAGACCGTCAACTAATCCTCCGAGCTGGCTAAGTTGGACTGAGGAAAGATACTACTTCATAGCGAAAGTCAACGGCACCGACACATGCTGGGGAAAAGGCGACGGTATTAGTGGCGAGAGGCCTACAGGAGGAGAGACCTCCTCTTTCTACGAGTTACACGAATTCGCTTGGAGTCAATGGGACCATCTTTGGAAAATGAGCGGCTCTCTTGATTACACACACGCTACCGTCACCATTAACACCAATTCTGACAATTTGATGATTCACTCTTTCACTAACGTTTCTTCTATTAAATAACGGAATGACCAGATTACTTTATTTATTTATAAGCCTCCTCTTAGTGTCTTGTTCAGAGAACAATGAGGAGTCTTATACACCCGGAGACCCGGACTCACCGACTGATAAGCCGACCATTGAGAAAAACTATAATAAACTAGCTAAAAATCTTTTTGAAGACATCAACAACTGCTATCTTATCACCAGCGGATCGACTAAGGGACTTTACAACGAAAATTATCCAAAGAAAACCGGTGACAATTCAGCTTCATATTTATGGCCATTAGATGGTCTCATTTCCGGAGTAGCTAATCTTCATAGACTTGGATACGAGGTCGGATACACGGATTTAGTCAATAAATATGACGTCTATTATAGGGATTCCTACAATAACGTGTCCGTTGGAGGTTATTGCTCAGGCACAAACGGGGTAAAAGGTGACGGGACGAGATTTTATGATGACAATTCCATTGTTGGGATTAATCTCGTTGATGCGTTCTCCCTGACGGGAAATAAAAAGTATCTTAATGAAGCCAAACAGATAGTCGCATTCCTTAAATCAGGTGAGGACGACATTTTAGGTGGTGGTTTATGGTGGAATGAAGGCGAGAAGAATATCAGCAATGACGTAAACTCGAACAAACCGGCTTGTGCGAACGGTTTCGCAACTTGGTTTCTTCTAAAGTATTATTCTGTTTGCGAAGCTGCTGAAAAGGCCGATGTGCTTTCTTTTGCTACCAGACTTTACAAGTGGGTTGACAGCAATCTTAGAGACCCTGATGATAATTGTTATTGGAATGACAGGCAGAACGACGGCACGGTCAACAAAACAAAGTGGACTTACAACACTGGTGCGATGATTTCAAATGGGATCTTATTGTACCGAATCACCAATGACAATTACTATCTGGACAACGCAAAAGCTTCAGCAGAAGGATCTTATAGCTTTTTTGTGCGTCCAGTTGGGAATGTAGCGCTGTCTTACCCAGACCACGACCCGTGGTTCACGGTCAAATTGATCAAAGCATACATTGAACTTGAGCCATTGTTCAAGCCGGCCGGCAATTACATCAAGACTTTTATCAATTGTCTTGACACAGCCTGCGATAAAGCTCGTTTCAGCAACGGACTCTTCTATGAAGATTGGACTGGGTCAAGTGCAAAACGGGCAGAACAATTGCTTATGCAAGATGCCGCTCTGGAAGCATTAGGAATGATTGCTATCTATAAAGACGAGAAAAACTCAAAATAATGAGGAAAAGTGTACTGTTATTAGCAATTATACTGGCATCGTTCAGTTCATGCAGCAAAAAATCCACACCTAACAAAGACAAAGCTGAACAAATGTTCGACTTGGTGTGGAATCTTTACCGAGTACCATCTTACGGACTCTTTTCAGAATATTATCCGAGCAGCTATAGACCTGATCTGACATATTTCAACGATTCAACTCGCACCGCCCAAGAAGTTTCATACTTGTGGCCAATGAGCGGTGTGTTTTCATCAGCCGTTCTTATGGCTGAAATCAATCCCGAGAAATACTCGTGCTATATTGACTCAATGGTTGTCGCAGAAGAACAGTATTATGACACATTGAGAGTCCCGTTCGGTTATCAGGCCTATCCTGAAAGATTCGGGAAAGTGGACAGATACTACGATGACAACGGATTAGTCGGGATTGACTACGTGGATTCTTATTCTGTCACTGGCAACAGGCACTATCTGGAGAAAGCAAAACAAATCTTTTCTTTCATCATAAGCGGATGGGACGACAAGTTCGAGGGAGCCGTACCGTGGCTTGAAGGGGTTAAAGATCAGAAACCGGCTTGTTCAAATGGGAAAGCTATGGTTCTTGCTCTCAAGTTGTATAAGGCGACTAATGACGAGTATTATCTTGAAACCGGAAAGAGATTCTATCGATGGATTGACAAATACCTTAAAGATTCTGACAGAGGTGTGATTTATAATTCATTAAGCACTATAAGCGGAGCTCCTTGCTATGATTTGTACACTTACAACACCGGCACCCTGATTCAGGCAGCCGTGGCCTTGTACTCTTTTACAGGAGATAAGTCTTATCTGTATAATGCGAATACGCTTGCAGATGGCAGCTACAAAACCTTCTTCAAACATAAGGAGGACGGGACTCCTTACATCAACGATCTTCCTTGGTTTAATCTTGTCCTTTTCAGAGGTTATCACGCGCTATTTGACATAACCGGTGACTCAAAATACGTTAACGCTATTATTCAAAGCCTTGATTATGCTTGGCAAAACGCACGAGACAAAAAAGGACTGTTCTACAAAGACTGGAGTGGGTACACTGATGAGTCCATGCAACCGAAATGGCTCCTGGATGAGGCTTGCATCGCAGAGTATTACGCAAGGGCGGCAATTATTAAGGGCGAGGTAAAAAGAAAATAGCATTCAGCCATTTGCGTATAAACTGGTAATCCTACCATTCGTAATGCTCTTGGCCTCGTCATATTTAAGTTTTAAGACGAAAAGTCAGATATTATCTTTGAGGATGAATTTGTCAATCATCCAGTCAGTTAGCGGAAGAGGACAGCTAAGTAAACCGTCGTTGTACTTGAGATTGTTCATAGACAATCGAACCCGGTGCTTAGGCTCATAATATTTAGAATAGACAGCAAGACTTTTACCGCTTACTCTCGTTTCTGATTTAACCTCAATAGGAACTATTTCGGAAGGAAGTTGAACCAGGAAGTCCACTTCAGTTCTATTGCCCGAACTCCAATAGTACAACATATCCTCGGCAGTCTCCGCAGCCCGCTCACAAAAGTCCTTGATTGAAAAAGACATACTTGACAAGATTGCCGGCAATCTGTCTTTTCAAGACCAGATCTAAGCCTACTGGCTCAAACACTTCTACTTCTTATAATAAAGTGACTAACCACAATCCAAAGAGTAAATAATCATATTTGGACATTTTTGAGTACTTTTGTCTATGATTAGGAAAGGGACACAAAAGATGAGACTGTACCACAAGTTGGCACAAGCGATGGCTATATTTGCGTTGTAAAATAAAGAGATAATGAGACCGATGATAAAATATCGTGGTGGAAAATCGAAAGAAATTCTTCACATTGAGAAACACATTCCGAAGTACAGTGGGCGCTATATAGAGCCATTTTTCGGAGGAGGTGCGCTATATTTCTATATTGAGCCGGAACGAGCTATTATTAATGACATCAACAAGAAATTGATGGATTTCTATCGCGGCGTACGGAACAATTTTCCCATTGTAAAAAAAGATTTAGACATACTGGAGAAGTTATATTCAGAGAATCGGGCCAAGTTCGACGGATTAAAAAGGATAACCCCGAATGAACGAGTCGAAGATGACAATGAGGGTCTGTATTACTCTTTAAGAGACATGTTCAACGGTTTGACCGAGACTAAATTCTCTGATGCTGCGATTTACTATTTTATTAATAAAACCGCCTACTCAGGAATGATACGCTATAATGCCAAAGGTGAGTTTAACGTACCCTATGGAAGGTACAAGAATTTCAACACATCATTTGTTACTGAAAATCATTGCCAACTTTTAAAGAGTGCTGAATTACACAATGATGATTATTCGATTCTTTTCAACGAGGCAACTGAAGACGATTTTATGTTTCTTGATCCACCATACGACTGTGTGTTTTCCGATTACGGAAACGAGGAATACAAAGACGGCTTCAATGATAAGAGTCATATTGAATTAGCAGAGGCCTTTCGAAATCTTCGCTGCAAGGCGCTTCTTGTTATCGGAAGAACGCCACTCACAGAACGGTTATACAGCGACCTTATTATTGATGAATATGATAAGTCTTATGCCGTGAACATACGCAACCGATTCAAATCAGCAGCAAAGCATATTCTTGTCGCAAATTATTAAGATTAGCTTATGGCAACAGTCGAGAGTAAAATATTATTTGTTACAACATCTCCGAGAACACCCGCAAAGATGATCCCTGAGATTAGATTGTTAAAACAAAATTTCGTAGGAAAAGAATGGAATTCCGAGACTCAATGCGCTTTTATGGAGTTGCTGAGAGACGAGAATTTCTTTAACGGGACAGGCACTAAAGATCCGGCATTCAGCGCAAGAGATAGAATAAATCGTGCGCCCAAGTCTCTTGGATTCGTAAGGCTATCTCCTGTAATCAGCCTCACCGGTGCAGGTGAAAGACTTATTGCCGCAAAACGAACCGAAGAAATATTCCTCCGCCAACTTCTTAAATTTCAGTTACCATCTCCTTATCACCAAGCCGGCAAACAAGCCTCCGTCTTTTGCATAAAACCATATCTGGAACTTTTCCGCCTGATTCGCCAATTTGGCTCATTGAAATTTGACGAGCTGATGATTTTTGCCCTTCAGATGACTGACTATCATCAATTTGACGATATTATTTCTAAAATAGAGAAATACAGAAGCAATCAAGCACAAAATAAAGAAAGCTATAGGACTTTCAGGCAAAAGTACTTACACGATGAGTTAAAGAAAATTTATCGCTCAGAACTTTCTACAGGAGAGACTAAAATTAGAGAGAGCACTGATAAAACAAAAGAGAATTTTTTGTCAACTAAGGCAAGAAATATGAGAGATTATGCAGATGCTTGTATTAGATATCTAAGATCAACTGGAATTGTTAATATCTCTCACATTGGAAAAACATTATCAATAGCAAAGGAAAAATTTGAGGAGGTAGACTTCTTCTTGAAGACTATTAACCGTGAACCTTGCTTTACAGATGACGAAAAAAAATATTCTGATTACCTTGGGAATGCAGAATTACCAAAATTATGGTATGATAACAAAGCCCTCATTTTAAAAAGACTCAAGAAAGAATTCCCTAACATAAAAGTTGACTCGGGCACTTCTATTCAGAGACTTAAAGATTTACTGGACAATAGTCTTTACATTCGTCAGCAGGATATTCTGTACAATGAAGTGACCTCAATTAAAGATGGTAAGAAATACGATGACATCCAAACCGTTTTTCAATTAATTGAGAAAAATGAACTATACGATGTCCCTTTAATGCTCGAATGGAATGTTTGGAGAGCAATGACAATGTTGGATGGAGGAAATATTTCAGCGAACCTTAAATTTGACGACTTCGGAAATCCTATGTCCGTTGCTCAAGGGAATATGGCTGATATTGTATGTGACTACGAATCCTTCGATGTGACTGTAGAAGTAACGACGGCAACTGGGCAGCGCCAATACGAAATGGAAGGAGAACCTGTGGCACGACATCTCGGCAAATTAAAAAAAACAACAGGAAAGGAGACTTACTGTTTATTTGTCGCCCCTTCTATCAACCAAGCATGTGTGTCTCATTTCTACGTTCTTCAGAAAACAATGATAGATTATTATGGCGGCCTATCAACTATAATTCCTATGGAATTAGGAGTTTTTCGAAAAATGATTGAAGATTCGAACAAAGTTTCATATATTCCAAACCCAACTCAAGTTGAGGCCTTTTTCAAATTTTCACAATCTGCTGCAAAAGATGCCTTGAATGAGACAGATTGGTACAATAAGGTAAAGGCCAAAGCATTACACTGGCTTGATTAACAACCATCAATCAACTAAAAAGATTATCAATCAAGCTTCTTAAATGAGGCCCTCAGTTCATTAAACTAATGTCCGCTCAAAGTCTTACTGAAATGTGTTTGTCGCCGCACAATTTTGGCAGGCAGGTGCGTGAGTGAGCATTGTGAGCCGACGTAGCGAGCGAGCGAGTGAACGCACATCGCCGCCATAAACCAAAAAGCGGCGGCGTAAATAGGGATTCGCTGAACGGAAAGGAGGCTTCAGAAGACTTTGTCAATCACGGACTTGACAGACTGGGCGCTGTTCACGACGTAGTAATGGATGTTGGGGAAACCGTGGGCAATGAGATCCTTGCACTGGGCCACGCACCACTCGAGGCCGGCATCCTTTATCTTTTCCTTACTGCCGGAAGCAACGCTCGTAAGCTCCACCGGAAGACTGATGTGAAAAGCACTCGGAAGATAACTAAGTTGCTTTTCCGTAGTAAGAGGCTTAATACCGGGTACAACAGGAACGGTTATGCCCTCGGCCCTGCAACGGGCAACGAAATCATAAAACTTCTCATTGTCAAAAAACATCTGAGTGGTAATGTAATCTGCCCCCGCTTTCACCTTAAGCGCGAGATTCTTTATGTCAGTCTCTATGTTCACAGCCTCGAAATGCTTCTCCGGGTATCCGCCGACACCGATGCAGAAATGACATCCGTTCTCAGTCTCGAATCTCCGTATCCCTTCCACAAGCTCACTTGCGTGAGCATATCCGCCGCTAACCGGAGAAAACCGTTTCTCGCCGACAAGGGAATCCCCACGCAACGCCATAACATTGTTAATCCCCATAAAATTAAAATCAGAAAGAAGGCTGTCAATCTCCTCCGCAGAATAGCCGCCACAAATGACGTGCGGGATCACTTCAACATCGTATCTCGCCAGAATAACGCTGCAAACAGCCACAGGGCTGATTCTGTTACGTACCAGATGCCGGGTGAAGCCACCGTTCCCGTCAGGAACGAACTGAAACTCATCCCTGTGAGACGTCACGTTCACATACTTGCAACCGCCCTCGAACACATCGAGCATCCTGTACAAATCCTCCTTCACGAGCTTACTGAGAGGGGGCACAATCTCAAGAGACGGAAAAGGCCTCTTTGAAGTTGTCAACAACTGCGATATTCTCATAACAAAAAACCTAAAAATTGTTCCGCCTCAGCCTCGGACATACCACGTAATTCGGCATATCCGCACAACTGAGCCTTACTTATCCGCTTTACTTCAGGGTACTTGGCAAATTTGTTAAATAGAGCGAAGCCACAAATGGAAGCATCCGGAATCATAGCATAACTTTCAGTCAGTTTTATCCCCAACTTTTCCCCGCCCAGAACTTTCAGGACATCAGCCTTCATCGTGTGATCGGGACAACCGGCATAACCGATGGCCGGCTTAATAATCTTAAACTCCTCGCTGACATATTCCCGAAACGCCTCATCCATCCACCTTGACGCCGCCTCCGCTACGTTCACCCGAACAGCCCTTGCGATAAAGTTCTCATAATCAAAAGATTCCGATTCAGGACCAGATACACTTATGGCGAAGAAACCGAAAGGAGACCTGAAGCCGAGACTTCTGTCAGGGAGATAATCACAAAGACAATCAGGACTTCCGCCTTCATTCCTTAGCATCGGCAACTCGATTCCGTCGGCAAAAATTATGTTCCCCTCAGCAAATGAACGGAAGAACTTATAGGAATATTTCAGGGATATATAGCCGCGCTCATGCCATTCAGTTAAGATTTTCTGTCCCTCCTCAAGATAACCAGCCACTCTTGGGTCACCTTCATTTCTTTTGACATTGAGCGTGAGAAGGAACATATCCCAGTCAAAAAAAGGAATAACCTTCTCAAGAGGCAACTCCACAGGAGCGACAGAAGGAATGTCGACATTCTTAGGGAAACAGTCGCTCGCAAAGCTTTCCTTCTTCGCCACTGAGACAGAACCGGAATGGCTAATCTCGTACAATTCCCTTATCTTCAGCTGATTAGAATGTTCCTCTTTCTCAAATGCCTCTCTGTCCGAAAGGCAACGCTTAGCCATAACCGCACTCATAGAGGCATTAGGACTATAGAAGACGTGTTCGTAAAGCGGAGCCAGTTTCACAGCCGTGTGCACGGAAGAAGCCGCGGCACCTCCCACGAAGAGTACGATGTCAGAATTAATGGAATGGAGCGACTCGCACAACTGCTGCATCTGAAACAAAGAAGGAGTGATAAGACCGCTTACGCCCACAAACTCAGCGCCTCGTTTCAAAGCCTCGCGGATAATCACCTCATTATCAACCATAACTCCGAGATCATCAATTTCGAAACCATTGCATCCAAGCACCATTGCAGTTATGTTCTTGCCTATGTCGTGGACATCGCCTTTGACCGTGGCGATGACATAAAGAGGCTTGGCGGCAGCCGATTCAGAAGTCTTCATCCGAGGCCTGAGGTAGTCCACGGCCGTTTTCATAACCTTTGCGGATTTCAGAACTTGAGGAAGGAACAATTTTCCTTTGGAAAATTCCTCCCCTACTTTCTCCATCCCTTTCATAAAGACCCCCTCAATCACATCAACCACGGAACCGCGCTTCTCATAGCACTCGTCCAGAGCCTTCTCTTCCACGTTCTGCCCTTTGAAAATCGCATTCTCGACCCTCTCCTCAGGACCGTAGCAGTCAGCCTCAGGCTTCACCTCACCGGAAGTCTCCTCTTTAAGAGAGTGGGCGAGCTCAATGACTTTCCCCAACGCATCAGGCTCAGTGTCAAGCACAAACGCCTCCACAGTCTTCAAGACATCCTTGTCTATGTTCTCGTAAGGAATGATTTTTCCGGGATTGATTATGGCCATATCCAGTCCCGCCGTTATGGCATTATGAAGAAAAACTGAATTGATTATAGCCCTGAGAGCGTTGTTGCCTCTGAATGAGAACGAGACATTGGACACGCCTCCGACAGTGTGAGCCATCGGAAGATTCTTCTTAATCCATCTTACCGCCTTAATGAAATCAGCCGCACAGGCATCGTGATCAGAGATTCCTGTCCCAATTGGAAGCACATTAACATCGAAAACCAAGTCTGAAGGAGCTATTCCGTTGTCAATTAGCAGTTTGTAAGCCCTCTCACATATCGCAATCTTTCTGGAATACGTAATTGCCTGACCGTTCTCGTCAAAAGCTATCACTACCATAGCCGCGCCCAGATCCCTGATCTTCTTCGCTTTGTCCAGAAAATCCTCCTCCCCCTCCTTGAGGGAGAGTGAATTAACGACACACCTGCCCTGAGAGTTCTTGAGCCCTGAGACAATAGTGTCCCAATGAGAAGAATCAATCATCAGCGCAGCTTTGGACACAAGAGGATCTGCGGAAGCGCATCTGGCAAAATTACACATCTCAGTTGTGGAGTCCAACATCGGGTCATCAAGATTAACATCAAGGACAACCGCACCGCTACTCACCTGCTCCTCGGCGATTTGCAGAGCAGAGTCATATTCTTTCTCACTGATCAGCCTGGCGAATTTCCTTGAGCCTGCCGTGTTGGTCTTTTCCCCTATTATGATGAAACCGCTTGCGGAGGACACTGCCTCCAAGCCACTTGCAGTAAAAGATTCACAAACAGGATTGACCTTGTGAGGCTTGAGGCCGCACACAGCCTTTGAGATCGCCGATATGTGATCAGGAGTCGTTCCGCAGCATCCTCCGGCCACATTGAGCCACCCCCGCTCGGCCATATATCCTATAATTTCTGCCATATTCTCAGGTGTGTCCACATATTCCCCTACCTCGTTCGGAAGTCCCGCATTAGGATAGCATACGACCGGCACATCGCTAAAACCTGCCACCTGTTCAACGAGAGGCAGCATTTCTTTGGCCCCGAGAGAGCAGTTCAGCCCGAACGCGAGAGGGTTGCAGAACCGGATGGAATTGTAGAAGGCCTGAATGGTCTGACCTGATATAGTCCTGTGACTTTTGTCGACTGAGACTGAAATGATCACCGGAAAACCGGGATGCAACTGATTGAGGGCATATAGGACGGCCTTGATGTTTAAGGCGTCAAAGCAGGTTTCGAGTAAAAGGAAATCGGCCCCGCCGTCAATCAGACCCTTGATCTGGGGTCTGTAGGCTTCCGACATATCATCGAAGGAAAAGAGACGTTCCGTCGGTTTGTCCATATCGTAAACCAATGACAGCGATTTGGTTGTGGGGCCCACGCAGCCGGCTACCCAGATTTTGCGGCCTTTTTCGGCAAAAGTGTCTGAAACTTTCCGGGCGATTTGAGCGCCTGCGAGACTCAGTTCGTAGCAACTGCCCTCAAGGCCATAGTCTTTCTGGGATATTCTGTTGGCGTTGAAGGTGTTAGTCTCTATGATGTCGGCTCCTGCCAGCACATACTCCGTGTGTATCTGCGAAATGATTTCGGGATGCGAGAGATTGAGACGCTCGTTGTCGCCGCCGGTTTCGGATTGCGGTAAAGAGAGTTTTTGGATCATTGTGCCCATAGCTCCGTCCAGAAGTGCGACACCGTTCTCCAAAAACTCCTTGAATTCCTGTCTTACATCTTTGAAGTCCATAATACTAACACCGAATTCGGATTGGATTCTCCAAAGATAGGATTTTTTAACGATTATTCCTTATTGGGCTTCAGACGGACAACAAGATCGCTCAGAAGTTCCGCTTCGTCACTATTTCCCTGAAGCGCAGTTGCGGAAAAGACGCTGATTGCCTCGTCCTTAGGAAGAACGATCTTGTCAACTCCTTCAGCTACAGGCACATACACCATAAACATATAAGTGTGCACGTACGGCTCATTCCTCATTCTGGAATCGTGACGGTGGGAACCCACATAAGCCACATCGCCTTCCTTAAGAAATGCGGTGAATGTGCCTTCCCAATTACCGCCGCCGAAAAAGTCAGAATAATAAGGAACAGAGAAGGCGCATTTTGAAGTACCAGAAGTAAACTCGGCAATCCTATCGCCATCCGAAGAAGCTGCCAGAAAATACGCCCCCTTGCTATTCTTAGGCAAAGTTACCGTTTGCCCCTTGCACGTCAACGCATTGGCAAAATCCGCCTCACCGAATGTAAAAGGAACACCTTTGCAGACAAGAGTTTCTGGCAGAAGTTCCGCAGAGAAAGAATGCCAATCTTTGTCAAAATGACCGAAAGCGCTGAAAGCGTCAGACGAAATCGCCACCTTGTCAAAATCAAGATTTATAGGGCTATATTCTGACCTCTCTACCTTAGCGGCAGGAGCGGAAAATCTGACTCTGAATGTGTTAGGAGAAAATGCCCCGGCCTTTACTTTCAATGAGCTACCGCTGACAGACGCAACTCCTTGAGCCTCTTCTATTCCGTTAGTGACCTCGGCCGAAAGGATAGGCGCGTTAAAGTCAACAGTACCTTCGATTCCTTTCCCGGAAAGCTCGTAAACCCTTACTATGTAGCCATCTCCATCCTCGGCTTTTTTGAAAGACCTGATTCGAAGCTCCGGAGTTGAAGTACTAACAAATGAATATTGCCTTCCGAGACTCCCGATATGCTTGTCCACCGCGACTGCCACCTTCCTCTGACTAAGAGCGTCAGCCAAGAGATTAGCCTCACCGCCATCCAATGCTCCCGAATGTCCTACAATTGAATAAGTGAACTCGTGAGGGCCGATGTCCAAAGTCTGCTGATTACCGTAGCCTTTTTTTGCGGACGGCGTGTGCAACAGCGTAAGCCTCAACGTGTTGTCATCAGGCTTGTCCCATCCGTACTTGCAATCATTCATTATCGTGACGCCGTAAGAGCCGTCGTCAGAAGTCATATCCGCCCATTGCTGAGCAGGGACCTCGTAAGCGGTCTCAGTGTTATTGCCCCTTTTAATGTAACCTAACCCGAGATCATAAGCGGCTTCCTTGCACGAAAATGACAACGGGAATGACGCTTTGAGAAGGGAATTTCTCTCCTGCCAATCAATGCTGTTCTTAATGTCTATTCTGTCATCATAAGCACCGTCTGTCAGGGAAATATACTGCACGAAAGAAGAATTGCCATACTTCCTCTCAACCTTGATGGTGGCTTTTAGAGGGCCTGCCTGCTCAGTGGTTATGCTCACGTCATTTGTGACGTAAGAAGGCTTTTGGTCCATCACTTTCTTGAGGATCTCCCAAGCCGGCCAAGAGTTAGACTCATTATTAGAAAAAACGGACAATGATATAGGCGAACCGGCTTTCACCAATTCCCTGCCGAACCTTTTGTCTAAAATTGAAGATATGTCCCCGTTTGAATCCAAGGTGACCTTGTAAACGGCATTCTCAATTGAATTGTCCCCGACCTTCAAAGAGGTCTTGACTGTTGACGGACGGGAGTTTTTGAAGCGAAGGTCATAGACAGAAAGGCCGAGAGAAGGATCATCTGAAGAGAAAATGACATCGCACTTATCGCCTGACTTGCTGATTATCTGAGACTTAACTTTCTTACCATTCGGACTGTACACTTCCACAAAGCCGTCAGCGGGAACAGTTATGCTGACGACATCCTTATTGTCCGCAGAAACAGGATTATAAACGACCACCGGCGTCCCCTTTACTTTTGTGTCCATTCCAGAAGCTATTCCGGCCACCGAGCTCTCGATTACTCCTGAAAATTGATTCTGGCTCAGCATCTGGTCATTCCAAGAAAAGGCATAAGCCTCAGTGATGCAGGTGCCTGGCAGATCATCGTGGAACTGATGCCAGATAAATCTCTTATATGCCTCGTTTATAGTGTACTGAGGATATGGCACAGCGCCTACATAATCTGCAATCGCGGCTGAGCTTTCAGCTGCGTTACCTAATTCCTCACTTCTGCGATTAAGCAGTTTTTCGTCTGAGACAGAAGTGTAGCAGCCCGTGCCGTGCACGTCCATAAGAAGTTCGCCTTTGTAGACGGGAAGCACATTCTCATTCAACAGATTTTTGTGGTCATTGAAGAACTCACCGACCGTCGAAGACTTTACGACAAACGGACCTTTCTTGCTCATATCATCTTCTATTATCTTCACTGACAGAGGGATAGGTGACCCGCCCTGGTCTCCGTGAAGCCTGGAGGAGCGAGTGCCATAGTACCTGAACACTTCTCCCGTGGCGGATTGTTCGAGCATTTTTGCCAGCTCCTTGTTATCGAAAAGATCACTGTCAGGATTCCATGAGTAATTGCCTCCGTGCGGTACAGCGAGGATCTTAGCTCCGTCTATGCCTTCCCATATCCCGAACAGAAACGGATATTTCGAACCGTCATGATAGAACGGCTTTGATCTCCATTGGAGTTTCTGAGTGTGAAAACCGATAACTCCGCAGTGCGAGGCGATCGTCGGCAAAGTGTAGCCAAAGCCGAAACAATCCGGCAGCATAATGTCAGATGACTTCAGGCCGAATTCTTTCTTGTAGAATTCCTGAGCCAAAAGGATGTTTCTGAAATTAGATTCGCAACTCGGGACATTCCAATCGTTTGCGTCCCAAGAGCTTCCCGCGGGATACCATCTCCCATCTTTAACATATTCCGTGAGCTTCTTGTACGCCTCAGGGTAATACTCTTTTATCCAGAGGTATTTGACGGCGCCCTCGAAGTTGAATTTGTAATCCTTGTGGGCTTCCATCAATTGGAAGTTCTGCTCTAATGTGTTCGGGAGAAATTCGCCGATGCTCTGTCGGACATCCCATCTCCACTGAGTGTCGAAATGGGCGTTGGAGATCATATAAACAGTCGGCTCCTGCGCCGCCATATTACTGATTGACAGCATCATAGCCGCCAAAAAAGGAAGGACAACTTTTAGTGTTCTCATAATGGTCATCGTAAAGTGTTTATGTTGTTTTTGTTATTTTAAAGTAATCTTCCAGCAGCCGGATTTTCTGCCTCCAACACGCTCGATAATCGAAGATTCTTTTAAAGCGTTAGTCAAATTCAAAATATACCGTCTGGATACTCCTAACCTGGAAACCAAATCGTCAATAGTAATTTTCCTATTATCGGACATAAATTCAAGAATCTTTAGTGCATTCTTTAGTGCATTCTTTAGTGCATCTCCATCCCCTTGTTGAGAGTTATATTTCTGATTATCAGAGCTTCCACATACATTCTTCAGTGCATTCTTCAGTGCATTCTTTAGTGAGTTCTTTAGTGTATCTGCCAAGAGAACTTTTTTGTCTTTGTTATCTTGTTCATCAACATTAAAAGTAGTACCCGGTCACCACTTGAACACATCAGGATAAAATTGCATAACGAACGCGAATCCATTACCCATATTTGTACGCAATCCACTCAAAGACTTAATCACATCAGACATCTTAGAATAACTTCTCATATTAGTTGAGACAATGGTGTCCGCAGTTTCTTCCAAAGCGAAACATTTCTTCCTGACAGCCAGTATGGCAATGCGTTCATCAAATGAATCAATCTTACGGCTAATAGACACACAACCTCTCAACTTTCTAACCGAATCCTCAATTTGTCGATATGCCACCGCACGTTTTCCCACAATCGGATTGCCTTCAGTCGTATGTGAGAACAAATACTCCACTCTTGTGCACGTCATATCCATCACGACAACTTTATGATCTGAATACATTAGCACATCACAGCATCCTCCGGTTGAAAGCTCCGGCACATCTCTAAACTGTTGGAAGACATCTTCCAAACTGATCAGTCTAACTGTAGTAACGGAACTATGCAGAGATACTGTTCTGTTATCGCAAGAATCATAAAAGTAAGAAGAATGACTCTTACAGTCCGTACAAGATTTAACATCGGTCACACCGAACTCTCCTATCTTACATACTTCTGTGACTACTATATTATGTTTGCAGCCATACGATGCAGCCAAATCAATTTCCAAATACTTCTTCATTTATCTACTCTCCCCCAATGCCATATATTCCTCATAAATGTCTTCCATTTCCTCACTCAAATCTAAAGTATTGACGAGAGTTTCACCATTATTTGAATCAGTGGCAATAAGATCCTGAATTCTTCCATTATAAACTCTGAAAACAGAAAGATCCGGACTCTTAATAGCAGCCTGATTGTTTCCGCTCTTTATGCCTCTCCTTAGCAGAACGTTTAGAAAATTAACAATATACGGGCTATGTGTGGCCATCATCAAGGAGATGTTATAATCCCTTTTCTCGTCCGAGGAAACACTCTGGACAAGAAAGTCAATAAGCGACTTCTGGCTTGACGGATAGAGGCTCAACTCAGGTTCCTCAATAACCAGATGAACATTCTTGTTTGAAAACTCACCTACATTTTTCACGGCCTTAAAATCGCTAAGGCTATCTGACTTAGCGACATAGGATAGAATCGCTTTGTTAATCGACGAAACCAGATTGTAATAACTGGAATAATACTCCACGATAACATTCACAGGGACAAGATTTTGAGTACCGGAAGAAGCCTCATTTAGTTTAATTCCAAACTCATCTTCTCCTAATTTTGAGACAATAAGATATTTAAGTCCCTGAGATGTCTTTTTTACTGTAAAACGCACGCCAAGATCCAACACGTCTATCTCTTTGATCTCTCCTATCGCTGTCTCGAAATCAGAATATGTCTCTCCGAGATAGAACATATTTCTTCTAATTGACATGTTATTATCCACAAGATCTGAAATTGCATTGCGCTTATCGGAAATGAAGGAAATCTTTTCAAGACTTAATTCGTCTTTCGGCACATAAACAGAAGTCCCGTTTAATTTCCTTCCTTTTGGGTCCCACACCAATGAACATGAGCCATTGTGATACTCCAGTTCAGTGTCTGTTCTAAGATAGCTAAGAAGCCCGCTGTTTTTCAATAAATTCACGAATTGAAATCTAAACGGAGATTTTTTGACACCGGAATACTTCAAGAATGACCTGATGTTCACCATTTTAAAGATCCAACGGAAAAGAGAGATGACTTTCATTATTGTGCTTTTTCCGCTTCCCGACTCACCGATAAAAACAGTTATCTTACGTATATCTTTAATCTCAATTTCATCGATTGGTCCAAAGTTCTTGATGTAAATTCTTTCCATAGCATCAAAATATTGATAGAGTTTATTCTGTCCTCATCAGTGACACATGCAAACCACGAAACGCAGTTTATGCAAAGATAAAAATATTTGCCGAACGAAAGAAAATTTCACTCTACAATCTTAGTAGCTCCACCTTCTGCCCACAAAAAGAAAAATCATCACTTCATGAAGGCGCGGACGAGCATAATCTGATGGCCGCAGGTGGTGAGGACACGGTAACTGAGGGCGGAGGCGCTGACGATGAAGGTCTCGCCGTAGTGCAGATCGTAAACGGAGCCGTTTGCGGTCTCTATCCTGGCCGACTCGCCTTCCACTAAATTGAGCACGTGGCACTTACCTTCGGTCGAAGTTTCCACGGACGAGCCGATGACGAACCTTTGGATTCGGTAAGAATGCTTAGGATGAGTGGGCATTTCCCACAACTCCCAATCAGACTTTTTCTCAAGAAGAGACGGATGGGAGATCAGCTCCTTCCCAATCACCGAGCCTTGCCTGCCGAAATTGAGGTTGTCCATAGCCCTCTGAATGTTTAGAGGCCTCGGCTTGCCGTCAAGATCCATTCTCAGCCAGTCATACATCTTGAATGTGAAGATGTAAGGAGTGGTGCTGATCTCAAGAACGAGATTGTTCTGTCCAGCGCTGTGCAGAGTCCCCGGAGGAATCAAGAAAAGCTCGTGCTTGGAAGAATGCTCAGTGTTGATGTACTTGTCAACATCCAGTTTAGTCGCTGTGGACACACTGGTTTCCAATGCATTACGAAATTCACCAGGATTAACGCCCTCCTTAAAACCGATGAAAACGTGAGAACCCTCCTTAGCGTCAAGTATGTAGTAAGTCTCCTCCTGAGTCAGCGTCTCACCGAAATTTTTCCGGATATATTCTTTCAACGGATGGCATTGCACCGACAGATTGCCCCCGTCGAAAGTGTCAAGATAGTCCATTCTTATTGGAAAATCATCAGCATACTCATCATAACACTCTTTTCCGACCACAGCCTCGCCGTCATTGAACATAACGAAGTCAAAAGACAATTCAAGAAGATTGGAATCACCCTCGAAAAGCAGCCCGTTTTCCGGAGATATAAGCTCGAAAGACCAAGCGTAATTCGAAACGTCACCGGGAAGTGCGGGGATATGCTCTTTTATCCATTGTCCGCCCCAAGCCCCCGGCTCGAACCAAGGCCTCACTCTAAAGCCGCTCTTGGACATCGAATCAAGGCCCTTCCTAATGTCAGGCCCTTCCGCCCAAGTGATCTCAGACTCTCGTTGAGCGTCCACGAATATGTCGATGTCGCGGACAATGCTCTTCTTATGTCTGTTAAGTACCACCCAATCAACAAAATAGAAACGCTTGTACATTTTCTTTGGAGCATCCGGCTTCGAGGCCCCGAGATTGGTGACACTCCCCGCCCTCGAACGAAACTGAATCTCGTTCTTGGGGATGTCCAGAAACAACGTTAGACCCTCCCAGCCGAAAAGAGAGGCACCGACGCCAATCAGAATGCTCATAGCGGCGGACGAATCCGGATTCACTTTGCTGAATTGATCCTCATTGAAAAAATCAGAAAGCGAAAGAGAAGTTTTGAAACCGAATATCGGGTCGTCTCCTCCTAAATATGGCTTAATCAGTTCACTAATCTCATTTTCAGGCTTCAAAACCGCATCAGTTCTCCACCAGAGAGGCTGAATCCCTACCTTGGCCAGGCTTATGTTCATCTGAGCGATGAAATCATCGAACAGAACGCCCACATAGCCATCAATTATAATTGTCTTATTGCCCTTAATTCTCTCAGCCAAAGCATCATAGCCACACTTGACTTTTCCCGTCCCAAGATCGAGAGAAGGGTAAATGTCATACGCTTCAGGATCTTCTATCTGTTTTTTGACCGGCAGCACAATCTGCGTTGTCTTTCTCAATTCATTCATTTTTTAATAATATTATTTAGCAAATAATGACGCGGCTCCCATAAGCGCCGCATTGTCAAGCATTTTTGACGCAATGACATCCACTTTAGCACCCAAAGACCCGAACTCATCCTCAAGTGCCGGGTCGAAGCAATTGAGACAGCGTGCGATGTTCCCTCCGAGCAAAAGAGTCCCGCAGCCGAATTTTGTCAACAAAGGGTATGTGAAATCCGCAAGCCTCTTGCCATATTCGTTGAAGAGATGAGCGGGTTCCGGCCTGTCCTCAAAAACCGCCAGAACTTCTTTAGCCCCTTTCACGTTCAGACCCGTCAATTCCTTGTAGCGCTTAACAATCCACCTTGTGGAGAATTTCTCGTCCGCGATTCCGTCTTCAAATGGCAAATTGTAGACATAACCGTTCTCTGGCACCGTGCCGCCGGACGAAATCACGGTCTTGTCACTCACGAAGCAAGACCCGAGACCCGTTCCAAGGGTCAAGGCCAGCACTTTGTCACGTCCCTTAGCCGCTCCCCAGAAGCACTCTCCCAATGCGAACGCAAAGGCGTCATTCACATATTTCAATTCAAGTACGGCTCCCAATCTCGCCTTCAGTGAGGAAGTAATGTCCATTGCAAAAAGCGACTCGAACTTGCTCACCCCTGTTATCAGGGATATTCCCCTGTCATAATCGAAAGGCCCGGGAAACGCAAAACCTATCTTGCTCACATTCAATCTTTTGCCATCTTCCAAAGACCGGCGCAAATTTGAAGCCCAGCCTTCCAGTATGCTTTCCGCATCAGCGGAACTGTCAATCGGATCAGTGTTCATGGCTGAACAGATAGAACCGTCGCTAAGGTCTATGACGGCGGAGGTGACATGGCTGCCGCCTATATCAGCCCCAATCGCATAATGTCCATTCCTCATATTAGCGAGTGATTTCAGTGTTAGGCTTGTCAGACAACTCGATTTCAAGCATTCCCCCTTTTGTGAGTTCGGAGAGAGGAAGCTGGATGGTATTGTGCGGTAAGCCGTTAAGTGTCATAGACTTGATGTACTTGTTGGCATCGGAAAGCCCTTTTGTCACAATCTCGAACTTGTCACCTGTGTAATAGTCTTTGTTCAGAGTTATGGTGATCTTGTCGAACAGAGGGCTTACTATCTGGAATGAAGGATCAGGGGACGTAAGTCCTTTGACATCGAACAGTCCCATCGCAGCCATCACGTACCAAGCTCCGAGCTGTCCTTGGTCCTCATCCTGACCGTAACCGTAGCCATGAATACCTTCAGTGCCATAGAACTCGTCACATATTGCTCTCATCCATTTCTGTGAAAGCCAAGGCTTGCCCGAAAAATTGAACATCCCTGAAATATGCAGGTTAGGCTGGTTTCCGTGATTGTAGGCTGCCTGCAAACCAGCGAATGCGTTGATTGTCGTGCCTCCGCCGAAGACGTTTTTCTCCGACAAGATGAAAGTGCTGTCCAGTCTGTTGTTGAACTCCTCCCTTCCGATTGTGTCGATGAGCGACTCCGGATCGTGAGGGACGTAATAGGTGTACTGAATCGCGTTTCCTTCCTGAAAGCCGATCCAAGCCGCATGAGGGTCGAAATCCTTGATGAATTTCCCGTCCGGTCCCTTAGGTCTCACAAGTTTGGTCTCGCCGTCATAGACATTCTTCCAGCCATTGGATAGTCTGGTCAAAAGCTCGTAATCCTTGTCGAGTCCGAGTGCGTTTGCCATCTGGGCAACCGCATAAGAACTGAAACAGTACTCGAGAGTGTGAGACACCGCGAATCCGGAACCGGTTTCATTCAGTCCGGCTATCGGACCTGAGGAATAAGGCACATAACCCCTCTTAACAAACTCTCCCACGTCAATTTTCCCTGCGCCCAAAGGTCTCTCTCCTCCAACTATCTCGTTTTTCAACGCAGCCTCATAGCCTTTTGCCACATCGAAATTACGTATCCCGCAGTTATATGCGGCCGCAATTGCAAGACCCACGAAGTTGGTGCCGACGCCGGAGACATACCTGCTGCACGCTATGCCGTCAGCCAGCCATCCGGAATCCTTGTACACAAGCAACTGACTTGAAATCCAGTCCGAGAAATATTCAGGATAAGCGATAGTCCAAAGTTGGGTCAAATTCCAGAATCCGCCCCAAATCGCATCAGTGTTGTAATGATTATATTCAGGTTTTCCATCAGCCGTCAAAGGAATCTGCCCGACGGATCCGTCATTTCTCGGATAAGCTCCGTTCACATCGCTCGCCAGTCCCCTGCCGAGGAGAGCGTGGAAAAGACCTGTGTAGAATTTGGTCTTGTCCTCAGGTTTTCCGCCTTCGACTCTTAGTCTTCCGAGCGCATTCTCCCATTCGGCCTGAGCGTTAGATTTTGCCTTGTCGAATGTTAGGTTTTCAGCTTCGGCTGTTAGGTTTTGTTTTGAGTTCTCTACGGAAGTGTATGATAGACCGACTTTTACGTTAACCTCTTTGTTAGGTTTTTCAAAACTCAGATAGAATCCTGCTCCAGGTCCGTTAGATTCAGTGGCGCAAGGCATTATCGTGTCATTGACAAAACCGCCGAATACGGATGGTTTCTGATCCACGACAGCGGTGAAATACATTCTCACATCCTGACCTTTTTGGTAGGCCTCAACATATTTTGGATTTGTGATGATCCAGCCTGTTATGCTGTCATTCAAGAACTCGACGTGTGCGTCTTTAACGCTGCCGCTTTCGCCCATAACGGTACCGACGTTGAAAATCAGATTGGCTTCCTGATTTTTAGGATAAGAAAATCTGAAAAGAGCCACTCTCTTGGTCGATGTAAGCTCTGCCGTTGTGCCGTAATCTTTCAAAAGCACGGAATAGTAGCCGGGCTGGTCGATCTCGTCTGACTTGTCAAACCTTGAGCGGTAACCGCTCTCCGGATTGTCAAGACTTCCGGGAACAGTCTGAACGTCACCTGTGGTCGGACACAAAACCAGGCCGCCGACTTGAAACTCGTGAAAACAGGCGAAGCCCTCAATTGTGGAATCTCTGTAATCGTAACCCACTGCCTCCCAACCTGATGGATTGCCGAGATGTCCGTTTGTGGTCGGAGAAGGTTTCGCCATTCCGAAAGGCACCGCGGCCGGAGTGTAGAAGAACCATCTCGAATGAGCGGTTCCGATTTGAGGGTCAACGTATTGAATCAAACTCTCCTGCGAAGAGCAGGAAGCAAAAAAAGCCAATAGGCCGATTGCCAAGTATTTAAATGTCTTAGTCATTTGTGGTTGTTTTTAATTTCAAATTGAATCCGCAGAACAGAACGAAGGCCATACAGATGCCTATAATGATCAGCGAACCTGTCTGGTTGCCGATGGAATCAGTGAGCACTCCCATAAGAGGAGGAATTACCGCTCCTCCGCAGACTCCCATAGTAAGGAGTCCGGACAGTTCGTTTCTCTCGCCGGGATAGCGTTTCATCGCTATGGAATAGATAATGGCATAAATGCTTGAGCAGAAGAATCCTACGCATCCAACGCCCACAAGTATGGAGATTTCGTTTCGGGCGAAAAGAAGCGCGATAAGCGAGGCTATTGCGGCAAATATGTTCACTATGAAGTACTTGCGCTCATTTATCTTTGCAAGAAGAATCGCGCCAATCAGAGCGCCCGCAGTCCTGCAAATAAAATAGGTACTGGACGCAATCCCGGCTGAGGTGACAGCGAGTCCGCAACGCTCGATCAGAAGTTTCGGACCCACGGTGTTCGTGCCCACGTCCACGCCGACAATGCAGAATATTCCCATAAATAGCATAAGAATAAAAGGAGTCTTGAGCAGGCCGAGTGCAGAGCCAAAAGAGGAAGATGGCGCGATGTCAGTTTCTTTGTCCATTTTGGTCCCCAGCAGCCAGAGCGTAGAAATCAGAGTGATAACCGCGAATATGGGAAACAGGTATTTCCAGTTTCCGAGTTGAGTCGCGGCGAATGCTGCTATAATAGGACCGCAAAAGGAAGACACTGCCTTGATCACCTGTCCTGTCGTGAGTGAACTTGTCAGATTCTTGCCGCTTACCACATTGGACAGCAGAGGGTTCAATGAGACTTGAAGAATGGTATTTCCTATGCCGAGGAATATGAAGGCGGTCATACAGGTGTAGACATTGTAACTAACGAAAGGAATGAGCATTCCGATGAAGGTGATGACATTGCTGAGAATCACCATAGTTTTTCTTCCCGTTTTGTTCATCGCCAATGCTGCCGGCACTGAAAGGAAGAAGAACCAGACGAAGACCATAGACGGCACAAAACCGGCCATTGTCTCACTCCACCCAAAATCAAGTTTCACATAACTCGTGGCTATTCCGACCACATCGCAGAATCCCATTACGAAAAACGCGAACAAAACAGGAAGAATTTTTTTCATATATGTTTGAACATATTAAAGTATGTGCAAATATATAACATTAAATCAGCACGTCAAAATTTTATTCTAACAAATAATATGTTTATATTTGCGAGTGTGTAATAAATAGATATTCAAATGAAAATTGACCGCAAAAGTTCAAAACCACTTCATATTCAGGCTGAAGAGTTGTTGAGAGTGCTCATCAAAAGTGACGAGTACAAAGACGGCAAACTATTGCCGAACGAAGTAGATTTGTCTAAACAATTGCAGATTTCCAGGAACACATTGAGACAGGCCATCAATCAGCTGGTGATGGACGGGCTGCTCACAAGGAAGAAAGGCGTTGGCACTAAGGTCTCAAAGTCGGGAATTGTGGGAAAGATGAAAAACTGGCTGAGCTTCTCGCAGGAGATGAAGATGCTGGGTATCGAGATCTACAATTTCGAACTGCACGTCTCTTGGAAAAAGCCAACTGAGGAGATAAGGTCATTTTTCGGAATTGAGGACGAGAACGCCTATTGTCTTGTTCTGGAGAGACTTAGAGGAAAGAAGGAGTACCCTTTCGTGCATTTCATTTCTTATTTCAACCCTGCGATTCCGTTCACGGGAGACGAAAATTTCAGCAATCCTCTTTACGACATTCTTGAAAAGAATTTCGGCATCACCGTCAAGACAAGCAAGGAGGAACTTTGCGCGCGTCTTGCCGGAGAGACATTGGCCTCCAAGCTGCGCATCAAGCCGACTGATCCGATTTTTGTGCGCAAGCGTTTTGTCTACGACATCAAGGATGTGCCTGTGGAGTACAATATCGGCTACTATCGCGCCGACAGTTTTACCTACCGCATCGAATCTGAGAGATAACCTTCCTGTGCTCGCACCGCCTCTGCTCAGTCGGCATCAGCCGACCGCGGCCCGTATGGCCGCGCATCGCCCCTCGGGGCAGCCGGTCTTGCCGGCAGGGGTTACCAAGGTTCGCGGTAGTTGTGCTCGCTCTTGCTCAGGCAAGGTTGTG
>Ga0172378_10000757_pt1 | contig 29013 bp, 26 predicted proteins | sample GrowelOW332metaG_FD_119755 | JGI IMG/M metagenome (GOLD analysis project Ga0172378, IMG submission 119755) | Groundwater microbial communities from an aquifer near a municipal landfill in Southern Ontario, Canada - Pumphouse #3_1 metaG | ecosystem: Environmental > Aquatic > Deep subsurface >...
AAGCAGGAATTATGGATGAATCTTCAGCAAGAAGAATCAGGAAGCAGATGCTTCCGTACGGTTGATTATTGAGGAGTAGAAAATGTCAAGAGCAATAGACGGAACAAAACGCAATAACCGCCGCGCAAAAATTTTAAAGCTTGCTAAAGGCTTCCGCGGTGACCGCAAATCAAATTACAGACCTGCAAAAGATGCTGTTGTCAAAGCGCTCGACCATGCTTACGTTGACCGCCATGATAAAAAACATACATTCCGCTCACTGTGGATCGCACGTATCAATGCAGCGGTTCGCGATGAAGGACTGTCATATTCACGTTTTATCGATGGATGTACAAAAGCCGGAATTACACTGAACCGTAAGGCTTTGTCAAACATGGCTATTGAGGACCCAACAGCGTTCAAAGCTGTTATCGACGCAGCAAAAACTGCACTGAAGGCTTAATATGATATCACTCGATCAAATTCTTCTTCTTGAAAAGAAAGTTGAAAGTGCTGTAAAAAAAATCACACAGCTGCAGGCGGAAAACGATGCTCTTCGCAGTAAATGTTCAGAGCTCACAAATGCGCTTTCCAGCAAAACGGAGCTGCTTTCTTCTTTTGAACAGGATCAAAGTAAGATCGAGGATGGCATATTAAAAGCTCTCGACCGGCTTAATTCTATTGAAAATTCAGTACTTAAAGCCGATTCAGAGAGTATTTCAAAGGTTGTCGAAAAAGAACAACCGAAACCGGCTGCAGAAGTTCCACATACACAGAATGCTGCATCTGCAGCCCCGGTGCAGAATATTTCCCGGACACAATCCGACGGATCAGAAGAAAAGAAATCTGAAAACGGCGGACAATTTGATATTTTCTAATGGGTACGCTTCAAATTGATGTATTAGGTTCCTCTTTTAAAATCAGGGCAAACGAAGAAAATGATTACCTTGAGAAACTGATGAGCTATTATAAAGAAATTGTTACTGATGTAGAGAAAGCCGGTGGTTTAAAAAACCCTGTGGAAATTGCAATCATGAGCGGTATAACGCTCTGTGATGAACTTTACAAAGAAAAATTAAAAAATGTACAGCTACAGAATGGTATCATACCGTCAGACGGTGCAAAAGAAGCTGAACGTCTTACACTGGCAATGATAGACAAAATAGACAAGGTTCTAAATTGAACCAGGTGCATATCTGGGTTGATGCCGATTCATGTCCCCGGATGGTACGAAGTTACATTCTTAGATACGCCTCCAGACTTGCCCTTCCCGCTATATTCGTAGCAAACCATCAGATTCCTGTATCTGAAAATTCAGCATATAAAATGATAATCTGTGAAAAAACACCAGACGCTGCAGATAATTATATAGTATTACATTCAGAAACATGCGATATGGTAGTAACACGTGACATTCCGCTGGCAGCCCGCTGTGTTGAAAAAAATATTTGTGTGCTTAACGACCGTGGTACGGTATACACAAAAGAAAATGTACAGCAGCGGCTTTCTGAACGGAATTTTTCACTGCAGCTCGCACAAATAGGACTCTGCAGCAGCGGTACTATCACTTACGGTAAAAAAGAATTTGCGGCGTTTGCAAACAGTTTTGACAAAGAGATTCATCAGCTTATCAGAAAAGCTGAACTGGCTGAATAATAACATATACAATTCCGCTTATTCAGCATCCGGATACTGCAGATAAATCGTACAGATACGGTCGTGTATCTGCAGAAAATCAGCCACAATCTCGGGATCAAAATGTCTTCCGGCATCATTCTGTATTTCGCGAAATGCCTGTTCTACATCCCATGCATCTTTATAACAACGCTTATGGCTCAAAGCATCGAATACGTCCGCCACAGCAACAATACGGGCTGCAAGTGGAATATCAGTTCCACTCAGAGGTTCCGATTCAGGAACAGGCTGACCAATTACAAACGTCAAATGATTAAACTTTCCGGGATAGCCGGTTCTGCCGCCGTCCCATCTGTCGTGATGATGCAGAGCAACATCACGGCACATCTCGTCAAGAAATGAATCACATGGTTCAAACAGATTCGCACCAATACATGTATGTCCTTCCATTATAGCCCGTTCTTCGGGGGTAAATCGCGGCGACACTTTTTTAAGAATTGTATCTGAAATACCGACTTTTCCAACATCATGAAATTTTGCAGCAATAGTCAGAGAATCACGGAATTTATGGGCTTCTGAATCAGGAATATTATTTTTGAAAGCCCATCTATCATAAATTTCCTTTGAAAACTCCGATACACGGGTAACGTGAGGATATGTTTCTTTCGGATCACGGAATTCTGCCATTCTAAGCATGCGGCGAACCATACTAAGAGTCAGATATGTATGTTCAAGAGCCTGTGCCGTACTTGAAGCAAAGTGGGTAATATACAAAGTTGCATCATCATCGAATTCAATAGTATCACCGTTCGAATTCCGGGCATTGATTATCTGCAATACTCCAAGAAGCCGTCCGTTAGACATTTTAAGCGGCAGCGTATAAATCGATTTTGTACGATAGTTTGTTGCTTTATCTGTCTGTTTATTAAATTTATATGGTAAATTTGCAGGTATCGCATATGCATCCTTTATATTCACAGGCCGCATCGCATATGCAACATATCCTGCTACAGATGTTTCATTTATTGGAAACGAAAATGACGGGTACGGAAGTTTTTCACCCGGAGTAAGTTCCTTAAGCAATGTATCGTTCTGTGAATACTTTATACGAAGATTCTCTCCCTCAACTACATATATTGAGCCGGCATCGGCATGCACAATTTCACGGGTTTCAGTAAGGATACGTTCCAGCAGAACATCGACGTCCTGTATTTCCCCCAGTTTTTTTTCGAGTTCAATAATTTTCTGAAGTTTCTGTTCCTTTGAAGTAGTAGTATCCATAATAGATTTTCCCTCGATTTATTTTTTTAACACCTTCTTCTATTATAAAATATTTTTCTGCAAAAAACAATCATATGAGCCATTCATATTCTTTTTCTGATAAGTGAAAAATATATTGGTCCTGCATGGTTCTGTATATCCGGAAGAATAAGCCATCCATAAGTTGTTTTCTCTGCATCAGGCAGAGAAGCGGTACAAAATGACCGGACCTTGTTTTTGTCGTATGCAGGAAATGTATTCCCCTGATCAGGAACTGCTGTATCAAATTTTTTGATAAGACGGTCAATAATTCCGTCATTTTCGGCAGGACAAAGTGCACATGTGGAATACAGAAGAAAACCGCCTGGAATAAGCATTCTGTATGCAGACGAAACAAGCGCCCATTGTTCCATAGCTACTGTTTTTATACGCGAAGGAGTCCATTGAGAAAGATACCTGGGGTCAGAAAGAACATGACGCTCTGAAGAACAGGGGGCATCAAGCAGTACTGCATCGTAACATTCGGATCGTGTCGTACACCACTTTGCGCCGTCGCTGCATGTCACTGTAACACGCGAACGGATATCTTCCGGCAGACAGGAATCACAAACACGCAGCAGCCTGTTCTTACGCTCAGGAGAACGTTCATTCGAAGAAAGGTATGCCGATTCAGACATTAAACTGGCAAGAACAAGAGTCTTGCCACCTGGAGCTGCACAAAGATCAAGTACCCGCTCTGCGCCGGTAAGCGGAAGCGACACAGCTGCACGAACGCTTGCAGCATCAAGAAAATAAGATTCACTTCCTCCTGCATTCCACTCAGCATAGGCAGGTTCTTCAGACAACGACACTTTCAGTCCGGCCCAGCGTCCGCCGTACAACGACGAATAATACTGCTCAAACCCATTACAACCGGAAAGTTTTTCAGTACGCTCACCTCTGTGCATATGAAGCACTCCTGTCTGCAAACAATTTTTCGTATAACGCAATATTCTTATTTTTAGCGGCCGTAAATAATTTTAGACGTTTCGTTGTTTTCTGCATATATTCGTTGCAGTGCAGCTCCCAGGGAGTAACAACATGCCACGACGTACCATCATTTTCTATTCGGAGCAGTCCGTATTGTATTTTGAATTCAATGACACGTTCAGCAGCGCTGCGGATTTTTTCAGCAAAACCGGAATCTTTCTCTGCACGAGCAGTCAAAACAGCAGCAGGACCTGCAAAGCGTTTCGCGGAAATCATAATGACGTCGACACCTGCCTCTACCGCAAGAACAGCAGCTTTTTCCGGAGGATATCCATTCCCTGCAAGCGCGCTCATAAAAATATCATCAGAAAGGATAATCCCGCGAAAACCAGCCTCTCCGCGAAGTTTATCCGTTACCCAGCTGTACGAAAGACACGCAGGTACTTCCGGATCAAGTGCGGATGTTCGTGCATGAGACATAAGTACCCCCGCCGGCGAGTGAAAAATAAGACGGGAAAACGGGAGCATGATTTCTGACTCAATCTGAGTTTGTGTAAGTGTCATTTCAGGAAGCCCCGTATGAGGATCTGTATTCGTATTTCCAGGAAAATGTTTCAACACAGCTGCCACACCATTGTTCTGAAATCCGTTTACAGCAGCTGTCCCATATTCAATGACAGCAGAAGAATCACCATAGCTGCGGCCGGAAAGAAACACACGATTCGAATCGTCACAAATTTCCGCCACTGGTGCAAGATTCATTGTAAAACCAAGGGCATGCATTTGAACCGCCTGCAGTGAATAAAGTTTGTATGCATCAGCAGCAGAAAGTGTATTGGAAATTTTTTTACAGGACGGCAGGGGGCCTGCTATTCCGCGCAGACGATTCACCGTACCTCCTTCCTGATCCAGAGCAATATACGGAGGAATAATATTACGGGAAACACAATACGACTTGATTGAATCGGTAAAAGTAATTATTTTTTCAGGTTCAGCGGCTATATTGTATGAGAAAAAAAGATATCCACCCGGAACAAGCGCCTTGCGCCCTGCAGGAGATTCTGTCCATTCTGCAGGAATATAAATTTCGTTCCCGGCAAGATTTTCCAGAAAAAGCTGACAAACCTGTTCCTCCAGAGTCAAAGACATAACATATTCCTTCACAGCGCGGCGTCGTGCCTGAAGTTCTGATAAAACAGAAGAATTAAGTGCAGCGGCCTGTGCATGAAGTCTTTTTTCGCGCTTATTCTGACTTTTCTCTGATATATTCGCATTGCACGAAACAAGCACTATCCAGAAATCAAAAAGTATAACTTTAGCAGCAATTTTTTTTACAGAACACATATTCTGTACAGTATACTTATCTTCACCTCTATTCACAAGTCGATTGTTGTTTTATAATTTCTCCATGAAAAAGATCGTAATTGTCACTGGTGCAAGTTCAGGGATGGGAAAAGAGTTTGCTTTTCAGATTTCAGCTGATACTGATGCAGACGAAATCTGGCTTATAGCACGCAGAATAGATAAACTTAACGAACTTTGCAGGGAACTTGTCGATTTGCGAAATGAAGGCATTAAGGCAGATGTAAAACGCCCTTTTCCATGCGCAGTCGGACTTGACATAGCAGGACAAAAGGGTGCTGAAAATTTCGCGTTACTGCTTGAAAACGAAAAAAAAAGAGATGAAAAATCAGGTGGTTTTTCAATTACAATGCTTGTTAATAATGCAGGTTTTGGAACATACGGCCCGTTTGAAGAGACTTCCGTTACACGGGAACTTGACATGATTGAGCTTAACTGTACATCACTTACAGGTATCTGTGGTTATGCTCTTCCTTATATGAGCAAAGGATCTACAATAATCAATACAGCAAGTCTGGCATCTTTTCTCCCTCTTGGAAATTTTGCGGTTTACGGTGCGACAAAAGCATATGTACTCAGTTTTACGATGGCACTTGCGGCCGAAATAAAACACCGTGGAATAAAAGTCTGTGCACTGTGCCCGGGTCCTGTGAGCACTGAATTTGCAAAAGTTGCCTCCAACGGTGCGCGAAAAGAAGTAAAACACGGACTTTCTGCAGAAAGTGTAGTAACACACTGTCTCAAACATACAAAGAAAGGTAAACATACAGCCATAATGGGATTCAAATGGAAATTTAAGGCAGTGGCAAGCAGATTCATTAGTCAATACGCAGGGGCATGGTTTACCTATACATACTGCAAACGGCCGCATAACTCATAATCATGAAATTTCTTCAAACCGGTGATTGGCATCTGGGTAAAATTTTCCACGAGATGTCTCTGATACCAGACCAACAATATTTTCTTTCTCAGATTACAGCAGAACTCCTTAATGCACAGAGCAAAGGAGAACCATATGATGCACTTATAGTCCCCGGAGACATTTACGACAGGAGTGTACCACCGTCTGAAGCTGTTACACTGCTCAGTACGTTTCTTACAAAAACATACAGAACTTTTTCAAACCTGCATATTTTTATGCTTTCAGGGAATCACGACAGTGCAAACAGACTTTCATTTGCCTCTCAAATACTTGCAGACGATAATATTCATATATGTACCGATACAACACATCTTACAGAACCGGTCCTTGCTGGAAGAGGAAGTGGAACCGTTGCCGTCTACCAGATCCCCTTCCTTCATCCCGGAGAAATCCGGAAAAAGGACGAAGCAGCAGCGGCCGTTTTATCCGGAAAAGACGGGCAGCAGGATTTATTCTCGGGACAGGAATCATTTCAGAGCGGGGGCATTCTACATACACAGCAGGAACTGGTTTCTGAAGCTGTTTCACAGATACAGGAACATCATCATAAAATGTATGCGGATTTACCAGCTGTCGTCTGTGCACATCTTTTCACGACTTCGGGACGTGTATCGAAATCAGAACGCAGCTGTGTCGGCACTGCTGAACAGGTAGATGCGGATATATTGTCACAGTTTTCTTACACAGCTCTTGGTCATCTTCACGGAGTACAAAAGGTGGGAAAAAAATCTAATATATGGTACAGTGGAGCACCTCTCGCTTATTCTTTCGACGACTCTCCGGAAACGTTCATGCTTTCTGTCTGTATTGAAAAAGATAACAAAAAAGAAACGGTCCTCGTTAATAAAATACCATTCATGCCGCTTCATAAAGTTGTCCGTCTGGAAGGTCCTTTCGAAAAATTCTACGGAAAAGATTCCGACAGACAGTTAATTTCCATGAATAAGGAAAACTATGTAGAAATAATTTGTACTGACAACTCTGTTCCCGAAAATCCCATGACTCTTCTACGTCAGAATTTTTACAACATTCTTTCTTTCAGAAAACAGGATCTGGCTGAAGGTGGATCAACCACAACAATGGAAAACAGACGCAAAGTGATAGAATCAGACAGCGCTGACAAGTCTGAAAGACTTTTTGATCTTTTTATACATGATGTATATGGTGAATCTGTTCCCTCCGGAAAGAATTATGCGGACGAACGGAAACTGTTTTTAGAACTTGCGCGAAACTATTCATGGACAGAGGATCAGGCATGAAACCACTCTTTATAAAAATGCATAATATCGGGCCATTCAAAGATGAGACTCTAGACTTCACGAAGCTCGATAACATGTTCCTGATTTACGGAAATACCGGCGCAGGTAAAACTTCCATTTTTGATGCCATGACATATGCTTTGTACGGGACTCTTAATGGTTCCAGAAAAGGAAACGTTCGTGCATTCCGTTCAGATTTTGTTTCTGAAGAAGAAATTTCGTCAGTTGAATTTATCTTTGAGCTTGCTTGTATAAAATACAGGGTTTACCGTACTCTTCCGCAGTCATATACCACCAGAAACGGAACAACCGGCGAAAAAGCAGCTATAGTCGGTCTTGAATCAAGTACAGACGGAAAAATGTATACAGCGTTCACTGGTACGACCTCTGAAACAAACGGACAAATTGAAAAAATAATAGGTTTGAACGCAGCCGAATTTTCCCGGATCGTTCTCCTTCCGCAGGGAGCATTTGCCGAGTTTTTACACGAAAACTCCAAGGACAGGCGGGATACTCTTGAAAAATTATTTCCAGTAAATTCTTATACAGCCGTTACCGACGAAGTAAAAGTACTTACTGAAGAAAATGTACGGCAGCTTGATGCGGTTGCAGCACAGATAGCAGGATGCATAGAAAAATACAACACAGCGACGGCTGACAATGAAATAAAAGCCCTTCACGAAGAACAGCAGCAATTAGAGAGAACACAAAAAAAATTGATGCAGCGGCTTTCAGAACTGTCAGCATCAAAAGAAAAACTTGCTGCAAAATATACAACGGCACAGCAAAACGAAAACAACAGAAAACACCTGGAGGAACTGCTAACCAGGTCTTCTGAAATCAATAAAATAAAAGAAAAACTTTCCCTTGCAGCAGAGGCTGCAAAACTTTCTGAATACATACATATTGCAAGACAAAATGAGAATAATAAACGTCTGTGCTCTGAAGAAGTAAAATCGGCGGAACAATCGGCCGCACAGGCAGAACAAGAACTGTTACTTCTTACCACACAAAAAAAAATACGGGAAGCAGAAAAGAAAGCAGCAGATGAAGCCGACGCAGAGCTCCCTCTCCAAAGAAAACGTCTTGCCCAGATAAAGAAACTGGCAGAGCTGCGTAAAAAAGCAGAAGAGTCTAAAGATACACAATCCCGTGCGGAAACCAAACTTGAAACCGCATCACAATCTGCCGAAACTACTTTTTCGACGCTTCTGAATGTCGCAGGAAGTGTATCTGCAGACGTCCACAAAGATATGACGGTTGTGCAAATTCTCTCTCTTCTGTCTTCTGCAGAACAGACCGCTCTCAATACATTAACCGATGCACAGGCCGTAAAAAAAAATGCTGAACAACGTGCAACACTTATTTTAGAAATTCACCATGCAGAAATAAGCAACATCGATGCAGCAGGCGCGTATGAAAAGACGCAGCAATACGCTGCAAATACAAAAAAATGCATCGAAGATATTGAAAAAAAAATTGAACTGCAAAAACGAAACAATGCTGCATGTTATCTGGCAGCTTCACTTACAGACGGAAAACCATGCCCTGTTTGTGGTTCGCTTTCCCATCCTTGTCCGGTATTGCCGATTCCGGAGGCACTCAGTCTTCAAGACCAGCTTGATACGACACGATACAATCTTGAACTTGCACAAAGTGATGCCGATGAAAAGCTGCAGCAAAAAGCACGTGCTCAAAAAGATCTTGAAGAAAAACAAAAACAGCTTATATTAACAGAAAAAACTCCTCCTGTCGATGAAGCACAGCAGAAACTCACGGAGGCAGAAAACATATACAAATCCGTATCAGATGCTTGTAAAAAAACAGCACAACTTGCAGACAAATATCAATTACAGCAGCAGCAGATACAAACACTCACACGACAATTTTCAACAATAAAATCAGATGCTGTATCTGCACAGACTGCATTAATACAGCTTACTGATACAATACGCGAAGTGAAGGAAGAAGAAATTCCAGATGAACAGAAACTCTCAGCAGAAATAGCAGCTCTGGAAAAAATATCACAGGACGGTAAAACTGCATACATAAAATGGAATAATGCGTTTACTGATGCAGGTAAAAAAAAATACTCCGCACAGGCACGGTTTGAAGAACTATCCAGACAATTTGCAGCTGTCATAAAAAATGCTGCCGGATCAGCAGAAGTACTTCGTTCCTGTCTTGAGCATACTCCATTCAAAACTTCTGAAGAAGCTGAAGCAGCACTTCTTTCTGATGAAGAACAAAAAAATCTCCAGAAGTCAGTCATGTTGTATGATGATGAAGTAAAAAAAATTACTGCACTTATGGAAAATACAGAACAGACCGTTCCTTGTGCTGAAGTAAAAAAACAGATTGCAGAGTCGGATACCGAAATTCAAAAAGTACAGAATGAACTGGATAAATCTGCCAAAGTAATACAGGATGTCAGCGTCAGATATAATACGCTCCTGTCATATGTTACGGAAAAAAATGTACTTGAGGCAAAGCGTATAGAACTTGAAGAAAAAGCAACTCCTTGTAAGATGCTGTACAGTGATCTTTCAGGCAGAAATCCGAAGAATATTCCGTTCAATTCATGGGCACTTGGTATGTACTTTGAACAGGTTGTACAGTATGCAAATAAACGTTTCTGCAGTATTTCTAACGGCCGGTTTACATTCAAAGTCTCATCAGATAAAAGTCCGGGAGGCGGCTACAAAGGGCTTGATCTTCTTGTAACAGACACTTTTACAGGAACAGACCGCGATACATCAACACTTTCTGGAGGAGAGACATTCATGGCTTCAATAAGTCTTGCACTTGCTCTTACGGATATTGTTCAGAACAGAAACGGAGGAGTACGTCTTGATTCTCTTTTTATTGATGAGGGATTCGGGTCTCTTGATGAAGAAACGATGGACTGTGCAATCGGAGTCCTAAATGACCTGCAGGAAACAAAAATGGTGGGAATAATTTCACATATAGAAAGTATGAAAACAGCTATCCAGTCGCAGGTCGAAATCATAAAAACAGCTGAAGGCTCTCACATCAAACTGCATTAAATTCATTTTCCGAAACATAAAAACAGTCCCACTGCTCTAAAAAAAGCACCCTGAAAAGGGCGCTTTTCTATTTCTGCAAAAACAATTTAACGACAGTGCATGGTTTTTGTCATACACTGTATAATCACTTCAGGTTAAGCATATGTTGCAATAAATACACCGGCAGCAATTGCCGTACCAATAACACCTGCCACATTCGGTCCCATGGCGTTCATAAGCAGGAAGTTCGATGGATCGTATTCCATACCAACTTTGTTCGAAACACGGGCCGCCATAGGAACTGCAGAAACACCTGCAGAACCAATAAGGGGATTAATTTTTTCATTCTTCGGAAGGAAGAGATTCATAATTTTTGCCATAAGCACACCGCCGGCTGTCGCAATAATGAAAGCGATAAGACCAAGTGCAATAATGCCCAGAGAATTCGGATTAATAATCTTTTCCGGTGTCATCTGAGATCCAACTCCGAGAGAAAGCAGAATAGAAACAATATTCATCATTTCATTCTTCAAAGTCTTTGAGAGCCGGTCCACACATCCTGCTTCCTGAATAAAATTGCCGAATGCAAGCATACCGATAAGAGGTGCTGCCGGAGGCAGCAGCAGAATCGTAAGGATAAGAAGCATAATCGGAAACAGAATTTTCTCCATTTTTGAAACAGGGCGTACCTGAGGCATGGTAATAAGGCGCTCTTTTTTCGTCGTAAGAAGCTTCATAATAGGAGGCTGGATAAGAGGTACAAGTGCCATATAGGAATATGCAGCAACTGCAACAACAGCCATCATTTCCGGAGCAAGTTTCCCGGAAACATAAATTGTCGTCGGACCATCTGCCCCACCGATTATAGCAATAGCACACGCCTGCTTCATATTGTAATCGATTCCCGGAATAAGATTGAACAGAGCAACCCCGAACATTGTCGCAAAAACTCCCAGCTGGGCAGCACCGCCGAGCAGTGCCGTTTTCGGATTGGCAATAAGCGGACCAAAATCAGTCATTGCACCTATTCCCATAAAAATCAGCATCGGGAAAAATTCGTTTCCAACACCAGCTTTGTAAATAATGTGAAGCATACCGTTAGGTGCGTCACCCATACCGGCCCCAAGAATATTTACAAATATTGTGCCAAACCCGATTGGAATAAGCAGAAGTGGTTCAAAATCCTTTGCAGCTCCCAGATATACAATCAGGAAGCCCACCACGATCATAATAAGACTGTACCATGCCGGAGCCGTTGCACCGGCAAAAGGATCATATGCAGCCTTTTGAGTTTCCTCTACAGAAGCAGCCTGCTCTGCAGCTTTTTCTTCTGCAGTTTCTGTATGAGTCATTTTATAAATACCAGTGTTCTGCCAGATATTCATAAGAAAAATCGGAATATCAATACTCTTTATTCCCTCAGATCCCCTGATCTTTGCAGTACTTATTGTACGGAAAGACGCCTGCGCCTCATATTCACTCTGAGCAAAGATTGTGCTTTTTCCCACGGAGAACACCAGCGCAATGCCAAGAAGAACAAACAGCGTGATGAATATATTCTTTACGTTAGTTTTTGATGTATTCATAAACCTTACCTTATTTAATCTCAGCTAGAGGCTGACCTGACGTAATCTGGGTTCCCGGCTGAGTAAGAAAATGTACTTTTCCAGCGGTACCAGCTTTGATTTCAAGTTCCATCTTCATAGATTCAATCATAATGATTGTCGTATCAGCCTTAACTATATCCCCTTCGTTTACAGAATAGCGGAGAAGAGTTCCAGCGACAGGAGCGTTAACCGGTTTTCCACCAGAAGCTGCAGATGCAGCAGCTTTCGGAACAGCAGGCTGTGCAGAAACTGAAGGGATAACGACTGTACCACCGAGACTGGCAAGAACCTGACCTGCTGAAATCTGGCTGCCCTGTTGTGCAACGAAGGCTATCTTTCCGTCAGCAGGAGCCTTTACCTCAAGTTCCATCTTCATAGACTCTATCATGATGACAGTATCGCCTTTCTTTACCTGAGCACCGTTCTGCACCGCATAACGAAGCAGCGTCCCGGCCACAGGAGCTTTTATCTCTGTACCGCCGGAAACAACAGGAGCCGCGCTTACAGATGCGGCGGAAGCCTCTCCGAATGCAATGTTGTACGATGTGCCGTTTACGACAATATTGTCGCTGCCGGCTGTTGTTGTAACAGCATATGGTGTACCATTGACAGTAACTGTATATGAGCCTGCTTTCGGAGCACTTGAAACGGCCGCTGTTTTCGCACCGAAAACCGTTTTAGCATCAATCGGGCCTTTTGAACGTTCTTTAAAGAATTTTTCTGCCACTTTCGGGAACATGGCATATGTAAGAACGTCTTCATCACTGCCGTTTCCACCGGCCTTGTTTGCTTCTTCCACGCACTTGCCCCACTCATTTGCAATAAGATCCGCAGGACGGCAGGTAACAACAGCATCCATTTTATTCTGTTTAAGCGCTTCCTTCTGAACTTCCGGATTGCATGCTGCAGGTGTAGCACCGTATTTTCCGACAAGAAGATCACGGAATTCCTGAGTCAGGCGCACATAACGTCCGAAAAGCACATTAAATACCGCCTGAGTACCGACAATCTGACTTGTCGGAGTAACAAGCGGAATATATCCTGCATCTTTCTGGACAACCGGGATTTCCTTAAGAACCTCATCCATCTTGTTTGAAGCACCCTGCTCCTTGAGCTGGGATTCAAGATTCGAAAGCATTCCTCCCGGAACCTGAGAAACAAGAATACGAGTATCCGCTCCGAGAAATTTTGATTCAAGAGAAGCATAATGCGTACGCACTTCACGGAAATAAGCCGCAATTTCAAGCAGAGCCTTCGTATCAAGTCCTGTATCAAATCCGGTTCCTTTAAGCATCTCTACAACAGTTTCTGTCGGGCTGTGCGACGTTCCCATCGACATAGAAGAAATAGCCGTATCAAGAATATCTGCACCGGCTTCAGCAGCTTTGAGCAGTGTTGCAACACTCAGACCTGTTGTTGCGTGGGAATGAATTTCCACAGGCATGTCGACTTTTGCTTTTATAGCTTTTACGAGATCATACGCCTCAAACGGTTTAAGTAACCCCGCCATATCTTTGATGCAGATTGAATCAGCACCGAATTCTGCATATGTTTTTGCAAGATCCGCATACACTTCTTTTGTGTGATATGGTGTTGTTGCATAGGAAATAGCCATCTGAACTTCTTTACCGGTTTTTTTTGCAGCTTTAGTCGCACGCTCAAGATTGCGCGGATCATTGCAGGCGTCGAAAATACGGAAAATACCGACACCGTTTTTAGCAGCAGCTTCAACGAACTTGTCGACAACATCATCCGCATAGTGACGGTATCCGAGCAGATTCTGACCACGGAGAAGCATCATTATTTTTGTATTGGGCATTGCGGCATGAAGTTTCCGCAGACGCTCCCAGGGATCTTCATTTAAAAAACGAATACATGAATCATATGTTGCTCCACCCCAGCCCTCTGCAGCATAATAACCGATTTTATCGATCATCGGGCATGCAGGCAGCATATCTGCGGTTGTCATACGGGTTGCATGAAGCGATTGATGCGCATCGCGCAAAACTAGTTCTGTAAGTTGGACTTTTTTAGCCATAGTATTTCTCCTGATTATCGTTTTTCGTGAACGGCAGCAGCGATAGCAGCGACCGCTGCATCATCCTGCGAAGAAGCAGCGGAAACCGCAGCTGCAGGAGCAGATTTTACTGTTGCATCTTTCTCTGAATCTACATCAAGATTGAGTGCGTGAACTGCAGCATGAAGCAGGTGCATACACACATTCAAAATGATCAGGAAAGAGAACACAACACCCATACCAAGCAAAGTAAGAATACCACTCTGCTGAAGCATCTCAGATATTGTCATATTTCCTCCATGGGAATGTCCTTTATGTCCGCGGAGAACTTCAAAGAATACCCGCTGGACTACTTATTTAAAAAATGCCGATTACTCCTATTTTAGAACAAAATACACTTTTATTCAATATAATAAAATACAGAAAAGTAACTAATTTTATATTTACGAATAGTTATTTAAAACCGGTAAAAATATGATAAAATAGCAGACTATAGATTTATTTATGGAGGGAATATGGCTTACGTATCTGCCGGTATTTTTGCTGTTGTGAGCATAATCCATCTTGCAGGATGTGTCATTGAAAATAAAAAACTATGTTCAATTACAAAGCCTCTTCTGATGCCGCTGCTCGCGCTAACAGCCACTGCAGTTCTTATTCCATATCTTCCAGATGCAGAGTATACTCTTGCTTTTACCGTTACTGCGCTCGCATGCGGTACGGCCGGCGACATTTTTCTGCTTTCCACCGATGAAAAACATTTTACTGCCGGCGCGCTCTGTTTTTTTACCGGGCACATCTTCTGGATTGTACAATACAGTAAAGCATACACTGCGTGTTCTCTGCGTCAGGTTGGTATTGGAATATTTTGTTTAACAGTACTTCTCGCGGCAGTCTATTCTATACTGGGCAAACCCAAAGGTTTAATGGGGATCTGTACAATAGTTTACAGTGCTGTTCTCTGCATTCTCGTTCTTACCGGAACAGCCGCCGTGTATGCATTCGGAACGCCCTCCTCGGGATTATATCTTGCCGGAGCACTGCTGTTCGTTGTATCAGACAGCCTGCTCGGTCTCTCTGTCATGAAAAAACAGTTTTTTCTGTCACAATTTTTTATCATGACCACCTATATAGCAGCCCAGACGCTGCTGACTGCAGCTGTCATACTTTCACAACTTCAGTCAGCACTTTAACCATCAGCAATGCAAGAACAGCTGGATTAATCGAATACATCATCCATGTCGTACAACCTGCCTTTCTGCAGTTTTCCCGTCTTAAGACCTGATGAAAGCCGTTCAAGAGCGCGTACTGCACCGAAAGCAAATCCTTCTCTGCTTCGTGCACGATGCGTAAGTTCTATAGTATCAGCAGGACCATCGAAGAAAACCGTATGTGTACCGGGGACAGAACCGCAGCGGGTACTGGAAACATGAAGCTGATCCGGTCTGGGTTTCCCATGAAAAGCATCTGTTACCATTTCAGTTTTTGCAGGGTTGCAGGCCATAACACGACGGGCAATTTCAATCGCTGTTCCTGACGGACTGTCTGCCTTCTGGTTGTGATGCATCTCCCAGACAGCAGTATCGTATTCACTGTACGGCTGCATCAGTTTTACAGCTTCTTCAACTATCCTATAAAACATATTCACACCTATTGAAAAATTCGATGAGTGCATGATAGTTCCTCCGCACGACGCTGCAAAACATGCAACTTCCTTTTCTTTATCAGCCCATCCTGTCGTACCGACAACGAGCGGAATACCAAGCGGAAGAAGCGCCATAATGTTTCCCATAACAGCAGACGGATGGCTGAATTCAATTACACCTTCCGCTCCGGATGATTTTACGGCACGGACAACAGACTCGCCGTCGCCTGCGGCAACTTTCACGTCAGCATCAGGAGATGTGACATCAACAGTCACAACAACCTCATGACAGAGTTTCTCTGCCGCCTCTTTTATCATATGCCCCATTTTTCCGTAACCAACAACTGCGATTTTCATATTATTTTTCGTCCACCGATTCCGGAATAATCAGATTAAGAAAAATTCCGATAATCGTTGCAAGCGCTACGCCTCCAAGACTGAAGACAAATTCTCTTCCTATTGAAAATTGAAGGATGCCTCCTCCGATTCCTATAACCATAATGACTGATGATATAGTGAGATTTCTCTTATCCTGATAATCAACTCCTTCCTCAACAAGTGTACGGAGACCGCTTGAGGCAATAAGCCCGTACAAAAGCATCGAAATGCCGCCCAGCACAGGACCGGGAATCGTCTGAATAAATGCACCTACTTTCTGGCAGAACGATAAAAGGACAGCGATAACGGCGGCACCACCTATAACCCATACACTGTACACTTTCGTAATCGCCATAACCCCGATGTTTTCTCCGTATGTAGTATTCGGCGGGCCACCCCAGATAGCGGCCCATGTAGTCGCAAGTCCGTCTCCTGTAAGCGTACGGTGAAGTCCCGGATCCTTAAGAAAATCATGTCCGACAACACGTGATGTTGTCAAAGTGTCCCCCAGATGTTCGCAGATTGTAGCAAGAGAAACAATAATGAACGTAAGAATTGCCACCAGATTGAATTTCGGTGCCATCCAGAAATAATGGCCGGATGCATCAAGATGAAGAAAAGGAAGTCCGAACCATTTTGCATTTCTCACTATATCAAAATTGATGATTTTATATACAGGAAAGAAAAATCCCATAATAAGTGCAAAAAGATATCCTCCGACAAGGCCTATAAGTATGGAAATTGTATTGAAAAATCCTTTGAGAAATATCGTTGCAATAATCGCAATACCAAGTGTTACAGCTGCAATACTCAGATATACAAGTGAATAATTCTCTGATGCTCCTGTCGCTCCAACATACAAAGCTTCCTTTATAGCGGTAGGAGCCAGACTCATACCTATAACAACAATAACTGAACCTATGACAACCGGCGGAAGCGCTTTATCGATCCAGTCCTTACCGCATATTTTAACGATAAAGGCTACCACACAATAAAATAAACCGGCACAAACAGCCCCACCCATTGCGTACGCGATACCGTACTGTTGTCCTATTCCGATAAGAGCCGGAATAAAGGCAAAAGAAGAACCTAGAAATGCCGGTACTTTTGCACCGGTAATCAGAATATAAAGCAGCGTTCCGCTTCCGGCAGTAAACAATGCAGTGGAGGAACTTAGTCCGGTAAGAAGCGGTACCAGAATTGTCGCACCAAACATAGCGAACACATGCTGGAAACTGAGTGGAATCCACTGTACGAGAGGAGGCCTGTCGTGAGGTCCCCAGATTCTTGATAAAGGTTCCATGAAAACTCCTTTTTGTATATTTTTGTAAGTATATCATTTCAAACGGTCTTTGAATAGAAAAATCACCGGCCTCCGCTGTAAGAAAAAATATTGACATTGATATATAATTGTTGTATATTCATTTTTGTAATTAATACATTTTTATATTAATTACTCCGCATAGCGGATAAATCCATACTGATGAAAGAGGTGTATGTATGAAACAATGGAGATGTAAAGTTTGTGGTTATGTATTTACAGGGGACAATCCTCCGTCTGAATGCCCTCAGTGCCATGCTTCTTCAAATAAATTCGAAGAAATAAAAGAAAACAGTTCAGGTTTTGCAACAGAGCATGTTATCGGTATTGCCAGCGGACTTGATGAAGAAATTGTTGAAGGACTTAAAAACAACTTTTCGGGAGAGTGTTCTGAAGTAGGAATGTATATCGCAATGGCCAGACAGGCTGACCGTGAGGGATATCCGGAAATAGCAGAAGCATACAAGCGCTATGCATATGAAGAAGCAGATCATGCATCCCGATTTGCAGAAATGCTCGGTACAGTTCTTACAAATTCAACAAAGAAAAACCTTGAGATGCGTGTAATGGCAGAAACGGGTGCCTGCGACGGAAAGAACAAACTGGCGAAACGCGCAAAAGAACTCGGCTATGATGCAATTCATGACAGTGTTCATGAAATGGCAAAAGATGAAGCCCGCCACGGATCAGGATTTAAAGGACTCCTGGCCCGTTACTTCAAGTAGCAGCCTCTGCATCGTGTCTGAAATATCCCACTACGGACACGATGTACTATCTTTTTCTTCAATAAAAAATTATAGTGTATTGGCGAACTGAAGCTTTTTTTGAATCAGCAGGAACAGAAAAAGCCTCTACATTATACTTAAAAAGGGACTTATATGTCAGATAATTATCATACACGACTTAATGCCGCCGGAATTCGTCCTTCTGTACAACGTGTTGCCGTATACGCCTATCTCTGTGAACATCCTGTTCACCCTACCGTAGACACGGTATATTCAGCCCTTGCACTTGATTATCCTACGCTTTCAAAAACAACAATTTACAATACGCTTAAGCTTTTTGAAGGGAAGAAACTTGTTCAATCCATTAAAATAGAAGACGACAAACTCCGCTATGATGCCGACACAACACCTCATCTTCATTTTAAATGTGAGAAATGTGGACGTGTTTTTGATATTTTTGCCGATCGTGATCTTTCCTCCTACATTGTAAAATGCAGAAATCTGCTTCCTAAAGGTTTTTCCATGAAAAAAATACAGACCAACATCTGGGGAATGTGCGCAGATTGCGCAAAGAAGTGCGCAGATTGCGAGAAGGACCAGGTTGATTGCGGCAGAGAATAGGCAGATTGTACAAAAACACAGTCTTTTTTAGTTAATTCGGTTCTGCTTTCTCCCGATATTCAGAACAGAGAACTATCAGGGGAAAATGAAATGATAAAAAACAAAATAGCTGTATTTGCTGCAATCGTACTCTGCATGCTCAGTTTTGGATGCAAAACTACGCCGCAGAAAGAAACCTCTGTCGTCGAACTCATACTCGATGGAAAAAAGGATGAGGCTAAAGGCCGTTTCCAGACAAAATACGATATAAATGCTGTGGACGAGCACGGTAATACGGCCCTTCATGCAGCTGCACAGATAAATGACGCAGACCTGGTCACATTTCTCATTATAAAAGGTGCCGATACAGATTTAAAAAATTACGACAGCGATACGGCCCTCCATGTTGCGATTAAACACGACAGTTTCGAAGCAGCAAAAGTCCTTGCTGCTGTGGGAGGAGACCTTTTTGCACGCGACGGAGACGGTACAACAGCCCTTGATCTGGGACTTCAGAGGAATCCGTCCTATTATGATATTTTCATCACGACAAAAAGCGGAGAAATACGGGATACCGACGGAGAATCGATAGTACATTATTTTGTAAAAACAAAAAATGAACAGGCAGTAAAATACTGTATAAAAAAACAGCTGCCACTTTCTGTTGCCGACAATGCAGGTAAAACACCATTGGATGCTGCTTTCGAAGATATAACAGACGAGACATCCGTTGAAATTGCAGCAGACCTGATTATGGGAGGAGCGGATCACGTTGATTCTGATTTTTCTTATTTTCAGAATGCAGTAGCAAACAGAAACCTTGATTACCGTTTCGACGACGGACAGACGCCGCTTCATATTGCAGCCGATCAAGGGCACAGCGGTATCGCAAAATATCTTCTGGCAAATAACGCATCAACACAGGTTCAGGATATTACCGGAGCCACGCCCCTTCATGAAGCGGTACGGTACGGACATACAGACATTGCAAAGCTGCTGCTCGATTCCGGCGCCGATGTAAACGCAGAGGACAACCTTGGTAAAACACCGATTATGCTGATTATACCGGAAGCAGCTCGTAAAGATCTGTACAGTCTGCTTATCTCCTACCATGCTGATGTAACCCGGAAGGATACGTACGGAGACACAGTTCTTCATGCTGCAACAATGACAGCACTCCCGACAGATATTCTTGAAATGCTTGTGGCAGCAGGTGCAGATGTAAACGCACGCAATAAAGACGGCGTTACTCCGCTTTCAATTGCAATACAACAACGAAATGCCGAACATGTAAAATTTTATACCGGACATGGTGCTGATATCAATTCAGAGGACAAAAACGGAACAACACCTCTTTCGCTTGCTCTTAAGGACAATGAACCGATGTTTGAAATGATAGTAAACAAATCAAACGTCATGTCACATGATTCCAGTGGAAATACGCCTCTTCACGTCGCTATTATGGCGGATGCATCACTTGAAAAAATCCAGTATATACTCAGCCTCATGGACAACGTGAATGCACGTAACAGCGACGGTAACTCTGCTCTGTATCTTGCGGTTCTGAAGAACAGACAGAAAGTGGGCGAACTGCTGCTTGCAAAAAAAGCCGACATTTTTTCGACAAACAATAAAAATTATTCCCCACTTCACCTTGCACTCAAATCAGGCGGCAGTGTCCAGGACTGGCTTATAACATCGCAGACAATTACAGCGACAGACGGCAGTGGAAATACGGCACTTCATTATGCAGCTGAATGGGAATTGAAGAACGCTGTCACCTCGCTGCTGGAAAAAGGCGCGAATCCGTCTGCACGTAATGCAAACGGGGAAACACCTGTGTTCAATGCCGTGAAAACAAATGATCCTGAACTTATTGACATAATGATAAAAAATGGAGGCGTTATTACAGATCGTGATCATCTGGGCAGTACACCGCTTCATGTTGCAGTCCGCTGGGATGCAGACAATTCGGCACGTGAACTTATCCGGCAGGGTATAGATGTAAATGCGCAGAATATATCCGGGAAATCAGCACTGGCAGAAGCAGTACTTGCCGGAAAACTACCGATGGCAAAGCTGCTTATCGATTCAGGAGCAGATACAAATACAAGCGACAGTACAGGCCGTACAATTCTTATGGATGCTATCCGCGGACAAAATACAGACGTAATTACGATGCTTCTTAACAATAAGGCGAATCCACAGATACAGGAAATAAACGGACGCAACGCATATCATGAAGCCGCTCTTACAGGTAATACGCGCGTCATTGCTCTGATCAGAAACGCAGGCGGAAATCCGCTTTCACGGGATAAAAACGGGAATACACCTTTTTCGCTTTCTCTTAACCAGAATGAACAGGTTATTACTACGGTACTCGGGAAAGACGTAACGATAACAGACAGCGACGGTAATACACCTGTTCACATTATCGTCCAGTCAAAAGGACCGGACAAAATACTTTCAATGCTTGTCGCACTCGGCTACCCAATAGATACCCGGAATGCCGATGGGTGCACTCCTCTCAGTTATGCTGTTGAAAACAACTACGAAAATTACGCACTCGTACTGCTGCAGAATGGAGCAAACCCTTTTTCATCCATCGACAAAAAAGGACGTAATGCAGCTTCAATTGCGCTTGATAAAAATAATAGTCAGATTCTTGCCGACATTGTAAAATACGCCGGAACAAAATCAGATATACAGGGAAATACAATTCTTCATTATGCCGCACGAATATCGCCGCCTGAAATTATTCAGGAACTGCTTTCATATGGACTCGATATGAATGTCAGAAATATTTCCGGAGAGACACCGTATATGACTGCACTCCGCTGGAAAAGAAACGATGCAGCAGCAGTACTGCAGCCTAAAAAAACAGAAACGAAATAACTCAGCTCTGAAAAGACAGCCGTGCAAGCATTTTACGGAACGCGCTGTCTTTTTTGTTTAACTCGCGTGAACCCCGTGTTATTTTGCACAATGACATGCCGAATTTCCGTGCAATTTCCCGTTGTGTCGTTCCTTTATCTATCTCCTTTACAAGGAGCCAGCGGTTTGCGAAATCCCGCCGTTCTGCCGGTGTAAAAAGACACAAAAAAAAATCATTGATAAATTTTTCGTCATCAATACCGGCAAGCAGCCGGCAGATTTCCTCAAAACTTTTATTCAGCATCTCTTCCGATGCACCAGATTTTCCTGGTTTTTCTGTGCCCGTTTCATTATTCATACTATAAAGAGTATCACTAAAACTTATAAAAGTACAATACGTACCGATTCCACATCAGCGTACCGCCCAGCAGCGGACTTTGTGCCCGGTTCCCTGCATCGTAAAATCAGGCAGTTCCGAACGACATTTTGTCTGAACATACCGGCAGCGGTACGCAAACGGACACCCCTGCTCTATCGAGAGTGTCGTTTTTACTTCAAGATTCGAAGCCGCACCTTTCCCCGCTGCACCGTCGAAAAGCAGTTTTGTGTACGGATGAAGCGCCGTCCTGTACAAATCTCCGGCAGGAGCTTCTTCGACCAGCACGCCGCGGTACATAACACCGATCGTATCGCAGAAATAGCATGCAACTTTCAGATCATGCGTGATAAAAAGGAAACTGAGGCCGTGCTTTCTTCTGAGGTCGTCAAGCAGATTGATTATCTGCCCCTGAATTGAAACATCCAGTGCAGAAACGACTTCGTCGCATATCATCACGTCCGGTTCCATTATTAACCCGCGTGCAATCGATATACGCTGCCGCTGACCGCCTGAAAATTCCGAAGGGCGGCGGTACAAATCGGCTTCCGCCAAACCTACCTCGGAGATTATTTCCGCAGCAAGCTCTTTTGCAGCCGCCATTCCCTTCCACTTCGACGAATAACGGAGTCCGGCAGTAATCACATCAAAAACGTTCATACGCGGATTGAGCGAACGCGCCGGATCCTGAAAAATATATTTTACCCGCTCCCTGTAGGAACGCATTCCGCGGCGGGAATATTCTCCTATATTCTGAACAGTACCTCCAGCCGGTGTATATAAAACTTTTCCTGATGTCGGTTTATACATTTCAACAAGCAGCCGCGCTGTAGTAGTTTTCCCGCACCCCGACTCACCTACAAGACCGTACGTTTTTCCGCGTTCAATCGTAAATGAAACATCGTTTACCGCATACACTGTTTTGTCGTGTTTTGCAAAAAATCCCGCTTCAAGATCAAAAGTTTTGTACAAATGCTGCGCTTCAATAATTCCGCCGTTCATTGCATACCTCTGCTTTTCTTTACAACAGGACAGACCACACCTGGCGTTCTGCACAAATCCTCTGCAAACCCGCACCGCGGTGCAAACGGACATCCGGGTTCGGGATGAGCAGGATCAGTCACTTTTCCCGGAATTGATTTCATGCGCTCTTCCGTATAATGAGAACCGAACCGGGGAGAAGCGGCAAGAAGCGCACGCGTGTACGGATGACGTGCACCGTGTATGATTTCTTCCGCAGTCCCCTCTTCCATTACCATACCGCCGTACATAACAATCATGCGGCCGGAAATCTGCGCTACAAGATCAATATTATGACTGATAAAAATGACCGACAGCTGCCGTTCTTTCTGCAGCCGCAGCAGCAGAGACACTATCTGTGCCTGAATCGTTACGTCGAGCGCCGTCGTCGGCTCATCTGCAATCAGAAGTTCGCATCCACGTGCAAGTGCAAGTGCTATTCCAATACGCTGCAGCTGACCGCCTGAAAACTGATGCGGATAACTTTCAAGCCGCCCGCGCGGATCGGGGACACCGACCTCTGCCAGGAGCTTTTCAGCCCTCCCGTAAGCATCTGCCTTTACTATATCAGGTTCGCTCACCCGGAACGTTTCAAAAAACACACTCCCGATGTTCTGCAGAGGATCAAACGACCGCCCCGGTTCCTGAAAAATGAGTCCGATCTTCCGTCCGCGGTATTTTCGCAGTTCTTCCTGTCCGAGAGATACCAGATCAGTCCCCTCAAACCAGATATGTCCGTCTACCTGTGCGTTCTGAGGAAGCAGTCCCGGGATTGCAGTTGTCGTCACCGATTTGCCGCTTCCCGACTCACCGACAATTCCCAGTACTTCACCTTTCGCCATCGTAAAAGAAACGCCGCGTACTGCGTGTACCTGTATCCGGTCCACTCCCCTGAGTACGGTAAATACAACTCTCAGATTTTCTACTGATAAAAACGGTTTGCCCCGGTCTGCTACCGCTGTCTCCGGACTCTTTTTATCAGTACCGCCTGCTTTTGAAAACTTTTTTTTCCACGTACTGAAAACCGCATGATACGGATCAAAATAATCGCGCAGCGCATCCCCGAAAAAATTGAACGCCAGCGTCACGATAAGAAGCAGCCAGACGGGAGTGAGCAGCCACGGGTAATTCCGGAGGTTCGACAGAGTCGTAATGTCGCGGTTAATAAGAGACCCCCAGCTGACGGCAGGATCGCTTATGCCGAGTCCCAGATAGGAAAGAGTTGTCTCGCTCATGATAAACCCAGGTACGCTGAGCGCGACGCTTACGATAAGCAGGCTTGCTATCTGCGGAATGATATGTACAAAAATAATAATTGTTGAAGGTATTCCTTCAAGGCCTGCATCCATTACAAAGTCTTCCCGCTTGACTGCGTGCACCATGCCGCGTATCGTACGGGCGGAACCGGGCCAGCCGACGAGCGAAAGAATCAGCGTTATTATCATATATGCGGTTCCGCTGTCCATCGACGTATTGAGCATCGAACGCAGGAACAGGATCAGGTACAGACCGGGAATAAGCATGAAGAATTCGGCCAGACGCATGATAGTCCAGTCTGTGGCGCCTCCGTAATATCCGGCAAGTCCGCCCAGAAGAATTGCAAGCACGAGCGAAAGTGCCGATGCAACAAAACCGATGGTAAGCGATATGCGGCTTCCGTACACGATGCGGCTGAACAGGTCTCTTCCGAGATTGTCCGCACCGAGCAGAAAAACCGGATACAGTTCTCCTGTTGCCGGATCGGGCGATGTACCGAAGAGGTGCCGGCTGCACGGAATAAAACCGAGTAGTTTGTAGTCCGATCCGTGTACAAAAAAACTTATTTTATGATATCTGCCCTTTACACGCGCATATTTCCATGACACAGGATTAAGTACACGGCATTCCTGAGCTGCGATGCCCTGCGGAGTAATGCGGACGTTTCCGGGATGAAACGAGTCTGAACTGAACGACATTGTTGCAGGATACGGTGCAACGAATTCCGCAAATATCATCACGAGGTATAGAATAAAGATAATAACAACCGAAGCAGTTGCAACGGGCTGAGTTCTTAAAAATCTGCCAAATGTTTTCATACGAACCTCACACTTTCCCGTATCTGATGCGCGGATCGACCACTGCCAGCAGAATATCTGAAACAACCATACCGACAAGCACAAGTGCCGAAATAAACATACTGTTCGCCAGCACCAGGTTTATGTCTTCCTGAAGAACGGCTTCGTACATAAGCCGGCCTATTCCCGGATACGCAAAAATTATTTCCAGAACGAGCGAACCGGAAAAAAGACCTGCAAGAAGGTTTGCGCTTCCCGTAATATACGGATTAAGCGTATTCCGGAACGCATGGTTCAGATACACGCGTTTTTCGCTTATACCGCGCGCTCTGAGCGCCATAATATACGGCATTCCCATCTGGTCAAGCATTGTCGCACGGATCATGCGCATAGTACCGCCGACCCCGCCGAGGAACGATGCAAGCAGCGGCAGAAATACATGGTACATGTAGCTGAACGTAAATTTACCAGGTGCATACGAAAACGGAAAATCAGGGTACGCAGTCACCGGAAACAGTCCCGAGACCGAAGCAAACAGCTGAAGCAGAATAAGCAGCAGAATTCCCGGAAACGCATGGAAAAACAGCGCGAAAAAAGTCGCCGCAATATCTATGTTCGTCCCGACTTTGCTGGAGAAATAGATGCCCAGCAGAAAAGAAAATATTGTAATGAATACGAGTGAAATAAGATTAAGCACGACAGAATTAACAAGACGCGTTTTTATAAGGAACCAGACAGGCGCCCGTGAAACAAGCGAAACACCCAGATCATGGTGTACGACGACGCGGTTAAGCCACTTGAAGTACTGCACATAAAACGGTTTGTCCAGTCCGTACTCAGCGCGCATTGCTGCCATCTGTTCTGTGGAAAACGTCGTATCGGTTTTTGAACCTGCAGCACCGGCAGCTTTCCGGTCAGATGTACTCGAGAGAATCTGCTGCGTCATCATCTGATCGACTACATCACCGGGAGCAAGAGCCATAAGACCGAACATGGCAAAGCCCAGAAGGAAGAGCAGCGCAATCATTGTAACCAGACGGCCAGTTATATACGATACAAGCGGAACCTTCGCCCGGAACAGCGTCCACGGATATGAAATCACACCGACTGCTGATTTTATGCTGTAAGTAAAATTATTTCTGTTACTCATGCTTATTACCTATTGCTTCAAAAATACATAATCGGTTTTTGCCCCATTCAGATTGTCGTAATATACGTTCGTTAAATCCCATTCGTCTCTTACTGCAAAAAAACTGCGGGCGCGTACAAGATAGATAACGGGACACTGTTCAAGAATAATTTTCTGATACTCATCCCATATTGCTGCAGCTGCGGCATGATCGTTCGTATAGCATCCCTCGTTATACAGATAATCTACACGGGCTTCCCATTCCGTTGCAGGTTTTTCCTGCAGCGGATACCACAGATGCAGATTACCGTCAGACGGCCACACGTTGCTTCCCTGAGACGGAAACAGATTCGAACCAAGTCTTATTATGACCGACTGCCAGTCGTAAGAAGACGTAAGGGATTCGACAAGTTTCTGGAAATCGATCTGCCGGACATTAACTTTGATACCGGCTTTTCCGCATTCGTCGGAAATAATCTGCGCAATGTCGTTTGCGACGGTGCTTGTAGCGGCAAGTGAAAGATCAAATTCTACAGGAGTACCGTTCGCATCGCACATGATGCCCTTATCGTTCTGTTTCATTCCGCACTTCTTTAAAAGAGACAGAGCCTTTTTCGGATCATACCGGTACTGGAGAGTTATGTCGGGATTGTAATACTGATTCGCTTCCGGGAAAAACGAATACTTCGGATCGGCAAGGCCGCGGTACGTCTGCGTAATAATCCGGTCACGGTTTAAAAGACAGCTCATCGCCTGTCTGAACTCTTTCCTCGTGAACCATGCATAATACGGCTTGTCCCTGTTCTTCGGATTCTGATTGAACGACCAGAATGATGCGTCGAGAGAGCCTGCCGCATTGAATACGGTATACTCATTTTTCTGATTGTTTACGACGTCGCTTACTTCTTCCGGCCGCGGCGTATACGTCTCTGCCCTGCCCTGCTTAAAAAGCAGATAATCAGTGTTCTGGTCGCCGACTATCTGTATAATTTCCTGTTCAGGATACGGTTCAGCCACGCCGTTTGCATCTTTATCCCAGTACTGCGGATTGCGTTTGAGCACAAGCCGCTGGGCCGGCGTGTACTCGGTTATATACCACCGTCCCATGGAAGGGAGAGTCTTCGGATCGGAAGCAACGCTGAACAGATTCTTCACGCCGTCCACTCCGCCCTTTTCTTTTGCAGTACGGTAAATAAAGGAAGGACACAGGCTCATATTGGTTGCAAGAACAGGGTCCGCAACAACACGGGGAAACACAAAGTCGAACCGTCTGTCGTCGATTTTAACGACGTCTATATGCTTTTCCGATCCGTCGCTCATCGTAACGAACTGCTGCGGATATCCCGAACTCTGGAATTTTTTATCTCCCGCAATTTCATTGTACCAGAAAACGACATCATCCGACGTCACCGGAATTTTCCTGTCCGAATTATAATACGTCCAGTACATATTCTCACGAAGTGTGCAGTGTACTGTAAGCGTGCCTTTTTTATTGTCTGTCTCAATACTGAAATATGCACAGCGCGGCGTCCATTCTTTGAGCGTCGCATCGTAATCAAACAGAAAATCAGTAGTCTGCAAAATAAGGGCTGCACTGTCGGCGTCACGTTCCGCAATATACTGGTTGAACGTCTTCGGATCACTCAATATGGTATCATACCACGTTCCGCCGACTTTTCCGGGAACATAGCCGCCGCCCTTCCACGGCTTCGACTGCGTTTTTGAAATAAGTTCCGTATTCAGATTACCGGTTGCCCGTACAATTTCTTCCTCAGTCATTTCCGGCACCCTGACGCAGCCGGTCAATACAGCAGTCAGTATGAATACAGAAAAAAGAAATACCCGCCTTTCAGATTTCATGCAGTTATTCTTGCATAACAGAGAAAGTGCGTCAAGAAAAACGTACGTATTCCCGCTGCTTTTATCGCTTTTCCCACAATATACTGAGGCATGCAGCTTCTCTCCACATAACCGCAGATTGTAATTATTTCTCTTTCTCAAAATATTTTACATTTTCCAGTCCTTTGAAATGTTTGTCCTGTGTCCAAAGTGTCGCATCATATTTTTTAGCTGTCGCATAAATTATACTATCCGCCATTGCTAATTTGCATTCTTTTCCTACTTTGGCAGCATATATTGCTGAATCAGGATCTAATTCCGTTACTGCTCCCTGTTTCATATGTGCTACCGCAAGCAGTGCACTGTCTTCATCAACTTCAATCAGCAGCTTCTTAAATACTTCATATAATGTAATCGTCGGCACTATCAATTCCTTCTCTGCCTCGATAACAGCAGAAACTTTATCACCGACTGTACTTCCTGCAAAGTATTCAAGCCAGCAGGACGAATCAACTATATTCATATCCGGTCTTCTTCCCGTTCTATTTCTGTATTTATTCCCCTGAATTTCCCTTTTAATGATTTAACCGGTTGAATCGGTATCAGTTCTATGCGACTACCATACTGTATTATTTCAAGAGACGTTCCTGCTTTCAGACCTGTTGTTTCTCTGATTTCTTTTGGTATAACAACCTGATACTTTGTAGATACAACAACTGTATTCATCGATTGCCTCCTCGTTTTACTATAATATGATCGATACCGAGTTGTCAACTTTACAGAACATATTCATATAGGGCACTTTCAGAGTTACCTCTAAAAACTGAAGTTTTCAGAGGTTCCCATTATACGTTTTTAAGCCGGCAGTGTCATGGTTTGGTCTTTGATTTTGAAAGAAGGCTTCTTTCAATTTCTAACGAGGCTTCTTTGAACTTGTAAGAAGGCTTCTTACAAGTTCAAACACTGCTTCTTTCAACTTATAACGCTGCTTCTTCCAGCAGAATTCTTTCAAATTG
>Ga0172378_10000758_pt1 | contig 29010 bp, 26 predicted proteins | sample GrowelOW332metaG_FD_119755 | JGI IMG/M metagenome (GOLD analysis project Ga0172378, IMG submission 119755) | Groundwater microbial communities from an aquifer near a municipal landfill in Southern Ontario, Canada - Pumphouse #3_1 metaG | ecosystem: Environmental > Aquatic > Deep subsurface >...
ACAGGCATCAAAATCTTCCAATATTGGTGAAATCTGCCAGTTTGCTGCTGCCGGTAAGGAAATGGGTAAGAAATCGCTTGCCGAAATTGCAATGAGTTACGGGTATGTATACGTAGCACAGATTGCACTTGGTGCAAATCCTGCACAGACGCTTAAAGTAATTCAGGAAGCGGAAGCATACAACGGTCCGTCCCTCATCATCGGATACGCACCTTGTGAACTTCATGGCGTAAAGGGCGGTATGAACCATTGTCAGGACGAAATGAAATCAGCTGTCAAGTCAGGCTACTGGAATCTCTTCTCGTTCAATCCTGCACTCAAGGCGCAGGGACAGAATCCGTTTACGCTGACTTCGCAGCCGGGTGACGGAACGTACCAGAACTTCCTGAATAACGAAACCCGTTATTCAGCACTTAAGGTTAAATTCCCGGAGCGTGCAAACATCCTCTTCAAGAGGAACGAAGATACTGCAAAAGCCCGTTATGAGCATCTGCAGAAACTTGTTGAACTGTATAAATAATACAGGAAGATAAGTATTTACCGGCAGGCCGTCCTTTCTTACAGGGCGGCCTGTTTTTGTAATATAGTGCTGGACAACGGTTTTTATAACGATTATAATTTTAAGTGTATTAAAATGTAGGGATTGAGAGGTGTACCAGAATGAAAAAAATGTTCATTATGGCAGTCGTTTTTTTATTTTCCCTGTCGGCTTTTGCACAGACGGCAGATTATGTTACCGAAATGCTGAATACCGAACGTGCTGATTATGCGCAGGTAAGTTATTTGTCTGCTGTGTGTCAGGGACTTGTCGATGAAAGTGCAGCATATGATACTGCTTTTTCTCTGCTGAAGGAAAAGGGACAACTCCCCTCGGGAGCGGATGAAACTGCAAAAGTTTCTCTGGGAAATCTTTCATATGTCATGTCCAGACTCTGGACCATACACGGAGGCCTTATGTTTCGTCTTACAAACGGTTCGGCCCGTTATGCGTTCCGGCAGCTTAAAGTAGACGGTATAATTCCCTCAGATGCTGATCCGTCAAAAAAAGTATCAGGTAGTGACGTACTTAATATGTATACTGCGTGTCAGAATAAATACGGGAGTGAAGAATGATGAAAAAGATTACTGCAGCGGCGTTTGCGTCAGCTTCGCTTTTGCTCCTTCCGCTTCCGGCTTTTGATTTTGGCGGAAAAATCGGCAGTACGACTAAATATCAGGGAAATGCATTTGATTCTCTGAAGTTGTATGAAAGCTCAACGAGTCATTTGTGGGTTTCTTCTCTGCTTAATGAAGACACAAAGTTACGTTTTAACGCTGACGGTTCATATGAATTCCGGTATGATGAAACGGATGCTTCATATAAAAATATTCTTGATGTAAATCTTTTAAAATTATCAGGCACATTGTCCTCCGGACGGTATACGAAACTTAATTTTGCTGCCGGACGGTTTTTTGTGAGCGATGTGACCGGGATTGTATTCAGTCAGGTTAGTGACGGCTTTTATACGAAATTTGAAACTCCGTCTCTTGATTTTGATGTGTATGCAGGAACGACAGCTTTGTTAAATGCTCACGATGTAACTATTATTACTCCGGAGACTACGGCTTATAATCCGGACTTTAATACGGTATACGCTGCCTGCCCGCCGTATGTTCCTGTCGGCATTTCAATGAATTTTCCATCATTGTTCCTTAATCAGACGCTTACCGCAGAAGGCTGGGGATTTATCGATTTTTCGTCGGACAAATATAACCGCTGGTACGGCACCGCCGCGGTTTCGGGACCACTGGCGGGGAATGTGTTTTATTCCCTTATGACAACAGCAGGTACTGAGAAGTTTGATTCAATATCGGATCTTTCGAAAGTGACTGTAACGCTTTATCCGGTACCGACCGCATCAATCGCTGTAAGCGGTGTGTATGCATCGGGAAAGAACGGTTTTTTGAGCGGTTTTACCGGATTTACATCCCGGACCGCATATCTTTCGTTACCTGAACCGGAATATACAGGTATAATAAAAGCAGATCTGTCAGGATCGTATACGGTAACATCGAATTTCTGTCTTTCGGGCGGAGGAGCCTGCGTTTTTGCCTGCCCCGACGATATTGTTACTTATGACGGACTGCAGTGGAGTTTTAATGCGGTATGGAATATTTTCTATGACCTGCAGCTTTCCGCTGGTGCGTATCAGTATTATGCGCAGGATTCAGCAGGTAATAAAACTTGTTTTATTGTAACAGGTACGTTTGTATTCTGATAAAGGAGGTTGTTTTATGGGCGTCATAAAGACGATAAAAAGTATATTCCCGGCTGTGATTTTTATTGCATTTACTGCAATTCCGGTGTGTGCCGATTCTGCAGTTGTTGTTTCATTACGGGGAAAAGTTGAAGTAAACAGGAACGGTGCATGGGTTGCCCTTTCAGAGAACAGTCAGGTTTCTCAGGGAGAAGTTATTTCAACAGGTTTTAAATCGGAAGCGGTTCTGAAATATCAGGGCGCAACGATGCAGCTTGGACCGCTTACCAGAGTTACGCTTGAAACATTAGCTAAAAATGAAAAAAAGGATTCTGTATCCCTCTATTTAAATACCGGTGCGGTAAAATCAAGTGTTAAGAAGACCGAAAACAAGCGTATAAGTTATACGGTACATAATCCGGTCGCGGTCGCTTCTGTCCGCGGCACTGATTTTTCGTTTATAAGTACGGGAGATATTACCTGTACGGGTGGTGCAGTCGTAACGTATCCTGCAAGTTATTACACACCGTCTCCTCAGGGGTCGCCTGCAGAAGGGGAATCCGGTGCCGGAACACCTGCAGAAGATATAGCTCCGGGAGCTCCCGCCGGATCGGTCGTTGTTCTTCCCGGACAGGGCGTTTCACTTACATCAGGAGGTTTCACCTCGAAGCCTGCCGATACGGCTGCAAAAACTGCTGAAAGTGTGCTGACTACTGTGAGCACACCGGTAAATACCGAAGGTGTTACGACCGGCAGTTCTACCGGCACTCAGACAGTTACCCGGATTGATACGGGTACTGCCGATACCACTATAAAAAAAGGAACCATTACCGTCAAAATAACGGTAAAATAACGGTGATAGTCAGCTGCATAACGGCCTCTGCATTTTTTGCGGAGGCCGTTATTATTTTAAATTTGAGAAACCGGGGAGTGAACAGTGCTTTTACAAAAATCTCCCCTTGATACGGTAAGTGTATATCCGATTGACTGCATTCGTCTTTGCAGGCATGACCGGCATTCCGCCGCCTCTTCACCGGTACATATTTTATTATTATACAGCATATATTTTTTACGGTCCTCAAGAGGCGAAAGATTCGGCATGATGACATTTGCGCCGCAGAGAACACCCTGTTCCCGTCCGTCGGGCGACAGCGTACCGAGTGCCGTTGTTGCAGGAAGTAATACTTCCGGAAACATAATGCGCAGAACTGAAAGAAGAAAAAGCGTAAGTTCAACGCTTCCATCCTTTTCATTGGCGAACGGTGTCCGGCTGTGATGGATGAACGGGCCAATACCTATCATCTGCGGGCCAAGAGCTGCAAGATACAGTAAATCGTCTGCAATATTTTCTGTCGTTTGAAACGGCGTACCAACCATAAAACCTGCGCCTGTCTGATAACCAAGTGACTTCAGGTTCTGCAGACACTGTTTGCGGTGTTCAAGCGACATATATTCAGGATGCAGTTTCCGGTAATGATTTTCATCTGCTGTTTCGTGACGAAGCAGATATCTGTCTGCTCCTGCCTCACGCCACATCCTGTATGTGTCATATTCTTTTTCACCGATAGAAAGTGTTACTGCACAGTCCGTAAAACTTGTTTTTATAGAGCGGACAATGTCTGCAATCATACGGTCCGTATAGAACGGATCTTCGCCGCCCTGTAAAACAAAGGTTCGGAACCCCAGACTGTAGCCTTTTTCGCAGCATGCAAGTATTTCGTCCTGTGAAAGACGGTAACGGTCAGCGTCAGTGTTTCCGGCGCGTATACCACAGTAAAAGCAGTTGTTCCTGCAGTAGTTTGTGAATTCAATAATTCCGCGTGTATATATTTTATTACCGAATATACTCCGGCTTACTTCTGCTGCATGCGATTTTAACACAGAACGTACGGTTGCTGCGTTTTCTGCAGGATCTGTTTTCTCTCCGGACGGCATGTCGCGGCTGTTTATAAGCGAGATAAAATCATTTTTGGAAAGAATGCGTTTTTCAAGAAATTGACCGACTATGTAAGCGGTATCTGTCATATGTATACTCCTTCCTGTCGGAACGTATCTTCCAGGTCAGTTATGTACCCAGTATAGCAGAATTTGTTTTTTTAGAAAACTCAGATATTTTATACAGACAAATTTTGAATAAATGTTTTTTTTGACTGGACAAAGTACGCCTTATTTGATATATTCATACACGGCGTCGTACCCAAGTGGTAAGGGGCGGGTCTGCAAAACCCTTATGCAGCGGTTCAATTCCGCTCGACGCCTTATATCCGGAATGTCTTTTGATGTTCCGGGTTTTTTATCGGACCGGTCATGGCCAAGCCGCGGTCCGTTCATATATACCGCGGAACGTCTTCTTGCCGTTCCGCTTTTTTTTGCCCATTGTATGTTTACATGGACGGCAGATAAAAAAGCTGATATACTCATACAATATTATGGAAAACATTTTATGTGATTACATCATTGCGGGTGCCGGAGCAGCAGGTCTGGCCTCCGCTCAATATGCGGCACGCTCGGGATTACATACAATCGTACTTGACCTTTCCAGGCCGGGCGGTCAGGCGCTTCAGATTACACAGCTTGAAAATTATCCGGGAATATATCCGTCGGTGAGCGGAGATGTATATATAACTGTAATGCAGAAACAGGCAGAATCTTTCGGCGCAGAAGTCATACAGGCCGAGATCCTTTCTATCGATAAAATAGGGCAGTTATTTCATGTTCATACCAGGGATACTGATTATAAGGCTCCGGCGCTTCTTATTTCAACAGGAGCGGAACCTCGAGTGCTTGATGTTCCCGGAGAAAAAGAATTTACCGGCTCCGGCGTTTCTTATTGTGCCGTATGCGACGGGCCGTTTTTCCGGGGAAAAAATATTTTTGTTGTAGGTGGCGGCGACTCAGCCTGTACGGAAGCGCTCTACCTTGCAACCCTGTCGGAACATGTGATGCTTCTGCACAGGCGTGCACAGCTGCGTGTCGATCCGTCAACAGCTGCGCGTATACAGAACAACAAAAATATTACGGTCAGGTATAACGCAGTCGTAAAAAAAATTGCAGGTAAGAAACAGGTTGAGTCTGTTGTAATAGAGGATACTGAAACAGGAATTCAGTCTGAATTACCTGCAGACGCAGTATTTATTTTTATAGGAATGAACCCGCGTACAGAACTGGTCGATATGCTTCCGAAAGATTCTCTGGGTTGTATCATAACGAATGAAAAAATGGAAACAGGTATTCAGGGATTATATTGTGCCGGAGACGTACGGGCAAAATCATTTCGTCAGATTATTACTGCTGTATCGGACGGTGCTACGGCCGCCCACGAAGCAGATAAATATATACGAGGTCTTTCCGGTAACGGGATCACAAAGTGAAATTTTTTAAGAAATTACTAATTGTATGTACAGTAACGGCGTTTCCGCTTTTTTCAGAAACGCTTCCTTCTAATGTTACTTTTTGGAGCGATTATCCTGCGGATCAGCTGGCTCATGCCCTTGCTGACCGTATGACCGATGATGAACTGCTTTCACAGATATTTATGTTCGGCTGGGCGGGTGCAGAGCCTGATGAGCTTTTGTTCCAATGGGTGCACAGAGGTCTTGGCAGCGTAAAAATTTTCGGCTGGAATACTGACGATATTACACTTGTCGCCAAATCGATTTCTTCACTGCAGCATGCCGCTGCCGCAGGCAGATTTAAAATTCCGCTGTTTGTAGCAACTGATCAGGAAGGCGGCTGGATACGCCATGTAAAAGGTGAGACTGCAATTACTCCCGGTAACATGGCCATAGGAGCGGCAGGGTATCCCGCAGATGCATGGTACAGCGGATATTACATTTCCCGGGAGATAAAGGTGCTCGGTATAAATATAAATTTTGCACCATCCGTTGATTTATACACAAATCATAATTCTGCTATTATAGGACCTCGTTCCTTCGGTGATAATCCGGAAGATGCAGGTATCCTTGGCGCTGCTTTTTGTGCAGGATCTGCAGCCGCCGGTATAATACCGACTGCAAAACATTTTCCCGGTCACGGTGATACGGACAGTGATTCGCATGTAAAACTGCCTGTAATTAATATCGATGAAAAGACGTTCATGAACAGAGAAATTGTACCTTTTGAATATCTTATCAGACAGCACATACCGGCGATCATGTCGGGGCATTTGAGTTTTCCGCAGATAGATCCTTCCGGTTCACCCGCCTCTTTGTCAAAATATTTTCTTACGGATCTGCTTCGCGGAAAACTGGGGTATGAAGGTCTTATTATTACTGATGATATGATGATGAATGGTGATACGCTGTATGCAGGTTCCGTTTCAAATGCATTTAAACTGGCTATAGAAGCCGGTAACGATATTATTATATCTTCTACAACAGCGCACCTGTATGAATCTTTATGGACATCAAATCTACAGCTTTTGAGAACGGATGAATCATTCCGTGCAAGAGTCAAAGACGCGGCATACCGCGTTCTTAAGGCAAAACTTGAATATTTCAGAAGCAAAAACGCAGCACCTCTGTATCCGGATCCGGACAGTATAGCAAAATATATTCCCGATAGAGAAGGACAGAAATTCTTTTTTGAACAGGCATGCCGTTCTATTACTCTATATAAAAGTGGATCAATACCGCTCACTGCAAAGACGGCAGGTCGGGTTCTTTTTGTTGGTTCAATGCCTCATTTTTTCTCAGAGGGTAAAAAGCGGTATTCCGCGACGGGTGACTTCAGGTTTTCTTATGAACCGGGACCGAACGAAACGCAGTATATGTGCGACAATATTCTTTCAAATGCCGCAGGCTATGATACAGTCATCTGCTGTGTCGCGAATGCACAGTCTGCAAGAATTGCAGCGACATTAAAGGGAAGAAAAAAACGCATTATTATATTTTCGATAATGTCGCCTGTGAATGCGCTGGATTTTAACTGGGCAGATTCTGTCCTTATGGGGTACAGCTGGTCTCCGTATACATTCGACGCACTCTTCGGCGCACTTGCAGGCGAATATCAGGCAAAGGGTGTACTTCCGTTTAAGCAGTAGACATCATTGAGAGGTGTTCTCAAAACTGTTTCAGAAGTTCTTCAACGTCTTCCTTTTTCGTTGCCCAGCTTGTTGCAAGTCTGATGACAGTGTGCGCCTCATCATACCTTTCCCATGTACTGAATCCGACGGTACTTTCAAGCTGTTTGAGCTTTGTATCTTCAATAATAATAAACTGCTGATTTGTCGGTGAATCAAGATAAAAAGTATATCCTTTTTTCTGAAGACCGTTCCTGATTATCATTGCAGTTTCAATGGCATTGCGCGAGATTTTAAAGTACAGGTTATTACTGAACAGGGTGTCGAACTGTATTCCAAGAATACGTCCCTTTGCCGCGAGCGCGCCGTGCTGTTTAATGATTGTAAAGAAATGCGGAATCAGTTCTGGTTTTGTCACTACGACGGCCTCTCCGAACAGTGCACCGACTTTGGTTCCTCCTATGTAGAATACATCGCAGAGCTGTGCAATTTTTTCGAGAGTTATGCCGGTATTGTCGGCGGCCAGTCCGTATCCGAGGCGTGCACCGTCAAGATACAGCGGAAGTTTATGAGAACGGCAGATTCTGCTCAGACTGGTTAATTCGTCACTTGTATACAGTGTGCCGTATTCCGTAGGATGTGAAATATATACCATGCCGGGGATAACTTCGTGGTCCCTGCTGCTGTCGTTGTTGAATAAATCAAGATATTTTGTAAGGTCTTCCGCGGTGATTTTACCGTTATGCTGGGGAATTGCCAGTACTTTATGACCGGCCGCTTCAATCGCGCCTGCTTCGTGTACGTTGATATGCCCTGTCTGAGCAGCTACCACGCCTTCAAAGGTACGCAGCAGACCGTCGATGACGGTTGCGTTTGTCTGTGTTCCGCCTTCAAGAAACCAGACCCCTGCCTCCGGGCATCCGCATGCTGATCTGATTTTTGTCCGTGCAGCGTCACTATATTCATCAAGTCCGTAACCCGGCGTTTTTTCAAAATTCGTCTGAGTCAGCCGCTCAAGAATAAGCGGATGAGCACCTTCCAGATAATCGCTTTCAAAATGAAGAACTGCCATAATGACGATCAGTATAGCAAATCACTGCATGTTTGCACAATAACAGGTCTGTTTTTGTATCGATAAACACTATTCCGCCTCGGTATTTTTTTGCCGGCGGAATAGTATATTACATTATGCCTGTTGTTTTAATCCTGCTTTATATGCGTCGAATTCAGCAAGCATTTCCACATTCTTGTTTTTATCCATGATGCTGAAAATTACCGCGAAAAGCAGACACATAATGAATCCGGGAATAATTTCATACATATTGAAAATACCGCCGTTCAGATTATGCCATACGATAACGGTAATTCCGCCTGCTATGATACCTGCTATTGCCCCTTTATTAGTAGTTCCCCGCCAGAAAAGAGCGAGAAGAATAAGTGGTCCGAAGGTTGCTCCGAAACCAGCCCATGCATAACTTACAAGCTTAAAAATCGTACTGTGTTCGTTCATAGACATAAGGAATGCAATAAGCGCTATTGCAAGAACGGTAAGACGACTGATAATAACCATCTGTTTCTGCGAAAGATTCCGTTTAAGAATTGTTGAAACGAAATCTTCACTGAAAGCGGAAGCGGCTACGAGCAGTTGTGAATCAGCCGTACTCATGGCAGCTGCAAGAATGGCGCAGAGGAAAATACCTCCGATGAAAGCCGGATACATCTGCTTGATTGTTTCAATAATAACTGTTTCCTGTGCACCTGCTGCAAGCGGCTGGTTCAGATACGCTTTTGCAAACGCCCCGATCATGAGTGCTCCGATAAAAGCAATTGTTACCCATATCATTGCAATGCGGCGGGAAAGAGGAATGTCTTTGTCGCTTGTTACACCCATAAAGCGTACAAGGATATGCGGCATGCCGAAATAGCCCAGTCCCCAGCCGAGAGCGGAAATAATAGACATGATACCGAACCCTGTACCATCGTCGACAAACGGATTCAGAAACTGTGCGCCGAATAATGCAACCTTTGCATTTGCAGCAGCAGGTCCTCCTAAAACGGCGATCATAATAACTGTTGTAATTATTAATGCAACGAACATAAGCGTTCCCTGGATAAAATCCGTCGCACATACAGCAAGAAAACCGCCGGCCATTGTATATGCAAGAATTACTGCCATTCCTATGAGGACTGAAATGATATACGGAACACCGAATACGGAATTAATGAGTTTGCCGCATGCAACAAAGCCGCTCGCTGTATAAATAGTAAAGAAAATCAGAATAAAAATAACGGATATAAACGAAATCGTATGTGACTTATCTTTGAAACGGTTTGTAAGGAATTCCGGAATAGTAATTGAATTGCCGCAGGATTCCGTATATCTGCGCAGACGTTTTGCGACAAAAAACCAGTTAAGGTACGTACCGATTTCAAGACCGATTGCCGTCCAGAACGCTTCTTTAAGGCCGGTCAGATAAGCAACGCCCGGCAGTCCCATAAGCAGCCACCCCGACATATCTGACGCTTCAGCGCTGAGCGCTGTCATCCATGGACCCACTTTACGTCCGCCCAGAAAGAAATCCTCCGATGAATTGTTTTTTTTCATGTACCGCAGACCGATGTAAATCATAAAGGCAAGGTACAGAACGAATGCGACAAGACGCGCAATCAGTGCTTCTGACATTTTTAGGAGTCCTCCAGTTCTTAAGAATATATAATAAGTTATTTTACGCGGATGTTTATAAATATGCAATTACAAAACTGTCTGATTTTACAAATCCGAGCGAATTATACAACTGGCTGGCCGCTGCATTTGAATCTTTAACAAACAGAACCGGCCGTTTTTTTACCGTATAGATTTTATGTACGAGTGTACTGACCAGCAGTGCTGCATAATGGTGCCTTCTGTATCCGGGATCGGTATATACACCGCCTATTTGTATATAATTAATTCCGATGGCGTTTGTGTTCGCCTTTGCAACGAAAGCTCCCCTGTTCGTCTGGAGAGACAGTACGTACTCAGTACGGAGCGTGTGCTCAAGATTCTGCAGGACGACAGAAGCAGAAAAAGTTCTGCATACCGGAAGTACTTCTTCTTTTTCATAGGCGCTTTGAAGACTCATGAGTGTGTCTGCATCTTTTTCGTGACAGTGCACTATACGCCAGCCCTGCGGCAGTATGACTGCCCGGAATTTTTCCTGCGGCTGCGTCATGAGTGTATAATGATTGACTGCGGCCGGCTGTATGCCGTCGGATGCAAGAATCCGCAAGATGAATTCAGTCCCGTATTTTTCTCCGTTTATGCAGGCTGCTTTTCTGCCGTGGAGAAAGGCCCTGAGTTCCGGCTCGATCAGAGCTGATTTTTCTGCGTTTCCGGCATCGGGCAGGCAGTGAAGAATAGTTCGCTTTGCTCCGATGACGCCGGACACATTCCCGCAATCGTCTTCAAGTGCAAAAATATCGTCCGCCTTCCGCCGTATATTTTCGGTAAGCGCCGCGCACGCTGCTTCATGAGGCGTAATAAAAGCGAGGACCTGCTGACGGTTCAAGTCATCGACAGGAACAAACTGCATTGTTAATTTCTGAAACTGTGAATGGGGGCCGGGATTCTTCCGCCTCTGTTAATAAATTCGGCACAGCCGAATTTATTAACAGCCATAACGGGAGTTCCTCCGAGTAATCCGCCGAATTCGGCCCAGTCTCCTTCCTTTTTCCCGGGAACGGGAATAAGACGGACTGCAGTCGTTTTATTGTTGACCATACCTATAGCAAGTTCGTCGGCCATAATACCGCTGATTGTAGTTGCAGGCGTGTCTCCCGGAATTGCTATCATGTCCAGACCAACGGAGCAGACTGTCGTCATTGCTTCAAGTTTTTCAAGACAGATTGAATGTTGCTTTACGGCGTTTATCATTCCTTCGTCTTCAGAAACAGGTATGAATGCCCCTGACAGACCTCCTACTCTTGTACTGGCCATGACTCCGCCTTTTTTTACCATATCGGTAAGCATTGCAAGTGCGGCAGTCGTCCCCGGTCCTCCGGCACCTTCAATTCCGCATTCCTCAAGAATGCGCGCAACAGAATCTCCCACAGCAGGAGTAGGGGCAAGGGACAGATCAAGAATGCCGAAGTCGACCCCCAGGCGGTGTGCCGCTTCCGTTCCGACGAGCTGTCCCATCCGTGAGACTTTAAAAGCCATTTTTTTTATACCGTCTGCAAGTTCATCTATGGGTTTGCCTTTATATTCTTTTGCAGCAGCGAGAATAACGCCCGGTCCTGAAACACCGACGTTCAGTACGGCATCTCCTTCTCCCGGTCCATGGAAAGCGCCGGCCATAAACGGATTATCTTCGGGTGCGTTGCAGAAAACAACAAGTTTAGCACAGCCTAGTCCGTCTTTATCTTTCGTACATTCAGCTGTCTGCTTTACGATTTCTCCCATAAGTTTTACGGCATCCATATTGATGCCGTTTTTTGTCGTTCCCAGATTGACGGATGAACAAACCCTGTCGGTAACGGAAAGTGCTTCCGGAATGGAAGCAATGAGTGTTTTGTCTCCGGGGGTCATACCTTTCTGCACAAGCGCGGAAAATCCGCCGACGAAGTCGATATTCAGTTCCTTTGCTATTTTATCCAGCATCCGGGCCCACGGTACGTAGCTTGATTCTCCGCTGGATTCCGCAACCATGGCGATCGGAGTAACGGAAATACGTTTATTTATTATGGGGACACCGAATTCCGTTTCTATATCCCTGCCGGTCTGTACAAGCTTTCCGGCATATCTCATGATTTTGTCGTACATCCGCTGGCGTCCTTTTTCACCGTCTTCGCATGCACAGTCGCGGAGTGAAATTCCCATAGTTATAGCGCGGATATCAAGTTTCTGCCGCATGAACATATTTACTGTTTCTTCAATTTCGACCGGAGAAAATATCATACAAACCTCTGTTTTCTGATAATAAACTAAGTGCTTATTGTAATGAAATAAAGTGCGCAGTGCAAATGATTACCGGCTGCCGCTGACTGCTATCCAGTTCCAGAATACCGGATCTTCCTGATTAAGACACCAGAACGATACGTTTTCTATATTTTTATCAGCATACATACGACATTTCTGCAGCAGAGAAAAGGCATCGTCGAAATAGCCTGTTACATTTACTGCTGCAGAATATTCAACTTTGGCAATACCATCACTTTCCCTGGTGATTGAAGTAACACCGCTGTTTATCAGACGTCTGTTAAGGGTCCTGTACCGCCATGCGCCGGCGTAATTTTCATCTGTCCATGTTCTTCCGTAAAAAGGAAGTCCCATGATGATTTTTTCAGGCGGAATTGCCGTAAGTGCATAACCGGCAACATCGGCACACCAGCTGAGTGACGCAACCGGTCCCGGTCTGCTTTTGCTCCAGTGTTCGTCGTATGCCATAATGATGACTCTGTCCGCTGTCTTTCCTATTTCCGTATAGGGAAATAGATCGTCGGAAATTGTCCGTGTACGGGCCGGAACGCAGACTGTATATGTTTTTCCGGGAAGCTTTTTCTTCATGTCGCCGAGAAATGAAAGAAAATTATTACGGTCGCGGGCAGAAATGTATTCCATATCGATAACAAGACCGTCGTATTGTACTGCTGCTGCCGTAAGTTCGTCTTCAAGTTTTTCCCGTATATGGTACTGCGGATCAAGACAAAAATGGACAAGCGCTCTGTTGTCGCAGCTGAACACAAGATGAACTCTTCCTGCAAACGGCAGAAGCTTACTTCTGTCGGGAATTTCATCAAGGTTGCCATAGTTGTCTATAACCGACGAAAAGAATGCAATATCTGTTACAGGAACGTCGAAGTCAAGATCGTCCATAGAATGCTGCATAACAAAGCCCCATACCTCATTAAAAACAACAGGCTCCCCTGTAAGCGGTTCTCTTCTGTATGCGGCTCCGTCGTTTTCTGCAAGAATTGCAGCGGTTTTTTCATCGGGAGTCTGTTCTGCGGTATCCATATCTTTTTTTCCGTTTGCAGTTACCGGAAAGAGCATAAAAAGCAGAATAAGAAAAAAAACAATTCCTTTATTGTTCATTATACGGTTTCATCTCCTGTAAAAAAGTATGCCGTTATACTGTCAGTATTTCATACATTGGTGTTTTGCCCGGATGCAGTTCAAGTATGTGTTTTTCACAGGGCAGCACTTCGTCACTTTCATGCGTTACATGAAGCAGTGTTGTTGTACCGCTTGATGCGATAGTTTCAAGCAGATCAAGAATCTTCTGCCGGTAGTTTTCATCAAGGCCGTGGCATGGTTCGTCAAGAATCAGTACCGGCGGACATTTTACCGCCGCACGCAGGATAAGAACGGCGCGCTGTTCGCCATAACTCAAATTCCCGAACGATTCATTCTCTCTGCCTGAAAAGCCTCCGAGCGTAAGCCATTTATCTGCAGCTGCAGTTTCAACGTCGGTTGCCTGATCATACAGTCCGATTGAATCCCGGAATCCTGATATTATCACGTTGCGGAGGCTTGTTCCTCCGAGCATGCGGTACTCAACATGAAGCCGGTAAGACACAATACCGAGTTTCGCTTTTATTTCCCACATGGTTTCGCCTGTTCCGCGTTTTTTACCGAACATGTATATATCGTTTGAGTAGACCTGCATATTGTCGCCGGTTATCAGTTCAAGGAAAGTTGTTTTTCCTGATCCGTTCGGTCCGCGTATGAGCCAGTGCTCTCCTTTATGCAGTGTCCAGCTGAAGTCAGCAAGCACGGTATGGTCGTCCCAGCCAACGTTTACATGGTGCATCTCGATAAGTTTTTCAGCCGTATATGTATCTTTCGTATCATTATTGATGATTTCTGTTTCTTTCTGTAGTCCTGTAATCTGTTCTTCAAATGCGGCTTTATCCGATTCGCGTGTTTTTGCACTTTCGGCTTCGCGCCGGCTGATTATCTGCTCGTAATCCTTTCGTGTTCCGCGGAATGATATTTTATTTTCACGGAATTCAAGCACATGTGTGACCGCATCGGGAATTTCATAGTACCGTTCCATCCCGAGTATGATATGCGGATAGGTAAAGTCTGTTTCGCCTTCAGACAGCTGTTTTTTAGTAATTGTGCTGAAGAAATCGAGAAGTATAGCCCTGCTGTCAACATCGAGTCCGGCGAAAGGATCGCTCAGTATAAGCAGTTTTTTGCCCGATATGAGTGCTCTGGCCAGAAGCGTACGTCGTATTTCTCCCGTTGACATGTATTTTATACCGCGGTCCAGGATTTTTTCAACGCCGCAGAGTCTGACTGCCGGATATGTTTCAATCCGTTTTACTATTTCAGGAAGAGGCTGACCTTTTTTGAGCGGACCTGTAAGCGGTTCTGCTATGAAGATACGGCCTGTTCTTCCGATATCAACTCCTCCTTCTATATATTCACTTTCATCATTGTCGCGTTCTTCCTGAATGAGTGCCGCAGCCCTTTCGAGAGAGACAATTTCCACGGAATCATCAAAAACAGAAGAAAAAAGCGGTACCTGCTTATCTTCAGTTTTTTCAGAAGGCTGGTCCGGTATATCCGGGGTAATTGAAAACTTACCTGCAAGCGCCGAGAGAAAAGAAGCTTTTCCGCCGCCGTTCGGACCTATAACGAGCCATGCCTCGCCGGTATGCATAGTCCATGAAATATTGTCAACAAGTGTGCGTTTTGCGTCTTCTATACGGCAGCTGTTTATTGTAATAAGATGATTTTGTATAGTTTTCATATACCGACTATATCATAAATACTGCAGTGTGTTTAGCTTTTATAATTTTCAGTTTTTTACAGGAATTACAATCCGTACGGGGAACTGGCTGGCAATAAAAAACTGTCCGGGATCACAGGAGGAGTAGTATATTGATCCCGGACAATACCTGTTTTTAAACATTACGGAAGACAGATTATATTTTTCCGTATCACTGCTGATCTGTCCCAGGACAATTATGCCGTCTACTTTTTTGTCTTCAATCATATGAGGCATGATAAGGTCAAATTCATTTTCACTGCTCAGCTGCTCCATAATACAATAATAATTCTGTATTATTATTTAAGTAAGAAAAAACAATAAAATTAAGTAAACCTCGATTAACTTTTGAGACTTGACATGATACCTTATACTATATAGTATTGTGTTACTGTTTGTAGTAACTAATGTCTGTATATCAGCTGTGCCTGTTAATACAGATAAAAATATACCTGCCGGAGGCAGGTGCGGTAACAGGAGTAAATTTATGAAAAAAACAATTATAACAACAGCTGCTGTATGTACAGTACTGGCTCTCGCAGGCTGCACTAAAAAGAATGCAGAGACAGCTTCATCAGAAAAGGCATATAAGATCGGTATTGCCAAAATTGTTCAGCACCCCGCTCTTGATGCAGTGGAACAGGGAATTATGGATACCGTTAATGCCGCAGGTTTTAATGTGGCATATGACCGTCAGAATGCGAACGGAGACGTTAACACTGCCGCTCAGATAGCATCGCAATTTAAAGATGAAAAAGTTGATGTTGCAGTCGGTATTGCGACGCCTGTTGCTGTAGCGCTTGCAAATACCATTAAAGATATACCTGTTGTTTTCGGTACGGTTACGGATCCTGTAGGCGCAGGGCTTGTTTCGACTGTTGAACACGGCGAAGGAAATATTACCGGAATGAGTGATGCAATTCCGACCGAACAGCATATCAAACTTTTTAAGGAAATTGCAGGGATTAAAACGCTCGGTTATATTTATACAAGCGATGAGGCAAATTCAATCAGTGCACTTGAACTTGTTAAGAAAGGATGTGAAGAACAAGGTCTTCAGCTTGTTACTCAGTCGATTACAAAATCGGCAGAAGTTAAACAGGCTGCAGAAGCAATCGTAAACAGATGCGATGGTATTTATCTTACAACAGACAATACCGTTTTCAGTGCGCTTCCGTCGCTTGTGCAGGTTTTCGGAAAAGCGGAAAAACCGATTTTCAGCGGCGATGTTACCGGTGCAAAAGACGGTGGAATTTTTATGGCAAGCGGATTCAACTATTACAAGGCCGGTTGTGCGACAGGTGAAATGATTGTAAAAATTCTGAAGGGAGCAAAACCTGCCGATCTTCCGGTGCGTTTTATGACAAAACCGGAAGACAGTGATTTATTATTTGATCTTGACGCGGCAAAGAACTGCGGCATTACAATTCCGAAGGAATATCTTGATAAGGCAAATTATATTTATGAAAACGGAACATTAACAGAAAAGAAATAATGCAGTGATGTAAGACAGAAAGAAAAGGGACTGTTCAGGAACGGACAGTCCCTTTTTAGTTTAACTATTTTGCGGGTATTTCGACTTTTTGAATCCCATATACATACGGTGCAACAATATACGGCTCAAAATAGACGGTGAGTGTTTTTCCGTCATACGTAAACTTTTCATAGTTCTTTTTTTCCGGGGCAGTACCTTCTGCAATCCATTTTGTACATTCGTCTTCCGACTCTCTGCTTCCGTCGCTGAAATTCAGGTTTTTTGTAAAATAATCATTACAGTATGCTGCTATTTCATCGAGCGTATAACCTGTTGTTTCCGTAATTGATACCTGTCTGTTCAATTTCCGGTCATATGTAAAAGAACAGACCGTTGTATCGCCGTGAGCACCGCCTTCCATTGTATATGTCGTGAAAAGCAGCGAGATATACCTGTCTGTTAAAATAACCGGATTGCAGCCGACATCGTACGAAAACGGCGGAGTAATACCTTCCGGGCCTGTTTCTCTGCGGATACGGTCCATTTCCTCCCAGTCCTGTTTCATGGTTGATCTGAATGATCTGAAGGGAGAAACTACCGCAGCTTTTACCGCATTATTCAGATCCGGACACCGGGGAAATACAGGATACTGTACTTTGATTTCACCGAATTTATTTTTTTCTTTGATTGTTATCTGCTTATACAAAATACCGCTGCCGGAAACTATTTTTGTCGTCGTATTGCTTTTACAGCCTGAAATTTCAAGTGCAAATACATACAGGGCTGCTAAAAATGAAAGCACCGTAATCCGCTTCATGGAAATTTCTCCTGAATGATGTAGAATTCTAAAGCTGTTCAAGTATACTGTTATTTGCCGTTGTTAAGCAAACCAGTTTTCAAGGGACGGCGTTCTTTTTTGCAGACACAACTTCACATATTTCCGAAAATAAATTACTATAAAAAGATACGTGGAGCTGACATGATACACAGTATTCTTATTGAAGGTCTTATTTACGGTATTATGGTTCTGGGTGTTTTTGCCTCGTTCCGTATTCTCAATTTCTGCGACATGACCGTCGACGGCTCGTTCCCGCTGGGCGGCTGTATTCTTGCAGCGTGTCTTCTGCACGGTATTCCTCCTGCCGTGGCGCTTGTCATTGCCTTTGCAGGCGGACTAGCGGCAGGTTTTTTTACGACGCTTATTTATACGCGTCTGCGCGTTCCCGACCTGCTTGCCGGAATCCTTATGATGACGATGCTGTATTCGATCAATCTGCGCATTATGTCAAATCGTGCGAACGTATCTTTTCTGAAAGTGAATACGACCTTTTCTCGTATTTCGGCATGGATGACACAGATGTTTCCTTCGGTTTCACCTGAATGGGGTATACTCCTGTTTCTTGTCATTTTCGTCATGCTGCTAAAAGGGGGACTTGATTTGTTTTTCCATACGGATCTGGGACTTACAATGGGTGCCCTTGGTGCGAACGAACAGATGGTTGTTTCTCAGGGGATGAATCCGCAGATACTGCGCGGCATCGGTGTCTGTTTCGGAGACGGACTGGCAGCTCTTGCCGGTGCCTTTGCCGCGATGTACAACGGCTTTGCTGACGTGGGCAGCGGAACGGGTGTGGTCGTAAGCGGGCTTGCGTCCCTCATGCTGGGTGAGTTTATTCTGCGTACGAATAAAATTTCACTGCAGACGCTCCGTGTCATAATCGGTTCGATTATGTACCGGGCGCTGATGTTCGTGGGCCGGAGCTACGGGTATAAGATAGGCCTGACAAGCAACGACCTGAAACTTATTACCGGATTGTTGATAATTCTTTCGCTTATTGTATCAAATCTGCAGGGACATACAAATCTTAAGCAGCATTTTATACGTCCTGCGAAGACGTGTCCTTTAGGAGCCGGAAAATGATTACACTCGAGGATATCAGTATTACATTCAACGCAAATACGCCCGACGAAAATAAAGCCCTCAGGAACGTTAATCTGACAATTAATAAAGGCGATTTTATTACCGTGATCGGTTCAAACGGTGCAGGAAAATCGACATTATACAACGTAATCGCGGGAACGCTTCAACCGGCGCAGGGACGGATAGTACTTGATATGAACGGCGCTGTCCGCGACATTACACACGATAAAGAGTATAAACGCGCCCGGTATATCGGCCGTATTTTTCAGAATCCGCTGCTCGGCACAGCCGGAAAAATGTCACTTGAAGACAATATGATGATATGCTGGAAAAAAGGCTGGAAAGGCCTTCGAATAAGTCTTACGAACAAACAGCGCGATTTTTTCCGTGAGCAGCTCAAACAGCTGGGAATGGGACTTGAGAACCGGCTGAATGACAACGTAGAACAGTTTTCCGGCGGACAGCGGCAGGCGCTTACACTGCTTATGGCAGTCATGTCGCATCCGGCGCTGCTGCTGCTTGACGAACATACTGCCGCTCTTGATCCGCCGAATGCAAAGCTGGTTATGGAGATTACCCGGAAATTTGCCGCCGATTACGGACTGACCGTTATGATGGTTACACACAACATGCAGCAGGCGCTTGATTACGGCAATCGTCTTCTTATGATGGATGCGGGAGAGATAATCCTTGACGTATCAGGCGGAGAAAAAGCTGATCTTACTATGGACGACATAGTGAAACAGTTCCGCACCATCAAGCAGCATGAGTTGTCCAACGATCAGATGATGCTGCAATAAGACGTATACACCTTTTTCAATCTTCACACAATCTTGACATTACAGGAGCCGAATCTTGACACGGTTCTGCTATATTTTGAGACATCAAAGGGAAAGCACCAGAGAGTCTGGCTTTCTGACTTTCCCTGTACATCTAAAATCTTTGTAAAAGGGGTAAATACTATGAAAAAGATTATCATGATCGTGAGCGCAGTCGCTCTTATTTCTATGTTTGCTGTTTCCTGCAGCAAAAAGGAAGCAGCAGCTGCTGATACAACAACCGAAACAACAGCTACTGATACAACAACCACAACAACTGATGATGCTGCTGCATCAACGACAGATTCTGCTGCTGCAACAGATTCTACGGCAGATGCTGCATCTACAACTGATGCTGCTGCAACGGCTCCTGCTTCAGATGCTGCTGCTAACTGATTTCTAAAAACAGAAATTACAAAATCAGGCCGGAATGATTCATTTCATTCCGGTTTTTTTATGTCTGAGATTTTCCGGTTTCACGGAAGGGTAAGGTAACGGCAAAACAGACCATTCCGTTCTCATTATATACGCTGATTTCCCCTGAATGTAAATCCATGATTGCTTTTGCGATGGATAATCCAAGCCCTGAACCGCCGTTTGTACGGGACTTGTCTCCCCTGTACAGTCTGTCAAAAACGTGTGACAGGTCCTCTCTGCTGAGTCCGCCTGTGTTCTGTACTTTTATGGATATTGTTTTAGGTACCTGGTCCGGATCAGCATAAGACATCGTTACACTGATTATTCCGCCTGCCGCAGTATACTGAACTGCGTTTTGTACTATATTTGATACGCACCGCTGCAGAAGAAATTCGTCTGCAGAAAACGGTTCGGTGAAAGTACAGGTACATGAGAATGCAATTTTCTTCTGAGAAGCAAGCAGTTCGAACCGTTCCTTTGTATCGGTAATAAACGCCGCCGGATAAATGTCTACTGGTGTAATTTTCATTTCAGGAGATTCATATTTACTCAGATCGTGCAGATTGGTTACAAGTTTTTCAATATGTGTCAGCTCACCCAGGAGACTCGAAAGCCGTTCTTTTGTTGAGGGAAGTACTCCGTCTTCCATTGCTTCAAGCTGTACTTTTACGGCAGTAACGGGAGTCCGCAGGTCGTGTGACACATCCTGCATCCACTGCCGGCGCAGCGATTCTTCTTTGAGAAGCTGATTCTGCAGTTTTTCTTCTGATGTAGCAATTCTGTCAAATTCTGCCGTATCAAGATGGGTAAACGATACCGAACGGCTGCCGTTGCCGAGTGCGGTGATTTCATCGACAAGCGATGATGTCTGTTTTGAAAAAACTGAAGAAATAAATGCTGATATTGCAAGTGCAATGACAATTGCGGTTATTGCACCTGCGAGGACTGCATTGCGCATTGAGGCGATGAACTGTCTGTTTGCCCGGTATGTAAGAAAGTCGGCACTGTTTACCGAAAGGTAGCCCACGATTCTGCTGTCGTCTTTTATCTGTGCAGGTGTGTTTAATGAAAGAAATGTCGAAATATTTCCGACCTGTGCTTCAACGGTGTCTGTTGTAACACGTCTGCCCTTATAGAGAAGCAGTACGGGACGTTTATTCAGATCAAAGATATAGACGTACATTGAGTCAGTGATATACGGCAGTAATGTCGATTCAAGTGCCTTCTCGTCGAGTTCTCCGTGAAGCCGGTATACCTTTGAAATACGGGGCAGAAGCATTTTTTCTATTTCAGTATTTTCATCGCGGTTCCAGTGTGAGATGGATGAGCGTATTGCAAAGATGAAAATGAGCGACATAACGACAAGGACGCTTACCGACGCGGCAAGATGACCGATGTATACTTTACGGAAAATACTTGTCATAATTTATTTTCACCGTTGAACCTGTAACCGAAGCCTCTGACAGTTCCTATCCAGTCGGCACTGCCGAGTTTTGTCCGCAGGTTTGCAATGTGTGTGTCGATTGTACGTTCAGAACCTTCAAAATAATAGTTCAGACATTCTGTCAGCAGTTTTTCTCGTGATATAACCTGATTCGGTGCGCCTGTCAGATAGAGCAGGAGTTTCCATTCAGCGCCTGTCAGATATACTTCTTTGTCGTCGACGAAGAGCGTATGCCTGTCGGTGTCTATTTCGAGCACGTTTTTGCACAGCATCCATACCTGCCTGTTTCCTGCCGGTGTTTTTCCGATTGTACCGGTGCGTTTTAACAGTGCCTGGACCCGCAGTACGAGTTCTTTTGTGGAAAACGGTTTACATACATAGTCGTCAGCTCCCGTTTCAAAGCCGAGTATCCGGTCTGATTCGGAATCTTTCGCCGTAAGAAATATTATAGGAAGATTGGAACATTTACGGATTTCTTTTGCAAGTACAAATCCGTTCCCGTCGGGAAGCATGATGTCCAGTACGGCCAGATCGATAGTTCCCCGTTTTACAAGGTCAAGTACGCCCGCCACTTTGTTGAACACGACAGTCTGATAGCCTTCAACCTGCAGGTAACCCGAGACAGCTTCAGTTATTAACTGATTATCTTCAACAAGTAAAATGCATGCCATATCGTTATTCTCCGTAAATTATTTTCCGCAGCGTATACGTTTGACCGTCGTACTTCCATATCCAGTTACCGCGGCTGTCATACACATAGGTAATGTCGGCGGAAAGATTCCTGCCTTCTTCATAAATCTTTTCATTCTCGATCATTCCGCTCCGACCGTACTGAAGTACTGTCCTGCTTTTCAATTTTCCTTTTTTATCGACGTAAGAAAAGCTGGTGAGGTTTCCGTTGTCCGTGTAGGAATAACCGACCTGTTCGTAAAACCCTGAACTGTCGTAGTGATCTTCAAATGCGACGTGTCCCCCTGCAGTATAGGTATAAATAATGCGTTTAAGTACTTTGCCGTCGGGAAACTGTGTTATGTCAGCGTATATAAAATTACGGTCATTATATTTAAATGATTCCCGGAGCGTAACTGCGTTCTTATTGTCATAGGTAATCCGGGATGTAAGCTGTCCGCCCGGGTTATATGACGAGACTGCCTTCCATTCAAGCGTATCAGTACCGGAAAAAGACGATTCCTCTTTCTGCCGTCCGGATGTATCGTACGTATAGATGTATTTCCACCGCGGTATACCGTTTGTATCTGTTCCGGTGATTCCGGTAAGTAATTTGTTTTCCGAATAGTTGTAACGCGTAGACGATTTCAGCCGGCCGTTTTCGTCGTACAACTGTACGGACGTAAGCAGCCCCTTGTCGTAATTACTGGCACTCCGCAGAACAAGATCGTCCAGTTCGTCTCCCCGGTATTCGGTTACGAGTGCAGGTCGTCCTGAGAGTTTTGAAAAATCAACGCCGTACGGATCAGTGGCAGACACTGCTGTCTGTACCGGCTGCGCCGCAAGCACAACCGGAAAAAATGCAGCACAGCATACTGTAGAAAACTTTTTACACATACCAGCGTTATTTTATCATAATTATGCTTTTTGTGCTTCTTCTGTACCGCTTGAAGCGTGAACCCCTCTGCATTCTTTCATCGTATACAGTAAATCAACAAGACCATTGTGATAACCGATGAAAGAACCGTCTGAAATCATCGCTTTTATTTCATCCTTAGAGGCATATTTTACGTTTTGTACTTCTTCCTGCTGTAATACGACTGCGTCAAGCGGAATATCTTTTTGAACGAGGTAATAATCGTCAAAACCGTCGGAGAAGTTTACGGTAAAATACGGTGCGTCTTCAAGCATACATGCAATGCCCAGTTCTTCACGAAGTTCGCGCTCAGCTCCCTCTCTGCTTGTTTCTCCTGCGACAACATGACCGCCGACCGTAAAATCCCATTTTCCCGGCCATCCGCGTTTGTCCTGTGCGCGCTGCTGGATGAGCATGTTTCCGTTATGGTCGAAGATACATACATGTATGACAATATGGTAGTCGCCCGGTCTGTCCGGCGTACCGCGTATCATCGTCCGCCCGGACGGAAATCTGTTTACGTCGTATATATCCCATTCTTCAGCGGAAAGCGGAAGCACTGTTTCATTTATATGGGGACCGGTCATTTTTTCCATCCAGATCATGTCGTACCATAAGCCGAACTTATATCCGCACCGGGAGAATTTACCGATTGTTTTAAAACCGCAGTGCGAGTGAAAGAGGGGACTTACATTCGTAAGATATTTATCCGCGGCACGCGGAGAGACGGCAATACACGCATACAGATTCAATATTCCCTGCTTTTTCAGCTTTTCTTCCATCAGTTTATACAGTTCTGTACCAAGCCCCTTCCCCCTGCATTCTTTCCGCAGGTAGACGGACAGTTCTGCACAGTGTGCATATGCTTTTCTGGCTTTAAATGCGGATGCGTAGGTGTATCCGTCGATCCGTCCGGAGCTGTGTACGGCGGCAATGTACGGATACGAAGTAAGCGTATTACTGATGCGGGAACGGAATTCTTCCTCAGAAGGAACGTCGTATTCAAATGAAACTGCGGTATTCAGCACATACGGTGCGTATATTTCAAGCAGCTGCGGCGCATCTGCCGGAACGACTGTCCGGAACGTGTATTCATCTTTTTCTGTCATGGCAGTAATTATAGCGATTGTGTAATAAAGCAGGAACAGTTTCTGCATATACCGTATATTGATTTTCCGGTGCATATCTGATATATTCCAGCTGCCGATGTTATGTTTGTGATGACCTACCGCTGATTCCTCCCCGGAACAGCATTACCATTGTGCCAAGGCACTATGCGTATCAGCATCAACGAGTATATCAACCAAAAAAATATTTTCTCATTCGCTTCAACGGAGGCTGTTATGAACAGATACTTTAAACGGTATTTTGTCGATGCATTCGGAGGGATGGCGCTCGGATTGTTTTCCACGCTCATCATCGGGCTTATTATCAAACAGACGGGCGGTTTCTTTCCTGCTGCCGCCAGTCTGAATATTGTCGACGGCGTATATACCTGTTCCCGCGGACATGCTGTTCTTGTGTATACCGGACGCTTCCTGGTAAGTATCGGTCAGATGCTTACCGTCCTTACCGGCGCCGGAATTGCAGCAGGTGTTGCACATGCGCTCGGTGCGCCGAAGCTGGCAATTTACGGGAGCCTTCTTACCGGAACGGTTGGCGCTTATTCAACGAAATTTATAGCAGCAGTCACGTGTAAATCAGCTGCATTTATTGCTCAGAACGGAGCAGTCCTTATGGCGGGTCCCGGTGATCCCCTTGCTGCGTTTGCTGCAGCTCTTGTCGGAGCCGAACTGGGGCGTCTTGTGGCAGGAAAGACAAAGATCGACATAATCATTGTTCCTGCCGTTACCGTACTTTCCGGATGCGCAGCTGCAGTTCTGCTCGGCCCTGCTCTGTCCTCTGCGTCGTTATGGCTGGGAAATTCCATTCAGAAAGCAACTGAACTTCAGCCGTTCTGGATGGGGATTGTGCTTTCCGTCGTTATGGGCATGATTCTGACGCTGCCAATAAGTTCCGCCGCGATTGCAATTATTCTGGGTATGACCGGAATTGCAGGCGGCGCGGCGACAGCAGGCTGCAGCGCACAGATGATCGGATTTGCTGTCATCAGTTTCAGGGATAACGGTTTTAACGGGTTCTTTGCACAGGGAATCGGTACCTCTATGCTGCAGATTCCGAATATCTGCAAAAATCCGTTTATCTGGATTCCTCCTACATTAGCCGCGGCAGTTACCGGTCCGATAGCGGCCTGCGTGTTTAAAATGCAGACACTTCCCGCCGGAGCGGGAATGGGAACAAGCGGACTTGTGGGACAGATTATGACGTATCAGGCTATGGCAGGAACGCAGAGTACGGCTCTTATTATTGTAAAAATGGTTGTCATCGACATTGTGCTGCCGGGATTTCTTTCATATGTGATCTATAAATTCATGCGGAATCGCGGTTTGATAAAGGACGGCGACATGAAACTTGAGGCATAAAAAAACAATTCTCAAATAATACATTCCGTGGTAGAATATACCATTCAATTGTTTTACCACGGAGGCTTTTTTTTAAAATGACTAGTTTCGGAATATGGGGGATTATTCCTCCGCTTCTGACGATTATCCTTGCTTTTGTTACAAAGGACGTCATCGTATCGTTGTTTCTGGGAATCCTTTCCGGAACGCTTATTGTTGCAGGCGGTAATCCTGTCCTGGCTGTTATGAACCTGACGGATGCGCTTGCCCGTTCTCTTGCGGATGGCTGGAACATCCGCATTTTTCTTTTCTGCGGGCTCCTTGGCGGTCTTGTAGGCATGCTTTCAAGAACGGGTGCCGCAGGTGCCTTCGGACGGTGGGCGTCGTCAAAACTTAAGACAGGAAAAGGTTCGCAGATGATGTCGTTTATTTTCGGCATTATTATTTTTATAGACGACTACTTCAATTCTCTTACCGTCGGAACAATTATGCGTCCTATCTGTGATAAAACAAAAGTTTCCCGGGCAAAACTTGCATATATTCTTGATTCAACGGCTGCTCCTGTGTGTATTATTGCTCCGATTTCAAGCTGGGTTGTTACGGTTATGTCGATTGTAAAAGGATCTGAGGGCTTTGATGCTATGGGGATGACACCGTTTGAATTTTTTATCCGTTCAATTCCTTATAATCTGTATGCACTTGGTACGCTTATCCTTGTTTTTACCCTTATTATGACCGGACGCGACTTTGGGCCGATGAAAAAGTCAGAAGAACTTGCAAAAACCGGAAAACTTTACAACGAGCAGAAATACGGCCCTGTTGCAGGGGAAGTGGAAGACAACATGAACGAAAAAGCAAAACCTGTTGACATGCTTTTTCCGATTCTGTTTCTTATTGCCGCCGCGCTTATTTTTTTCCCGGTAACAACGTGGAAAAATGCCGTAGACGGTAAAACAATTACCTCATTCTCTCAGGCGGTACATTCAATCGGTCTCGGCGACGCGTTCAAAGATACGGACGCTTCAGTTGCTCTTTTTTATGCAATTATTTTCACCATTGTTGCGACGTACATTTATTATATTGCCAGAGGTCTTCTGAAACTGAGTACCGCAGGTGAGGCGCTCCGCGACGGAATAAAATCCATGATACCGGCGCTTATCATTCTCGCTATGGCCTGGACAATCGGCGGTATTATTAAATCTGCACCTGCCGACGGCGGACTGGGGCTTGGTACGTACCTTTCCGGACTCGTCGTAAAGGGGAATTTCCCGCTTATGTTTATCCCTGCAATCGTATTTGCACTTTCGGCCCTTATTTCTTTTGCAACAGGTACAAGCTGGGGTACGTTCGGCATTATGATTCCTCTTGTTATGCCGATTGCCGTCGGCCTTGCGCAGGCGAAAGGGTTTGATCAGGGAGCACTCGTAAATATTTCCATGATTTGCACAGCCGGCGTTGTCGGCGGAGCTGTCTTCGGTGATCATGCATCTCCTATTTCCGATACGACGATTTTATCGTCCACCGGTGCCAGCTGTCCTCATCTTGAACATGTGGCAACTCAGATGCCGTATGCTGTTTTTGTTGCGGTCTGTTCTCTTGCAGGTTTTGTCGCAGGAGGCCTGTCTATGAATATGATTACGGCGTGGATTGCCTTTCTGGCGGTTCTTGTTTTAGGACTTATATTTCTGCCAAAAACGGTAAAGACTGAATAATTCAAAGAAATTTAAATCTGTACCATCAGACAAAGTATGCCCCGCGGCGTTTCCCCGGGACATACTTGTTTATTTTAAAAAACTTTCCGCTGCTTTTTTTACTTCCTGTACATACTGTTTGTCTGCTATGAGCAGGCCGTCTTTAGATTCAATGATAATACAGTTTTTTATACCCAGCAGCGCTACAGGTTTGCCACTTTCTGTATGAATCATATTGTCCGAAGAATCCTTCAGAAATGCCATATTGTTCGTGACATTGTCATGATCGTCTTTCTGTGAGAGCTCCCAGACCATATCCCAGGATCCGACGTCACTCCATCCTGCATTCAGAGGAATGACAACCGCATTTTTTGTATGTTCCATAACAGCGTAGTCGATTGAATTTCCCTTAATACTTTCAAAGCTTCCTTTATCAAGCCTGATGAATTCGTCCGTCCTTACTGCCTTCGTGTATGCATTTTTTACGCCGGCCAGCATTTCCGGTTCCATAATCTGCATTTCGTTCAGCAGCAGTTCCGCCGGAATTGCAAACATTCCGCTGTTCCAGAAATAGTTCTTTGCTGAAACATACCGTTCCGCCGTAGCAGCGTCCGGTTTTTCTCTGAACGCCTTTACACTGAGTATACCGGGAGTACCACCGGCAGCAGTTTCAATGTAGCCGTATCCGGTTTCAGGCCGTGTCGGTACTATGCCGAACAGCGCATATTTTCCGTCTGAAGCCGCGTCACGCGCGGCAGCAACCGCTTTCTGGAATGCAGGGACGTCGAGTATTGTATGGTCAGACGCAAGAACGAGCATAAGCCCGTCTTTTTCGTTTTCTCTGCAGTACAGTGCAGCTGCAGCGATTGCTGGTGCGGTATTTCTTCCGATTGGTTCAAGCATTACGGGGCGGTTCAGCCTGTGTATTGCTTTCAGCTGGGAACGGGCAAGCTGAATGTGGTTTTCATTACAGATTACAAGCGGCGGAGACATAAAATCAAGCCCGTCCAGCCTTGTTATAGTCTGCTGTATCATGGTACGGTCGGGATTCATAAGCGGGAGAAATTGTTTTGGTACGTCCGGAGTGGAAAGCGGCCAGAGACGTGTACCGGAGCCGCCGGATAGAATGACAGGAAGCATGGATAATGATCCTCCAACTGAATACAGGTATCTCTAAAAACTTCACTTTTTAGAGATACCCTATAATAATAGGATATCAGTTTATACCCGACGGCTGTATTTGTCCACTCACCCGTTTTATCTAAAGTTTCCCGGGTATTTCTGCATAAAATCTGATATTAATTTTAGATTAAGCGGCAGATTGAAAAAAAAGTAATAACTGCATATAATCAATATAATATGTGGTTATCGATTGCCATTTCGTTTCTGATCAGTGTTTCTCTAATTCCTCTGATTATAAAAATATGTAATCATTATAAATTATATGATTCAGTGAATGCACGAAAAATTCATTCAGGGAACATACCCCGCCTCGGGGGAGTGGGAATAGTAATTGCCTTTTTTATCAGTGCCGGTGTTTATTCATTTTTGTGGAAAGGAATTCCGATAGGACGGATACTCCCTCTGTATATAGCAGGTCTGCTTATTTTTGGATTCGGGTTTATTGACGATATTTTTGATATGCCTGCGAGACTTAAATTTCTGGTACAGCTCACCGCTTCCTGCATCGTTGTTTTCAGCGGATTCAGATTTCAGCAGATTTTCCATTATGTACTTCCAGTCTGGATAAGCATACCCCTGTCGGTCTGCTGGATGCTCGGCATTATCAACGCGTATAATCTTATCGACGGCCTCGACGGCTTATGCGGAGGATTATCATTTCTTACAATTACGACACTTGGTATAATATTTTATATGTTGGCGGATTCTTCTGCATCCCTGTGCTTTTTTATGGCGGCTGCTATTCTGGGATTTCTTGTTTATAACTGGCCGCCGGCAAAAATATTCATGGGCGACAACGGCAGTCAGTACATGGGATTCATGATTGCGGCTGTTCCTTTGTATTATTCAACAGATAACTTTGAATACAATAAATTTCTCATCATGCTTGTACTTGTATCCATCCCTATGATGGATACGATTGCGGCTATATGGCGCCGTTTACGCGATCACCGTCCGATTATGAGCGCAGACCGTGCACATCTGCATCATAAACTGCTTAAT
>Ga0172378_10000759_pt1 | contig 28994 bp, 23 predicted proteins | sample GrowelOW332metaG_FD_119755 | JGI IMG/M metagenome (GOLD analysis project Ga0172378, IMG submission 119755) | Groundwater microbial communities from an aquifer near a municipal landfill in Southern Ontario, Canada - Pumphouse #3_1 metaG | ecosystem: Environmental > Aquatic > Deep subsurface >...
ATTAAAATGGACTATCACAGGCAATAAAGATCTTAAAGTGAATATTGCTAAAAATGGAGAAACCTCTGTAACCCAGCCAAACAAACTTTGGAATGGTTCTGAAAAAATCACATTTGCCGTTAGTGATCCTGAAGGTGCTTCTGCGCGTCAGACTGTAACATTCTCGGTAAAATCCGTGAATGACCCGCCTGTGATGAAGGATATTCCATCCCAGAAGATCAAGGAAAAGCAACAGTTCAAGCCGATTAATCTTGATGATTATGTCCAAGACCTTGATCATCCGAATAACAAACTCAAATGGGTCATCACAGGCAACAAGGCTCTGAAGTTCGCAATGGATCCAAGCCATAAGGTGACGATTACTGCTCCCACCCCGAATTGGAATGGCAAGGAAAGCATCACTTTCACAGTTACTGATCCTGAAGGAGCAACCGATTCCCGCTTAGTCAATTTCGAAGTAGAATCCGTCAATGATGCTCCAGAATTCGTGAAAGAAATCCAGGACCAGACAATCGACGAAAAACGACAGTTCACCACAATCAAACTTGACGACTTTATAAATGACCCTGACCATAAAAAGGGTGAATTGAAATGGACTGCGGCTGTTTTTGAGGGAAAGTCTGCTCCGGCAGCCGCTCCTGCAAAGAAAGGCAAGAAAAAGAACAAGCCGGTTGTTGAAGAATCTGCAGTTCCATCGAAATCGGGGTTGACTGTCGAAATTGACAATGCACACATAGCGAAAATCGTCATTCCAAACCAATATTGGAATGGTGCTGCAACCATCAAGTTTACTGCCACGGACCCTGAAGGGGCTTCTGCAACCTCTTCTGCCAAATTTACCGTCCGCTCCATCAACGATATTCCGCAAATCTCAGATAAGGCTCCTGTCGGAGAAACAATCCGCGAAGGTTCTTTCTTCCGCACTATTGACCTTTCCACACTCGCAACAGACCCGGATAATTCGACTTCCTCCCTGAAATGGAGTATCACCGGAAACAAGGATCTGAAGGTTGTCCTCAATAAGGATAATACTGTAAAAATCCAGACTCCGGACGCACAATGGTTCGGCAAGGAAGTCATTACTTTTACGGTTACCGATCCAGAAGGTGGAAAAGCATCTCAAAAGATGACATTCGAAGTGACTGAAGTCAACGATCCCCCCGTTCTTTCCAATATTCCTTCTCAGAAGATCAAGGAGAAAGAGTCTTTTAAGCCTGTTAAACTTGACGATTTCGTCAAGGATCCGGACAACAAGCCTTCTGAGATGAAGTGGTCAGTCTCGGGCAACAAGTCTCTCAAAGTGGAAATTACTTCTGGCCGTCAATTGATTGTTACGTCTCCGAATCCGTATTTCTGGTGTGCGCCGGAAACTATCAACTTGACAGTCAAGGATCCTAAAGGCGAAATGGCAACGACAACCGTTACATATGAAATCATATCTGTGAACGATCCTCCTGTAATGAAGGATATTCCTCCTCAAAAGATCAAGGAAAAGCAGCAGTTCAAGGAAATCCAATTGGATAATTTTGTAAACGATCCTGACCATCGCAAGAACCAATTGATTTGGAGTGCTACAGTCAAGGGTTCTGGAGCTGCAACAATGGCTTCCGCCAAACCGAAAAAAGCGGCAGGCAAGAAGAAAGGCAAAAACGCTCCGGCAGAAGAAGCTCCAGTGGTCGCCAAGTCTACTCCTAATGATATGACTGTGACCATTGATGAGAATCACGTTGCCCACATCAACCTTCCTTCTAAATACTGGAATGGATCTCGTACAGTAATCTTTACCGTCACCGACCCCGATGGAGCAAAGGATTCCAAGTCTGTAGACGTCGTCGTAGAATCCGTCAACGACCTCCCCGTCATGAAAGATATTCCGACACAAACAATTAAGGAAAAGGAGCAATTTGCACCTATTGATTTGAATGGTATTGCTAGTGACCCAGACAATTCCATCGCGTCCTTAAAATTCTCCATTTCTACACCGCGTGCACTCAAGGCAACCATCAACGCCAAGAACCAACTCATCGTAACCACTCCGGATAAGTTCTGGAACGGCTCTGAAAAATTGACGTTAACCGTTACGGATCCTGAAGGCGGACGAGCAACACAGCAAGTTCTCTTTGAAGTGACAGAAATCAACGATCCTCCGACCATTTCTACAATTCCTAACCAGAAAATTAAAGAAAAGGATCATTTTGAACCGATCAACTTGAGCGATTTTGCAACAGATCCGGATAATCGCCCGAACGAGCTTACTTGGACTGTTTCTGGAAATAAAGCTCTCAAGGCTGATGTCCGCGGTTCCCGTGTGAATATTGCAACTCCGGACCCGAATTGGAATGGGAGCGAAACACTTACCTTCACGGTTACGGACCCGAGAGGAGCCTCTGCAAGCTCCAAGACAACCTTCACGGTAACCCCTGTGAATGATCCTCCTGAATTCAGCAAATTGCCCGTTCAGACGATCAATGAGAAGCAATCCTTCGACCCGATTGATATATCTAAGTTCGTAAGCGATCCGGACAACTCTCCTTCTGAGATGAAGTGGAGCTTGGACGATGCGACTCCTTCTTACAAGGATGCAAAGGGCCGTCTGATAAAGGGCAAGGCTTCTTCAACACGGCATCCACTGAGCTATGATATTAACGATGCCGGCATATTGACGGTAACCGTTCCGGATAAATATTGGAATGGTTCTGACAAGGTTAGGGTAAATGCTTACGATCCTTCTGGAACCAAAGCTACGACTGAAGTAAACTTCGTTGTCCGTCCAATCAATGATCCTCCGACAATGCAACCGATTGAAAACCAGACCACGACTGAAGGCAAAAACTTCAAACCGATCAAGTTAGACAACTACGTGACCGACCCGGACAATAAACCGTATGAACTCCACTGGTCCGTTTCCGGCAACCGCCACCTAGAAGTGATGATTACGGGCGGCCGCGAAGCTCTTGTGAAACCAACCCGCGTTGATTGGTTTGGAAAGGAAGCCATTACTTTCATTGTAACAGATCCGAGCAGAGCAAGTGCAAAGGTTACCGCGAATTTTGAAATCAAGCATGTGAATGCAGTTCCGGAAATCCGTCCAATTCAGGATGTCACCATCCGTGAAGACGATAACAACGGTGTCCTCGCAACCATCAAGCTGGATCAATACGTCCGTGACCGCGATAACAGCTTCAATGAGCTCAAATGGACCTTTACAGGAAATAAGAACTTGGTTCTTTCTCTCGACCGCGTAAAGAATGAATTGACTATTAAGCAACCGCGTCCGGATTGGAACGGTCCTGCAGAAACCATTACGTTTACGGTAACGGATCCTGAAGGAGCTTCTGCCAAAACGTCCGCCAAGTTTACGGTCATTCCGGTAAACGATCCCCCTGTTGCTATGTCCCAAGCATACCAGACCAAGGAAAGCGAGCCACTCAAGGTGAATGCAAGAGAAGGTCTTATGTCCGGAGCAACTGATCCAGATGATGACAAACCTTCTCAGGCAATTCTCGTCAGCAAGCCGCAGAACGGTACTGTTGTCATTAACGGTAGCGATGGATCATTTGTCTATACCCCGAATAAGGGCTTCTATGGGCTGGATGAATTCACATTCAAGCTTCGCGACAAAGGCGGTGCATTCTCAAAGCCGGAAACAGCGGAAATTAACGTAAATTTCAAGATGAAGGATATCCGCGGCAATAATGTGCCCAGTTCTTCCTCTTCCAAAATTACGTCATCTTCTTCTTCCCAGTCTATCAAAAGTAAGCGCCGTCGCCGTGCAAACTGATTAAAACTTCTTTAACAGAAAGGCTCTGCAATCCGCAGGGCCTTTTCTTTTATTATATTTCAAACAAACTAGAGAGGCTTCTTATGAGAAAATCATTCATCTTGGTCGGCATTATGGCTGTTTTATTTTTCACGAACTGTTCTGATAGCAGCGGAAGCAGTCCCAGCAAAACACTCGCCGAAAAATGTGCCAATGGAATGAGCGCAGAATGCATCGAAGGTTCGTGGGCGATGAAGGGATTTTATGTAAAAACGGACACGACATATTCTATTTCTGAACCCATTTCCCCTGCCGATGAATTGATTTTTACGGAAGATGGCAAGTTTGAAATGCACTACACAAGCGATATTGTGACAAATGCTTGCAATGATGGTAATATTGATTATGGGACTTGGTCTGTGACAAATTCTGTCCTCACATTGAAATTTACAACTGGAAATTGTTCTCTTGGCTCTAAAGGAACTACGCTGGATTTGAAAGCAGCAGCACTATCGACAACGCAGTTTAATATGGGTGGCAAATATTTCCATGAAGCCTATACCAGTGTGGGTGGCACGATAATCTATTATGAGATTTTCGACCGCATTTCAGAATGATCAAACTTGAATCTTCTCAGCTCCCCTTTGGGGAGCTTTTTATTTTCGAGTTATTTTGAAACTATTCTTATAGCAAGAAGTCGTGGCTTATGGATAACGCGATAAAATTCTTATTTTTCAACATCTTCTTTTTGTGCATGGCTTGTTCATCTGATTTATCACCTTCACCTGCAGCAGCCGCTATGAATTCATCTAATTCAACAACATCCAGCTCGTCTTCAGAATCGCTAGAATCTTGGAGGGATACCTGCGCAGTCATTGTTAATGATTACCGCGCAACTGAAAACATAACTCCACTCGTCCGCAATACTGTCGAAGAATCCTGCACAGATAATCAAGCAGCACAAGACTTGACAGCTAATTCCGCTCACGGGCATTTTGGAAGCTGCAACGAATACGCCCAAAATACGGCCCCGAATATCGATGTCGCTTCTTATAGAAGCGAAGCCTCTATGATCCGCAATTATCTAAAGATGATGTGGGAAGAGGAAAAGGCAAAAGCCGAAGCCGGCGATACTGTTTATGCAAATATCGGACATTACCTGAATCTGAAAAATTCCACTTATTCTTCCATCGCTTGCGGCATTGCTTATAATTCCGACAGTACAAAATCTTGGATCAATATCAACCTCTATTACTAAAAATGTTGGATTACCATATTCACATTACAAGGCTTCCCCACCCCGAAAATATCAGCAGCATTCTAGTAGAGCGCGGATATCGGGCAAACATCATCGCCTGCACGCCAAAAGAATGGGTAGAAACGGTCGCAATCCTTCCTATATGGAAAGATTTTGCGACGCCCTGTTTTGGTATTCACCCTATGGAAGGCCTTTTTCCCCAAAAAAAACTTCCCCACTTGTATGAACTCTTGGAAAATCATCCAAAAGCCTTTGTCGGCGAATGCGGATTGGACAAGCGATTCCCGGGATACGAACTCGGCAGCTTCCAAGAAAAATCCTTCATTTTGCAAGCAAAACTCGCCTTGGAATTCAAACGCCCGCTGATGATTCATTGCGTGGGCGATTACCGCCGCATTTTGAGTATTTTAGAAGACATTGGATATCCTCAAGAAGACTCACCCATCATTTTTCACCGCTTCGGCGGCGACAAGGAAACGGTAATTCGCGGGCTTCAATTAAACGCGATTTTCTCTCTTCACGCAAATAGCAGAAAAAAAGCGTCTACAAGAGACGCTATTCCACTCATTCCCAAAAGCAGTCTCCGCTTTGAAACGGATGCCGACGAATCCTTTGTGCCAAAATTTTTCAAAGAAAGCTCTCCGACAGCGTCCGCTATTGCAGACAAACTTATCGAAGAACTTTCAAAGATTCAATTTTAAGCCTTCGGATACAACAAATTTACGCCGCTGAACACAGCGCGCATATTCGCCTTGAGAGTATCACTGGACACTCCACGACCTTCAACTGTTTTTCCATTTGAAGAAAGCGTGATGCGGGAAAGTCCGCGGCCAGCCCAGAGCTTATCCGCTTCAGGAACCACAAGCTGCTTATACTTGATGAGTTCCACCGGCATTCCGATTTCGCGCATCAGGAGAAGGCAAGCTTCAATCGGCCCCTCGGCTGTAACAGAGCGATCCTCGGCCTCGCCATCCTTTTTGAAATGAAAAATGAAGCGGTTTTCTTCTGGGACGACTTCTACACTGTTGAAAATAAGGCGACCATTCACATTACAGCGCGTTTCACGAAACACGTCGAGTACGCGCTCTGCAGAAAGCTCGCCATTTTTTTCACTAATCGCCTTGAGCACGGGCTGAAGCTCTGAAGCTTCTTCAAGCGTCAAATGATAGCCGAACTTGCTAATAATTTCATAAACAGCAGTACGTCCACTTTGACTGGTGAACGAAATAGAGTCATTCTCGTGACGGCCGATCAAAGAGTAATCTATCGGGCGATAAGCACCTTTTTTCATACCTTTGGTCTTGGATGCTCCGTCTTGGTGAATTCCGCTGCGATGTACAATGGCATCGGAGCCAATAAGCGGCGCACGGGAATAGATGTTCACGCCGGACCAATGAGAAATAAGAAGCGCCGTTTCGTAAATGCGCTCCAAATGGAGCGGAGTCGGAACTCCTGAATTATAAAGAGCCACGGCAACTTCATACAGATTTGTATTGCCACAGCGTTCACCGAGGCCATTTAATGCGACTTCGAGCTGTGTTGCGCCAGCAAAGAAACTTTCCACGGTCGCCGCGGTCGCCATACCAAGATCATTATGGCAATGCACAGCCACACAAATATTCTTCGGCAACGCATCTACAACTTGTTTCACCTGATTCACATAAAGCATAGGATGGTAGCGTTCCACTGTATTCGGAAGGTTGATTGTCGTCGCACCAGCTTCAATTGCAGCTTTCAAGACATCGATGACAAAATCCATGTTGTCGGCGCAATCGCCGAAATGTTCTGCGCTGTATTCGATATCTCCCTTGCCGCCCATCAACTTTTTAGCAAGGCTCACGCACTTGATCACACTGTCTTTTACCTCAGCTTCCGTCATGTGCAGTACATTTTCCATAGACAGCTTGCTTGTAGCAAGGAACGTATGGATGCGCGGATGTTCCGCATATTGCACAGCGTCCCATGCTTTTTGAATATCACCGGGAGTACAACGGGCGAGGACAGAAACAACGACCTTCTTAGCCGCATTATCACCATTTTTGGCCATCTCTGTCGTGAGTTTGGCGATTCCCACGCAAGAATCAAAATCCATCTCGGACGCGGCCGGGAACCCAACTTCCACACCTTGCACGCCGAGTTTTAAAAGCTCCAGATAGACCTTTTCTTTCTCCGTATTATTCCAGGGCTTGGCGAGCGCCTGATTTCCATCGCGGAGGGTTACATCATAAAAGAAAGGTTTTCTCTGTTTTTCTTCACTCATCTGTTTCTCCTTTGCCCATCAATGATGACGTGCAAAGCTCTTAAATAGCAAAGCCCGCTTTCATCATTGAAGCGGGCCTTTTTTTCGAACGACTAATGACCTCGCTTCAGGAGCGATTAAGAAGGAGGCCAAGAAGTAGGTTCTTGTTTAACATGGTTATAATATAATAAAAAAAAGCCCCTTTGCAGAGGCTTTTAGCAAAATTTGCTGCATTTAGAGAAGAGCCATTGAGAATACCATCACAAAAAGCGCAATTGTTTCGCCGATTCCCAATACCATAAGGCTGTTGACTAGCCCCTTCCCCGTTTCACCTATGGCATCACATGCATTGGCCGCGGATTTGCCGACATACCATGCCGAAGCAAGCATGCCGATTCCGCCAAAAATGCCGACGCCGAGATAAGCGGCCCAATTTTCGGGATGTACCTCAACCTTGTTCAAAATAAAGGTCATCAGAAGCATTCCATAAATTGTTTGAGCAATTGGAGCACCGACGAAAATGAGAAGCGTAAAAATAGCGTTCTTGCCTTTCAAGTACGCCTTTTTCCACGCACCGATGGCGCTCGTGCCAGCAATTCCGCAACCGAGCGCAGAACCAAAAGCAGCGAGACCAAGAGCCGCAGCGGCCCCCATTTTACCGAGTGATGCGATTGAAGGATCCATGATGTTTGCCTTTGTTAAGGAGGACAAAGGTCCTTACTTGAGTGTCTGCATTGCAAAAACCATAACGAACAACGCAACCGTTTCGACAATACCGAGCACCATGAGATAATTCACCATGCCCTTACCCGTTTCGCCGAGAGCGTCACTTGCCACAGCAGCAGCCTTGCCTTGGAACCAAGCAGAAGCCATAAGGCCGAGACCACCGAAAATACCCGCGCCGAGGCAGCCGCCCCAGTTGACAAAATCATGGGCTGCGGCAGAACTCAAGATGAAATTCATCAAAAGCATACCGTAAATTGTCTGGGAAATCGGAGCACCGACAAAAACGAGGAGCGTAAACAAAGCGCTCTTACCTTGAGCATAGGCCTTCTTCCATACGGCGATAGAAGACATGCCTGCAGTACCGCAACCAAGAGCCGAACCGACTGCAGCAAGTCCAAGTGCAGCAGCTCCACCCATTTTTGCGAGAGTGATCATCGTTTGTTGATCCATTTTATTATCCTCATCTAGTAGCGGGAATTTGCGTTCTATGCAAAAGCCCTTGGTTTAATTTTTTTGTTTGGAGAATGGAGTAAAGGAGAAACCGCTCCACTGCAAATCCAATCCGTTTGAAAATTCAAGTGTATTAAGACGTACCGCATGCACGGCAACACCCATAATTCCGAGTGCGATGTTCAGCCCATGAACGAACAAAAGAACAATTGCCGCAACCAAAAGCCCGGCCGCAGAACCGAACATCGGAGAAAGCATGGCATTGAACGCTTCCGCAATTGCCGCTCCGGACATGCCGACAGCAAAAAGGCGGATATAGCTGATGACATCGACAAAGTTGCTCACTAAGTTCAAGGCGAGCATGGGAATAGAGATCCATTCTTCTTTAAGCTTGCTCGGCGGAACCGAAAAGAACACGAGAAGAAATACGCCAACGCAAAGTAGCGGAACCACAAATTTGGGAAGATCCATGCCCAGCACCATATAGCCGGCGAGGAAAAACATGACCCAAGTTGTGCAAAGCCAGCCGAGCTGAGCCAATGCAACCGAACTTTTTTGACGGATTTTGACTGCGATATTCCAAATATGCGCAATGGAAAGATGCACTACACCGATACAGAAACAAAAATACTTGACGTTTTCAGAATCGCGGATCCAGAGCATCGCTTGTTTAAGCGGTACAGGGACCCAACCGTAATTAGCCAGATCAAGATATTTAACCCACGATACAACGTCCGGTTTGAATCCCAAGTAGCTCGCATTCAATATGCCCCATACGATTGTCGCTACGCTCATGAGTTCCATAAAATGGAACCCGGTCGCGGGCGCCTTGGGAAATTTATGGCGAAGGAACAAGGTAATACCGAGGAACAGAATACCGTAAGCGGTATCGCCGACGATCATTGCAAAGAACAAGCTGAAGAAGCAAAGGAAGACGGCAGAAACGTCTACTTCCCTATAACCTGGAGCAATACCGATGATATCATATAAGAATTTCATCGGCGCCGTCAGCTTTTTATAGGTAAGTAACGTCGGAACGTCATCATCGGGAGCAGGATCTTCGATTTTAAGGCCCCAACCCAAGCGCTTGGCAAAATCTTTGAGTTCGTCAATACGCGGTGCCGGGCAAAAGCCGCGGAGTGCACAGATGGAATCTGCATCGAGCGCGCCGGCAGAAGCTTCTTCGAAATTATAGGCATCCGAAGCGTCTCTGAGCGAAGACTTGACATATTTTTTCTGATTGGCAAGCTTGGAGAGTTCCACTTCAATTTCACCCAGGAGCTTTTTGGATTCTGTTGATGTTTCACGCAAAGTTCTGAGAGATGCAAACGGTAGAGAGAGTGGTATAACAGATGTGCCTTCGACTTCTGCCGGAGCGTCACCTAAATTGATGACCGCATAGCAATCACCATTAGTGCCTATGCCAAAAGGATAAACGAGAGCATAGCCCTTTGCGGAGAACGGCTTCTTGGACTGCGCTTCATAAAGTCGTACAAAGATGCCTCGAGCTTCCAGTTCTTGGATCTCTTCCGGGTCCAAATTGCCGAAACTTTGGTAGCGAAGAAGGGTCTGATCTGCGAGATTCGCCTTTTCTTCTGCAGATTTCTTCTCTTGCATCAAAATCTGTATCTTCGAGAGAAGCTGTTCGTTTGGAAGAGAAGGAAAATCCCCTTTTAAGGCTTTTTCAGGTAAAGCTTCAAGAAGCTTTTGTAGCCGATGCACTTCGTTCTTAGCAGCGTTCAAAGCAGAACTAGAAGGCAAGCGGATCGGCATCAAATGCATAATCTCTAGACCGCGCAAAGTTTCCAAGGTTTCATTCTTGGCGTCCTTGAGCGTGAGGATCGTCACTTTTTTCATCGGAGTAATCATGCAGCTACTCCTTCTTCTTTGGCATAACGAGCCGCAGACTTGGCCTTGGCAAGCTTGGAGCGGGCGACACCGGACGTCTGTTGGTCGCCGATGAAAATATTGATTTTGCGGATATTTTCCTTAGCTTCCGGAATTTTGACCTTTTCAAATAAATTCACACGCTGACTTGTCGTGCGGAGTTCCGCAGAAAGAAGCTCGTATTGTTTTTCAAGCACGCGGCGTTCAAGCCGGAGTGAAATAAGGTTCTTCAGAGTGCGGATGCCATCGTCAATCCAAGCCGGGGTCGCAAAAAAATCAGGCATCGTGATATTAAAATCGACTCCATTAAAAATAGGGATGTCCACACCGGCGATATTGCCGTCGCCTTCACGTACTTCCTTGACGGATACATACTTGGACCAGTCCACTTTTTCAGAAAAGAGCTTTACCCACGATTCCATATTATGACGGAGGGTATCCTCTTCTTCGCGTTTGGCAAGAACCTTAGCCTGCAACGTGCGCATCTCAAGCTGCAATTGCTGCTTTTTGAGTTGCAACGTCGGCAAGTAGCGCTGAAACCGCTTCAAAGCGTCACGCTCGGCCTTCATCGCGTTTTTTGTGAGTTTCACCTTAGCCATATTACGCCTTCTTGGGCCAATATTCCTTGATGTACTTGGACGGAATGCCCGTTTCTTCGGGAGTGAAGCAATCAGCAAGTATTTCCCAACCTAGGTCAAGAGCTCGTTCGAGAGGAATGTTGACAGAGAGATCCATCATTTCCTTTTCAAAACGCTCTCCGTACTTGAGGAGTTTCTTATCCCAGTTGCTCATGCGGAAACCCATCGATTGTTTTTCGAGCGTTTCCTTGAAACTAGCATAGAGCTGAATCATTGTATTCATAATGGTACGGTGATCCGGACGGGTATCTCCGTTCACCTGCTGTTTCAGGCGGGACAGAGAACCAAATGGTTCAATATGCCCCTTCTTGAGGTAGAACTGACCTTCAGTAATGTAACCCGTGTTGTCTGGCACAGGGTGCGTTACATCGTCGCCCGGCATCGTCGTCACAGCCAAAATGGTAATGGATCCAGAGCCTTCGAAGTCCACGGCTTTTTCATAGCGGGAAGCTAACTGGGAATAGAGATCGCCAGGATAGCCGCGGTTAGAAGGAATCTGTTCCATCGTAATGGCAATTTCCTTCATTGCATCAGCAAAGTTCGTCATATCCGTAAGGAGAACAAGCACGTCCTTGCCATTGATTGCGAACTGTTCTGCAACGGCCAACGCCGCATCTGGAACGAGCATGCATTCCACAATCGGGTCGGATGCTGTATGAACAAACATCACAGAACGGGAAAGTGCACCATTCTTTTCAAGGAAGTCGCGGAGATAGAGATAGTCGTCATACTTGAGGCCCATACCGCCGAGAACAATCACGTCAACTTCGGCCTGAAGGGCAATACGTGCGAGAAGCTCATTGTAAGGCTCGCCTGCCACGGAAAAAATCGGCAGTTTCTGTGAAACAACAAGTGTATTGAACACGTCAATCATAGGAATGCCCGTACGGACCATGCGCTTCGGAATAATGCGCTTGGCTGGATTGACGGAAGGACCGCCCACAGCAACTGGGTTTTCTTCAATAGCAGGACCGCCATCGCGCGGAATGCCGGCACCCGTGAAAACACGCCCGAGAAGAGCGTCGCTAAACGGAATTTCCATGGGTTTCCCTAAAAAGCGCACCTGTGAATCTGTGGAAATACCGCGGGAACCCGCAAATACCTGCAAGTCCACCATGTCGCCTTCAATTCGGTTAACGCGAGCGAGCGAAGTTCCCTGCCGGCTCGTTACCTGAGCGAGTTCCTGATTGGATGCGCCTTCCGCCTTGACAGTGATGACGCTACCTGCGATGCGTTCTATTCTATGATAAACCTTATACATTTGCCTTGGCCTCCGCAACGGAGTTGAATATCATCTCTTCGAGTTTCTTAAATTCATCCGACTTGAATTCAACGCGGTTCCAGTCCCTTGTGATCTGCGTAAGTTTGAGAAAGAACGTACGGGCTGAATCCTTTTCTTTGAACGAAAGCTTCGTATCCAAAATTTGGAACACTTTATCAAAAAGATACTTCTGGCGTTCTGCAGAGCAAGCTGCATCAATCGGGTTATAAGCATCTTGTTGCAAATAAACGGCGTCTAGAAATTCTGATTTAAGGTAAAGGACAAAATCATCCATCGACGTACCTTCTTCACCGACGACCTTCATCATCTGCTGAACTTCACCACCACCGGCGAGGATCTTGCGGGCTTTGTCTACCAGAGACTTTTCAATCATTCCGTCATATTTGGACCAAGAATCAAGCGGATGAATCGCCGGGAAGCGGCGTTGATCAGAACGCTCGCGGGAAAGCCCGTGGAAAGCGCCAACCACTTTCAAAGTAGCTTGAGTCACCGGTTCATCGAAGTTGCCTCCCGCAGGAGAAACGGAACCACCAATAGTGACACTACCCGTAGTACCGTCCTTCAAGCGGACCACACCGGCGCGTTCATAGAAAGCGGCAATGACTGATTCCAAATAAGCTGGAAAAGCTTCTTCACCCGGAATTTCTTCCAAACGACCGCTCATTTCACGGAGAGCTTGAGCCCAGCGGGATGTGGAGTCGGCCAAAAGAAGAACATTCAGCCCCATTTCACGGTAATACTCAGCAATAGTGACACCCGTATAAACGGAAGCTTCACGCGCCGCAACAGGCATAGAGCTCGTATTACAAATGATAAGCGTGCGTTCCATGAGGCTCTTGCCCGTACGCGGGTCAGTGAGCTTTGGGAATTCTCGGAGGGTTTCCACCACTTCACCGGCGCGTTCGCCGCAAGCCGCAAGGACAACCACATCAACGTCCGCATAGCGGCTAGTGAGTTGCTGAATAACCGTCTTACCAGCACCAAAAGGTCCCGGAATGCAATACGTACCGCCACGGGCTACCGGGAAGAACGTATCAATGATGCGCTGTTGCGTGACCATCGGTTGGGTGGGACGGAGGCGTTCCGCATAATTCTTGATCGGCATACGGACAGGCCATTTCTGCATCATAGAAACTTCAATCAACTTGCCCTCTTCATCCTTGAGGACGGCAACGGTATCCGTTATAACATGATCGCCAGCGGGAATAATATTTTCGACGGTCACTGATCCGCTAACATTGAACGGAACCATGATGCGGTGCTTGAAGATGCCTTCTGGAACGGTCCCCAGGGTTTCCGCTGCAGAAAGCTTGTCACCGACTTTTGCAACCGGCGTAAAAGTCCACTTTTTATCGCGGAGAAGAGCGTCCAGATACTCTCCGCGCTTGAGGAAAAATCCGCACTTTTCTGCCAAACGGCGAAGCGGATTTTGAAGTCCATCAAAAACTTGCCCTAAAAGCCCCGGTCCAAGTTCTACGGAAAGAAGCTCTCCAGTAAATTCTACTTCATCGCCAGCCTTGAGACCCGTCGTATCTTCATACACTTGGAGCTCCGCGTAATTACCGCGAATACGGATGACTTCGCTTTTTAACTTTGTACCTTGAGAGAGTATGGCATAAGCCACTTCATTCTGAACGACAGGATCCGTAAAAGCGACACGGATAAGGTTGCCGTTCACACCGATGATTTTTCCGATACTAGCCATTGAAAATCAAGCCTCCGGTCTTTCCCGTTTGTAGTCGGGATCGTTTTCATTAATTGCATTTAAAAGTTCAGCGGCACCCGCTTCATTTGAAAGCTTAGCCCAGCGTTCGCAAATAGCGAGTTTCACGGCAAAAGCGTAAATGAAAGCGACAGTCGGCTCCCCCACACCAGCAAGCTCATCGGCGAGATTGAAACGCGCCTTGTCAATTTCCTCTTCTTTTTCAAGAGGTGACGTTCTGGAAAGTGCTTCGTTTATTTTTTTTGCAAAATCTACATCGTAGCCATTAAAGGAACGCTCCGTAAAATGAGCGTCCGGTCCCCAAGCTTGGGCCCGAATCTTGCCTGCGACATTTTTCATTTGAATTTCTCGGGCTTCAAATTCCTGTACAAAGGAATTCTCCGCTGGCTCTCCAGCAAGGAGCGCATCCAAAGAAGCGAGTTCATCTTCTGTAAGCACGCCTTCGCACTTTTGGCGGAATTCGGCTGAAGAAAACGGGGGCTCCTCTCCTATGCGAAGCATTGGAAGCTGGGAAACCAAATAAAAATAAGCACTCATTTATTTTCCTTGAGCAGCTTCCGTTACAACCTTCGCAAGTTCAGGACGGAGATGAGCGGAAAGGGCTTCTGCGATGGCTTTGTCTGTAAATTCAAGAGAGATGCGCCCCGCATCCTGCTTGATGCGGAATCCGAAATTGATGTCCGGAGCACAATCAATGGAAAGCGTAGAACCGACCTTCTTGGAAAGTTCCCCGGTGACAAAGGACGCCAAAGCCTTGGAATCATTTTCCGAAAAGGAAATGTCCGCATCGCCTAAGCTCGAAGCGAGCTTCAGAAGCATTTCCTTGACCGTGGAATCGCTCAGATCTTTCTGGATATTCAAAGCGAGAATATCCGTACAAAGTTTTTCGAGGCGTTTGCCGACTGCAATGATAAGATCTCGCGCAGACTGATCTAACGTGCGTTCGCTGCGCTCTGTATAAGCAACAGCGTCTTTGTCTGCCTTTGCAAGCTTAGCTGTAGCATCTGATGCAGCCGTCTTAATAATCTGTGAAGCTTGTTCTTTTGCTTTTGCGATAATGGATGCGGCTTCCGCATCCGCTTTTTCTACCGCTTCTTTGCGAATCCGATCAATCAAATATTGCAAATCTTCTGCCATAAAATCTCCGAGTTTCGAATGCGCTTTTTAAAAACGCTAAACTCAATATACACGAAAAAAAAGAAAAAAAGAAAGGGTAAAAGCACTTTTTCACGCCAATTTTGCAAAAACAGACGATAAAATGCCCACATTTCTGTTTAACGGGGTCGGTCTTTAGCTGTAGAATCTTCCAATAAAGCAAAAAGCCAAGCAACCATCAATGAAGCATCTCCGTCAGAAAGCTTTTCTATTTCCATAGGCCGATATTTATCGGGATGAATGGGCTTGGGATCCTTGAGATAATTAAAGAGGGCTTTGGGATTTTCTTTATAGCGGGAAACATTGCCCAGCATAGAAGGGCCTGCAAAGTCACGCGTCCAGCGATGGCATGCATAGCAATCTCTATCATATATGGCCGCAGCCTTAGAGCGGGATGTTTCTGTGAGTACAGGTAAAGTAAACGTCCCTGCGGCAAAAATAAGCGAGGATAGAAAAGCAAAAAAAATCAAGAACCGGGAATTTGCCTTCATCTCAATCCTTTAGATACAAACCAGAAAAATACGTAACAACACGCCGCGGAAGCACACGTTCCAAGAAAATAATTAATTTGTTGCAAATTCCAGGAATAACCAAATCTGGATACCCAAACAGCAAGGAACGCATAGCAAAAGAAACAACATCTTTTGCAGAGCTCTGGAAGTGGCGGCGGAAAAAGCCCATCTTGGAACCGGCCATCGAATGGAATTCCGTGTTCACAGTCCCAGGGCAAAGCGCAATCACGCGGACTCCAAAGGGTCTTGCTTCTGCGGCTATCGCTTCAGAATAAGAAAGGACAAATGCCTTGCTTGCATAATAAGCCGCCATATAGGGCCCCGGCTGAAAAGCACCAATGCTCGCCACATTCAAAATAGTTCCACACCTGCGGGTGCACATGGACTTGAGCGAAAGTTTGCAAAGAACCATCAAACTTTCGTTGTTGAGAGTGAGCATCTTACATTCCGCTTCGACAGGGATTTCGGAAGAGGTTCCACAGAACCCGACACCCGCATTGTTGACTAGCAAGTCCGGAGAATTTCCCGTAAGCTCAATGGTCTTTTCAAACACTTTCGCCGCTTCACCGGGAATCGAAAGATCTGCAATAAGCGTTTTTGTTTCTGCCCCAAAGCGGGTCTCAAGGTCTTCAGCCAAAGCATCCAATTTATCGGAACGCCTTGCTACTAAAACGATAAAATCTGTTTGAGGAGCAAGAGCATAGGCAAACTCTTTGCCAATACCGGAACTTGCGCCAGTGAGAAGAACCGTTTTATATCGTTTCATAGTTTCTTCCTTTGCTATCTTTACAAACGCTCTTTTTCAAACTAACTTTTTTTATCGGCGTAGGCAAAAATTATGGACATTCTAAGTATTCTCCTCATCTCCTTTGTCCTTGCAATGGACTGCTTTGCAGTTTCTGTTTCAACGGGACTCTGCCACCGCAACTTGTCTCAGGCCGAAATTATCAAAATGGGTCTTTTCTTTGGAGGCTTCCAAACGGGAATGACTCTTGCAGGTTATGTCTGCGGAAATTTTCTCGCAGAAAAAATCGGCTCGGTTGATCATTGGATTGCATTTGCTTTGCTCCTTCTCTTGGGCATCAAGATGATCGTAGAAGGCATCTCAGGCGGAGAGGATGAAAATTTCTGCAAAAAATTATCCATCAAGATGCTTGTTGTTTTAGCCGTAGCTACCAGTCTTGATGCGCTTGCCGTCGGCGTAATGTTCGGACTTGTGGGGAGCACCATCGCCATTGCATCCATTCTCATTGGAGCCGTATCGCTGTTGATGACGGAAATCGGAGCGAATATCGGCAAGAAAGCTGGGCATAAAATTTCTGCGAAATGGGCGGAAATTGCCGGCGGCGCTGTTTTAATCGGCATTGGTGTAAAAATTTTATATCAACATTTGACTGGAAATCAAATACTTTAAAATCCTATTTTAATTTTGGGCGACTCTAAAAATTGCTTTGCATCGATGAAATCGAGTGAAGCCGAGCATTGCGAAGTGCTGCAACCGATTTGTTGCGGTGTCACGTTGTTCCATCCTCACCCCTGCGGGGCCGACCTGAAGGTCAGCTCTACGAAGCCTGATGTTCCCCGGAGGGAACCGGTTTCTCGCCATAGAGACTGAATTTTTAGAGATGCCCTTTAAAAGGAAAAGGAGAAAATATGGCTTTTAAAGAAATCAGCCCTGAAGAGATCAAAGACAATCCGTTTAAGCTCATTGGAAAAGATTGGATGCTTATTACCGCAGAATACGCGGGCAAAGTAAATATGATGACAGCTTCTTGGGGTGGTATCGGAGTTATGTGGAACAAGCCTGTAGCTTATATTGCCGTGCGCCCACAGCGCTTTACCAAGACCTTGATTGATGCAACCGATACCGTTTCACTCTGCTTCTTCAACGAAAAATATCGCAAAGAACTCGCTTACGCAGGTAAGGCTTCTGGCAAAAATGAAGACAAAGTAGCTCACTGCGGTTTCACTGTGGACCACTCAAACAAGACTCCCTATTTTGACGAAGCACGCTTAGTCCTCATTGGCAAGAAGGCTTTTGCACAGAATTACAAGCAAGAAAGTTTTATCGATCCGAGCATCATGGACTGTTACGAGAAGAAAGACTTTCACACACTTTATATTCTTGAAATTGAAAAAGTGCTGGTGAAAGAATAGATATTTAATTTAGTTGAAAATAAATCTGGCGTTCCTTCCAAGGCAAGCAAGAAATCCCTCGGTTACATTTGAAATCTGGTCTACCGACAGCATTACAAAGAACCAAAGGATTTTTTGAAAGAAGGTAAGTCCGGAGAACAATTGAATGTTCGGAAAAATGTAGCCCGTATATGAAACCATTGCCACTCAAAAACCTGTTATAGATATGCTTGCATTCTACATATCTAGAAACGGGGATATGCAAGTGCTCATGAATTGATTTTTACTTTTCAAGGAACTACCATACAGAAACAGCAGTTGGTTTCTCGAAATGCTCGATCATAGCAATAGTTGCAAACAAATTCGCGGCACAGCTATTTTCACCGTAAATGCTTTTTTAGCGATGAGCTAGATAAAAGACCCGCAATTTATTTCTTCACGTTCTGAGCCTTCTTGTATTTCTCGCGAATGAGGATGAGATCGTGTTGATAGGGATTTTGCACAAAATCGTTAAACGCCCAAGCCGTAGGATGGAACTCGCCTTTGGCATATGTGAGAATCATATCCAACCAGAGGCCCTTACCTGCATACAATTTAAACGGCCCTCTCTTGAAGGAAGGAAGAACTATTTTATCCATGTCCATATAGCCGATGTCAACATTTGCCAAACGATGCCCGTTTGCTAAAGAGAGATGGCGTTCAATATCATTGGAGCGAATTTTTTCATCGCCAACGAGTTGTGGCGCTATTTGCATCTCAAAGGAAAGAACTCCGCGGTAGAGGTCCTTGCCCATTTCCTCTTCATAATAAGCGGTTTTGTTAAAAGGAAAGAGTTTCCCTAAATGGCGTATTGGCCCCCATGCACGCGTAATGACATTTAAAACGGAAGAATTCCATTCGCTCCCCGGTTGGAGGACAAACGCGATTAGAGCGGCGGTTTCTGAAAATTGGTGTGGAGCTGCCATATTAATGCTTATAAAGTTCGAGAGTCGCTTTTGCCAAAGCCTTTTGTTCAACAGTAAATCCCGTGCTTTCTACATCCACAGCTGAGGGGAACATTGGATTAGAAGCATCAGGACAAGAAGAAAGGCTCTTGGACAGCACTAATCGCGGCATTGGCAAAAATCGCACATCCGAACGCTTGACTAGCGTCGAAGAAGATGCTGTAAAGGGAAGATAATCCGAGCAATAGGGCGTGTCATCCAAACCGTCTTCCTTGTTCGAAAAATCCCCGCTAGATTCCATATCCGCCATTGTGGATGTGGTATGGCGGAGTCCTAAGAAATGCCCGCTTTCGTGTACTGTGGTTGCGACAATTTCTGAAGCTTTTTGTGGATATTCAATCAAAGGAGAAATCGTATAATATTGCGTACCGATGACAACCGTACTACCCGTACCACCGCCAAGGCTTCCGCCAAACAGAATGGAATAGCCGAGAACGCCTGCCGATTCTATACGGTGAACAAGTATCAAGTCCAAAGCGTAATAAATGCCCTTTTCCCCCAAGGAATCGGGCCAACCGCCCAGTTCCGTAAGGAACATATCATCGCTAGACTTACCCGCTTGCCACTGCTTGTTATCGGGATAAGATGTTGCAAGATCCGTGCGCTCCGAAGCGTGATGCAAATACAATGTATCTACAATTATACCGCCACCGGATAAAGCCGAGCGGAAGCCTTCTAGTATCATCTTGGAAAGAGAATCCAGTGAAACAGAGTCCGAAGTTCCACCATACGAGCCCGCCACAATCAAATTCAAGGACAGATGAGAATCGTAAGCACCTACGCCCTTGAAAGAAAAGCCGGAAACCTTTCCTCTGTAATAAGAACCATCATCTCCTAAAAGGGTCGTTGCCCAATAAGCGCGATCATTTTCCGAACAATCAAAAGTATACACCCATTTGCCGTCCACTTCCTTTGCCGAGATATTGCGGATTTGGCGATATGTATATGTAGAATCCGTTGGAAATTTTAAACGATAAAGCTGAAGCTTTGGCGAATCATAGTTGGAATCTGCGTCAAATGAAATTGTATAACTCGCCCCGGGATGCACAGTGAGCATAAGACCAGTTGCCAAATAGGCATTTGCCGAATCATTCACCGCAGCATCGTTCGGATAAGCAGAAAAAGGGAGACCGCTCAAGGGATCGACTTCCGCATCTTCGGAAGATGAAGAGTCAAACATACCGCACCCCCCGAGAAAAGAGGATAGTGTTGCAGTAAAAAGAGCAAAAAAGAGCTTTTTTTTCTTCATGAGAAGGTCTCACCCGTTAATAGAAGAGGAGCTCTTTCAATTTAATCTTTTTATGGAATAGAAGATGAACTTTTCTTTATTTACCCACCTTTTAGAGCCGCTATACGCAAGACCCGCTCTTGCTAGTTTCTTCTGTGCAGTGCTGTACCTCATTTGCACCGAACACCCTTTATATGGGCTTCCCGCACTATGCACGCTCCTTCTCTCTCTATTTCTGTTTCCTGACTTTCAAAGAAAAACAAGCCTCGCAGTTCTCTTACTTCTAGGGCTTCGTTTGTTACTCGGAGCATTTACTTCAGAAAATTCTGAAGTAAAGTTCAATGAACTTCCTTCACTAGGTTCAGGTAAAACGGAATCCGTGCTAAACCGAGGAGAAGGCGTCGCCATCATCTTAAAAGTAAAAGGCATAGGGAAAGTTAGATTATCCGTAAAAGAGCCGCCGTACCCCGCTCCAGGCGATTCCATCACATTCCATGCGCGCTGGTATCCAATTGAGCCACCAACGGTTCCAGGAAGTTTTGATACGCAAAACTGGTTAAAGGCGCAAGGATTTGCCGCTTATGGGGCGATACAATCTTTCCAGATAATTAAAAGTTCTTGGATTCCTGAAAAGAGCTTTGCATCATTCAGACAACTTCTGAAGAACTATTTTTCAAAAAACCTTCCTCCTATAGAAACAGGTCTTTTGATGGGACTTCTTGCTGGCGATAGGTCCGGAATTCCAGATGCGCTCCAAAGCGAATTCCGGCGAGTAGGAATTATACACGTGCTAGCCATCAGCGGTTTCCACGTAGTTCTTCTTTCAGGAATGCTTCTTCTCCTATTGAAAGCAATGCGGTTGCCCCACCGGATAGCTCGGATACTCGCGATCCTCCTGATGCTCCTCTATGTACCTGTCGCCGGAGGTTCACCCGCCGTATGCCGCGCCGTATTCATGTTCTGCACCGTCCAAAGCGGACTTCTTCTCGAACGAAAAGCGGATAGCCTGAATTCACTCGGAATCGCTCTTTTGATTCTCACAATACACTCGCCATCAGTCCTTTGGGATGTGGGATTTGAACTTTCAGCAGCGGCAACCGGAGGAATTATCGCCTACGGGAAAAAGAACCCGATGACAGCCAAAAGCGAAGCCTTGAAAAAGAGCAAGATTTGGATGTTCTTTGAATCGAATATTCTCTCGGCTTTCTGGATAACAGTTGTCGCTACTTTATCGACGGCTCCTTTCTTGATATGGTATTTTCACTCCCTTTCACCAGTTTCCCTCTTCGGCAACATCTTTGTTGTTCCCTTGGTAAGCCTAGGAATGCAAGCTGGACTTTTCGCGTTGCTTTTGCCGCTGCCTTTTATTTCACCCTATTTTTGCGAAGCTGCCGGATTCCTATTCAGGCTTTCTGCATTTTTGGTAGATAAATTTTCTGATTTTACCGCTGCATGCATTACAATAGGGCCTTTTCCGATATGGGTACTTGTACTTTTGGGAGTAATCATTCTTTTTCTAGGTGCTTCTAAAAGAGATGCTTTGGCTAGGAAAATTATTTTGTTAGCGATTCTAATTTTAGGTGGCTATTATTTTTACACACAAATTTTTAATACGGAAAAACCTGCATGGAAAGTCGTTGTAATTGACGTAGGCCAAGGAGATTGCATCTTTATCAAAAGTCCGGGAGGAAAGAACTTTCTCGTTGACGCTGGCGTAAACACAGGAAAGCGGAACATAACCGATGACAAAATCATACCCTTTTTGAGGAACGAAGGCGTTTGGAAGCTTTCCGCCCTTATCATTACGCACCCGGACGCGGATCATTTCGGCGGAGCAGAAGCTCTGCTCGGCGAATTTCCTGTGGAAAACCTCTGGATCCAAGAATGTTCCCGCATTGAGCCCAAACAAGAATGGCAAAGAATAATCCGAGAGGCATTTGACCGCAAAATACCCGTGATGGATTTGAAACGAGGAATGGTTTATAGCGAACAAATGAAAACAAAGCCAGAAGAAACTCTCCATTGGGAGATGCGCATGCTTCATCCGAATCCTCTGCACTGCAAGGAAACAAATTCACAAAGCATTACGGTTCGCGTTGCGGGAATCGGGGGCTCGATACTCCTCACCGGAGATCTGACGAAAGAGGGTGAAAAAGAACTTTTGAAAACGGACATTCCTCTGAAAACGGACGTAATCAAGCTCGGGCACCATGGATCAAAAACTTCTAGTTCCAGAGAATTTTTGATGGCTGTAAATCCAAAGCTTTCTATTGTCTCAAGCGGAAAGCATAACCGATTCAAGCATCCGAGCAAGCAGATCGTGCTGCGATTGGATAGTCTCAAAATTCCAATGCGGAACACAGCCGTCGAAGGATCTATTCAAATAAATTTCAATAAGCAAGGCTGGCACGCAAGCCGGACCAAAGACGGAACTACTTTTTAAAATGAGCTAAAACTTCACTGTGAACGAGCCCATTTGTCGCCATCCCCGTATAGCCCTCGTGAATCGCGTGGAGAGGCTCGCCCGCCGCATTGAATAACTCAATTTCCCCTGAAAGCGTGGAAAATTTTCCGCCCGCTTCATTCAAGATGCAAGGGAAAGCTGCCACGTCCCAAAGAGAAACTGTCGGATCTACCATCGCTTCTGCTCGGCCTGTAGCCACCAAATAATAACCATAGCAATCTCCCCAGCCACGGTACATCAAAGCACTTTTGCGGTAAGCTTCAAAATTCAAAGAATAACCACAATGGTCAAACGTATTGATCGTACCCGAAAGCGCGAGACCGGAATTCAACTTGTCTACATTAGACACGTGAACTCTTTGTCCATCAACCATTGCGCCCAAGCCCTTGCCGGCAAAAAGGGTATGATGCAAAGCCGGAAGGCCAATGATCCCTACCAACGATACATCCTTGTGGTGAAGACCGATAAGCGTCCCAAAAAGCGGAACACCGCGCATGAAAGCCTTTGTGCCATCAATAGGATCTATGACCCACTTATATTCTGCGCTCTCCCCCTCAGCGCCAAACTCCTCGCCTACGATGCCAAATTCTGGAGTCTCTTTTGCAAAAACCTTGCGAATGGCTTCTTCTGCGCCTTTATCCGCAATAGTCACCGGAGTATTATCCTCCTTCCATTCAATGGAAAGAGACGTTTCGAAATAAGAAAGGATGACCTTTTCAGCAGCCTTGGATGCCACTAGCGCCACATTTAAAAGCTCGCGGACTTCTTGATCACTAGTCATTCGACGTCACCTCTTAGCGGGATTTCCACTTCTTAACAAGGTCTATCAGCATCTCATTTTCGTTTTTAAGCCCTATCGTGACGCGAATCCATTCCGGCATATCGAAACTCTTCAAATAGCGGATGATCATGCCATTCTCTTCCAAAAAATTCACTAGATCCTTGCAATTTTCGCCGATGTGTACGCAAATGAAGTTGGCTTCGCTGGGAATCACCTTGTAGCCAAGAGACTCAAATTCCGAAACAAGAAACTTCATGCCCGAGGCATTGGAAGCGAGCGTGCTCTTGATATGTACTTCATCGGAAAGAGCCGCTACTGCCGCAATTTGAGCGGCACGATTAACATCGAAAGCAGGCTTTACCTTCCACAAAGCCTTGATAACTTCGGGACTCGAATAAGCATAGCCAATGCGAAGACCGGCAAGTCCGTAGATTTTGCTAAACGTATGATTGAGAAACAAGTTCGGAAATTCGCCAAGGGATTTTTCAAGTTGCGGAAAATCACCCGCCGTTGCGAATTCTGCATAAGCTTCGTCCAAGAAAACGAGTACGTTGCTCGGCACCTTCTTGAGAAACGCGCGGATCTCTGCATCGCTAAAATACCAGCCCGTCGGATTATTCGGATTACAAATAAAAATGACACGGGTCTTCTTCGTAACATGTTCTAGCAGGGCACTCAACTTAGGCTTTTCTGCACCGGAATCAACCGCAATGAACGTACCACCCACCGAAAGCGTGGAAAATTTGTAAACGGAAAAGGTGGGTATAAAACTGATGCATTCATCGTTAGCACGAATGAACGCTTTGGAAATCAAATCAATAATCTCATCGGAACCATTTCCAAGAATAATGTTTTCTCTTAGAAGTCCACTTTTTTTGGCAATGGCACTGATCAAATCCGGAGCATCTCCACGCGGATAGAGATGGAGCGTCGTCGCAATTTTCTGTAAAGCCTCGATAGCCTTAGGCGAAGGCCCGAGCGGATTTTCATTCGATGCGAGCTTGACCACTTTGGCAAGCCCGAAGCGCTCCTGGATTTCTTCAATAGATTTTCCAGGAACATAATCGGAAAGACTTTTTAATTCTGGACGCTGTTCAATCATATAGGAAGCCTCTTTTATTCCTCGCTGAAAGGTAGAAATAATAACATTAATTGTTAGAAGCTTGATACAATGTCAAGGCTGTATATATGGATCTAATTTTGCAATGTCTTTTGCTAATTCCGATTTGCTGCAAACCAAAAGGGAAACTCAGTCCTTTATTCTAGATTCAAAAACAAACTAATCACCAAAATTTCGTTTTGAAAATAATACATACCTTCTTCCAAGCCTAGAAGCTACACAGCAAAGCTTCTTTCATTCACTATATCAAAAAATAATCAAGTTGTTTGACAGATATCCACAATATGGATCCATAATTTTGGAGCACCTCTTAAAATCGCTTTGTTGCGATGTCTCATGTTCCATACTCACCCTACGAGCCGATCTCTAAACAGAGCAAAGCCGATTTTTCATAGTTTATGACATAATTACTGTACAGAATAGCAATAGAATTATTTAAAAACGAGAAAAACAATAACGGCGCCCCTCTGTCTACGGTATATCATAAAAGCTGCAATTGGCCAAATTGCAGCATAACATAGAAGAACCATTTTCCCCTATCCAAAACCGCAAAAAAAATCAATTTGAAAGAGCAATTTCCGGGAATGCCAGCGCTGGAACTTGAATAGAGGTGTAGGCATCCGGGTACTCGTTCCCCACAGCGACTAGACTTTGCAAAAGGTCAAAAAAATTAGCGCTGAGCGTGACCCCTTCTACAGGATGCATAATCTTCCCATTTTCCACATAAAGCCCTTGGGCGCCGATACTCATTTCTCCGCTGATCGCGCTGCAGCCCGAATTTCCATCGAGGTGAACCACAAAAAAGCACTTCGGAAAAAGTTTCAAAAGTTCTTCTGTCTTTTGAGATCCTGGAGCGACGATCAAATTCGAAAAGGATGTGCCTACTTTTCCAGAATAGGAACGCGCCGCAGAGCCATTACTAGTTCGCTTATCGATTTGAGCAGTTTCCAGATTATAAAGGAAATCTTCCAGTTTCCCGTTCTGGACTAAATTAATTTGTTTCGCAACGACACCTTCGGAATCGATCGTTTTAACGCCGGGAAGATCTTCACGAAAAGGATCACTCGAGAGAGAGAAGCATTTGTCTGCAATTTGAGCTCCCAATTTACCTTGCAAACGGGACTGCCCTTTTTGCACCTGTTCCGCATAAAAAGACGACGCGTACATAGCGACCAACGACCCCGCAACGCGTTCTGAAAAGACAACGGGCATTTTACCACTATCTATTTTAGAAGGCGAAAGTAGCTCCAACGCACGGGAAACGGCTTTGGAAGCAATTTCATCGGCGGAGAGCAAAGAAAAAGACAAACCGGATTTGTCATAAGCTCCCAGTTTCTTGGATTCCCCGCTCACGGCTAAAACGCCAGCCCCTGCAGAAATTCCATTCCGGCGATTTTCAAAGTGCACGCCATTGCTGTTTTCAAAAACAACGATGGATTCTTCCTTGCCCGCGCCGAGATAAGGAATGTTCTCTATTTTCGAAGAAAGGGCAAAAGCTTTTTTCTCAATTTCAAGAGAAAGGTCAGCCATCTGAGCGAGCGTCACTTTGGAAAGTTCTTCATTATAGGGCATTCTTAATTTGCGATACTCTGAAAGGCGAGGAAGTTCTATAGGAATTGCCTTAGTAAATGCCGTGTGCGAGAGAGCATCTTTCAAAGTTTGCCTAATGGAGTCTTCTGCAAGGTGTTCCGTATAAGCATAGCCCGGCTTTTCCCCGTTAAAGACCCGGACTCCAATGCCCACCGATTCCGAAATTTCCGTATTCTGTACTTTCCCTTGAAATACCGAAACTCCTTCCGACTTGGAATGTCCCGCTATTACATCAAACGCAGTGGTGCATTTTTTTGCTTCTGCACTCAAAAAAGAAACAGCATCATTAATATTCATCACTTTACCTTTTTAAATGCTTGTAATGCGGATTTGATCGCCTTTTCCATAATTTCATCTGTATGCTCTGTTGAAATAAAAGCACTTTCAAATTGGGATGGCGGAAAGAAAAAGCCATCATCCAGCATAGAATGGAAAAATTGAGCAAATTTTTTAGGATCGGCCTTTAATGCCGATTCCGTATCTATCACAGGAGCTTCCGAAAAAAACACAGTGAACATGGATCCGACTCTGTTAATTTGTACGCTAACGCCTGCTGTTTTCGCCGCATCAAGAAGGCCCGCTTCAAGTATTGCTCCAGAGGCCTCTAAAGCCATCCAAGGCCTTATTTCATAAAGAAGCTTGAGCAAAGAAAGTCCGGCGGTAACAGCCATTGGATTCCCGGAAAGCGTTCCTGCCTGATACACTTTGCCAAGCGGACTTACATTATCCATCAACTCTTCCCTACCCGAATAAGCGGCAAGCGGCATTCCACCGCCGACAATTTTCCCGAGCGTAATCATATCCGGCTGAACGTTAAAGCGTTTGGCCGCCCCACCGTCAAATACGCGAAAGCCGGTCATCACCTCATCAAAGATGAGTACAGAAGAATACTTTGTGCATAATATACGAAGACCTTCCAAAAAGCCTTCACAAGGGGGAACGACACCCATATTTCCTGCAACAGGTTCTACAATGACTGCGGCAATATCCGAGGGATGAGATGCAAAAAGAGCTTCTACCTCCTCTAAGTGGTTATAATCCGCAATCAGCGTATCTTCAGCAACACCAGGCGTGACACCCAAGGAACTCGGCGTTCCATGTGTCAAAGCCCCGGAACCGGCCTGAATTAAAAAAGAATCTCCGTGTCCGTGATAGCAACCGCGGAATTTGATGATCTTATTCCGGTTCGTAGCACCCCGTGCGACGCGGATTGCGCTCATCGTCGCTTCCGTTCCCGAATTTACTAGGCGAATTTTCGACATTCCAGGAATCTTGGACAGAATGAATTCTGCGAGTTCCACTTCGCTGTCCGTACCCGTACCAAAGCTTAACCCACGGGTAAGTTGATCTTTTAAAGCCGCAATCTCCTGCGGTGGATTATGCCCCAAAATCATCGGGCCCCAAGAAAGAATAAAATCGATATATCTCTTTCCTGAATCATCAAAGAGATATGCACCTTCAGCGGATCTAATAAAAATAGGCTCGCCGCCCACTCCGCCAAAAGCCCTGACCGGCGAATCCACTCCGCCCGGAAGAACTTTCAATGCGCGATTCCACCAAGATGCCTTTTGCGAATTCATTAATCAAGCCTCACTTTTTTCCAACCTTCAGCGCCGAAGCGCAAATCGCGTTCGACAAATTCCCAAATTACAAGTTTCTTGTTCTTCAATACGCGCGACTTGCGGGCGAGCTTTTCTCGGACGAGCGTACTTGCGCCTCCATCACTTACAATGCTTGCCACTGGGGTACGCATTTCGAGAGCAAAATGGGCAATCCAACCTGCACCAAGAGGAGCGTCCGTTTCATAAATTCGGGAATAGCTATCGCCGAGAATCAAGACCTTCGATGCCCGGAAATCGTCCCGGAAAGGCTTTCCTGAAACTTCTTTCACAACGTGAGCAATTACCTTCTGCTTCGAAAAATCTTTCGCGACTTCAGCCATTACAGCCACATCGCCTTCGCGTTCGACAATTACAGCTGAATCCATATAGTCCCTCTGCGGGAAATCCACAACAAAGGGATATCTTCTTACTTTCTCTGCAATGACCTTAGCTGCGAGTTCGGCCCCGCGCGGTGTCCAGTGAGTGTCCGTATTCAAATAAAGTAAATTTTCCTCCGAATCCTTGTCCTTTGCAGCAGAGAACGCGGAATATAGGTTCACTACATCCACACCATTTTCAGCGAGCATCGAAACAAAATTTCTGCCATACGAAAAATTTTCACCGGTAAGGCCCATCATTTCGGAATTCAAAAGCTCGGGATAAATAGAGGGCTTTCCAGGAATAACTACGACCAAGAGTTCTATGCCCCTGCGTTCAAGTTCCGCCTTAAAGTCGAGGACTGCGGAGAGCGGATCGTCCAATTTTTCCATCCTGGAATTCCACGGAGCCTTGCGTACTAGAAATTCTACATCTTGGCGATAGAACAACCACCCGGAATCCACGGGTACAGCTTTCGTCCCCGGATCGAACAAGACTTTCCAAGCAAACTTCTGATACACCGGACGCGAAAGCTTGACCAAGGAATTTTCCTTTTCAAGCCGGTTTTCAAATGCGCGCAAATACTTCCCCTTTAAAAAGCCGTGCCGCCACCAAGCGCTAAGAACACGGCGGCTGGAATAATGGGAATATTGAGTCAGCAATTTGCCAATTCTCATCCCTATTTCCCTTCTAACATCCACCCCATTTTCCCATTCCGAGACAAGTTCTTCCAAACGGGAAACGTTTTCAAGCGAAGGATCCGCAGAATCCAGCGGCAAATATTCGTTGATTTCCAAGATGTTCTTCTTTAAATTCAAGACGGCATTTTCTAAAGCTTCGGATGAAGAATCCGAAAGTTCCGTTCCAGAAAGCTTCTGCCAAAGAACAGAGAGAGAATCCGATTCTTTCACCAAAGCTTTTTCACGCCATACGGGCTTGGCCATATCGCGGAAAATATCCATCGGCTGGAAAGCTTCGCCGGAATGCAGGGAATGTGCAAATTCCCAAGAGACCGGCAACAAAAGAAGCACAAAAAATACCGTAGTAAAGATGACGTAAGTG
>Ga0172378_10000761_pt1 | contig 28979 bp, 23 predicted proteins | sample GrowelOW332metaG_FD_119755 | JGI IMG/M metagenome (GOLD analysis project Ga0172378, IMG submission 119755) | Groundwater microbial communities from an aquifer near a municipal landfill in Southern Ontario, Canada - Pumphouse #3_1 metaG | ecosystem: Environmental > Aquatic > Deep subsurface >...
AAACCCAAACTTATTTTTCAAAATAAGAAACTGAGTCAGTATAAGAACAGAGTTCATAAAAATTGTGAATGCTCCAACTGAAATACCTGGAAACAAAATGTTAAATACATAAGGTATTGATGATACCGGTGTGGTTCCCAAATCTGATCTTATAGATAACGCAATTCCCAACGAAATAAAATATACTCCGGTAATAAACAGTAATATTCGGAGTCTGATTTTCTCTTTTCCCATCTTTTAAATAAATACACGAAATCTATCATGAAAATAAGCTTGACCTCATTTTCATAATAAATGATAACCTAATTTTTAAATAAGCTTCAAAGGTAGGGAATATATTGATGAAAATTTTGATTTTTACTCTTTATTTTGTATCTTTGTTAATACTTTACTTCTTATCAAGTGAAGTTGTTTGTACCTTAATTAAGTTAAAACTGAACATGAGAAAAGTGATAACTCTTCGATTGAAAAATGAAAATTAGTTTATGCGGTTTAAATTATTATTAGTATTAATATGTTCTTTTGGTCAATTGGGTGTTCTTTATTCCCAAAATATTACCGGATTTGTTATCGATAAACAAAACCAACCAATTGAATTTGCCAATGTAGCATTGTATTCGTTACCAGATAGCACACTTATTACCGGAACAGTGACCGACAGTACCGGTCAGTTCAAGCTACAAACAAAACATTTGACAGAAAAAACCTATACACAAATATCTTTTATAGGTTACAAGACACAAACCGTTGCTACTGCACCACAACAATCCATTGTACTTAAGGCAGAGGCTACCGAATTGGGAGAAGTAGTAGTTAATAGTAATTTACCTGTTATCCGCATTAAGAACGACGCATTGGTTACCACCGTACAAAATTCGATATTAAGCAGAGCCGGAACCGGGAATGATGTTTTGAAAAGACTTCCTTCGCTTACCGGCGATAACGGAGTATTCACTGTTTTCGGTAAGGGAGAAGCCAAGATTTACATCAATAATCGTGAGATGCGAGATGTGACAGAGTTAGACAACCTCAATTCTGCCGATATTCGCGATGTTGAAATCATCAACAATCCCGGAGCTCGATATGATGCATCAGTAAAAGCCGTAATACGCATTAATACAATAAGGAAAGTAGGTGATGGTTTTAGTTTCGATGTTCGTTCGACCTACAATCAGTCGCAAAACGTTGATTTAAATGAACAGCTCAATGTGAACTATCGTAAAAATGGATGGGATATTTTTGGAACAGCTTCCTATAATCAAAACAAGTGGTTTCAAGACAGTAAGATGTGGCAAAAGACATATGTAGATACCCTTTGGACGCAAGACAACACTTTTTTAGCCGAAGGAAAATCTAAAACTTTATTAGGAATTGCGGGTATAAATTATGAGATCACCCCCAAACATTACGCAGGTATAAAATACACTGTTTCAGCATTTCCGAATGATAAATCGGTTACAAATATGAACAGTACCGTTCTTGCAGACGGAGAGTTGTATGACAAATGGTCGAGTCATGAATTAAGTCAAGATAATAATGAACCAGCACATAGGTTTAATGCCTATTACAATGGCGATTTCGGCAAATTGAAAGTAGATTTCAATACTGATTTTTATGCAAATAAACAATCACAGAGTAGCTTTGTTTCTGAAACAAGTCAGGAGTACGAAGACCGCTCTGTCAATTCTGAGAACAATGTCAGCAACCGGTTGATTGCCTCTAAGTTGGTACTTACATATCCCGTTTTTATTGGGAATCTTTCTTTTGGCAGTGAATATACCAATACCCATCGTACTGATGAATACATAAATGTAGAACAATATGTGCCATCATCCAATACCACTATTCACGAGCAGAACAACGCCTTTTTTGCCGAATATTCGTTAATGGTACCTATTGGTCAGATCGGCGCCGGACTTCGTTATGAGAATGTACGTTCAGATTATTTCAGCAACGATATAAAAGTAGAAGACCAAAGTCGCGAGTATGGTCAGTGGTTTCCTAATATTTCTTATGGCACTCAAATAAAAGATGTGAGCATTCAGTTAAGTTACACAGCAAAAACCAAACGTCCCACATACAGGCAGTTGAGCAGTAATGTATTTTACGGCAATCGTTTTACGCTGCAAACCGGAAATCCTTATTTGAAGCCAGCTCTCAATCATGATATTACTTTTGTTGGAGTGTGGAAATTTGTTCAAGTAATGATGAGTTATAAAAACGAGAAAGATGCTATTATTTATTGGACCGAGCAGATGGAAGAAAGCCCAGCAGTATCTGTAGTTGGTTATCGAAATTTAGAAAAGCTACCGAGCCTTACGGCTTTTGTGACCCTTTCACCTAAATTTGGCATTTGGTCGCCCCAGTTAAGCTGTGGAGTTATCAAGCAGTGGTTAACCATTATGAGCAACAATACACCACTTACGTTAAATAAACCTTTATCAATAGTAATCCTCAATAATTCGTTCAGATTTCCCAATGGATTTGATTTAACGCTTGACTCCAGTCTTCAGGGAAAAGGTAATTACCAGAATGTCTATTTAACAGATACCAAATTTGAGGTAAATATGGGAATCTCCAAATCTTTTATCGACGATCGTCTTCGTGTAGAGTTAAAAGGAAAAGATCTGTTTTACGAACAAAGAGATGGCAATTTACTTTACAACAGTCGCATGGAGTTGTGGCAACTCAACCGCTATGACAGTCGTGAGTTAGAAATAACCGTTCGTTATCGATTCAATGCTGCTCGCAGTAAATATAAAGGAACCGGAGCAGGCGAGAGTGAGATTGGAAGGTTTTAAATTAATGAACACTAAATTTAGAAATATGAAAAAAGTATTTTTGTTAATCATTTGTATGGGATTTATGCTCCCATATATTAACGCACAAGCGAAAGTTATTGAATTATCTTCGCCTAATGGCAAACTTAATTTATCAATGCAAATTACTGATAAAATTGAATATTCAATAAAAGTACAAGATAAAGTCATATTAAACAATTGTCAGTTACAACTTCAGTTAAGAAATCAGACATTAGGTGAAAAGCCGAAAATTGTTTCTCAAAAGCGTAAAACAATCAATGAAATAATCAAGCCAGTAGTACCATTAAAGTTTTCATCGATTGACAATCAGTATAATCAACTGATTCTTAATTTTAAAGGTAACTATGCTATTGAATTTAGAGCGTTTGACAGTGGGATAGCTTATCGTTTTATCTCACGAATGAAAGATGAGATAGAGGTGATAGGAGAGAATTTCAGAATTTCTTTTCCCGAAAATTATACCGCATTTACACAACAGCCGAATAATTTTAAAACCTCTTATGAAGATTCATACACCAAGGTAGAGACCCATCTTTGGAAACAATCAGACAAGATGTCGACTCTTCCAGTTTTGATTAATACCCCAACAGGCTATAAAATATTAATTTCTGAAACAGACTTATCCGATTATCCATGTATGTTTTTGAAAGGCAGTGGAGAGAATGGTATGTATGCTGTTTTTCCTAAGTCCCCTTTAAAATTTGGAGAAGAAGGAGATAGAAGTTTAAAGATATTAGAAGAAGCGGATTATATTGCAAAAACAAATGGTGACAGGACCTTTCCCTGGCGTTATTTTATTATTGCTCAGAATGATGCCGAGTTAGTTGAAAGTACTTTACCCGTTCAACTTGCTCCCGCATCAAATATTATTGATCCTTCGTGGATTAAACCCGGGCAGGTAAGTTGGGAATGGTGGAATGATGCATCCCCTTATGGTGATGATGTAGATTTTGTATCCGGTTATAATTTGGAGACCTATAAATATTATATTGATTTTGCTGCAAAGCAAGGTATTTCATATATATTAATGGACGAAGGATGGGCTAAAAGTACACGTGACCCATATACACCAAATCCAAAAGTAAATGTACATGAATTGATTCGTTATGGAAAAGAAAAAAATGTAGGAGTGATACTTTGGCTTACCTGGTTAACAGTTGAAAATAATTTTGAGTTATTTGAGACTTTCAAAAAATGGGGTGTTGCCGGTATAAAAATAGATTTCATGGATCGTAGCGACCAATGGATGGTGAATTATTATGAACGCGTAGCAAAAGAAGCAGCAAAAAATGAATTATTAGTTGATTTTCACGGTTCGTTCAAACCTGCAGGATTAGAGCAAAAGTATCCAAATGTTCTTTCTCATGAAGGAGTAAAAGGAATGGAGCAAATGGGAGGCGCGACTCCTAACAACAGTTTATTATTTCCTTTTATGAGAAATGTTGTAGGTCCAATGGATTATACACCCGGTGCCATGATTAGCATGCAACCCGAAGTCTATAGTTCAAGACGTCCAAATTCCGCAAGTATCGGCACACGAGCCTATCAATTAGCACTATATGTTGTTTTTGAGAGCGGAATTCAAATGTTGGCAGATAATCCCACAATGTATTACCGTAATCAAGATTGTACAGATTTTATTACGATGGTTCCAACAACCTGGGACGAGACAAAAATACTTGAAGCCAAAGTAGGAGAATATGTTGTAGTAGCCAAACGTAAAGGAGAAAAATGGTTTATTGGTGCAATCACCAATAGTAAGGAATCAGAAAGGATTTTTACTTTGAACCTTGATTTTTTAAAAGCCGGAAAAACTTACGATATGGTTTCCTTTGAAGATGGCATCAATGCAAGCAGACAAGCCATGGATTATAGGAAGAAAACATCTAGAGTCACTTCAAATGACCCCTTACAAATTAAATTGGTAAAGAATGGTGGATGGGCAGCGGTACTACAATAATTGTTAGATTGTAATAATAATTTACTAATTTTGCTGCTCATTAAAATAATTACTATAAACGAAATTATAATGAATAAAGAAAAGAAATTCATACTTTCTGAAAAAGAAATTCCTACACAATGGTACAATATTATGGCTGATATGAAAAATAAGCCAAAACCATTATTGAACCCTGCTACCAGAGAAGCAATTAAACCTGAAGATTTATATCCGGTTTTTTGTGAAGAATGCAGCAAACAGGAATTGAATTCAACAGATGTGTGGATTGATATTCCCGAAGAAGTAAGGGATAAATATAAGATTTACAGATCGACACCATTGGTTAGGGCATATGAATTGGAAAAAGCATTGGATACACCTGCTCATATATATTTTAAGAATGAGAGTGTTAGTCCTGCCGGATCACATAAATTAAATTCTGCTTTAGCACAAGCTTACTATTGTAAAAAACAGGGAATTACCAATATCACTACTGAAACCGGTGCCGGACAGTGGGGTACAGCACTTTCTTTTGCTGCCAAAACATTTGGATTGGAGTTAGCTGTTTATATGGTAAAAATCAGTTTTGAACAAAAACCTTATCGTCGTTCTCTAATGCAAACTTGGGGTGCTCATGTGATTGCTTCGCCAAGTATGTCGACCAAAGCCGGACGGAAAATTCTTACAGAAAATCCTTCATATCAAGGAAGTTTAGGTACCGCTATTTCTGAAGCTATTGAACTAGCGCTGCAAACGCCAAATTGTAAATATACATTGGGTAGTGTATTAAACCATGTTGCATTGCACCAGACAGTGATTGGACTGGAAGCTGAAAAACAAATGGAAATGGCAGATGATTATCCGGATGTTGTGATTGGTTGTTTTGGAGGTGGTTCTAATTTTTCCGGAATTTCTTTTCCGTTTATGCGTCATAAGATCAAGGGAGAAATTAATACCCGCTTTATTGCTGCGGAGCCATCCTCATGTCCTAAATTAACACGTGGTATATTTCAATATGATTTTGGTGATGAAGCCGGTTATACTCCTCTTTTCCCAATGTATACACTTGGGCATCAATTTCAGCCAGCTCATATTCATGCAGGAGGTTTGCGTTATCATGGTGCAGGTCAGATTGTGAGCCAGTTGATGAATGATAATTTGATGGAAGCAGTGGATATACCACAGTTAGAGTCTTTTGACGCAGGTATTTTGTTTGCACAAACTGAAGGTATTTTACCTGCTCCAGAATCAAATCATGCTATTGCTGCAGCTATTCGTGAAGCAAAAAAGGCAAAAGAAGAGGGGACAAAGAAGACAATTTTGTTCAATTTATCGGGACATGGATTTGTGGATATGTCAGCTTATGATCAATATCTATCGGGTGATTTAATCAATTACAATTTATCGGATAATGATATAGCTAAAACAACAGATTTGCTTGAGAAAATTATTCAATAAAGTTTTAATAGTGAAAACAAAACAATTATTACTTTCTTTTATACTACTTGGATATGCAGCTTTTTCTTTTTCCAGTGAAAAAGATTCTACTGCGTATCCCAGTTTTAAGTTTGATGGAACTCTAAAAAATAAATTTGAGTATGTTCCTGAAGTTGGTACAACACGTTTTTCGGTCAGAAATTCGCGTTTGGGAGTATCGGGAAAAATATATCCGGGGGTCAGTTATAGGGCTCAAGTTGAACTAAGCAGCGAAGGAAAATTTCAACCACTTGACATGAGTGGTACGATTACTCCTTACAAAGGGTTATCTTTTACACTTGGACAGACCAGCGTTCCCATTTATAACTCATATACCACCAATCCGGGAACTATGTTGTTTGCTAACAGAACTTTTATGGCTAAATACTTCACTGGTACACGTGATATAGGATTTCTTACTAAATATGATTTCAATACGTTGAAAATTCCGATGAGTGCTGAATTCGGGGTTTTTAATGGGAACGTTATTAATAGTCCTTTGTGGCGCGATAAATTATCTTATGCAGCTCGTATCAGTTTTGGTGACATGAAGGGTTTTCGGTCGACTTTTAAAGTTTATGATTATCCTAATTCTCCTGAAGTACACCACTTTATGTATGGTGCCGACTTGCGTTATGAAGGTGCAAACTGGAAAGTTGAAACGGAGGCTATGAAGAGAGATGATAAAGTGAATGATGATAAAGATCTTTTTGCATATTATCTTCAAGGTGCATACAGTTTTAAGTTGAAAGAAAATTACCTATTTAAAAATATTATGCCAGCAGTGCGTTATGATTTTATCGACCAAATTGCTGATAACAAGATTGATGTTAGTCGCCTCACCTTTGGTTTGGGTTTTGGTTTGGGTAAAAAAGCATTCAACTCACTTCTACGTATTGATTACGAGTGGTATTTTAAAAATAATCAACTTGATTTTCTTAATAAGTATGAGGAGATGGATGCAGATAAATTAACTGTGGAACTGGTGTATATATTTTGAATGATTCTAAATAATATATATCTTTGCCAGGTTTAATATAAATTCTGATTATATCACTTGTTAAGTATGAAAAAGAGCATAACAATATTTTTTCTTCTTATAATGCTGCTGGTTGGTGTTCAACCCACACTAGCTATGCATTTTTGCGGAAATGATTTACATTCTGTGAGTGTTTTAAACGAAACGCTTGAGGATTCATGTTGTGCTGCTTCTACTTCTACTAATTCAGAAAATAAACAAATGTGTGAATTGGAGCATGATACCTGCTGCGATACACAAAATGTGGAATTATCGACCGATAGTTTTGACAAGCATTTAAATGTTTCAGAGACATTGCCCACAATTGATAAAGTGTGGATTGTGCTCACTCATATACTCAATGAGGATGTTCATGGAAATGAACTTGTTAAACTACGGTATTTTCCTGAAATAGGAATCTTAAAACAAAATACTAACCTTCTGACTTTTATTTGTATTTATCGAATTTGATTTTACAGGTCAATAAGAAACCTTATTGACAAACAAACTGTTATATCATTTTATTATGATATAATATGTTATTTATTTATCTGTACATTCAAATAACAATATAAATAAAAGTTATTCCTGTGATTAATAAAATAATTAAATACTTTCTGGAGAACAGATTGATTACAATCATGTTACTCATTGCCATAATCCTATTAGGAGTGGTTACAGCACCTTTTAATTGGAAAGGAACGCTTTTGCCCAGGGACCCTATTCCCGTAGATGCCATTCCTGATATTGGTGATAATCAGCAAATTGTTGCTACGGAATGGATGGGACGATCTCCCAAAGATATTCAGGAGCAGGTTACTTACCCATTGACAACTACATTGTTGGGTATACCGGGTGTTAAAACTATACGCAGTACCTCTATGTTCGGCATGTCGTTTATCTATATCATCTTTGAAGATAACGTGGAGTTTTACTGGAGTCGTTCGCGCGTATTGGAAAAGTTAAATTCTTTGCCTCCGGGTACTCTGCCCGAAGGAGTACAAGCTACACTTGGACCCGATGCAACTGCGTTGGGGCAGATTTATTGGTACACATTGGAAGGGCGTAATCCCGAAACGGGGAAGCCTGCCGGAGGATGGGACCCTGATGAATTAAGAAGTATTCAGGATTTCCAGGTGAAATATTCTTTATCCAGTGCGGATGGTGTCTCGGAAGTAGGATCAATTGGCGGATATATAAAAGAATATCAGGTTGAGATAGATCCTAATGCGATGCGGGCATTCAATGTGACGATTATGGATGTTATGAATGCCGTGCAGAAAAGTAACCTGGATATTGGTGCCGAAACGGTGGAAATTAACAAAGCAGAATATTTGGTCAGAGGTTTGGGATATATAAAAGAAGTTTCTGATCTGGAAGAGTCGGTGATTACTGTGAGAGATGGTATTCCTGTAAAAATAAAAGACGTAGCATTTGTAACAATTGGACCGGCACCTAGAAGAGGTGGACTCGATAAAGAAGGCGTTGAAGCAGTTGGTGGAGTGGTTGTTGCACGTACCGGTTCAAATCCGATGCAGGTAATAGACAACGTGAAAGAAAAAATCAAAGAGATGGATTCAGGTTTGCCGCAGAAGACTTTGGCTGATGGAAGCATATCCAAGGTTACTGTTGTACCTTTTTATGACCGGTCTGGTTTGATTCATGAAACGATTGGAACATTAGAATCGACGTTAACACATGAAATATTGATCAGTATTATTGTAATTATCGCTTTAATTCTGAATTTACGCGCTTCGATAGTTGTTTCTACTATGCTGCCCATTTCTGTACTTGCTACATTTATCATTATGAAAATGAGCGGAGTCGCAGCGAATATTGTTTCATTGTCAGGGATTGCTATTGCTATAGGTATCATTGTAGATGTTGGCGTTGTGATTGTAGAAAATGTTATTCGAAGTCGGGAGATGGAAGCTAATAAGAATATTACCGGGGGAAAGCCGCTTATCAATTTGATTTTTAAAGCGACAAGTGAAGTATCGGGTGCGATAGTTACTTCAATGGCGACTATCATTATCAGTTTTATTCCTGTATTTGCATTAGAGGCTCAGGAAGGGAGACTTTTCCATCCGCTAGCTTTTACAAAAACATTTGTTCTTTTATCCGCATTGATACTTGGTCTTACTATTTTGCCAACATTGATTTATTATGTGTTTTCGTTCAAGATCACATCTCAAAAAGTAAGAAAAGTAGCTAATTATATTCTCATAATAGGTGGTATATTATTATTGATATTTACCGGATCTTGGGCAACCATTGGAATTTCATTAATAGGGCTGAATGGTCTTTTAGGTTATAAATGGAAGAATACCAAGACACAAAACCATGTAAATATTGGAATTGTTTTAGCCATAGCTATTTATTATTTAACTGTTGAATGGCTACCATTAGGACCACAGAAAGGAACAACCATCAACTTTATTATGGTTATTGTGATGATCTTTTCGATAATAGGGTTATTATGGTTATTTGTAAAATATTATGAGGAAATACTGAGATGGGCATTGGATCACAGGTGGAAGTTTATGATGATTCCTATTTTCACCATCTTATTTGGGGTAGTGATCTGGATGGGTTTTGATAAAACATTTGGTGTTGTAGCCAAAGGATTTGAAGCTGTGGGATGGAAATCGTTTAGACAAACCGCTTTATGGGAAGGTCCAAGTAAGGTCTTTCCGGGACTTGGAAATGAATTTATGCCAAGTTTGGACGAAGGATCTTTTCTTTTGATGCCTACGAGTATGCCTCATACGGGAGTTGAACAGAATTTGCAATATATTGAGACACTGGATAGAAGGATTAGTGCCATACCTGAAGTGGAGACGACAGTAGGTAAATGGGGTCGTGTAAATTCGGCCCTTGATCCTGCTCCAACACAGATGTTTGAAAATACAATTTCTTACTTACCTGAATATATATTGGACGAGAACGGAAAACGAGAACGGTTTAAGGTAAACAGAAAAGGGGAGTTTATTCTAAAAAATGGTGCGACCTACAATCCGGATGATGGATTTAAACTAATTCCGGCAGACAGTCTGATTATAGATAAAAGAGGTAATTATTTTAGACAGTGGCGTCCCGAAATAAATAAACCGGAAGATATCTGGCAAGAGATTGTGAATGTTTCTCATATACCCGGGGTAACTTCAGCACCGAAGCTCCAGCCTATTGAAGCGCGGCAAGTGATGCTTTCAACCGGAATGAGGGCCCCCATGGGAATAAAGGTGCTGGGGCCTGATTTAGAGTCGATTGAAAAAGGTGGAAGATTATTAGAAGCAGCGCTTAAAGATGTGCCTTCGATTATGCCGTCTACTGTTTTTTATGATAGAGCTGTTGGCGCACCTTATATTGAAATAAAATTGAATCGTCAAAATATGGCACGATACGGTTTGACTGTTGCAGACTTGCAGGAGGTGATTAGCGCTGCCGTAGGCGGAATGCCGTTAACGACAACTGTTGAAGGTAGAGAAAGATATCCTGTACGACTTCGTTATCCACGTGAATTGAGAAGCAATCCTGATGACCTGAGGAAGATTATTATCCCAACAGCCACCGGAGCACAGATTCCTTTAGGTGATGTGGCGGATATAGAATTTACAAGAGGTGCACAGATGATTCAAAGTGAAAACAGCTTTTTGCTTGGTTATGTTATTTTTGATAAAGTAGAAGGTAAAGCTGAAGTGGAAGTTGTGAAAGATGCAGCTAAAGTGTTGAATGCTAAGCTAAGTTCTGGTGAACTGTTGTTACCAAAAGGAGTATCTTATGAATTTGCCGGAAATTTTGAACAACAGGCAAGAGCTGCTCGCAGGTTAGCGCTTATTATTCCTATAGTTTTAGCGTTGATTTTGCTAGTACTCTATTTTCAGTTTAAGACAATTACTGCATCGTTAATCCATTTTTCAGGTGTTTTTGTTGCCTTAGCGGGTGGTTTTATTCTGCTGTGGCTCTACGGTCAACCTTGGTTTTTGGATTTCTCTATTGAGGGAACTAATTTGCGAGATATGTTTCATATGCATCCAATCAATTTGAGTATTGCAGTTTGGGTAGGTTTTATTGCCCTGTTTGGAATTGCGACAAACGATGGTGTATTAATGGGTACATATATTCATGATATATTTGAAGAAAGGAAACCTTCTACAGAACATGATATTAGGGAAGCCGTTGTTTTTGCAGGCAAAAAACGTGTAAGACCTGCGGTAATGACATTGGCAACCACACTTATCGCGTTATTACCAGTATTGACCTCAAACGGAAAAGGATCGGATATAATGATTCCGATGTCTATTCCTACTTTTGGAGGAATGCTTATTCAATCCATGACCATGTTTGTAGTTCCAATATTACAATGTTGGTGGAGAGAATCGGTACTTAAAAATGGTAAACAAATTGAAGAGTAAATTCAGAAGAAATGAAAATACAAAATATAATATCATCAGTGAGTAGTGCTGTTATTATCCTTCTTACTACTTTAAGCGCTTATGGACAGGAATCAGATTCTTTGAATCATTATCTGCAAGCAGCGATACAAAATAACGAAGGAATAAAAGCCGATTATTACTCCTATGAAGCTGCCCTGAATAAAATTCCTCAGGCAGGGTCATGGTCGGATCCAACGTTGGAATCAGGTTTTTATCTGAGTCCAATGGAACTTGTAGGGGGGAAAGAGATTGCCAATTTCAGTCTTATGCAAATGTTTTCATGGCCGGGTACCCGCAAAGCAGCGCAGACGGAAATGGGACATATGGCAAACATGGAGTTTGAAAAGTATAGAGAATCTGTGAATCAGCTTTATTTTGATGTGTATGATCAATGGTTCAAGTTGAATACACTGCAACAACGGTTGACTAATTATAATGACAATAAGGAATTGCTGAAGATCTTGGAGGAGTTGGCGTTGTTAAAGTATTCATCAAGCGGAGGTCCAAGTTCTTATCCTGCCAGTTCTGCACGTCCTTCTACTTCTTCGGCTCCTGTTTCATCGGGAGGAGTAATGTCAGGTATGGGTGGCGTTAGTGCCTCAACAGTCCAAAGCAGTTCTTCTTCGGGTATGTCCGGTATGAGTGGATCCAGTTCTTCCTCTATGGGAAGTATGAACAGTTCCTCAGGTGGCATGTCGGATGTACTACGTATTAAGCTTGAGATTGCTGAATTGAACAGTAATATTGAGACTATTTTATCTGAAATAAATACAGAAAAGGCAAAGTTCAATGCATTGCTTAATCGTCCTATCGAAAGTGAAGTTGTTCTTCCTGATTCGTTCGGAAAGATACCATTCCAATTTGATATGAAATCATCGATGGAAAAAATTGCATCCTTTAATCCGATGCTGGGGATGATTAAAGAGGAGGAGTTGGCGTTTAAAGCAAAAGGAGAGATGGATAAAAAAATGAGCTACCCCATGTTTGGTGTCGGACTGGAATATATGCTTATAGGCAAAAGCAGTTCATCTACAATGGATCCAATGTCCTCAATGGCAGCAGCAGCTGGTACGTCGAGTATGAGTGGTATGGATATGGTGATGCCGATGGTTTCGATCACTATTCCTCTATATCGAGGAAAATATAAGGCACAACAGCGCGAGAGCAAGAACAGACAGCAGGCAGCTGTTTCAAGATTTACAGACACTTATAAACAGCTGGAAGCAGAGCTTGTCCGTTCTAACCATTATTTGGACGATGCGGATCGCAAAATTCGGTTATATGAGGAACAAACTAAATTGGCTACTACAACTTATGACTTAATCGTGCAGGAATATGCATCCGGAAAGAGTGATCTTTCCAATGTAATTCAGGTTCAAAGACAATTACTGGATTATAGTCTAAAAGAGGTTGAATCCATTGCGTCTTATAATACGATGGTAGCAGCTATTCAAAAAATTCTTTCATTCACAGATAAAAAATAAAGGAAAATGAGCAAATTTAATTTCAAAAAGATATTGGCAAATCGGAATGTAATGTACAGCATTTTATTAATTGTAGGGATTATTATCGGTGTTTTCTTTGTAAAAACATGCTCTCGAACGAGTGAACCTGCAAAAGTAGTTGTAGGTACTAATGCGCATGATCACGAACATGAAGAAGGTCAGTTGTGGACTTGCTCAATGCATCCGCAAATTAAGATGGATAAACCGGGTCAGTGCCCTATATGCGGAATGGATTTGATTCCGCTTAAAACCAACGCAGGTTCTAGTGCAGCTGCTGATCCAAATGCTATTATGATGTCGGAAGAGGCTATAGCATTGGCAAACATTCAAACCACAAAAATTGGCAAGTCAGATCCAGAGAAAATGCTCGAGTTGTATGGAACAATAGAAGTAGATGAGCGACTTTCCAAAACTCAGACATCACATGTGAGCGGTCGTATTGAAAGTTTGAATGTAAACTTTACAGGTGAATCGGTACGACAGGGTCAAACTATTGCTACTGTTTATTCACCAGAATTACTAAATGCGCAAAAAGAGTTGTTGGAAGCAATAAAAATGCAACACATTCAACCGGCTCTTGCTCAAGCTGCACGTGAAAAACTTCGTTTATGGAAGTTTACTGATTCACAGATTGAGGCTATTGAAAAATCGGGAATGGTTGCCCCGTTAATGGAAATTAAGGCCAATACGGGTGGGGTGGTTGTAACAAAGTTAGTGAATGAAGGTGATTATGTGAATCAGGGTAGTCCGCTTTATGAAGTGGCAAATCTTTCGCAGGTATGGGCTGTTTTTGATGCATATGAAGTAGACCTTCCTTTTTTGAAAGTAGGAGATAATTTAGAGTTTAGTGTCCGTGCCTTACCTGGAAAAACTTTTACCGGGAAAGTATCATTTATTGATCCCATGTTGGATCCGATAACACGTACATCAAAAATTCGGGTTGTAATATCAAATAGTGGAATGCATTTTAAACCGGGTATGTATGCTGTGGCAACAGTGAATGTTGCAATTCGTCAAGCAGGAAATGATATTATCATTCCAAAATCGGCGATATTATGGACAGGTGAAAGGTCCATAGTTTATGTTAAACAAGCAGATTCCCAAACTCCAGCATTTTTACTTAGAGAAGTTGTACTTGGGCCATCTTTGGGAGATTCGTATGTAATAATGTCGGGTCTTTATGAAGGAGAGGAAATTGTTACAAACGGAGTATTTACAATTGATGCGAGTGCTCAATTGGAGGGAAAACGGAGCATGATGAATTCGGAAATATCAAAGCCCATGACAGGCCATGAAGGTCATGATATGTCTGACGGTTCAACTAGCCACGAAGGTCACAAAATGTAAGATTTAAATGAACAATTATTAATTTTTAAACAACGATAATGAAAAAGATTATTTTATTGATGATGGTTATTGGAGGATTTATTTTTACAGCTTGTAATGCAGGCTCTTCCAATAAACAACAAGCTGATAAACAGCAAACTGAAATTCAGAATATGGAAATGGATCACTCTTCAATGACTGACTCGGCAATGAATGCGGCAGAGGGTGAGCATGCCATGTTAAATGTAGATGGACTTTGTGAAATGTGTAAACAGCGTATTGAAACAGCGACTAAAAATGTAAAAGGTGTGACTGTTGCTGACTGGAATATAGAAAAGAAAGTTCTGCATGTAAATTTCGATCCAAATCTGACGAATATAGATGCGATAAGTAAAGCAATTGCTGATGGGGGATATGATACTGATAAGTACGAAGCACCTCAAGCTGCTTATGATGCTTTACCCAGTTGCTGTAAATACAGAGATTAAAAAGTATATATTTTGATTGTTTCGTAGCGGGTGGAACAATTTCACCCGCTACGAATTTTAGTCAATATTAAATCCCTTTAAAGAGTAACCATGCTATTAATAAAGTGAGTAGAATATTGAAACCTTGAGCCGATAGAAATGACCATATATATTTGGCATTGGACTTCTTAAAAATATATCGGAAATCTGTTTCAAGACCAATACAAATAAATGCTAACGAGAAAAGAAGTTCGCGTGCTCCTTTATTAGCTATTTTTGATAGTTCTTTTGCTGATTCAGCTTCAATTAAGAAACTGAAAACGAGGGATGCAAGGATAAAACCTATTACAAATTTTGGAAATCTTTCCCAAAGAACTGAACCTGATGGACGAATATCGTTATTTGTACCTTTCATTGACCAAAATATTGAAATAACAAATGCTGCTACTCCCAAAAGTACATTCTGAGCGGATTTAATGATAACACTATATTGTTCTGCTGTTTCACCAATAAATTTTCCCGATGCTACAACAGCTGCAGTAGTATCAATGGTCCCTCCTAACCAGGCACCGGCTACTTCTTCTGTTAATCCCATTGCTTTTGCAAACCATGGAAGTATATACATCATGGGAATTGCTACAATAAGAACAAGTGATACAACAAATGATAGCTTTTTAGGATCTCCTTTGATAGCACCGCTTGTAGCTATTGCTGCTGAAACACCACAAATTGAGACTGCACTGGAAAGGAGCGTGGACATTTCTTTATCGACTTTGAAAATCTTAGTGGATATCCAGAAACAAAAATACCACACACAGAAAACGACAATTATTGCTTGCATTAATCCTAATGAGCCTGCTTTCATAATCTCTTTGAAAAGAATGGAACTTCCAAGTATCACTAAACCGGCTTTAATGTAATATTCACTACGTACTGCTGGTTTCATCCATTTGGGAAGCCCTATGGTGTTACGTATAAACAGTCCGATAATTACGGCGAAGAATACAGATTCGAGGCCAGTTTGTTTGATTGAAGGTATAGCACTTAAGTATTTAGCCCCAAGTGCAAGCGCGAAAACAACAACAAAGGATAGTAAGAATCCTAAACTGTTTTTGTTTCCCATGAAAAGGTATCCTATCCACGTGAGAATGCAGATAACAAAAAATAATATTATGTTATTTGACATAAATGTTGGTACAATGATAACAGTGGCAAGAATGATAAGGCCGATCAAGGTTGAAGTCCAATCTTCTGTTTTTAATGATTTAATCATGCTTGAAGAATTAATATTATTTGTAGTTTGTTTTGATTTTTATGTGCAAATATAGCAACTTTTTTCTAATTCATAATTATGTGTATCTTTGTGTTATCGACTAGTTTTAATATTTATCTTATGGATGATAAAAATACTCAATTTTATAAATTAGGTTATGCGTTAAGCGGAGGTGGTGCAAAAGGCTTTGCACATTTGGGAGCTCTAAGAGTATTGGAAGAACATGGTCTAAAACCTAAAATTATTTCTGGCACAAGTGCCGGTTCTTTAGCAGGTGTTTTTTATGCTGACGGTTTTGAACTGGAAGAAATTATGGATCTTTTCAAAGGCAAACAATTTAAAGAATTTGTGGAAGTAACAATTCCAACATCTGGATTTTTCAAAGCTACGGGTATTGCTAAATTCCTTAAGAACAATTTGCGTTCCACTAAATTTGAACAATTGAAAATTCCTTTTTATGTTGTTGCCACTAATTGGAATACAGCAGAAATAGCTACTTTTTCGGAAGGTAACCATTTAATTGATGCAGTTGTGGCATCCTGCACAATTCCTGTCATTTATCAACCAATGGAAATTGATGGGGTGCCTTATATTGATGGAGGTGTACTTAAGAATTTTCCGGTATCTATTATCCGTGACATGTGTAAGTATGTGATTGGTGTAAATGTTGCAGTTTTTAGTCCTCCTGAAAACAAGTATACTATTCGTAAAACGATTGCTCGCTATTTTGACATTTCTTCAAAATCGAACACACTCAGAGATAAGGAACTTTGCGATATTCTAATAGAGATTGAAGGATTGGAAAGGATATCAATGTTTGATTTGCATAATATGAATGAAATAGCACTTTTAGGACATAATACAGCAGTGAAAGCCTTAGACAATGAAAAATCTATGCGCATTGTTCAAAGATGTAGAAAGTACGATAAACTGAGTATAGACTTTAGAAATTTTAAAAATAAAGTATTTGTAAAAAAAGACTAGTCAACACGAGATAAGTCTGAGGAAAATTAAATTAAATGTTTATTGACTAATTATTCACTTTATCTATTTTTGTTTCAAGATAATCTATTAAAGCAATTGATTTTTGTTTTTCGATAGTAAGTTCATTCATTAGCTTCATTAGATTAAACAATTCATAAGATTTCCCTATTCCTTTTTTACTAGATGTAGACATTTGAGTGTTTACAGATTTGAAACCTATAAAAGTGAGTGTAAGTGGTTCATTTTGGAAAGAATAAATAAATTGAGCTAATCCATTTTCGTCTTTAGCAGTGAAACGTACAATCTCATGATTACCGACTTGGTAGTTTAATCCGTCAGATGTCACTTTTTTTGTTTCTACAAATGTAGTATCATTGCGGGTAATCTTTAGTTGGTTATGATTAATTGATCTATTTGAAAACACGCTTTCAATAAACATGTCACCAGTTTCTTCAACTGCGCTCCTCAATGAATTTGAACCAAGTGCTTTGTCGAAAGGATAGATATTTGGAATATACATTCCATAATCCATGTATTGATCCTTATAAAAGTGAAATTGTGATTTTAAATCTTTTAATTTTTGTTCTCCTGATGTTAATGCGGAATCACAATAAGCAATGTTCTTTACGTTTTCGGCATAACGTACATCATGCAATAATTCAATACTCTGTTTTATTTCATCAAATGCCTTGGGAAACAAAACCTTAATGCTGTCAATTTTAAGCTTTGCTTCATCATAATAGCCGTTTTCATAAGCTGTTTTTGCTGCATTTAAATAGTTTTCAGCGTCTTTGTTTTGATTAGTACAAGAATCTAACAGCATGAAAATTATGAATAAATAGAACGGAAAAATATGAGTTAATTTAATCATTTATAAAATCTTTCTGATAATCAAAAAGGCAAATATACAAAATTATTCAACTGTCAAAGGGGTTTTCAGCAGTAAATATTGTATTTTTGCATTCGTTAAACATAAAATTAAATGGAAGTCTCACAAAGTGAAATACTCGACTTTTTAGATAAAGATATTCTACATTTGGTTTCACAAACCACTGATGAACTGCATCTTGAATGCTATGTTATTGGTGGTTATGTACGTGATTTCTTTTTGTATAGACCATCAAAGGATATTGATATCGTTACGATAGGAAAAGGAATTGATTTAGCAAAGGCAATAGCAAAGAAATTAGGTAAGGGTGCAAATCTCTCTGTTTTTAAAACTTTTGGTACTGCACAGGTCAAATACAAGGATTACGAACTGGAATTTGTGAGCGCAAGAAAAGAATCATATTCTCAAGATTCACGTAATCCTGTTGTGGAAGTTGGTACTTTGGAAGATGATCAGAATAGGCGTGACTTTACAATAAATGCACTTGCTCTGTGCTTAAATAAAGAGAGATATGGGGAATTACTTGATCCTTTCAATGGTTTGAGTGATATGGAAAACCTTATAATTCGAACTCCTTTGGATCCGGATATTACTTTCAGTGACGATCCATTACGAATGATGCGTGCTATAAGATTTGCCTCTCAATTGGGATTTGATATCTATCCGGAGACTTTTGATTCCATTACAAGAAATAAAGATAGAATTAAAATTGTTTCGAAAGAGAGAATTGTTGATGAGATAAATAAGATCATTTTATCACCTAAACCATCTATTGGTTTTATTCTGTTGGATAAAACAGGTATTCTTGAAATTATATTTCCTGAACTATTAGCTTTGAAAGGTGCTGAAACGAAAGATGGAGTGGGGCATAAGGATAATTTCTACCATACACTTAAGGTGTTAGATAATATCTCACTAAATACAGATAATTTGTGGCTTCGATGGGCAGCATTACTTCATGATATAGGAAAACCTAATACTAAAAGATGGGATGCTAAAATGGGATGGACTTTTCATAACCATAACTATATGGGTGAGAAAATGATACCCAAAATTTTTACTCGAATGAAACTTCCATTAAATGAAAAGATGAAATACACTCAGAAGATTGTTTTACTTCATATGCGACCAATGCAATTGGTGGAAGAAGTTGTAACTGATTCAGCAGTTAGGAGACTTTTGTTTGATGCTGGGGATGACATTGATGATTTAATGAAACTATGCGAAGCCGATATTACTTCTAAAAATCCTGAGAAAGTACGCAAGTTTACCCAAAATTTCAAAATAGTTAGACGCAAACTTAAAGAAATAGAAGAAAAGGACCGAATTCGAAATTTTCAACCACCGGTTGATGGAAATGAAATTATGATGACTTTCGGTTTAGATCAAGGTCGTGAGGTTGGTCTGCTGAAAAATGCTATTAAAGAGGCAATTCTTGATGGAATAATTCCAAATGAACATGATGCTGCTTTTATGTTTATGTTGAAAGAGGCTGAAAATAATTTTGGTTTGATTCCAACAAAGAATATGGGCAATAATAAATTAGTCTAAAAACAGTATTTAACCCAAGATTTATGCTATCTTTGCATTTAATTTAGATTTAAGAGCATTGTCTTTTTCAGATCAACCGATCAAAAATTTATGACAAAAAAAAAGAAGATAAGCAAAGCAAGTTTTGTAAATGCAAAAATTACGTCAACTATTAGTATAACGTTAGTTTTACTTCTTTTAGGTATTACTATCTTATTACTTTTTTTAGGTAATGGCTTATCAACTTTCGTGAAGGAAAATATGAGTTTTAGTGTAATGTTGTCAAACGACATTACCGATTCTCAAATCACAAAAATCCGAAAGAATTTGGATGCTATGCCTTTCGTGAATTCATCTCGTTTTATCAGTAAAGAAGAGTCTAAAGAACAATTGATAAAAGAATTAGGTGAAGATCCTGAAGAACTTTTGGGTTACAATCCAGCACAAGATGTTATTGAAATATATCTTAAATCTGAATATACTAATAGCGATAGTCTTGAGATTGTAACTAAGGCAATAAAAGCAGAGAATAATGTGGATGATTTATTGTATCAGCAAGAAGCAATGGATTTAATAAATGATAATTTGACTAAAATTACTACTGTTTTATTGATTCTTGCATTAGTCTTGTTGTTTATTTCATTTACACTTATTCGTAATACTATACGATTGACAATTTATTCAAAAAGATTTTTGATGAATACAATGCAACTTGTTGGAGCTACCGGAAGTTTTATCCGTCGTCCTTTTGTTGTTAATACTGTTTTTATTGGAATTATAGCTGGAATTATAGCTGATGCCATTATTCTAGCTTTTCTTTATTATTTCAGTAAAGAATTTGCTCAACTAAGTTCAATTATTAGTAATGCAGATTTGATTATTATTTTTGGTTCAGTAATATTAATGGGTATTCTTATAACTTCTATAGCTACAATCATTTCTGTAAATCATTTCCTGAAAATGGAACGCGATAGTATGTTTTATGTATAACCTGATTATTTTATAAATATATAGCTTATGTCTCAAAGAAACTTCGCATTAGGTAAAACAAATTTTATAATTATTGGAATTGCAATATTGATCATAATTCTTGGATTTATTCTTATGACAGGACCATCTTCTTCTACGGAGGTTTTTGAACCTGATATTTTTAGTGCAAAACGAATAAAAGTCGCTCCTGTAGTTTGCTTAGTAGGCTTTTTATTGGTTATCGTTGGAATCCTTTTCCCTTCCAAAAAGAATTCATCAGAAAATATTGAATCAAAATAATTATTAATTTTTCAGATGAGTTATTTAGAAGCGATTATTATTGCAATAGTTGAAGGTCTTACTGAGTTCTTACCGGTTTCGTCGACAGGACACATGATCATAGTCCAAGCATTGCTTGGAATGGAGAGTACAGAATTTACTAAGTTTTTTACTGTTAATATTCAGTTAGGTGCTATTTTATCAGTTGTAGTACTTTATTGGAAACGTTTTTTTAAAATGAAGCCTATAAGGGTTTTAGATAAAGAATCGGTCAAAGGTCTTTCAGGCTGGAATAAATTTACATCATATGTCAATCGGTTTATATCAAAATTTGATTTTTACTGGAAGTTATTTTTAGCATGTATTCCCGGTTTAGTACTTGGATTGTTATTTGGTGATGCAATAGATGCAGCTCTGGGAAGTGTAATCATTGTTTGTGTAATGCTTGTTCTTGGGGGTATTTTAATGCTGTTCGTAGACAGATGGCTTCAAAATTCTTTTGGAAATCAGGATATTTCTATTAACCGTGCTTGGTTAATTGGTTTGAGTCAATGTGCAGCAATGTTTCTACCTGGATTATCACGCTCAATGGCTACAATTTTAGGGGGGATGGCTACAAAACTTAACAGAAAAAATGCAGCTGAATTCTCTTTCTTTTTGGCTGTTCCAACTATGTTAGGAGCTTCGTTAATAAAAATGATAGGTGTTATAAAAGAACCCGGTGGAACAACCTTGCTGCTCGACAATTTAATGTTACTGATTGTAGGCAATATTGTTGCTTTTATTGTAGCAATGATTGCAATTAAGTTTTTTATTGATTATCTCACGAAACATGGATTTAAATCTTTCGGGATATATAGAATTACTGTTGGTGGATTATTGTTGATACTTATTCTTTTTGGTTTTGATTTAAGTATGGTCTAATTTTTAGCTAATGGATTTTATAGAAGGCGAAATACTATATGTTAATAAACCTCTGCACTGGACTTCTTTTAGGGTTGTAAAGGTTGTTCGAGCAAAAATTTGTGAACGATTAAGAATAAAGAAACTTAAAGTTGGGCATGCGGGTACACTTGATCCCTTGGCAACGGGTGTGATGATTATTTGTACAGGGAAAAAAACAAAGGAAATAGAGAGATTGCAAGCTCATACAAAAGAATATATAGCTGATGTTCGTTTGGGTGCAACTACTCCTTCTTTTGATCTTGAGACAGAAATAGATAACAGATATTCTGTTGATCATATTACGGAAGAAATGATTAAAAATGTTCTACCAAATTTTATTGGTGAAATTAATCAGATTCCTCCTGCTTTTTCAGCTTGTAAAATAAATGGACGACGTGCTTATGATTTTGCTAGAAATAATGAAGAAATTGAACTAAAACCGAAATTATTGGTTATAGATGTGATTGAATTGCTAACATGCAATTTGCCTGATATTCAAATCCGAGTTGTTTGCAGTAAAGGTACATATATTAGGGCTTTGGCACGTGACATAGGGGTTGCTCTCCAATCGGGTGCACATTTAACTGGTTTAATGCGAACACGAGTAGGGGAGATTACCTTAGATAATTGTTTAGATATTGATCAATTAGATTCGTATTTTGAACAAAATATATTATAATAAAAAAGAATTTAAGAATAATAAATATGAAGCTTTCACAATTCAAATTTAATTTGCCGGACGAACTAATCGCTAAATATCCCTCTCATTTCAGGGATGAAGCTAAATTAATGGTTCTACACAAAAAAACTGGTGAGATAGAACACCGTGTATTTAAAAACTTGCTGGATTATTTTGAACCACATGACTTTTTTGTTTTTAATGATACAAAGGTGTTTCCCGCTCGTTTATTTGGAAATAAAGAAAAGACAGGAGCAAAAATTGAGGTCTTTTTACTGCGTGAATTGAATCCAAGTCAACATCTTTGGGATGTACTTGTAAATCCTGCCCGTAAGATAAGGATAGGAAATAAATTATATTTTGGTGATAATGAGGAACTTGTAGCAGAAGTAATAGACAACACGACTTCTCGAGGTCGTACACTTCGCTTCTTGTATGATGGTGAGTATGAAGAGTTCAAGAATTTATTATTTTCGATAGGTGAAACACCTATACCTGAATATTTGGGAAGACTAGCAGAACCTGAAGATGAGGAAAGATATCAAAACATATACTCCACAAATGAAGGAGCTGTTGTTGCACCAGCAGCAGGTCTTCATTTTAGTAGAGAATTGATGAAACGTATGGAAATCAATGATATTGATTATGGATTTATTACACTTCATAATGGTTTAGGTGCATATAGAGAAATCGATGTAGAAGATTTAACTAAGCATAAAATGGATTCAGAACAAATCATAATTACAGAAGATTTATGTGTCAATGTAAATAAGGCAAAAGATGAAGGGCATAAGATCTGTGTGGTTGGTACTTCTGTTCTGAGAGCAATTGAAACCACTGTTAGTACTGATGGCCACTTAAAACCAAGAGAAGGTTGGACTAATAAATTTATCTTTCCTCCATATGAATTTGGACTGAATAATGCACTTATTACAAATTTTCAATTACCATTATCTCCTTTATTAATGATGGCATGTGCATTCGGTGGTTATGAAAAAACAATGGATGCTTATAAAGTTGCTGTAAAAGAAGGTTATAAATTTGGAGCATATGGAGATGCAATGTTGTTTATTGATTAGTAAATGGATATTCATAATGTTTTTTTAGCTTTTGGTTCTAATTTAGGTAATAAAGAAGAAAACATAGAAATAGCTTATCAGAAAATTGGAAAGCAGATTGGGAATATTATTTCCAAATCTGCTTTTTATATAACTAAGCCTAAAGATTTTATTTCTGATAATTTTTTTGTTAATTCTGTTTGTTTAGTGGCCACAAAACTCTGTTTAATGGAGACATTCCATATAACTCAACAGATTGAAATTGAGATAGGAAGAGCTCAAAAATCAATTAATGGATGTCATTTTGACCGATTAATTGATATTGATTTACTTATGTTTGATGACATGATTGTAAACACCATTGATTTAACAGTACCACATCCCAAATTTCATTCTAGAAGTTTTGTTTTGAATCCATTTGCTGAAATTGCACCGAATGTAATTCATCCAGTTCTATACAAAACAATTGGTGAATTGAATATTGACTTACAATCTGACTAATTGGACTATTTATGTTTAATAAATGTACCATTATTCAGCTCTTCAAAAGCATGATTCAATTCTTCTCTAGTATTCATTACAATGGGACCTCCCCATGCAATAGGCTCGTTTAGTGCTTCACCTGATAAAAGAAACATCCTTAATCCTTTTTCGCCAGCACTAATTATGATTTGTTCACCCTTATTGAAAAGTATCCCTGTGTGAGAAGATACTTGTGTTTGTTTTACTCCAAATTCGGCATTTCCATCAACTAAATATGAAAATACATTTTCAGTAGCTATTGTTGGAATAGTCATTATTTTTCCCGGAAAAACATTGATATCCAAATATGTTGCTTTTACATAATCGGCTTGCATTGCACCATTTGTTCCATTGAATGAACCAGAAATAATACGGACTTCTCCATTTTCTTCATCTTTTACTAATGGAATATTTTCAGCTTTTATGTCTCTGTAAACTGGATTAGTCATCTTATCTTTTTGTGGTAAATTTATCCATAATTGAGCACCTAACATTCTATCTGAAGCAATAGGCATTTCTTGATGGAGGATTCCACTTCCAGCAGTCATCCATTGACAGTCACCTGCCATAATAGAACCTTTATTACCTAAACTGTCCTCATGATCCATCCTGCCTTTAATCAAGTAAGTAACCGTCTCTATACCTCTGTGAGGATGCCAAGGGAAACCTTTAACATAATCTGATGGATCGTAAGAATCGAAGGCATCTAGCATTAAAAAAGGATCGAATTCCTTAGTATCGCGATATCCAATAACTCGTACTAAATTTACTCCTGCTCCATCAACAGCAGGGTTTCCTTTGACTGTTATAATTATTTCTCTTGTTTTCATATTATTCATCATTACAATTTATTTCTTCTAAATTACGATAAAATATTTATTCTACATATACTTGTTTGTTTTTTCTATTATTGATAAATTTTTTGAATAATGTCTTTTATATTTTATATTTGTATGACTATTAAAAGTGAAATTATGACAGAGAAAATAATCATTTATCAATTGCTTCCACGATTATTTGGAAATAACAATTTAAGAAGGAAATATAACGGAAATATTGAAGAAAATGGATCTGGTAAATTTAAAAACATTTCAGAATTAGTTCTCTCAGAAATAAAAAAATCAGGATACACACATATTTGGTACATTGGAATTATTGCTCATGCCTCTACAACCAATTACTTAGAATTCGGAATTCCTAAAGAATATCCTGAAATAATTAAGGGAAAAGCAGGTTCTCCTTATGCGATAAGGGATTATTACGATGTTGATCCTGATTTAGCCGAGAATATTGATAACAGAATGAAAGAATTTGAACAGTTGATTGAAAGAACACATAAAGCTGGTTTAAAAGTTTTTATTGATTTTGTTCCAAATCACTTGGCCCGAAACTATAGATCAATTAATAAACCTAAAAATATTAAAGATTTGGGAGAAAATGATGATACTAATCATGCATTTTCTCCTCAAAATAATTTTTATTATTTACCTAACAAACAACTATCTATTCAGTTTGTAGATAATAAAATAATAAACTATATTGAAAATCCGGCAAAAGTAACAGGAAATGACTGCTTTACTGAAACACCATCACAATTTGATTGGTATGAAACAGTCAAATTGAATTATGGGATTGACTATATTAATGGAAGGAAAAAACATTTTTCTCCAATTCCTAATACATGGATTAAAATGAGAGATATTTTAATGTTTTGGGCTTCAAAAAATATTGATGGATTTAGATGTGATATGGCTGAAATGGTACCAATTGAATTTTGGAGATGGGCAGTTCAGCAAGTAAAAGATCAACATAAAAATATTATATTTTTTGGTGAAACTTATAATCCATCTGAATATAGAAGTTTTTTGGATTATAATACCTTTAATTATTTGTATGATAAAGTTGGCTTATATGATGTTTTACGTGATGTAAGCTGCGGGAAGAAACCTGCTTCAGATATAACATTTGCATTAAATAATGTTGGGGACATTCAAAATCGTATGGTCAATTTTATTGAAAACCATGATGAACAGCGTGTCGCTTCTGATTATTTTTTAAGCAATGGAAAAAATGCAATTGCTTCTTTTATTTTAATTGCATGTATAAATTCAAATCCAATTATGGTTTATGCTGGACAAGAATTTGGTGAGAGAGGTATGGATGTTGAAGGTTTTAGTGGAAAAGATGGTCGGACTTCAATCTATGATTATTGGTCTATTGATACAATTTCGCGATGGAATAATAATGGGAAATGGGATGGTAAAATGTTAACTGAAGAGGAAAGAAATCTGCAACAATTTTATGCTAAACTTCTTATTATTTGTAATGAAACTGAAGCACTACGTGAAGGTTTATTTTACGATCTAATGCCAATTAACTACGATAATGAAGAATTCGATTCAACAAAAAAATTTGCTTTTTTAAGAGGAAATAAAAATGGTATAGTATTAGTTGTTGTAAATTATGATAATTGTATTTCAAGTGTGAAAGTGAGAATATGTGAAAATGCTTTTCGGTTTTTCAATATACAATATTCAACTAAAGGAATAGCAAGTCCTTTTCTTTTTTCTTCTGAAAAATCGTATTCATTTTCAGATAATGAGCCACTTAAGGTAACTTTGGGTGCATATTCGGGAGAAGTGTATAAAATTTCTTTTTTGTAAAACGTTTCATATTGATGATACTTTTTGTAATTTTGTAGAATTATAGAGATTGTGAAATAAAAAAAAAGCTACCAACAATGCTAGAAAAGCCTTACAAAATTTTTTCAGGTACAAAATCACGTTATTTTGCAGAGAAAGTGTGCAACAGTTTAGGTTGTCCTCTCGGAAATATGATTATTGAACATTTTGCTGATGGAGAATTTGCCGTTTCATACGAAGAATCAATTCGTGGAGCTCAGGTATTCTTAATTCAATCAACATTTCCAACTTCAGATAATTTGATGGAGTTATTATTAATGATAGATGCAGCAAAACGTGCATCTGCAAAATCCATAGTAGCCGTAATTCCTTATTTTGGGTGGGCAAGACAAGATCGAAAAGATAAACCACGTGTTAGCATCGGCGCAAAATTAATCGCAGATTTATTGAGTACAGCCGGTATTAATCGATTGATAACTATGGATTTGCACGCAGATCAGATTCAGGGTTTTTTTAATGTTCCTGTAGATCATCTATATGCATCAGGTGTATTTATGGATTATATGAAACAACTGAATCTTGATAATCCTGTGATTGCTACTCCAGATGTAGGTGGTACTAAGAGAGCCAGTTCATATGCTAAATTTCTTGGATGTCCTATGGTAATTTGCTATAAACTTCGTAAAAAAGCCAATGAAATTTCAGATATGCAAATAATTGGTGACGTGGAAGGTATGGATGTTATTTTGATTGATGATATTGTAGATACGGCTGGTACTATGACAAAAGCAGCATCATTGATGATTGATAATGGAGCTAATTCTGTTAGAGCCATTGCAAGTCACGCTGTGATGTCCGATCCAGCATCTGTAAGAGTAGATAATTCTCCTCTTACAGAAATTATTTTTACAGATAGTATTCCATATTCTAAGAAAAGTGCAAAAGTGAAAATTCTGTCAGTATCTGATATGTTTGCAAATGCAATTTTAAGAGTATGTAACAATGAGTCTATTAGTTCATTGTATGTTGTATAATATCATTAAATAATAATAAAAATAGCCAAACTATAAATTGTTTGGCTATTTTTATTTCATAGTACCATGAGCATCAGATTTTGCCAGGAGAACAAGGAGATTGCTCGTTTTCATTAAAAGAGGTAATTGTAAAAGTGCCTTCTTCAAGTTTGAGATGATAGATAACCAAATTGCTAAGAGTGTAAAAACCTTTTCGCATATCAGCGATAGAGGTAATTGTGCATCCAATCGTTCAAATTAAACATAAATTTCGCTAGTAATAAACTTGTTCTCTGCTATGCTATAGCTTCATTCCTGCAATAGTACTATATACATAATAACTGGATTTGTATCGTTCATACATACTTTCAAAATTTTGTAAGTTCCACACATATCTCTTTTTTGAGCAAAGATCAAGAGAATTAAAGTATCGTTGGAACGCGGTTCACCGAATGGTTACGAAATATTCCAACAAATAATATCCTTTATTCATGCTGGTATTCATAAACGAAAAATCTAATATTTTTGTTATCTTTGTTATCTTTGTTTACTTAATTATGTATATAGTAATTGTAATCGATGGACGACAATAAAAACATAAGTGATTTGAACACCGTGTGTGATGTTGGCGTTACTTTTCCTGAAATTAAGGTAAAACATGAATTAAATAAGAACAAAGTTCTTCGATTCATTTATATTGGAGGAGGAATAATTTCATTTGTACTTGCTCTATTAGGAATTATCGTCCCCGGACTTCCAGTAACACCACTAGCGTTATTATCGGCGATTTTATTTGCAAAAAGCTCTAAAAGACTGTATACATGGCTGTTAAATAATAAATTGTTGGGGCCAAAAATCAAGAATTATCAACGTAATAAAGGGATAACTAGTAAAGGGAAAATTGGGGTAATTATTTTTATGACAACAATGGTCTTGTTTTCCTCATTTGTTGTTGTCAAATTTATCCCTTTGAGAATAGTGATTATTTCACTTGGCATTATTGGTGGATTTGTAGTTTGGTTCTTTGTACCAACTTCTAAGAAAAATTCTTACCAATCATTTCAAAATGATAATCATTAAAAACTCATTGTTGTCCCATTAAAATCTAAAAGAGTTCTTTGAAATATTTGAAATTTAGTTAGTTGCATAGGACTTTCGATTAAACGGATTTGAATTATCATCTTTGCGATTCTAATATGGCTTGCAT
>Ga0172378_10000762_pt1 | contig 28945 bp, 41 predicted proteins | sample GrowelOW332metaG_FD_119755 | JGI IMG/M metagenome (GOLD analysis project Ga0172378, IMG submission 119755) | Groundwater microbial communities from an aquifer near a municipal landfill in Southern Ontario, Canada - Pumphouse #3_1 metaG | ecosystem: Environmental > Aquatic > Deep subsurface >...
GCTCGCCACTTGGCTGTCTGACCACCCGTCCTTAACTGCTATGACCTTGACGGTCAGAGAAGTCTCTGTCAGGAAGGTCAACCCTCCAGCCGGGAAGGCTGCACTGCTTGCCGTCGGGGTAGTCCCGTCAGTCGTGTAGTGCAGCTCCGCTCCCAAAGTGGCAGACGACGCTGCTACCTTCTTGCCACCGCTGATGCTACTCAGGGTTACTGTAGGGGTGGCTACTAAAAAGTGTCACACAGGAGGACTGCGAAGGCATCCGTCAGTGCGCACTTGCCATCAATCCGCTGGATGGCTCTCACTCCGACCTGATCATTGGCGGCATACAGTTCGCTCAAGGTGATGACCTCAAGGTCCTGTCTGTCGGCGATGTGGTAGAAAGAGAAGTCTCCACCAAGGATGACCTTCTTGGCCGAAGCCGGTGCATCCATGTTGGCGCTGTCGATGATAATCGGCATACCCCAGATGGAGTCGAGAGGCTTGCTCTGGTCAAAGATGTACTTGCTGTCATCCTTCAAGCCCTGGATGTAAGTGCGTGTGGCCACGTTCATGACAAGCTTGGATTCCGGATAATCAGCCAGCTTCTCAAGGAAGGCCTTGAGCTCTGCCCAGGTGAAGGAAGCAGAACCGGCAGAAGACTCAACAACACGAGCGGATACTGCCGATACGGTCGGAATCAGACCAGTCATGTGACTGTTAGCGCTTCCGGTGCCGTTGAGAATCTCATCGTCCTCAAACTTGGCGAAGCCCTTGGCAATTGCACCAGTGATGTACTCGATGAAGTTGACAGCAGGATCTGCCACAGCTTCTCTGCTGATCTTGACGAGAGCGGCCAGCTTATAGGCGCTCAAGGTGACAGGAGTCAGAGACGGAGTGCTGTCGCTGATAGAGCCAGCTTCTGCGACATATGCAACGGTAACACCATCGCCCTCAACTGCGAAGCTGTAGGAACCAGTGGCAGGATGCACAGTGCAGAATGGTCTGTACTTGCCGTACTTCTCCTTCTTCATCTGGATCTGAGAGGCGACTTCGGTCGGAACCAGAGAGGTGTAGGTGTTCCCTACAGCGATGGCTTCCATGACCTTCTTAGCCCATGCCTTGGCCTCGGTCATCTCGACATGTTCCATGCCTTCGTCAACCTTGCCAGGATTCTCTTCCTTCTCCAGCTTGACGAGCTGTCCCTCAAGGGTGCTCTCCAGTTCCATCGCCTTCTTGTAGGCCAAGAGGTTCTCGTCAGTGTTCTCTGCGAGTACCTTCTCCAGCGCCTCGGAGCTTTTCGCTTTCGCTTCTTCGATGGCTTTCAATAATTTGTCTTTTTTCATTTGTTTCTCCTCAAAAGATTATTAAGACGCAGTTCTCGGACCACATCAGCTCTCAGACGCTTGGACGCTTCCAAGTCTTCCGACTTACCCACTGGCTCGCCTTCTTCTTCCTGCTTCTTGCCTTCCGGCTCCTGCTGTCCTTCTTCGGTCTTGGGCTCTGCATAGACCTCACCCGCCGGGGTGAGCACAAAGTCCAAGTAACGCACCAATTCGTAGGTGGCTGTCACCACCAAGCCATTGGCGTCAGTCTCGCCCCAGCCGACGGAAGACACCCCGATGGGGATGCCATAACTCATCAGCTTCTGGAGCTGTGCTTCGTAGTTCGCATCCAGGATAATGATATCCACCCAGAGCTCGGTTATACCGGCAGGGTTAACCACCTTCCGTGGATTCTTGGCAATCGCCTTGACTGCCTCATATTCGCTGAACGCATCGGCATTGTGGCCATCGTAAGCAACGGTAGTCTTGTTCTCTCCGATGATCTTATCTGCCAAGGATTCCGGGTAGATGCGCCCGTTAAGATTCAAGACACCCAGTCTCCAGATGGGAGCTTCCCATCCGCCTGCTGCGCCTTTCTCTTCCTGGAGTCTGCTCTCCGGCATCTTGGTCAGTGTGACTCTTTCGATGCAATCCTTAAAAAGCTTTTTCATTTTCTCCTCACTTCCCTGGTGCCACATAGCACCCACAGTGTGTGTGCCAAGGTGGATGCTTGAGCGACTTGCTTATCACTCTCACATTGCCCTCGCCATCTTCTACCGATGAGCCCTTGGCCAATACTGTGCCATTGACCTCAACGACTCTCCCATCTATGCTCCTGCAGAACTCGCAGGCGTCTCCGCTTGCGACCACGTGCATGTAAGTCACTCCGAGCGCTGCGAACAGGAAAACACTAAAAGCATTGCCTGAGCGCTTGCTCTCTTCCTCAGACTCGTTAGCTGGCACTACATCGACCCAGTGGTCTGCCAGATCCGATACTGCTGTGCCTAGCTTATCCGACTCGACGCCGGAGAGAGCCTTCTCTGTATCAACTGCTCGGAAGTTCGCATGACGGTCAGAAGCCGCCAAGGCATACTTGGCAGCATAAGCGTTGTACTTGTCCTCCGGCACTTCCTCGCCAGTAGCAACAGCTCTCTGAGTAGCTGGTACCATCTTGGCCATGATGCTCTGGAAGATGGCAACATACTCTTGGCCAAGGTCGTTGGCGACTTTCTTGGAGGCCTGCTTGAACTCGGTAACAATCGCATCGGCTGTCTTGCCATCGGCCACCATCTGCTTGAGTAGGTCTATCTCCTGCTTGAGCTGGCGCCGTATCATGCGCTCTATCTGTGCCCGTCCGCTCTTGGTGGCTTCCATGAAAGCCTCGCCGAAAAGCTTGTCACGGAGCTGTCGCTCCGTCAGGCTCTGCTCAGGCTTATGCGATTCAAAGCCACCTGAGCTTGGCTGATACTTGACCGCCTTCTCCAAGGTTTGAAAGTTCATCGGGAAGAAGTGTGCATCACCGTTAGGCACAGGATCTTGGTCTTCCAGTTCCCTGCACTCGTTAATGGACATTGTCCCATTCTGAATCATCTGGGTGTAGAATGACGCTCGTGCTGCACTGTCACCCCGCATCAGACCATCAAGCTTGAACTTGATGTACTCGCCGTCCTTGGTGGACAGCACTCTATCAAGCGCCGCTTCCCAGCTGATGATCCGTGGCTGGATGCAGTTCTGCACAAGCTGTGTGCCCTGCTGTTCGGAGTTGGCGTAGGTTGCTTTTGTAAGGTCGCCCGCAAAGAAGGGCGGACAGCCGAAGCGCCTGCAGACTTCCAGCACCGTCCACTCCTGAGCTTGGCTCAGCTTGGAGCTGTCATTCTCTGTCAGTCTGATTGGCTCATACTTGATGCCCTCTTCCAGGACAATGGTGCGGTAGGCGTTAGCGCTTCCTGCATACTCGCCTTGGAAGGATGCCTTGATAGCATCCTTGGCGGCCTTCTCCGTGTTCTTAGGCACAGTGACGACACCGCCAATGGTGGTGCCTTTCTTGTAGTAGTTGGTCTGCAGTTCCTTGCTGGAGGTAGACACGTCGAGGTCATTCTCCGCATAGGTCAGTGGCATGGCGTGCTCTTTCCAGCCAGTCGGCGTGTTGTGAATAACGAGCATCTGCTCATAAGGTATCCACTCACCGGTGGGATTATAGACATAGCCTAGCCTGCCATCCTTCCATCTGGAGGTAATGGAAGTCGGGCTAATTGGATACATGTTAAGCACGTGCCCAGTCTGACTCATATCCAGCTTGGCATAGGCTACGCCATAAAGTTCGTAATTGAACGCCATCACGAAGCGCCACTGCCATGCGGTCATGTAGACGCAAGGTTCTCCCAGCAGGATGGCACCAGGAGACGAGCGCATCAGGATACGACCTTTGCCAGTATTCTGATACTGATGGACAGGTAGGCTCGCCACAGTGCGGCACAGGTTCATCAAACAGCACCAGAAAGCGCTGTTGCTTAATGCCTTGCTTATACCATAAAACTGACCGCCAGACCCAGCCATCAACTTGTAAACAATATCAATCGGCTGTCCGGCGGACTCGTGAATCTTTTTCTTGAATAGTCCCATGTCACCCCCTCATGAGATGCCATGTCTTAGATGAACATGATCATCGACTTGACATCCTCAGCGGTCATGCCCTTAGGTTCCTGCTCTATTGCAGTACTAAAGGCCATAATGGATGCTATCACACCATCAATCCGGGAAGCGCTTCTCTGTATTTTCGGCTTCACTAGCTTCACGTTGCCATTGGTATCGCTCCAGCTTTCAGCGCATGACATCATCCAAGTCATCACAGGATTACCACCAGAGCATAGGCCTCCGGTCAGATACTGCCTCTCGTATGCCTGTATTGGTCCTGAGAACTTCTGCATACTCTGGCTGAACTCGACAGTAATCTCCGAGAACCACGCAGGCATCAGGCGCACCAATTCGTTAAGCCTCCACCGGTCTGCAGCAATAAGCCGGAGGTCATACTTGGCTCGGAAGTCTTCAAGCCATGAACCAAGCACCGTGTAGTCAATCACATCGCCCGGGGTAGCCGAGACGAGGCCGTCATGAACCCACTGGCGGAGCGGGACGAGCAACATGCGCTCAAGCTCCACGACCTTGTTCCCCGGCACCCAGAAGTGATACAGCTGTTCGTGCCTCTCGCCATCAGGGAAGTCTGCACAGAAGGCGGCGAAGTCAGAGACGGAGGCAAGGTCCAGTCCTCCGTAGCATCGTTGGCCAGTCTTGTCTCCAATCTTCCCACAGCACTTGTCCAGCCACACTCTGGTATTGCACCAGCGCTGAAGACTATAAACCCAAACGTTTAAGTTCTTGGTCTTGAAGTCCACCATGTCAGGCGCCGAAGGTGCACATACTTCATACCGTGAACGCATCAGATCAGGCAGAACCGAGACACCCCAGTTCGGATTGGCCTTCTGCCACACCTTCTCATCGTCCACGCTGTCGCCTTCCTCGCACTCATAGATTGACACCCAGTAGCGCTCAGCCTCGGCATTGCCTGCCAGTATTGACTTGCATTTCTTGTACTCTTCATGGCACACCCCGCCTAGGCTCGTTCCTGCCGTGGTGATGATAAGCGTCAGGGCTTCCGGATCTGAAACATTACCTGAGAGGAAGCTGTCCCTCAGTTCGTTGGTCTTGGCTTGATGATATTCGTCCAAGAGGACTCCGTGCGGAAGCTTGCCGTCCTTCGGCTGGCTTGAGATGGCACGCACCTCACAGCCTGAGTACTTGATGCGCTTGTAGTGCATCGAGTTTGATATCTCAACTCCATCATGGCCAGCAAGTTCAAGAGATGCTGCAGCTCGCTCGAAGGTCTCGGCGGCTTGCTCCAGAGAGTTGGCTCCATTGTAGCAAATGACTCCAGGATAACCATCACCGAAGGCGAGGTAATCAAGGATGGCTCCGGCCATTGTAGACTTGCCATTCTTCCGAGCCACTTGCAGATAACCCTGCAGATACTTGCGCAAGCCAGTCACCCTGTCTACCCATCCGAATAGATCCATGATGTCAAAGACTTGCCAAGGTTGTAGGTTCAGAGGCTTGCCTCTCTTCTCTCCGAGAGGGAAGCGCAGATTGGCTGCCATCCACAAGAGAGGCTTCACGGCCTTGTTGATATCGAAGGTCCACCGGCCACTGGTCTCCATCTTGAGAGCCTCGAAGCGCATCACCTTCTCACGCTCCGCCAAGCTGGTCAGCCGTGCCCTGGTCTTGACCGCTGTGACGTACTGGGCTTGCTGTCCCATGAAGTGCCGTGTCAGCTTGTCCCTTGTCTCCGGTGCCAGTGTCCTCATAGCTTGAAGCCCTCCATGATGTCGGCATCAATGTCGGATTCCTTCTTCTCCGTCTTCTGCGTGCCGACATTGAGAATCTTCCGAGCCCTGGGCGTGGCTCCATACCGGTCGATGAACTTCAAGTACATATCCGACAGCGCCCGATACTGGGTCCAGTCAGGAGCATCAGAACCGAGGATGATCTGAATCCGCTCCCATGTCTGACAGAGTATCTCGATGATGGGCAAGTCGAGCCGAGTGATGCGCTCGGCCGGCACGAGAATCTTGAGAGTTTTCCTCCAGTGCTCTGCTCCGATTGTGCCCAGACTCTTCGGTGCTGGCGGTGCGACTTTCACAACTTCAATGTTTTTCATGACTTACCCCTTTGAAAAAATGTCGTCCGAGTATTCAAGCCTAACCCGCTGCGGTCGTGGCTGGCAGGAAAAGTTTTAACCCCTCCCCTCCCCATCGGACGAGTGGGAAGAGAGGAGACCAAGCTGGTCGAAGTATTCCGCATCAGCTTCATGGTCTTGCTTTGCCTTCTTTGTGTTGCAGCTTCGGCAGAGAGCCTGATAGTGGCTCTCGTCCAAGTCGAACTTGCCGTATAGATCCATCATGACCTTGGCCGTGATGTCCTTGTGGTCCGTGACCTCTGCAGGAGCTCCGCACATCTCACACACTGGATGATGAGCAAGGAACTGCTTGGAGAACTCTCGCCATCGATAATCGTATCCACGCTCCTGAGCTGTCGGCCTTTCATCAGGTTTCTGATGTACTGGCCTGTGCTTCTTCTCGCACTCGTCACACCAGCCTGACTTGTTGTAGGTCAGATTAGGACAGCCCCATGTCTTACAGCTTTTCTTGAGCATCGTCGTCCCTCCTTAGCACATACATCCATCGCTTGCACCTCTTGCCCTTGATAGTCACTGCCACCTCTTGGCGTGTCACGTGATAGGGAGAGTCAATGGCGATGTCGAAGGTCGTGATGCCATCGTCAGCGGTGGCACCAGTGTAGATCTTACGGAGCAGGTCTTGAGAGTATCTGATATCGTAGAAGTCCCGACACTCTTTCAAGGAATAGAATACCTCAGTGGTGCAAGCATCACATGCCAGCACCACGAGTCCACCGCTTCGCTTATCATCCATCACACACGCCCTCGATATTGCCTCAGCAGTTCCTGAACCTCTTCCACACTCCTGACGACATCATAACTCACATGAGCCTCTCGACAGCGTGTCTCGAACTTCACCTGAGCCTCGGACTGCTTGCCCTTCTCGTTCTTGAGTTCCAGGTATCCGATACGGATGCCTATCGGAGTCGGCCACCACACCACGAGGTCGGCACACCCCGGCCTCATTCCCATGCTGATGAGTTGCATCTGCATGACGGCGCTCCGGCCACCGGCCTCATTAGGTACCGAGTGGCAGAAGACCTTCTCCGTCTGCAGGTAACGGACAACATCCGCCTGGATGCGAGCCTCGAGGCTCAACCGTGGTGGTGTCTTGGTGGAAGACCTTGGCAATTGCGGGGTGTAGTTCTTCATTCCAGTGCGTCCTCCACGTCATCGATAAGCTCCTGAATCTCGTCAGTGATATCGTCAATATCGTCTATCAGCTCGCAGTTGGTTCTTGCGTCATCAATCTCCTGCACGATGTGCCGTAGCTGTTGTGTTATGTACCTGTAGTTCATCTGTTATCCTCCTGTGGACATCTGCCAAGCTCGTAGAGCCTGCATATCGGTCTTCCGTTACCAGTGAACGGTACGAAAGACTTGCATTTCTTACACTTCGTCTCATCTTTGACTTGGAAGTCTAAGGTCCTAAGCTTGCCATTAACCATGTACTTGTGTTTCATTGTCCTGCCTCCATCATGATAGCGTTGATAGCGTTTATAAGGTTTATAGCGTTAATTACTTCCATCCTCTTCCTCCTGTTGCGCATCTATAATGCGTGAGAAGTATTCATTGACTGTCATTCGCTTATCTCCTCCAGCTCTTCCGCTCTGTAGTACTTCGGCCAATCGAACTTGTATGGAGTTGGCCGGACTTCATACAGTCTTCCGTCAGGATTGATGTACAGGATGTAACCTGTCTCCTTTGTCGCCTTAATCTTTACATGTGTTCCGACTTTCATTCCTTCATCTCCCTCTCCAGCTTGGCCAATGCTTCGCTGTAATGAATCGTTGTCAGTACCACTCGGCCGTTCTCCAGAACGGAATACCACAGCGCTCCTTCATAGTTCTTCACGACTAAACTCACTTGTTCATACTTCATGCCTGTATCCTCCCTAGCTGGCGTGCCAGCTTGTAATTGATTTCGTCATCAATCTCGCTGTCCATGATGGCGTATATGCTCTTGAGTTGTTCCATCATAATCAGCACGTCGGCCATCTCGCTGATCAGGTTCTGCACCGATGCAGAGTCTCCGCTCTGGCGCTTGGCCTTGCTAATCGCCCGGATGAGTTCTCCGGCTTCCTCACATGCAATCAAGCTCTGTCCAGTCATACATCTCCTCCTTTACAAACAGCCAAAGCGCTTTGTAGAGCTTTATCTGTCTTGCCATAAGCATCCTAGTATCAGGACAAACAGAGAATCTTTTCTCCGCTGTGTTCCAGCCAAGAGAATAGTTAGCCTTGTGTAGTTCTCCGTCGTAAGCCAACTTGATGCTGATCCAATCTGTGCCCGGATTTTTCTTGGTAAAAAATCTCCATTTTTCTCCAAGATTTTCCTGCTGGATCCATCCCTCAGAACAAGGAATATTGCCCACTCGTTTTCCCATGATTTACCTCCCTAAAAAATCGACCGCATTAGCTGGTACGCAGCAGTACCCCTCTTTCAGAGGGAGGGGTACTTGCGTACCTAATTCGCTATGCTTTGCCTTTTGTACGCAATAGTACCTGCGTACCTTTGCGTACCTGCGTACCTTATCCATTTATGCCTCCCTAAAAAGCTTGCCGTTGACGTCCAATCTGGCTATGTCCGCAAGCTGTCCGACCACCATCCAACCGCCAGGAACTGACAGCAGATCTCCGTATGAAATAAGCCTTGATACGAGCTTCCGCTCCTGCCCTTCGAGCAGGTCATGCTGAGCCGCTTTCTTGTCTCTTCCCTGCTTGACGAGGAAGTCTATCCACCTGTCACGGAGTACCTGTACCCCGCCTGACGAGCTCAAGGCTCCTATCGTTGCCACGGCATCCAGGAGCATGTCCTCGTCGGCCTTCTGCCTCTTGGATATCCGGGGTGCTGGCTTGTCGTCGGTTGGATACATGACAGCCGATGATTCGGTCTCTCCGTCCTCATCTATCCAGCCAGTAAGCTGTACGTCCTTGAGGTGAAAGTTCACCGGAGTCTCTTCTTTGCCGTCCTTGTTCTTGGTCATGGTGGCGGTGTGCAGGTCTCCGCTCTTACTGACCTGAATCTGTACGTCCAAGGCACCAAGAAAGGCGCTGGAGCCTCGTGCCCTGTTCTTGGCCGCATCGGATACTCCGACATGGTGGACGATGCAGACAACAGCGTTGTACTCGCTCTCAAGCCTGTCGCACATTGCGATGAAAGCAGATGCGTCTCGTGTGTCGTTCTCGTCTCCGGCCATGAAGCGATTAAGCGTGTCGATGACTATCAGATCAGGCTTGAGCGAGCTCTCTGCGATGGCCTGTCGCACCTTTGCAAATCCGTCGGATGTATCAAGCAGGCTTGCGCCCTGGCTGATGTACATCCGGTCTCCCAGTGATGCCAGCCCCTTATCCTGTGCCCATGCTGCCACACGCTCCCTGATGCCCTGCTGGCCTTCTCCGCAGAGATAGACCACGTTGCCCTGTGTGACCTTGTGGCCACACCAGAGGCTCTGGCCGGTGGCGATGTGAAGCATCATGTCCAGAATGAAGAAAGTCTTGCCATGACCGGATTGGCCGAAGACCATCATCAGCGTGGAACCGGCAGGCATCCAGCCCTTTATAAGCCAGTGCTTCGGCTGAATCTGCTTGAGATAGCTGTCAACTGGCTCGAGGTAGCTCTTCTGCGGAATGAGCAGTGCTTTCAAATTGGCTCCAGAGGTGGCGTAATCGTTCGCATCCATGCCGAGCATCGGAATTAGTACAACTTCACACCCCGTGGCTTCCTTGGCCTTGTAGGCCTCAATTTCTCCGGCATGGCTCTCGTCATTGTCTGCGACGATGGTCAGAGCCTTGATCTGAGGATTGAGCGTCCTGTAGCTCTGGATAGCCGATGTGAGATTGCCTGCTGAGAAGGCTATCAGGCAAGGTCTGCCAGTGGCCTCATAAATGGAGACAGCTGTGGCAAAACCCTCTGCCACGAATTCAGGCGCTTGGCCATCACCGGAGCCAGCAATGAACCATCCACCCTTGACAGCTCCGCCTGGAAGGAATTTCTTCCGGCCATCAGCGCTTATCATCTCAACGGAGCTTATCTGCCCCTTGTCGTTGATAATCGGAACCACGAGATTGCCGAGGCTGTCTACCTTGGTACCACATGGAGATGTGATGGCCTTCTTGGTCAGGTACGGGTGCCCCATGCACAGCTGGCTTGACGCCCATATCTTCTGCGCCCTGGTGGCTGCATCCTCTGCTCGTCTCTGCCTGTCTGCCTCGGCCTGTGCCTTGGCTTCTTCCAGCTTCATCTGGAGCTCGTCTCGCTCCATCTGAGAGAGGCTGGTCGTCTGTCCTGACCACGAATACTTGACACCAGTGCGCCAGTCTCCGAAGGCACCAGCGACAACAGGAGAGGTGAAGCCGACGTACCAGAGCGCATCGTCATCCTTGCGACCAGTCTCGCCATAGCGATGGATGAGGCCGTCAAGGATTATCTCTGCCGGAACGGAGAAGCCCTTCTCCTGCATGGCTGTGCGCATCTGTGACTCTGGACTCTGAGCGACATACTCAGAGACTCTGACTGTAGGGATTTTCAAAACGGTACCCCCTCGTCATCTTCCCAGTTCGGGCACACGTCTACTTTGCGTGCAAACTCTTCCGGTACGATGGCACCGTACTTGGCGCAAGCTGGGTTATTGAAAAAACCGCACAGAAAACAGCATCGGGGTATTCCTGGGCTCTTGTTCCATATCTGCACATATTCAGGTTCTTGGTATTTCATGTATTTTCCTCCATTTCTGATCTAAAACGTTGTAGAACTTCCCTTGTCTCTTGTAGGTGATTGTCTCTGGAGGAGTAGAGCGTGTTAGCGTGTTGCATACTTCCTCCGGGGTGTTACAGACACCGATATCGGCTCCTGCGTGTCTAGCTGTCTCATACAGCGCATGGAGTGCCTTGCTCCCTGCATAGCCTTCGTGCCACAGGCAATAGAACTTGGCCATCACAGGCGCTGCCAAGTTGACCGGATAGAACCGGCATACCAGCATCGGCACCCCGGAGCGACTCGTGGCTTGATTCCACTGCCACTCCTCGACCTCAAGCTCCTGTGGCTCCATGCCCATGATGTCGTCATCGTGGAGCGACCACTTCATGACTTCCTTTGGGAAGACATATCCGCACTCAGGACAGGTCATGGCCGAGGCGGCAATAATCTCATCACACTGCGGGCAGATCTTGCTGGGTGCCACGCCTGTGCGCCTGTTGCCCTTGCTCTTGGGCGGTACCACATCGGTGATGGGTCCGTGCATGCTGACATTGCCAGCGAAGTCCAGCACGAGGCAGTCTGCCTTACCCTCGCATGGTCTGAGGCCTCGTCCGGCCATTTGCATATAAAGCCCTGGGCTCATGGTAGGGCGCATCATGACTATCAAGTCGATGCCAGGGAAGTCGAAGCCAGTGGTCAGTACATTGGCATTGGTGAGCGCTCTGATCTTTCCATTCTTGAAGTCCTCCAGGAGCGTCTCCCGTTCCTTCTTCGGAGTCTCTCCGGTAACACAGGCACAGCTGACGCCGTTCTCACAGAGGATGTCTCTGACGTGCTGAGCGTGTTCTACGCCACAGCAGAATATCAGCCAGTGCTTTCTATCCGATGCTTTCTCAAGCGTCTCACTGATGACCTGCTCGCTTGTCAGCTGGTCGTCTACCTTGACCATCAGCTCGTGCTCCACATACTCTCCACCCCGGATGGCCACGCCATCGGTGTCTATCTTCTTGACTGTGGACTTGCTCTTGAGCATGGCAAGATAGCCTTGCCTCTGCAGATCCAAGATGCTGGCTGGGTTGATGAGCGGTGCCTGGAAGAGCGCATCGCCGTCTGTGATGTATCCGTGGCCAAGGCGGTACGGGGTGGCAGTCAGACCGATGACTCTCAGGTTCGGATTAACCTCTTTCTGCCGGTCGATGAAACTCCTGTATGAGCCTTGATCCTTGTGATTGATGAGGTGAGCCTCGTCAACAACAATTAAATCTATTATTCCTAGTTCGGATTGTTGTCTGCGAAAGATTGACAGGATAGATGCTACTGTTACCTGTCGGCCGAACTCCTTGCGCCCAGTGGCAGCGCAGACGACGCCCATCGGTGCATCCGGCCATAGCGCCTTAATCTTGGCGGCGTCTTGCTCCACCAGTTCCTTCTGCGAGCATATGATTGCTATCCTCGTTTTTGGCCAAAGTGCGATTGACCTTTGGCAAAAAGCGGCGATAACGATGGACTTCCCCGCACCTGTAGGGAGCATGATGCAGGGATTCCCATCGTGGTCTGCCCACCATCCATTGAGTTGAGTCAAAGCTGTCTCTTGATAGTTGCGTAACTGCATCATTGCTTCTGCTCCCGATATAAGGCGATAAGGTCAGCGCTCTGGAATCCACCACAGCCGTTGGCGTACTTCTTGGCGCCAATCTGATAGACGGCCATCGTGCTGGTGGTCAGAGATCTGTCGATGCTCCAAGGCACAAGGTCGGGATGCAGGACGTGGTTGGCACATCCGACATACTGAGCCTCTGGTGGAATCACGCTGTTGCTGTAGAAGGCACATGTACACGTCTCATCTTCGTGCGCTGTGAAGTGTGCACAGGTTCTGCAGTTGACTTCATGTGTGCATCTTGTTCCGTGGCAGAGGTCCCACCCCGGACAGCACTTGCACTGGTACCACTCAGGCTTGAGGCTGATGGGCGCAGGGATATGGTCTTCCAGAGCGATGCTCTGGCCTCGACGCACAAGCGCTCTGGAGGCCTCAGAATCGAAGCGGACACGCTCGGTGTAAATTCTATCGTCGTCCTTGCAGACGGCCGTGTAGAGCGCCCTTGAGAGGCCTTTGCCGAGCATGTAGCACTGCATCTGTGCCCAGTGCATCGGCTTGGCTTCCTTGACTCCGAGCCGTTCAAGCTCGTCGAAGCTTTTCTTGTTGTGTGTCTTGTTCTCCCACACATGGGGAGTCTTAGGAGCTTCCGGCACGCCGGAGTCGATGATACCGTCAAGGTGTCCCTTGACCCATCCTCCGAGGCTGACCTCAGCTTGGTCATCTTCCGTGTTGTGGATTACGATGCCGATGCCACGGAGCTCAGCGACCATCAAGGCCTCTTCTCTTTGACCTCTTGCGAAGAGCCGGAGCATCCGCCCAGGGAACGATTCAATGACAGCCCAGCGGAACTGGAACCACAGCCACCGGTCACAGACGTGACCGATGGAGCTGATTCCCATGTAAGGCCGTGGGTGCTTGACTTCCAGTGCCTCGTGGCGCTGGTCAATCAATGCTGTAATACTAGGAACGTGGCTTTCAGGGATAGTCATCACTGCTGTCCTTGCTTGAGCCACGGAGCTGACGCCTGCGGTGCAGGTGCGCTTGGTGCTGGTGCGACTCCGGCAGGAACTACAGGACCATTCTTGCTGGCAGGAGCGTAGGAGATGACCTTGTTCTTGTCCTCGTACTGCCCTGTCTTGTCCTTCTCAATGCCGACCTTGCCCATAATGGGCTTGTACAGCAGGAGATCAGTGTCTCCGCACTCTGACATGCCCATTGCTGAGATGAGACTGGCAAGCTGTCCTCTGCCGATTCTCTCGGCCTCTGCGTTGACGTTGCGGATGTTAAGACGGTCAACGATGGTCTTGCCATCATACTGGCCTTCCATGATCTTCCAAGTCAGCTTGATATACTGGCCGGAACCGGTGCTTGTCTGGCAAACTTCTGCCTCGGTTACTTGCATCTTGAAGATTCCATTTGGAATCAATTCTCTTGTCCTTGCTTCTGTCGAATTAACAGGTTCGAATTTCATAGCTTTCTCCTCCTAAAGAGATTTCTTGTATTCCTTAACTGCCGCATCCACTGCAGCAGAAGATATCGATGGCTTGCTTGCTGTGGCTGTGACAGCCTGAGCAAACACCTGACGCACTTCCTCCGTTGCTCCGTTCCAGGCATCGGAGATTACCTCTGCCTTGAAGCGGAACAGGTACGGCACCTGACTCTCCAGCTGGTGCTCCTTGGCGACCTTGTCCAAGAGCTCGCTGTCAACCTTGTAGCTGGTGCCATTGGTGATGCTGACTATCTCGTTGTTGTCGGCATCGGTGAAGGTGGTTTTGCCATTCCCTGTGGCCGAGACGACGGAGAGTATCCAGCTCTCCACGGTCTTCTGCTGGGCATCCAGCAAGGCCTTGTTCTTCTTGATTCTCTCAAGTTCCGCCAATGCGTCCTTGAGATCCTTCTGCAACTTCTCGTTACTCAGTAATTGCTTCATCTCTTCCTCCAATCTTGTTGATGATGTGTGACAGGTTCGGTTCTTCCCATTGGGCGAGCCGACCTGAGCGGTCCTTAGCTGTGAAGATTCCATCAGGGATGCACTGCAACATCCGGGTAATGGTGCCGTCTTCATCCTTGCCTACACGCAGAGCCAGCACTTCGTCGAAAAAGTACGGCAGACTGATGCCGACCTTCGAGCCAGGAGCGCTCGGCACGTAGTAGGTAACTCCGGTGTTGTCATCCTTGACCTTCTCGAGCTTGGCCGAAAAGTAGACGTTCTTGTTAGGGATATCTCGGAAGTACCGGATGACATCGGCCATCCGGTCGGCCAGATCTCCATAAGCCTTGCGTGGGTCTTTGTTCTCTTTCTTGGCATTGGCCAAGACGACCTCAGCAATCTCGCTGATGGAGTCCAGGCATACCGTCTGGAACTGACTCGCCTGCTCGGACAATAGCCATGTGTAAGCCTCGTACAAGTCCTCGATAGATTTAATTTCGATGTACGGAATGTCCGTACCCTGCAGTGACAGGAGACCTGCCTCTGCGCTTAGGATGATGGGAGCCGGTGCTGTGGCGCAGAGTCTCGTCTTGCCCGCACCGCTCTCTCCGTAGACCAGTATCTTCACCCCGGAGAGGGTTATGTCTGATGTTGTTCTCAATTGGATTGCCATATAAATCTCCATTGTGTATAATTGCGAAAGAGGGAGACCTCTTATCCGATGAAGCAACACTCTTTTGGACGGGGATGTTGCTTTTTTTGTTGCTGTGTGTTGGGTTTATTTCTGACTGTCTCCCTGCATATTGTTTTTGATAAACTCTTCGAGCCATTCCTGCTTGAAGAGAATTCTTGTACCGATTCGGCAGCAGGTGATCTTGCCTTCTGCGACCAGTCGGAACACGCTGGACTTGCCAATGCCAAGATACTTGGCCGCCTCATTAACGCTTATCATCCGTCACCTCCACTTTATGAAGACTGAGCTCCATCGAGATCAGGTTGCCAGTCTGTGACAGCCGACCGCTTATGATGCGGATGCCTGCCTCTGTGACCTTGTCCAGAGCATCCTTGAAGATGCTTTTCATAAGTTCAAAATCCTTATCAATCATTGATACCTCCTATCAGAGTTTAGAAAATCTAAACTTTTTGAGTAAAAAAATATGTCTCAAAATCTGTCATAGCTATGCCAAGTAACTGACATGCAGACACAGCTTCTATGACATCCCATTGCCGCTTTCCATTCAATTTCTGCGAGAGTGTTGTACTGTTTAAACTCATTGCATCTGCAAAGGCTCTTTCAGTCTTATACACTTCTCGGATTTTGCCTCGAAGCTTTGAATAATCCATAGTCCATTTCTCCTTGTTAGATTTTAGTTTTTCTAAACTGTAAGACATAAAATGGAGGATGTCAATAAAATTATTTACAATTTCAAAACTTTTATTGCGTTTTCTAAACAAACTTGGCATAATGTGAATTATGACAGCACTATTCATAAAGAGATTAAAACAGGCAATGGAAGAAAAACATGTAACACAAACAGACGTTTGCGTTGCGCTTGGTATCAATAGAGGTGCCATGTCATCATACTTATCCGGAAGATATATGCCAAAGAACGAAACCGTTGCTAGAATGGCCAAGTATCTTGAGGTGTCTCCTGGATGGCTGTGGGGTGTGATTGATACAAAAGAATCAATCACGAACTTTGCTGTATCTCTTCACGAGCGACTTCTCGTTGAAGCATATCGGAACAAGCCGGAGATGCAGAAAGCTATCGATATTCTTTTAGGCATCAACGCTTAGTTCTTGGAGGCAAAGAATGGCATCAACATTGCTTGCCAGCAAAAATGCAACATTTGCAAACAGGTTGAAGCAAGCGCTGGATACCAGAAACATGAAAGCCGCTGATTTGGTTAACAGAACCGGAATAGCCAAGTCATCAATCTCGGGGTACTTGAGCGGTAAATGTCGAGCAAAACAAAGGGCTTTGACGGAGCTGGCAAAAGCCCTTAATGTCTCCGAGATGTGGCTCGATGGATACCCCTGTAGTATGGAAAGAGGGAATGATTCGGAAAGGATCCTTTCCAACGAAGAGCAAGCCATACTTGTCGCATATCGGATGCAAAGCCCTGAATTTAAGAAAGCAGTAAGACTGCTCTTAGGCATCAAAGAGGAGATACTATAATGACAACAGACCAATTTTTTACCGTATTTGTTGTCGGGTGTATTGCAGCTATTCTCGCCATCTGGGCGCTTATTATCAAAGCAAAGAAGACAGGGAATGTCATGATGGGAATCTTCCTCGGAATCTTGATTTCCATTGTTTTCCTTTTCGTGTACGGAGTATTCAGGGCTTGTGCAGACCTCAACAATGGAATGAGCCTGTATGACTTAGCCAACAAGCTCGACAGTAGCATAGACCCCATTACAGGGTTAGGTTACAAGCTGTTCATGCGTAACAACGATGACGTACAACGAGCAATCTCCAGCTTCTCGTCCAACTTCTAGCCAATAAATCTCCCATGCGCATCTCTCGCCTGCACATACTCGTAGGGCTCCATCAGACCAGAAGGCAGAACCTTGTCTGATACAGTGGCCACAGCCTCGGCATCGTGAGCGTTGATGTGCGTGTAGTGCTCCATCATCTGATCAGTCGTGTGGCCGGTCACAGCCTTGACCACAACATCCGGCACCCCGGAGACCCTGAGTCTGCTGTTGAGGTAATGCCTCCAGGAGTGAAAGCAGATATTCCTCTGCTTCTGCTCTTCCAAGCTGATGCCTATTCTCTTGAGAGCGAAGCGCAAGTTCCTCAGGATGCACGAGCGTCGCATAGGATGCGTCTCTCCGTCTAAAACGAAGATGTACCCATCCGAGCGCATGGCGACGTCCTGAAGGGCTCTGTGTAGCTCTGCGGGCAAAGGTATGCACCGGATGATACCTGTCTTCGTGCACTTGAGGCCGTACTTCTCGTCATAGCTGTGCCTGACGATGATGGTGCCGTCCTGTTGGATGTCCTCCACGCGCAATCCCTGCACCTCTCCCATGCGCATCCCACTGCAGGCGGCCAAGACATTGGCCAAGTATGCCAGCGGAGTTGACCATGCTTCCTTGGTACTGAAGAGCTTCCGCACTTCCTCGTCTGTGAGGATGCCTCTGACTGCTGATTCCTTGCGCATCCAGCGAACCTTGAGGCAGGGGTTCTCTGCGAGGATGCCACGCCTCCACCAGTAATCCATCATCGTGCGGAGTATGGTCAGGTAGCCGTTGACGCTCTTGCCAGAGAGCTCGTCCTGTTCGTGCATCGAGTACTTCCAGTCGTCTATCATCGGCGGGGTGATGCTTCTGATGTGCATCTTGCCGAAGACCGGAAGAAGCCTGGACTCCAGCACGTGCCGAGCTGTCCTCAGATAGCCCTTGCTGATTATCCGGCCATTGCGCTTGCTCTCCAGCTGATACGGGCACTTGCCGTCTAGCCACCAGTTCTTGGCCAATCTCTCGAAAGTATCCCCGATGTCCGCCTCTGGAAGAGCCGACAGTTCTGCAATCTTCCGAGTGCAGAAAAGGACCGCTTCTGCCTTGGTCTTGCACTTGGTGGACATCCTCAGACGCCCGCAGTACACACTTGTGAAACAAGCATAATAGATTTTATTTCTCTTGTAGATAAAGAATTGTTGTGCCATCTCATCTCCGTTTTCTTGGAGTTTAGTACACACTTTTTTGTGCCTACTCCATCGTCCGATGAGGCATGTTCAGAGATAAACCTTTACACAGCAACAAATAATTTATATCGGGCAGGGCGGATTCGAACCGCCGACCCCTTGGTCCCGAAGGGCTTTTCTATTTGCTGTATGCAAATAAACGAATCTCCATACGCCTCATGTGTTTTTTATATCCCATATTTCCCATAAATACAAGGGGTTTGGTACACACTTGTGCACTCAGATTTTGACATAAAAAAGGCCACCACCCGAAGGTGATGGCCAAGCCAAAAACACAGGTCGTTGGATAAGGAGGTAAACCTACGACCGACTATCTCAATAATAAGAGCACTACAAGCAAGCTTACGCTCACCCCGGATGCAATCGTGATTGTCCAGTTAAGTGCTTTTTGACTTTTGATTTCTTTTTCGCAGTTCTGCAATGAGGTCTTCATTGCGCTGAGCGAGCTCTGTTGCGCTTGCAAGCTCTGCGCTTGCTCCGTCAGCAAGCTCTGTGCTCTGCTCAAGTCCAGCTGAGACTGACTCAAGCTCTGACTGAGCGTCAGTATTTTGTCGTTGGCTGTCTGCAAGCTGAGACTCAGCTGTCTCGAGTTGCTCTCCAGCTCGCTCAAGATCTGATCGTCCGTCATTGTTGCCGGATCTGCGACCGAGCAGAAAAGCAAGGACAGCGGAAGCAACAGAAGCAATGATAGCAATAATAGTCTGCGCACTCATTTCACCCCCTGCGAGATAACTCCCTTGACTGTGTCGTAGCCCCATGCTGCTACACCGGTATAGACTATGCCGGAGACAACAGCAGTCCATATGTCAGTCTTGCCGATGATGGCTCCGAGGATTGTGAGAATCTCGGAGAAGACGAAAAGGAATACCGGCAGGAGCTTGCTCAGCTTGAGCTTGCCTACAGTCTTGTCTCCAAGGATACTCTTGAGTGCCTTGCCGAAGATAACAATTGCCGCCACGTAGATGAGCGCAATCCCGCTGATTGTAAAATTCATGTTGTTGACTCCTTCCTGGATGTCCTGCGGGGTGTGTCCATCTTCTCGCAGACTGTATCCAGTCTCTTATGTGCAGACTTCGTGGATTGCTCCACGATCGTCATTCTCTCAATTAAGTTGTTATGCTTGTCCTGTTTCTTTTCCAGCGTCTTGAACCGCAGATCCAAGAAGCGCTCCAGCGAGCTCATGTGCTCCTGATTAAGGCTCTGCATGGCATCCATTGCAGTCTTGCTGGCAGCGGCCACTTCCGTACAGGCGACCTTGGTCTCCTCTCGGATCTGTGCCATCTGCTTGTGGATGTTTACTATCTCTGCGTCGTGCTTCTTCTGGATTGTCTGGGACACCCCCCAAGCAATGCCGATGGAGAGCACGGCTCCCATTATTGTAATCGTCAAGCTCAAGTCCATTATGACCTGCCCTTATTCAATATTCGTTCGACTTCCTTGATGAAGACAGCATGGACACGCTCTGACTGCTCTACCGTCAATTCCGGTAGAGCATCAAGGACAATGTCCGTGAGTTCTGCTGCCACTTCAAGAACAATGCTCGGATCACTCAGCGGCATACACCTTTCCTGTTATCTCCTCATACTGCTCGGCGGTAATCCAAGCCTTCGTCACAGCATTGCGTACCTGCAGAGCTGTCCATAGGTGTTTGTCAAAGTAAGCCTTGACCTTTTCAAACTTGCTCATCATTTGCCTCCTCTGGAATCTCCACGTCTGTCATCATCGCTACATAGTCCTGATTGGCCTTGAGCCTCTCGTTCTCCGCTTCGAGCGCTGCGTTCTTGTGCCGGAGCTCGTTAAGCTGTGCCTGTGTGTTTATTCTGATGTCCATCAGATACACCTCCTAAGTGTGTTTAAGTATATCGCTCGCATCTGCGAGATTTCTTTTTCTGCATTTCCACGTCTTGCATTGGCAAGCCATGAGTTGAAGCTGTTTGCCAGTACAGACAGGTGAAGCTTCTTCTCCTGTACCTTGTTTCCAAGCTTCTTGAGCTTTCTGCGTTCCTTGACGATGGAGCGCTTGCTGAGTTTCCTGATGACCTTGCCGGTCGGGGTGACGCTGAACTTCCACTTGAGGAACCTCACGCCCTGGGAGACTTTCGTGAAGGCCGTCTTGTCGTTCAGTTCCAATCCGATGGATGCAAGCTTGACCTTAATCTGAGCCAGGCACTGCTTGAGATAATCCTTGCTCTCATGGATCAAGATGAAGTCATCCATGTATCTCAGGTAATGCTCGATGTGAAGTTGTTCCTTGATATAGTGGTCTAGGTCATCCAGTACGGCCAATTCAATGAGTTGAGATACCTGACTGCCGAGGCCAATGCCCTTGTCGGTTCCGAAGCTGTCTATGATATCGCACACCCTGCGATAAGCCTCGTCATTGTCTACACGCTTGCGGATGGCCGCCTTGGCCACTTCATGAGAAGTCTCTGCAAAGTAGTGATGGATGTCGCACTTGAGAATCCAGCCATCAGTTCCGTGATGCCGGTAGAATCGATGCAGGTGGCAGTCCATTCTGTTCAGCACATCATCAACGCCCTTGCCTCTCTGACAGGCACAGTTGTCTCTGATGAAGCCCTTGGTGACAGCCCTGTATAAGTAGCTATCGCACAGGCTTCTCTGGAACTGCCTATCCCTTATCCGAGTAGCGGCAATCTCTCGCTCCTTCGGCTCGTGGATTGTGAAAATCTGATAAGGGCTGATTTCGTATGAGTTATCAAGCAGGGATTGTCTGAGACGGTGTGTCTGCTTGAGATTGTTCAGAGAATAGAAGGACACAGAATCCTTCCAGATGACATTGCGCTGGGCTTTTCTCAAGCCGTGGTATAGCGACTTGAATGAATAAAAATCCGAGTCGATAGCATCAACACCTCGAGAGGTGGATACATCTCGGATATAAGTTCCTTCCTTATCGGAAGAGAGGTCAAGGCTCCTTGCGTGAGATGCACTGATTTCGGCCTGATGGCTTACTTTAATCTGGCAGTTCTCGTAATCCGGGGCGCACCCGTTACCGTTGTTAGCATTGTTGTTGTTCAATGCACCACTAGGATTGACATTACGGACGTTGTTGCCGTTAGACGGGTTAGGCGAGCTTATAGCCTTCATCTCTATAAATCCTCTTTGATGAGCTGGCCGTATCTAGCACGGTCGCTCTTTCTCCAACCTTGAAGCAGATTCTCCACTTCAAGGATAAGACCAGTCCAGAACTCTACCACCTGAGAGTCAATGCCGAGCTCCACATAGGCGATGTCTATCAGACTAAGCATCGCCTCAAGATAGCCATAGGCCTCCACCTGCAAGGCTCGTCTGTCTATGTAATCTCTTGCGATTGATACATGGATAGAGTTAGACCTTCTCATGCAGGAGTAGGCATCTACAGCTTGCTTGACGATTGGAGATGTCAGTATCCAGCGAGTACGCTTGGGAAAATTCTTCTCATTCTTGGCGATATGTACAGTATATCGACAGAGGTCTCTCATCTTAATGAGCACCTCTAGCTTGCTTACTGACCTCTCGCTTTTTACAACAGACATCTCTTGACTCCTCTCCAGCCCCTCACGGGGCTGGATTATCAGATTAGTAGATTACGCAAGCCGGGGCGCACCCGTAACCGATGTAAGCAACGTAGTAGTTCAATGCACCACTAGGAATGACAATACGGACGTTGTAGCCGTCAGACGGGAAAGGCGAGCGCAACCACCAATACCGAGCTGTTCCAGGAGAGACAATGTCGTACTTAATTTTGTTCGCTTGCGCCGCTCCGTCATACATCGAGAAGACTGTGCCCTGTGCAATGCCTTCGATTCCGTAGCCGATTTCGTCTCTTGAGGCAAGGAACATCTTGTCACTGGTGGTGTAAGTTGTTGAGCCTTGATTTCCCCCTTCTTCGAAGACGGAGTTGTACCTCGTGACCACATTGACGTTGCCAATGGCGGCCAAGAAGTCTGCATCAATTCCGTTGAGGAAGCCTGCCACTTTGTCATAGCCTGCCTTGCAGTCGAAGACAGTCTGCTTGGTGAACCATGCAGATGCTACTGCCTCGCTGTTGAGCCATTGGCGGATGTTAGATTCACCCCAGTTGTTTGAGCCATACATCTGACGTTGAGTGGAGTTGAACCTTCCAACAGTGTTGACTGTCTCGGTGTAGAGATAGCTTGCGGTTCCGAGGCTTGTGCCTGTGGATGCTTCGGTAGTTGTCAGCCCGCTCTCAATGATTTCACCGGCCGCATTATACGTTGTGAAAGTTCCGCCAGTAATCTGAGCCTTGGTATAAGTCGAACTCTGATATACTCCAATAGCCGAGTGCTTGAAGCCACCATTAACAGGGATAGGCTGTGTGATGGTGAACTCATACGTCCCATCCTGCGATGTACTGCCGTTATACGCTCCATGCAGGAGAGTAATGTTGTACGTTCCTGCCGCTAGAGCTTCCGTGCCAGTATTGCACCACAATAGCTCCGGGCTATCTACAGGTCTGCCATAGATGCAGTCATGCAGGAGCAAGGTCATTGTGTGCGCATTGGAGTCCGCTGGGTTCTTGTAGCCGTCATGGTCTACAACATCGAAGATGAGCTGGGTCGTTGCCTCAGTGATAAGCACATGGTCACCTTCGACCGGCGTGCCCGTGACTGTGATGCCGTACTCAGACAGGAGGATGGTCGTGCCATCTTCCTTGTGCCAAGCCGTGCCATCATAGGTCGCCTCGTACACCCCGCTGTGAGTACCGCCCATCTTCTCCAAGAAGGTCGCTTGTACCACGCTCGCACCTGTGATGCCTGTGCTGTCTCCCTTGGATGCCGTGATGCTTGCCGCCTTCTCTACCAGCACCTGAGTGCCAACAGGGAATATCTGCTTACCAAAGCCCTGCTGTACGAAGCGCTTTGCCGCCGCCCAAGATGGGACGCTTGAGATGCCACCAGAGACACCAAGAGCGATGATGTTGAGTGCGTTCACCATCTCCTGTCCTGTTTCATTGAAAACCAATGGTTTTGCCATAATCTACTCCTCTTCCATACATATCTCGCCATTAATCACAACGAGACCTAAGTCGCCAATATCTGCAGCGGTCTCTACCGTCTGCACCGTTGTTGCTTGGATGGTAGCCACTGCTGCCGCCAAGCTGTCTGCTATGCTCCCCAGTGCTCCGCTATCGGAGTCTCCAAGAGCCGCAGTAATTGCCGCAAGGCAGGTCACCTTGAGCGATTCAAGAGCCGTACCCAGATACGTCTTGAGCTGTTCCACTGTCACATAGCCCGGAGTCTCCGGGGTGCCTGGGACCACGCCCAGAAGCTGGACAGCATCCGATGTCGTCTGAATCCGTTGCTTCACATTGATTGACATTATTCACCTCCTACCAGTAGCCGGATATAATCCTTGGCCGCTTTCTTTGCCACGAGAAGACTCGCAGCATAATCGTCATCGTCTCCCACATACTTGGCATATTCCAGTTGCAGGCCATCCACCGTCATCGGTGGGTCGAAGAAAGGCTGAGTCGTGTCCTCTTCGCAGGTGACAGCAACCAGCTTGTACTTGATAGTCTCGTACAGTGCTTTGCGCTTGTCGCTTGATGATAGCTCAGCGGATGCCAGGAGATCCTGTCTCTGTTCCGCCACAGTCGGATTGACTATCCTTCTGTACTGCTCGGCAGAGAGCTCCACCCATCCGGCTCCATCGATAGGAGAGTCAGTGACCACTACTGTCCCTCCAGGTTTCTGATAAAATCCCATCAGTTATTCCTCCTTACGTATCCGTTCTCGTAGTACAGCTCGCCAGACGCCAGACCAGATGTGCCTGCTGCAGGAAGATTCGGCAAGATCACCGAGTATGCGCTCCCGTAGTAAACCTCAAGATAGACGCTCTGTCCGCCAGCGGTCGAGAATCCAGTGCAGGTCACCCCGCCTGATTCCACCGTGCCATCACGCACTTGGCCATAGTCGGAGACATAGCTCTTGAGGCTGTACTCAGCTGGATCTACGCTCTGGATGGGCGAGACATCTATGCCCTTGCCTCCGTCGGTTCCGATAAAACCCCATGTCTTGGTGCCATACAGAGCGCCCTCGCTTGCTCTGGATGATTCGGTATGTGTGCCGAACCAAGCCCAGCCGAAGATCCACGTGTTCTGCACCTCGTAGTAATAGATGTAGCTCTTGCTTCTGATGGTATAGAGGTTGGTCCCGTTGGTGTCATAGAAGGCCACATAGCAGTCCACATTGAACGTGCCCCAGTCGGATGTTGTCTTGCCGGAGAGGCTTGTGTCTGTGTAGAAGACGCAGAACTCCACGCTCGGCTCGTTGGACACTTCGCACAGTAGCATGGTATTGAAGGCGATGCTGTTGTCCTTAGCCCAGATGCACAGGTCGTAGGCCATCGATGCGTTCTGCACTTCCTTCGTTGCAGGGCTCTGGATGCTTCGGCCGTTCGGCTGGAGGATGAGGCCGGAGTTAATGAAGATGTCCGCTTGGAAGTTGCCGTACAGGTTACAGCCCACAGCGCTCATACCATCGGCCACAGCGTTCTTGATGAAGAGCCTATCCTTAGATAGCATGAAGTTCTTGGACTCGTTGGCCAAGAAGCGCTTCTGGGTGTCGCTGACTGGGTCTGCTTCCGTGCAGAGTCCAAGCAATACGGCGCCACCGCTCTTGATACCAAAAGCTGGAGCTTGTTCCCAGCCATTAGATCCATCGGTCTTCTTGTATCCGGCTTGGATGTTGACCTCGAAGTCTTCTCTTGACGGGTCTGATGCCGTGGAGTTCGGACTCTCCATCTCCGTGGCGATGTTAAGGTTCTGAGTCTTCAAGCTTTCGATAAAGGCCTCGACTGCTGCAAGGCGCTCGAAGTAGGCATTGTAAGCACTCACGATATCCACCGTGCTAGGAAGCAAGAGAGCGTCCTGCAGAGAGTTCTTGATGGCGGACAGGTAAACACTGTCCGATGAAGACAGGGCGTGCCATGAGCCATTCTCGTACACATACGGCGTGCCGTTGGTGTAGCCGAGCGCCGGAGTCTCGTTGTAGTACAGGAAGTAACATCCATCGACCAGTGCTTGGCCATTGGACAGCTGAGTCGGCACACTGCTCTGAGTGCCGAGGTAGAAGGGACTCTTGGTGTCGCTGATCTGAATCAGCTGATATGTGCCGTCGCCCTTCGGAATCTTGAGCCAGCAGTAGCCGACTCCATCAGGACCATAGTCGATGTTGCCGACTTCCTGATCATCCCACAGGACAGGCTCGGTGTCCCACTCATAAGGCTCATACTCCGGGGTGCTGGTCTCTGCGCTCACGTATCCGGCTTCTATCTGAGGCACGACCATGACGATGGTACACTCTGCCTGCAATGGCCTTCCGCTCCAATCGACTCCAGGAAGCGTGGCATCCACGCTGATGGTGTTGACGCCAGCATGGAGCATGTCAGCTGTGACCAGCAAGGTGGTATCGGTCGTGCTGGTGACAGCGACTCCGTTGAAGTACCACACAAGAGTTGCCCCCAAGTTCTCCACAGCTTGTCCCTTGGCCGAGACCGTTATGCCAGTACCTACAGAACCATAGGACACCTCGCTCATGCTCGGAGTGAGAGTCAGGTACTCGGAGGAGTTGGTGCTCATGAACTTGGCCACGCTCTCAACCGAGAGGTCTCCAAGATCTGGGATAGCTTCCAGCCCCTCGCACTCGATGCTGTACAGCTTATCGGCTCGGCTTCCGCCATTGTCCTTGATGGACAGAACCTTGGCATAGGTATCGATGCCGGATGTCACCGACTGGATGTGTACCACTTGCCCAGGAGTAAGAGAGCAAGTGCTCAGATAGAATGTGTACTTGACGTCTCCTGCAGCATTGCGCATCTCGATGATGTTGACTAGGTTATTGGCAAGGATGGAAGAGTGGATGTACTTGGCCGTGTACTTGGTCGGACTCTTCACCCAAGAAGAGGCCGATTCCTGCGGGTCATTCTTGTCGATGCACCAGCAGGCACAGCGCAGGGAGAGGCTCTTGACCAAGTCCTTATAAGCTCCACCCACACAATAGAACCTGTATCGGTATATGCCATCAACCGCTGACTCCTGCACCGGAGTCGGTATTGTGAACGCGTTCGTCGTAAACCAGCCATCACTCGCTCTCTCAAGCGAAGTACTGATTGAAGTCAGATCATACTTGACTATCTCATAGCCGGAGTCTTCGAGGTCGCTAGCTTCCAGCGTCTTCACCTGGTATGCAGTCGGTGGCCATACTTCTCCTTCGGTCAGCCACTCATAGCCTCGGCCAAGCGTCTTATCGTCATTGTATGTGTTGTCATAGATGCTGTGCTTGGCCACCGTGCAGACCTTCTTGACCTGCTTATAGTAGATGACCCTTGCACCCTTGTGAGAATCATCACCCCGCTTGATGGTAAGACTCTTCTTCATCGTGGCATCGTTCAGGACCACGGCTCCGCTTCTTGATGGAACGCCCTGCAGGATGTGGACATTGCCGGATTCATCGAAGCGATACTGCAAGCCGTACTCATACAAGATACTCTCCAAGGTGTCCTTCACATTGTCGCCCACATTCAGGACCACAGCGCTCGCCTTGAGTGTCTGGTCTACACCGGAGTCGATTATGATCTGAGAGTTGGAGATTGCCCTGGAAGAGACTGAGGCGCTCTGCTTGCTCATAGCCTTGGATATCAGCCAGTGCACAAGAGACGTGCTCTCCGTGCCACCTGATAGAGCGATGTACAGCTCTTGGTTGACAGTGGAGGCTTCTGTGCTCAGCGTGTAGTCAAGGTACTCAGAGTCATCCAGGATACTGGCGCTCATCGGCTCAAGGTAGCTGGTGACGGTCAGATCTGCCAGCGGTCTGATAGAACCGGTGAAGTATGCAGTGCCATCATCGAGCGTAAGCCTTGCCCTGATGGTGTGCTCGCAGGACAGGATTCTCAAGGCCAAGTTGGTTGCACCTACAATTGCCTTGAGCTTGACTGAGACCGTCTGCTGTTCGTTCTTACCCTGGGCGCCGATACAGCTCTTTCGAGTGAAGCCGGAATCAAGCAGAGCGCTTGAGAAGTTCTCCCAGTTCGATGAGCTGTTGGCATCGAACTTGGCATATTCATTGAAGTTCAAATATAGCTTCATTTAGTCCTCCAGTTAGGCAGAGCGCCTGTGCGCTGGGCTTTCGTGATTCCCTCGAAGATTTTCTGGCTGAGCTCGTCGTCCGTGTAGACATCGCCCATCTGAATGGTCAAGTTGATGTTGCCCTTGTCCTTAGGTTCGAGGCCGTACTGCTCGCCCTTGGAGAGAGGTACGATGGCCTCTGGTCCCGCTTCTCCGATGAGTGCATGGGTGGGTGCCGTGACAATTCCGCCAGTGGCCATCGGGGTGTACTGTTGCGCCGCTATGGTGGCAATCTGCAAGCCGGTAGTCACCCCGGCCATCGATGCTAGTACGATGCCAGGTATTCCACCGGGGTTGGCTAAGAATCCGATAACCGCCTGTGCTCCGCTGATGGTAGCCTGTGCGATTGAGTTGGCCTTGTCTGCCATGAACTGCTTGCGCTTGAGCTCGTTGATCTGAGCCTGCTGAGCTTCCTCGGCATCCTGAGCTTCCTGCTCCTTCTCTGCCTTGGCGTTCTCCATCTCCTCGACTGCAGCATAGTAGTCTTCTGCAGATATCTCGCCGTTCTCGTACTGAATCTCGAGCGCCTTCTCGTGCGTCTCGTTCTTCTTCTCTAAGTCGTCGAAGTAGTCATCCCACTTGTCTTGCATTGCTTCGAGTGCCGACTCAAGAGTGCTGATCTGATTGTCTAGGAGCTGGTCAGCAAGACCGAAGCCTGCGCTGATAAGATTGCCGATGCCATTGCCGTAAGTCTTGAAGAAGTCGTTCAATTTCTGGACTGCAGTCTGATTGCCTTCCAGTGCCGCCTTCTGAGCCTGGAGTCCTTCGAGGATCTCTGCCAGCATCTTGGACTCTTCTTCTCCGAGATTGATGGCCTTGGTGTATAGTTCCACCTCGGCAATCTTGGCATCGACTGCGGCAATCTGCGCTGTATCTGAGAGCGACTGGTTCTCCTTGAGCACATCGGCCAAGGTCTTCGCTGTCTCAGTTGTTTCATCGAAGGCGGCCATCTGATCGTCTAGCGAGTCGATGATCTGCTGGAGGATAGCGTACTCAGCACTGCCGGCCTCGGTCATGTTCTGCCATGTAACCGTCTCGGCCTTCTGAGTTTCGATGATATCCTTCTGTGCGTTGACGCTGAGCGATGAGTTAGCCTTGATGTAGTCCTGCAGGGTTGCTGTCTCTTCCTTGGTGTCCGTGGCGTTGATGGTCTTCCTGCGTTCCTCAAGCCCTGCGATAATCTCCTGCAGAATCTTGGCGTCTTCGCTTCCGGCTTCGGCCACATCGAGATAGCCCTGAGCCTCTGCCAGCGTGGCATCAACTGCCGCAGTCTGGGCAATCTTGGAGAGAGAGGTCTGCTCCTTGATGAGATCGTTGACAGTTCGGATGGTGTCGGTCGCACTGGCAGATGTGCCGGTGGATGTGGATACGGAAGGCTCAACGCCTCCCTTGAAAGAGTTTGCAGTTCCGTTGACTTCTTCTGATTTCTTGGCGTCTGCAATAGCTGTCTCCAGAGCTGGAAGTAAATCCTTGAGATTTCTGTAAGTGTCAACAGCCATTCCATATGATGCGCTCGATGCGTTATTAGCAAGCGCACCAATAAGAACCTTGCCACGGAGCTTGCTGTTCATCTGATTATCAGTAGGCATCTTACCATCAAATTCCTTGGTAATGACACCAACTGCATTGTTATAACTAACTAGAAGCTGGTCATAGTATTGTTGCATAGCCGTTGAGCTATACTTCTTACTAGCCAGTCCGCTATCAATATCCTTCTGAAGGTCTCTGGTAAGATTCTGATCTGCCATCCATTTCGAGAACCTGTTGAGCTGAGTCAGAATCCAGTCGAACGCCGGACCCAGAGAGCTTACCAGTGCAGTGCCAAGCCCTTCC
>Ga0172378_10000763_pt1 | contig 28931 bp, 21 predicted proteins | sample GrowelOW332metaG_FD_119755 | JGI IMG/M metagenome (GOLD analysis project Ga0172378, IMG submission 119755) | Groundwater microbial communities from an aquifer near a municipal landfill in Southern Ontario, Canada - Pumphouse #3_1 metaG | ecosystem: Environmental > Aquatic > Deep subsurface >...
CTATTCTCTTTTACGTTGAAAAAATACGACCTGTTGTCCAGATAAATCTGAGTCGTAAAAAGTTCACCGCGAGCACCCATATAATCCTTCCTTAATAAATTTCAGTGATTAAAAAAGACAGTTTCTAATAGATTGTCAACAACCTACCATAAAATCATTTATTATACAAGAGAGTACTATCTATTAAACCGTCCCGCGATTTCTGCTGTTTTTTCTACAAGCTCGTACATGGCTTGTTCTGTTGTATGAGGTCCAAAGCTGAATCGTACTGCGTCTTCTCTTATCGTGGAGTCGACATTCATAGCTTCCAGCACTGGTCTGTCGTTTTTTTGCGACGAGCAGGCACTGCCTGTAGAAATATAGAAACCGTCTGCATCCAATGCGCGCAGCATGACCTGACCGGGAATATTTCTGAAAGAAGCCTGTACAACCCACGAAGAATATTCGTTTTCAAAGGAACTTTCAAGCCTGACAGAGGGAATGACCATACATCCTTTTATTTCTGCAAGTTTTTTAAGAAACTCATGCATATACTTCTGCTGCAGAATAATTCGTTCCTTTGCATGGAAATTATTTTTGTTTATATAATACCGTTCGAGGCATTTTGAGAAGGCAAGCGCTCCATACACATTTTCCGTCCCGCTCCGGATATTTTTTTCCTGTCCACCGCCGCGCAGAAACGGTTCAACAGGATCTGAAAGATACAGAAGACCTACCCCTCGGGGACCACATATTTTATGTGCACTGAAAGCTGCACTGTCTATTCCTGCATAAGAAAGTTCAAGAGGTATTTTCCCTGCTGCCTGCACACAGTCGACATGCAGTTTTGCGCGTCTTTTTCCTTTAGCTGCGTGTGTAAGGGCATCTGCTATTTCATACACAGGTTGAATTGCACCTGTTTCATTGTTTACTGCCATAACGCATACAAGTACAGTATCGTCTGTCAGTTTTGAAATAACAGCGTCCGGTGTAATCATCCCTGCAGTATTAGAAGGAATGGTTACTACTTTCCAGCCGCATTTTTTGAGTTCTGCAGCCTCATTGCGTACAGCAGGATGTTCAAGCGAACTGACAAGAACGGTACCTTTCTGTGGTCTGTTAAGTACTGAAAGCAGCGGAATGTGGTCGCTTTCAGTACCTCCTGACGTAAAAAAAAGTTTATCTGATGGAACTTCGAGTATGTCTGAGCATCGCTTCCTCGCAGATTCAAGAAGCGCACGGGCTTCTTTTCCTATCATATGGACACTTGATGGATTTCCCCATACAGCGAGTGTTTCTTCAAGAGACGAGCGGAGAATATCCTCGTCGGCAGGGCTTGTAGCAGCCCAATCAAAATAATGTTCAATATTTTTTTGATACATAATTACTTCAAAACGGCAAGTATCTTGTCGTCACTGATTTCCTGAATAAGTGTTTCTGTAAGCCCTTTCTGCAGAATAAGTTTTATGGTGTTCCCTGAATTTTTCTTATCTTTATGCATATTTGCAAGAAGTCTGTCGCCGACACCACCTCCTTTTACAATTTTTGGAAACGGGCTGGTTTCCCATCCATAAGATTTGAGAACAGATAGTACTTCATCTCTGTATGCGGCATTACACAGATCAAGGTTATTACTTAGTACGATTGCTCGTCCTATACCCCATGCTACGGCATCTCCGTGCGTAATATTGCCCAGTCCGACAAGGGATTCAAGCGCATGTCCGAATGTGTGACCAAAATTCAGAAAAGCCCGTTTATCTTTTTCCATAAGATCCTGTTCGACAACTTCTGCTTTTGCTTTGATGCAGTGCCTGATAAGCGTTTCGTTTATGTTCTTGTCGCGTTTTTTTATTTTTTCGATACTGTCTCTGAATAGTTCATATAATTTTTTGTCATATAAAAGCGCCGTTTTGAATGCTTCTGCAAGACCTGAACGATACTGGTCATCAGAGAGCGATTGTATAAATTCCGGAAAAATATGCAGCGATTGGGCGGGAAAAAAAGTACCGATCATATTCTTGTAATTGTCGAAATCACATCCTGTTTTTCCGCCGATGGCAGCATCAACCATTGCAAGCAGTGTTGTCGGCACGAATTCTACAGCCGCTCCGCGCTTGAATAATGATGCCGCAAAACCTGTAATATCACAGATAACACCACCACCGATACCAATGAATTTGTCCTTACGTGTATAATCCGCTTCAAGTGCTGCTTTCACGATAGTAAGAACACTGTCAATCGTTTTATACGGTTCTCCAGAACCGAGAATAAGAATGGTATCTTCGTTACATTTTCCGTCATCAAATTTTTCGATGAACGGTAGAACAGACGGTAATGTTGCTACTGTAGCGTCTGTAATAAAAAAACAACGATGTCCGTCTTCATGTATTTCTCCGGGATGCAGCTCAGAAATCAGATCAAGCCTGCCGGAATTAAAGATAACATGCGTTGAATCTGTGCCTGGATGAACCGGCGAATATTTTATATTGAACTCATTTTCCATAATGTGGATATTTTAGTAGTTTTTTGTATTCATTGCAAGGAAATCGTTTCTGACTTTCGTTACACGCGTAATTTCGCGGTTAAGCATTTTTCCATAATCAAGATTTCCTGTTTTTATTCGTTCGCGTTCATCTTCCCAGTTCTGCTGATCGGTGATAAACAGAAAGTCGAACGACACAGCATTTGCCTTTTCAGCCCAGAGTTGGGCTTCCTGCCAGTAGTACAAACCTGCCTGATAGCATGTAAGCGCTTTGGTGAGATCGTTTACGTACTCGTCTTTCCACGGTGCGTCATAAAAATGAGCAATCTTTTTGTCATATATTCTTCCCAGCCGCAGATGCTGTTCAATCAGTTTCAGATTAATGTGCATTTGGAAAAGATACCGGTATTTTTCCCATTGTTTTTCTGTATCTATTTTTGCATCGGCGTAGAGAGGATTGCAGAAATCTGCCTGTGCTGCCTTTTCGAGCCAATAAATATTTTCGATGCAGTCGTCAGGATACTGCTGGTAATGGACGTGGTAAAGACGGTAGAAATCCTCTTTATATTTTACCATGTACGCATCGGCCGGTACTGGAATAATCGACTGAAGTACGAAAGCGAGAACCAGTATGTATATAATATGCGGCACTGTCTTTTTCACGACTTCAGTATCGGCATATTTTTAAGGTAACTCCAGATAATTTCAGCTGTTTCTTCTATAGGTTTCACAGCATCCAGTGTGACAAGTTGCATTGTTTCAGCTGCAGCAGTGCCGTTGTATTCCTGCATGATTTTATCGTACAAAGTTGCTGCCTTCTGCTGAAAATCGACTTTTTCGTAAATTTCCGTCTTTTCACCGCGCGAAATGACACGCCCGAAAGAAACTTCAGGATTTATGCGGAAGTAGAAAAGTAATTCCGGCAGCGGAAATACACTGTTAAGCATACGGGGAAGCTCGTTTCCGCACGAGACAGACTGATAGGCTAGGGTCGAAAAAAAATACCTGTCGCTTACGACCAACCTGCCGGAGTTTAGTTGTTCTACAATGCCTCCGGTACCGAATACATGTTCGCATCTGTCTGCTCCGAACAGATATGCAGCAGTTTTTTCATCGACGGAGAATTCGCCTTTGAGCATACGCCGTAGAAAAACTCCAGTCGGAAGTCCTGTTGGTTCAGAGGTGATAAAAAGTCTGTCGCCGCTTACTTTTTCAGCAAGTTTTTTTAATTGAGTAGAGGTTCCTGCTCCATCAATACCTTCGAATACAATAAAATTATGCAATACCATAGAATATACCTGTAATTATGCCGATATTCTGATAAGATAGACTTTGCGAATATGAATAAAAGGTCAGTCGTAAGCAGCATATACATCATGATATTCCTCATGCTCTTTCTTATATCACTGCTGTGCGTCAGTCCTGTGTACAAGTCTCTTACAGAGATAATTTCCGGTCGTGTGAATGCATTCCGTACTGAACTTGAGAATAGAACCGGGCTGACTTTTTCCTATTCATCTATGTCTCCATCTATTTTAACAGTATTCAGCATAAAAGGTATAGTCCTGAAATCAGCGGAGGATCAGTCGGATATTATAAAAATCCGGAAAGTCATTCTTAAGTACAGCCTTGTTCGGTTGTTGCAGAGAGATATGAAGCATGTATTAAAAAGTCTTACAATTGATGGAATCATCCTTGACTACGAAGATACTTCAGACAGAGCAATTGTGGAAAAACTTGTCGAAATGATGCAGAATCAGTCATCCGGTACAACATTCGACATGATGAATATCTCTGTTGAAATTCCTGTCGACGTTATTATCAAAAATGTAGCAGTTCATTATCATGGGAACGGAACTAACGTTTCAGTTACATTACGAAAGGTTTCTGCAAAATATGATCATATCAATGAGGCCCTCGAGATATTAGCGGATGGAAGTGCAGAAGGTTCATTTGAGCAGTTGAAACAAATACCTGTGTCGGGAAAATTTTCTATTGCAGGCAGCATGAAAAATGGTTTTGAAGGCAGTTCTCTTCTTGCTCGTTTTGCCAATATTACAGGTGGTGATTTTTCTTTCGGAAAACTGAATTTTCTTTTTTCATATAAGAACCGTACAGTCTCGATGCGGACTATTCAAAATTCATATCCTCTTATGCTTCAGTGTTCATATAGTATCGATTCCGGACTTGTTAACTGTACGTTCCGTTCAGATGAACTGCTACCGTCATCCTTTGTATCAACCGTTGGTATGCGCAGAAAGCTAATGCAGAAACTTGCTTCAGTCAGTCTTACGGTAAATATATATGCAGTTTATAACACAAAAACATCGAAACTGGAATATTCGTCAAACGGTATTGTATATCTGGCAGATACACTTGTTCCGGGAGCTTTGAAAGCTTCATATAAACTTTCCGGAGATAAACGGAATATACACGTTACAAGTCTTGTCCTTGAGGGGAAGAATTGCGATGCAGATATGTCTTTGTCGTATGAATTCGAGGGAATGCGTTTAGTGGGAACAGCAGATGTCAACCGTGTTGTTCTTGCTAACGGATGTGTAATAACGGCCGAGCTTTTTTTTGATCCGCTTAATCATGGTTTTCAGTGCTTTTCACCGCAGGTATTTATTAATGATAAAACCCTTACCGCACTGCAGCTTACTGTCATTCCACACAACGAATCGATTGATTATCGGTTTGAGGTGTCCGATTATTCACATTCCGAAGCTGAGAATCCGGGGACAATTCAGATAGACGGAAGTTATTTAACAAAGACAAAATATGTTCAGGCAGGTGTCTACGTTTCGAATGTATATCTGGACAACATTGCTGAGACTGTTTCATTTTTTGTCCCTGAAAAAGTATCTCATACTATATTGTCGGTTTCTACTGCGTTAAAACCTTATTTGTTTTCCGGTGAATTTTATTTATCGTCTGATATGAAAGCGATCTCATACAACATACCGTATGCAATTATTGCAAATACAAAAAAAGATAACCAGTTTTTGCTTATGTCGCTCGATGGTAACGGGACATCGTTGCAGATAACGCAGTTTGATTTTATTTACGGTAAAAATACCGTGCATGCGTCTGCAGAAGTTGACAAGTCGCCTGATTTACAGGGATACTTCGTTACACTCGATGTGAATGCAGGCTCTGTCCCGTATCATTTTACGGCGAATATTATGGATAATTTCGTGTCCGTTACAGGCGATTATGGAACGTCGGTGCAAATACAAAGATCAAACAATGGAAGTTTTGAAGGTTCTCTGTTGTTTAATAATTTTCCTATAAGTTCAGCAGGTACTATTTTTACGATGTCGGCGGAAACTGGATTTGCCTATACGTTGAATGATGGATTTGTCATGGATGTTTCGCGTTTTGAGGCAGAGGAGGCTGGTTCAAAATTTTCTTTTGCACCGAAAATTCAGCTTGCTGGGAAAATTACCAGATATGGTGCATTTTTTGAATCTGTGTCATATTCAGACATCTATTCGGCATTAAACGGAAGTGCACAGTTCATTGTTAATATGAATAACAATTTGTTTAATTCCGCTCATTTCAGCCTTTTGCTTAAGAATCCGCTGTCGAATGAACAGGTTGATGCATCTGCTGATGTCAATAATCCGGATTCTTTGCCATTATCTCAGAATACAATTGAAAATAATCTTTATTTCAATATCCAGCTTTCTTGTAAGGACTTTGGGCTGAATAGATTTGTTGTGGAACAAAGCGATAACAATTCGCTTTCTGCCTCTTTGACTGCGACTGGTACACTGGATAAACCTTATGTTGCACTCACTGTTGATTCCGCGGGAATAATGATTGGCGGAATTCAGTTTTCTGCCGGTGGTAACGCATCTCTGGTCGAACATGCAATTACAATCGATACAATGCACGTAAAATACGGTTCTGTAGAAATTAATAATATTAAGTCAGATATTTCACTGGAAACATATGAAGGAACGGCGTCTGCAGAGCTTGATGCAGATACAGGAAGTAAAACTTTTTTAATGCCTTTGAATTTGACAATTTCGGACACATCGTTAAAAAAAGGCAGCCTTGTTCCAGAATCGTTTGTTGCAACTGTTTCTTCTCCGGGGGCAGCAGGAACTCTGTTTAAAAAATCGTTTCCGTTTTCCTTTACACTGCATCACGGAAAAAACGGTACATCTTTGTTTTCATCAGAGAATCTTGGAGTTTCTGGACATATAACAAGCAGTGGTGAATTGATTTTTAAGATTTCAGAGGATAAGCCGTTTCATTGCAATATAGTAGGCAGACAGGAAAAAAAGCAGCTTGATGTCAGTATATCTGGAATATATGCAGATTTAGGTGAGTTGTTTTCATATTTTCCTGATGATTATTTCAAAATGTACAGCGGTATTCTTAATGGTGCGGTAAAAATCAGCGGATTACAGACAGATCCGGAATTTACAGGAGCTGTTTCGATAATAAAACCTGATTTCAGCCTTCCAAAGATTATTCCATCGCATATTACAACTGACAAGATACTTGTTACCATGCTTCATAATGAAATATGGGTACCTGAAGTGGCCCTTAAGGAGCATAACGAAAATGTATTCACCAAGGTAAAGATTTATTTTGACAGATGGTTATTCGACAGATTGGAAGGTTCTGTAAAAACTGTGCCGGGACATATTGCAGCAGCGGATCTTGATGCTGCTGTAGCAGAGTTTAAAGGTTTTACAGCCGTTGATTTAGGTCTTGTTTTTCAAAATAATATTCTCGATATAACAGGCGATGTATACGTAGAGAATGTGAATGCAACTATACGTGCATCTGAAATTGCTTCTGCACTGAATGATAAACTTGATAACAGTATGCCGTTCTATATCAGAACAGATCTTGATATTACGACAGGACCTCACGTAAATGTTGTGCTTGATCCGTTGCTTCGTTGTGTGCTTGTTCCGAATACTTCAGTGAATTTGAAAATGGATCAGTCTGAGAATACGTATGCAATAAAGGGCGATATAGGCTTGAAATCAGGCGACGTTGCATATTTGAACAGAAATTTTTATATAAAACAGGGAACTTTAAAATTTAATGACACTGACGGACGTATTAATCCGCGCATAACAGTACAGGCAGAGACTCGTGAACGGGATGAAAATGGAGAAGAACTCCGTATCATTCTTTCTGCAGAGAATCAGTATTTGTCCGATTTCAATCCGCAGGTTACATCGATTCCGGCAAAATCGGAAACGGAAATACGCGAATTGCTCGGGCTTATGGCCGTCGGTGATTCGACAAATGTAAGCAGCCTGTTGTTTGCTGCAAGTGATTATGCCGTTCAGTCTACAATCGGTCGTGCAGTCGAGAATAAGTTGCGTGATTTGCTGAATTTTGATATATTTTCAGTACGTACAATGGTTTTGCAGAACACGTTGAAAATGGGATTTGCAGGCACACTTACTCCTTCCAAGCTGGCAGCCGGTAACTTTCTTGACAATTCAACTGTTTATATTGGTAAATACTTCGGAAGTGCAGTGTATGTCGATGCGCTTATGCATCTGTCATATGATGAGACAAGAGTTAACGATACTACTACAGCGCAGGGGCTTACGTTTCAGCCTGAATTTGGATTGGAACTCGAATCTCCTTTTGTTGATATACGATGGAATTTCGCTCCTAATATTGATGCAATGCTGAATAATGAGATAATTACGTCGACGTCTCTGACTCTTTCCTGGAAATTTTCATTCTAAATACGAAATAGGAGAATGTATGTATTCAGTAAACCGCGTTTTTTCCCGATTCCTGCTTCTTACTGCTTTTTTATTTTTTGTCTGTCTGCCGCTTGCATCGCAGAACAGCACGACGGAAGATCCTAACTGGTTCTGGGGAAAGACAATTTCAGAAATATCATTTGAAGGGCTGAAAAACGTCAAAAAATCGGAATTAACAGGTATTACGAGTGCATTTATTGGAAAGCAATTTACCGAAGACGAATACAATAATCTTGTTGACCGTCTTTATGGACTTGATATGTTTGAGGATATTACTCCGTATGCAAAACATGATCCAAAAACTGCTGATGAGATTCTGCTCGTATTTAAGGTAAAAGAAAGGCCCGTCATCAAATCTATAAATTTTGAAGGTAATAAAAAGATACGAAACGGTGAACTGCGTGAAGCCGTGACCGTAAAGACGGACGATATTTATCTTGAGAGCAAGGTACTGCTTGATGAACGAGCTCTGCGCGATGTGTATTTGAAAAAGGGGTATACAGATGCCAAAGTGACTCATAAAACAGAAGAAACCGCACAGGGAATACAACTTACATTTGTTGTACAAGAGGGAGCTAATACTGTTATAACTTCAATTCGTTTCAGCGGAAATACTGTCGTGTCTGAGCGTACTTTAAAAAGTAAAATTTCACTTAAAGAAGCCGGTTTTATGAAAGACGGTGCCTTTCAGAAATCTTCACTTGAAGCGGATAAACAGACAATCGTAACGTATTATCAGGATCGTGGATATGCCGACGCTAAAGTTGTCGACGTTATGCAGAATACAAAGCTCAATGAAAAAAAGAACAGGAATGAGCTTACGCTCACTTTTGTTATTCAGGAAGGTCCCCAGTATACCTATAACGGGACTACAATCAAGGGAAATGAAATATTTCAAGCTGATAAACTCCTTTCATATATAAAACTAAAAGAAGGTGCTGTTTATAATCAAACAAAATATCAGGAAGGAATGCAGGGAATTACAAGTTTGTATGCAGAAAACGGTTATATGTCGAACCAGTATATTCCTGAAGTTAAAAAAGATGCAGAACGTAAGACGATTTCGTTTACCCTTACGATAATTGAGCGTTCCCGCAGTCATATTGAGAATATTATAATTAAAGGAAATACAAAAACGAAGGATTATGTGATCCGTCGTGAGATTCCGCTTGAACCCGGCGATGTGTTTTCGCGGGATAAGGTAATGTCCGGACTGCGCAATCTGTATAATCTTCAGTATTTTTCAAGTGTTGTTCCGGAACCTGTTGCGGGATCCGAATCGGGACTTGTCGACCTTGTCATTACGGTAGAGGAGCAGTCAACAACATCTCTTGAATTCGGTATGACTTTTTCGGGTGTTTCAAACCCTGATGAATTTCCTGTATCTCTTTTTGCAAAATGGCAGAATTCGAATCTGAGAGGTGAAGGTAAAACAGTTTCTGCGAGTACGACGATTTCAAGTACAGACCAGTCCGTAAGCGGATCGTATGGACAGAACTGGTTGTTTGATCTGCCGATAGGTATAAGTGAGTCGCTTTCGGTTTCACACTCAAAAAATTCTGCATTACGCAACGTATGGCTGCCGGACGGATCGCTTGATAATGATTTATATTATATGCAGTATGAAGACTATTCGGTTACGCTTAGTTCATCTCTTGGCAGACGATGGATTCCTAATTTTGCTATTCTTTCGCTAAGTGGAGGTGTTTCTTCGACTTTAAGCAACAATGTGTACGACGAGTCGCTGTATACCCCTGTCGATTCAAGTATAAATCAGACCGCAAACAGATACGGGCTGAATAATTCACTTTGGACCAGCTTTTCAATGGATGACCGGGATATTAATTACGACCCGTCAAAAGGATGGTTTACGAGTCAGCGTGTAGCATGGTGCGGACTTATTCCCGGTGTAGAAAAAGAGTTCTTTCTGCGGAGCGATACAAAACTTGAGTTATATGCCACCTTATTCAATATCCCATTTGGTGATAAATGGTCTCTCAAAGGTGTACTGGCCGATTATACAGGTTTTACTGCTATATTTCCCGTTCCCGGTTCTTTGCTCGGAGATTCAAATAAAGTATACATTGACGGAATGTTCAACGCACGCGGATGGACAAGTATCTATAATTCGACGCGCGGAAAAGCGATGCTCAGCAACAGACTCGAATTTCGTATTCCTCTCGTATCGAGCGTTATAGGCTTGGATGCATTCTTTGATGCTGCCGCAGTCAAGAGTGAGGTTGCTTCTATGTTCAGTAGTTTGTCTCTCAGTGATTTCTATTACAGCATGGGACCAGGCATCAGATTCCTGCTGCCTCAGTTTCCTCTTCATTTGTTGTTTGCAAATACGTTCAGGTATAACGAAACGGACGGATTTTACTGGGTTGACAACTGGAAATTTGTTCTTTCGTTCAATATTACCAATAAATAATATTTCATAGGAAGGTTTGATAAAATGTGTAAGACAGGTAAAATAATCAGTGTTGCAATTGTGGCTGCAGTTTTTGCATGCGCCGCGGTTTCTGCCCAGCAGATAACTAAATTCGGTGTTGTCGATACGGCAAAAGTGTACAATGCGTATTTTCGTAGTTCTTCTGCAGTCCGCAATTATGATAAAAAGAAGGCAGAATATCAGCAGGAAATAAATACCCGGACTCAGGAACTGCGGGATCTTCAGCAGAAAAAACTAGATTATCAGGCCGCCGGAGATGATGCAAACGCCCTGCGGATTGAAAGTGATATTACTAAAAAAACAGAATATTTAAACGAATATACAAACGCGAAGAATGTAGAACTTGCTACTATGCAGAAATCCCTGCAGAATTCAGATGAGTTCTATAAGAAATTGTACAGCGTGCTTGCAAAAATTGCAGAATCCGGTGGTTACAGTATGATACTGAGTCTGCAGCAGGATAATGCCATTCTCTGGTACAGCAGTTCGGTCGATGTGACGGAGCAGGTAATAACAGAACTTGGAAACAACTAGCACTATGGAGACAAGTCCGGAAAAAACGCCGTTGATGGTGCAATATGATTCAGTAAAAGCAAAATATAAAAATGAGGTACTTTTTTTCCGGCTCGGAGATTTTTATGAAATGTTCAACGAAGATGCGGTGGAAGTATCACGTCTTCTTAATTTAACACTTACACATCGGGCAAGCAGCCCAATGTGTGGTATTCCGTACCATGCGGCAAAAATTTATATTGCACGTCTGCTTAGACTTGGGAAAAAAGTTGTTATCTGTGAACAGGTTGGAGAGATTGCGCACGGCAAAGGCCTTACTGAACGAAAAGTTGTAGAAATAATTACTCCTGGTACGGCTGTCGAATCAGAATACTTGGAAGGCAGTATAAATAATTATCTTGCTGCTTTATCTGTTTCGCACGGCAAAGCAGGTTTTTCCTTTATTGATGTTACAACGTCATCTTTTAGTGCAACGTCTTGGCCTGCATCCTGTATGGCGGAAAACTTTGCAAAAGAACTCGGGCGGTGTATGCCGCGTGAAATTCTGCTGCCTCAGTCACTTAAGTCCAACGATATTATACAGCAGGCTCTTTCGGAACTGCCTGATTTGTCGGTATCATACTATCCTGACTGGGATTTTTCTTCTGATATCGCGTATAAAAGACTTACGACTCAGTTTAAAACTGTGAATCTCCTGTCTTTTGGTCTTACAAAAGAGTCTCCTGAAGTGCCACCGGCAGGTTTCCTTCTCGACTATCTTGAAAAAACAACGAATACGGAAGTTCCTCATGTGAGCGGTATAAAAATATACCGCGATAATCAGTTTCTTGTCATAGACGATTCATCCCGCCGCAATCTTGAGATAGTGTCAAATCTTCGCGATGGAGGTGTTCAGTACAGTCTGCTTGAGTGTGTGAATTATACTAAAACGGCGATGGGTAACCGTATGATACGCTCGTGGCTTCTGTATCCACTAACAGACTCTGCGAAAATACAGGCGCGGCAGGAACATGTTGCACTCTTTGTAGAAAACAGAATGCTGCTAGACAAGGTGCGTAGTCAGCTTGAGCCGGTGCTTGATATAGAGCGTCTTGCTGGACGCATAGCGATGGATCGGGCACATCCAAAAGATTTACAGGCTCTTCGTGCAAGTCTTGAAAGTTATCTCTCTGTACGAAAATCGCTTGAACAGTACGATTTCTCGTCTGTATCGTCAGAAACAGCTGAAAAAATAATCGATTTTATCAGAAATGCTATTCTTGATGATCCTTCCACAAGTATTACCGAGGGAGGAATCATAAAAGAAGGCTGGTCAAAAGATCTTGATCACTGGCGTGAAATACACGATAATTTTGGAAAAATTCTAAACGAATACGAAGCGGAAGAGAAAACAAAGACAGGCATAAGTTCGTTGAAAATTAAGTATACTAATGCGTCAGGATATTTCATCGAGATAAGTAGAGGAAAACTTTCGTCTGTTCCTTCGCATTTTATTATGCGCCGCGCACTTGTGAACGGCGACAGGTATACGACAGAAAAACTTCAGGAACTTGAACATGAACTGAATGAAGCTGGTACGAAGATTCTTGAGCTTGAACGTGATTTGTATGTAGAAATCCGCAATCAGATGCATGAATATGTACCGTATCTTATGCAGACTGCAGGTGAACTCGCCTATACTGATGCGACAGCCTCTTTCGCAGAGGCTGCCGTACTTCACAACTGGGTGCGTCCTGTTGTGGATGAAGGAACTGAATTTGTGGTGAGAGAAGGACGGCATCCTGTCGTGGAATTCCATATGCCAACAGGAGAGTTCGTGCCGAACGATCTTGAAATAAGTGCTGAAGACGACGGGAAACCTTCTTTTGCACTCATAACAGGTCCGAATATGGCTGGAAAATCTACTTATCTCAGACAGAATGCTCTTATTGCGCTACTTGCACAGGCAGGTTCTTTTGTTCCCGCTCGTTCTGCAAGGCTTGGAATAGTCGACCGTATATTCTGTCGTGTCGGTGCAAGTGACAATCTTGCACGTGGTGAGTCAACATTTCTTGTCGAAATGACAGAAACAGCAAATATTCTGCGTTCTGCGACTGAAAAGTCTCTTGTCATCATGGACGAGGTAGGGCGCGGGACATCGACGGAAGACGGACTTGCAATTGCGTGGGCTGTGTCGGAATATCTGCTTGATGTCATAAAATGTAAAACTCTTTTTGCTACGCACTATCATGAGCTTACACGCATGGAACACAAATCGTTGAAAATGCTTTGCATGGATGTAATCGAACAGAACGGGACTGTCGTCTTTTTGCGTAAGATAAGGGAAGGGGCTGCAGAAGATTCGTACGGTATACATGTTGCCCGTCTTGCTGGTATTCCGCAACAGGTTACAGACCGTGCAGATGTTATCCTTGCTCATATCCAGACAGTCGCCTCTGATCGTCCTGTTCTTGAGTCGGTTCCTGTTCCTGCACCACAAACTGTTATGCATTCCCCTGAATTATTCAGTGACGAGGAGATTATTCTTGACGAAATTCTTTCATCAGATCCAGATAATATGACCCCGCTCGCGGCCCTTCAAACAATTGCGCGTTGGAAAAAAACGTTGTCCGGCCGGTAAAAGAAAGACAAAACACTGCATGAAAAAACAAAGCACAGGCGATATAGTATTATGTGAAACACTTTTTTTTTGAATGCTGGCAGTGTATTCTCCTTCTATTACGGAAATTTTTTACGGTTCTTGCGGGGGGTGGTGAATGTGCTGTTTGTGGAGCCCCGTGCGGTACAATTCCTGTATGCAGAGCCTGCAGGAATACATATTTTACACCATCTCTGTTTGCAGTGGAACGATGTCCCGTTTGTGGGAAAGAACTGATATCAGAGCATGGTTTGTGTATGCAGTGTCGTACTGAAAGACTGCTTGCTCACACCGATTTTGTGTTTCCGTTGTATTCATACCGCTTATGGAACAGCGTACTTTTGTTCCGCTGGAAAATTGACGGAGAACGGACGTTATCGCCATTTTTTGCAGAAAGACTTGCATCTGCTCTTGCAGTGCTGCCTCCGGAGCTGGTTATTGTTCCTGTACCGCCTCGTCCGGGGAAAATACGGAAGAAAGGGTGGGATCAGATTGAAGAAGTCTGCATGTTTCTTGAGTTACACTGGAAGTACTGTGTATGCCGCATATTGGAACGAAAAACAACGAAGGAACAGAAAACGCTTGATCGTACAGAAAGACTGAAGACAATAGGCAGAGCATATTCGTTAAAAACCGGCAGCCGGTTAAAAGACGGACTTAGGCATGCCGATGGATTGCTGCCGGAGTGTGTGTGTCTTATTGATGATGTTATGACAACTGGTGCAACAATAGAGAGTTGTGCGGCAGTTTTGAAGACGGCCGGAGTAAAGAAGGTATATGCTGTAACGTTGTTTATCGTTGATTAGATATGGTTCATATTCTTGCAAAACGTTCAAATAAGGTGTATCCTTACTAGGATAAAGTGTTTTTTTAAGAGGAAGAGTAATATGGCTTCAGAAGATTCACAGTTTCAGCTTGTCACATTCCAGCTCGGCGATGAGTTATATGGTGTTGATATTATGGATGTGAAGGAAATCGTCAAAATACAGGATGTTCGACCGATCCCCAACGCACCGTATTATGTCGAAGGAATTATAAATCTCCGTGGAGAAATTATTCCGATTATTGATTTGCATAAGCGGTTCAGACTGAAGGCTCTTGCAAAAACAAATGATTATGATGATTTCGAAGGCGGTTTTATTATTTTAAATATTGAAGGGAATAAAATCGGTATTATCATAGACCGTGTTGCCCGTGTTGTTCCTGTGAAATTAAGCGAAGTTAAACAACCTCCGCAGATGTTGAGCGGTATTGGAACTGAGTATATACAGGGCGTTATCCGTTCAGAAAGCGGATATCTTATCATGCTCAATATACGGAAATTATTCAATCCGAAAGAGCTTCAGAAAATTATTGAGATACAATAGGTGGAAATGATCCGTTCATACAGTACGACTATCAGACGTAAAGAGATGGATGCTGTGCTTACCTGCATGGTTGACGAAAAAATTGGTCCTGGAGAGCTTAATATACGTCTTATACAATCAGTAAAAGATTTTTTTAAATGCGACGGAGCAGTTGCTTTTCGAAGCCCTGCAATTGCGCTTAAATATGCGCTTAAAGCGCTTGATTCACCCGCCGGCAGTTGTGTTATGCTTTCTGCTCTTGCTCCCTCTTGGCAGATTGTTGCGCTTGAGGATCTAGGTTATGTGCCGCTTGTACTTGATGTCGATGAAACTACAGGACTCGTTACGGCCGACATAGTTTCTAACGGTATAAAAAACGGTGGCCGTTTTTTACTGCTTCATGAGACACAGGGAATTATGCCCGACATGGATGCACTGACAGCGCTCGGTATTCCTGTTATCGAAGATATTTCGCAGAATCCCGGCGCCGTTGTTCATACTGGCAGTGAAAACGGGAATTCTGCGGAAGGCCGTCATGCAGGTTCATTCGGAGTGTTTACAATTCTTGGCCTTGAGGAACACGATGTTATAACTGCGGGTGGTGGAGCTGTTCTTATGGCGCCCGGAAGACGCGAATGGATCCCTCTTAAAAAATTTACAGATTCTGCTCCGCTGACAGATCTTCTTCCTGATTTGAACAGTGCTCTTGCATGGGTTGAGCTGCGCGAATTTCCAAAGAATGAAACTGTACGCCGGGAGATTTTTACATTGTTTCAGCGCTCCTGTATGACAGGAAGGCATAAGCTGTTTGTTCGTGATATGGACGGCGCTTCAACAATGTGCTCGTTTCCTGTAGTTCTTTCAAGTGCGTATAAAGATGTCAAACAGTATACGGACCGTAAGGACGTTGAAATCAGACCTGCATATGAGAATTCTGTCATAGCACTGCGCGACGAACAGCTTTCTGCCTCATGTATACATGCAAAATCGTTATATCTCAGATGTGTGTTGTTTCCGTTGTATCCGCGTCTTACCCGTTCTGAGACAACAAGAATAGTGAAAGTTCTTGGAACTCTGCCTTGACGAGAGGTGCATATGATAAAATGTCTCATCGTCATAAATACTCATAAGGAAGAATCGAAATTTCTAGGAACAGAAATGGCGGACTGGCTGCATCAGAAAGGAATAGAATCTTCATTTTATCAGTTCAATGGTTTCAGTACAGAAAATCCATTCAACGGGTATGATTTTGTTGTAACACTCGGTGGTGACGGTACTGTACTTTTTGCTGCCCGAGGATGTGCGGCTCTTGGTATACCGGTGTTCCCGGTGAATCTGGGAGAATTCGGTTTTATTGCGAGCATTCAAAAGACCGAATGGAAGACTCATCTTGAACGCTTTCTTGACGGAACAGCTTATATTGGTAAACGGAATATGGTTCAAGCGGCTCTTGTACGGGGTAAATCTGCGGCTTTTTCGGCTGTTGCGCTGAACGATATTGTCGTCAGTGCAAAAACTGCCGCACGTACAATTTCGCTTGATATTTCATATAACTGTGCTCCGCTCGGAGTGTTCAAGGCAGACGGTATAATCGTAAGTACTGCGACAGGTTCAACAGCATATTCGGCTTCTGCCGGAGGACCCATAATTGATCCGGAACTTGACGCGCTTGTGCTGACACCGATCAATTCATTTTCACTTTCGAGTCGTCCGCTTGTACTCAGCCCGAACGGTGAAATCGGAATTACGGTAATGCCTTCCCGTATCCGGGATATTATTATTACGGTAGATGGACAGGAACCGGTAAACCTGCAGGTCGGGGACTGTATAAAAATCAGAAAAACAGTGGACAAAGTGAAACTTGTGGACTGTACAACAGAAAAATTCTATGATGCACTTCGTTCAAAGCTCAACTGGTCGGGAGGTCCCCCATGCTGGAAGATCTGACAATTAAAGATTTTGCACTTATTGACCAGACAACAATAGAATTTTCACAGGGATTTACAGTACTTTCCGGGGAAACTGGTGCGGGAAAATCTATACTTATTGGAGCGGTTTCTTTTTTACTCGGAGGTAAATCCGATTCGCAGGTAATACGTGCAGGAACGCATGAGGCATCAGTTTCAGGTACATTTTTGCTGGACAGCAAAACGTTACCGAAGCAGGCTCCAGTTGCAGAAGAAAACGGAGAAGAGGAATCCCTCTCGGCGCAGGATTGGCTTGAGAAGCATGGAATAGAAACAGAAAACGGACGTATTATTCTGCGACGTACACTTCGTGACAGTGGAAAGTCATCTGCATGGATAGGTGGTACGCCTGTTACCCGTGCAGATCTTGCATCATTTTCGACTTTTCTGGTTGATATACACGGACAGCACGAACATCAATCGCTTATGCGCGTAAGCGAACACCGTAAATTTCTTGATATGCGTGCCGGTATTGTAGATGAAGTGAATCGGTTTACTGTATTGTATGCGTCGCTTGTAGGAAAAAGAAAGATGCTTGATCAGATGAATTCATCAAATGAGGACAGAAACCGCCGTATAGAGATGTATTCGTTTGCACTGCAGGAAATAAACGATGCTAAACTTAAAAATGATGAGGATATACAGCTTGAAGAAGAGGAAAATAAACTTTCTTCGTATGAAAAACTTTATGCTGATATCGAGTCTATTACCGGTGCGTTATCGGAAAACGACAGTGCAATAATTGCAGTCCTCCGGCAGGTACGACGGGACAGTACACATGCTGCTGAAATAGATAAGGCTTTGTCCGGTCTTGATTCGAGGCTGGAGTCTTCATTTTATGAAATTTCTGACATTGCCGGTGAATTTTCTGCATATAAAGACAAACTTGTGTTTGATCCTGCCAGATTACAGGAAGTGCAGGACAGGCTTTCCCTTATTTATAATCTTAAGAAAAAATATGCGTCGTCTCCTAATGCACCCCTTACTGAAGTTTTTAAGTATGCAGCAGAAGCACAGGATAATCTTGACAAGCTTGGAGCAGGAAATATCGACAAGGCTGGCTTGGAAAAGGATGTTGCCGTGCTGGAGAAACAGGTATACATGGCGGCAAAAGTATTGTCTGAGAAGCGTAAGGCCGCGGGTGAAAAGATGTCAGGTGAAGTAGAGACGGTTCTTTCAAAACTAGGTATGCCCGGTACAAGATTTTCTGTCAGTGTTATCGAAAAAGCCGGCACAGGAGTAGAACAGAAATGCGGTCCGTACGGATTCGACGATGTTGAATTTCTTATAAGTGCTAATCCCGGTTCTCCGCTTCTGCCGCTTGCACAAATAGCGTCAGGCGGTGAACTATCCCGCGTCATGCTGGCTTTGAAAACTATTTTTGCAGAAACAGATCCCGTGCAGACGCTCGTATTCGATGAGATAGATACGGGTATTGGTGGTGAAGTTGCTGTTGCTGTCGGCAGTCACATGAAGAATCTTGCAAAAAATAAGCAGATATTATGCATAACACATCTGGCGAGTATAGCAGTTTATGCCGATAATCAGATAAAGATAGAAAAAGGTGTGTCAGACGGGAAAACTTCGTCGGATTGTCATCCTGTTACCGGAGAAGAGCGTGTTAAAGAAATTGCCCGTATGCTTTCCGGCGAAGAATCAGATGAATCACTTGAACATGCCCGGTCTATGCTGAATAAATTCAGCGGAGGTATCTGATGACGAAAATTTCGGAAGAAACACGACTTCAGTTGGGAACTGCGGTTATACCGTATCAGAAACAGATCGACGGTTTACTGGCGAAAGAAAAAACGATGCTTTCTGTTATGCAGGGAGATAATTCCGGACAGTCATATAAAAAATTGCAGCTTGCAGAGGATATGATTTTTATTTCGACATTGTTCATGGCGGAAAACAGTCTTTCACTCAAGATTCTTGAAGTAAAAAATAACGATGCCTTAAATGAATCCCGTAAGACTCTTTATAAAGCGATAATTTATCTGGAAGAGGTTGCATCGAATTTTATAGATGTGTCGTATGCTGATTTGTCTGACAAATGGGAAAAAATCCAAAATGTTCCAGTGTCTAAACGCTATCAGCTTGTACGGAAACTTGGGCTTGCAATTCGTCTTCTTAAAGACTCGTTCGGAGAAAACAGTAAATGGAAATGGTCTTTTGTTGAACTTGAAGGGCGTTTTGCTGCGGTTGCAAAAAATCTTATTGACATGCGGAAGGGAGCAAAGGACTATTTTGATCCGCGTTCGCTTGATTACGAGATTACCGTTTTATATGTCCGTATGATTCAGCATCTTCTTGACCAGTCGGCAAGCGGATATCGTGATAAGTATGAATTGTCTACCCGTCGTATAGATGATATGCGTAACGCAATAAAATTTCTGCTTGCACGTCATAAACTTTGCCTTGTAGTCGGTGATAAAACTAATGCAGAGGAAATAAAAAAGAAGGCTGTAGTCTGGAAAGACAAAATGGATTCCGACCAGAAATCGGGCTTAAGCACATAAAATTATGAACAAAAAACTGGCACTCCGGATATTTGAAGGGTTTTCAATACAAAGGTGGAATGATCTTATACGGCCTTTTGAGCTTGTTGAAATGGACAAAGCTGGCGAAAAAATGGTCATTGCCTATCTCATTGGAAAATATGAAGAACATAAAGGTGTAACTATCGACTGGGAGTGGATGGCGTATGCATCTTTGTTTGATCTGCTGAAAAAGATTGCACTCTGTGATATAAAAGCTCCTGTTCAACAGCTTTTAAAAAAAGAATATATACAGGAATATCTCCGGCTTGACGAATGGGTTCTTAACCAGTATCGTCCGCTCATCGATGACGATGATTTGTTTTCGCAGTTCACTATTTATATTGGAGAAAAAGCCGGTACTATACCGATTCCTGAAAGAACGCGGGCCGCGGCAAAAGTTTTTTCTGCGGCTCATAAATATTCAACAATACGGGAGCTTCAGATGCTTTCTGTTGTAAATGAGCGGGAACGTTTGGTAAAAATTGAAACGGAACTGCAGGCTCAGATTCAACCGTATCTTGATTTGGAAGGTCTTCAGATGATGATGACCCGACAGCGTACGTTTGATTTTCTGCTTAAAATTGAACAGCTTCGGTTCCAGACGCGATGGAATCAGACACCCCGCGTACCGAAGACCAGCGTACTAGGACACAGTTATTTTGTCGCAGTAATGACGCTGCTTCTGGGAAGAGAGACCGGTATAAAGATGTGCCACCGCCGCATAATCAATAATTTTTTCAGCGGACTTTTTCATGATCTGCCGGAATCTGTCACACGTGACATTATTTCGCCTGTAAAACAGGCAACGGACGAGCTTCCTGATATTGTGAAAAAAATTGAAGATGAGATTGTTGGACGAGAACTTGTACCTCTTATGGAGCCGTTTTTTATTAATGAGCTTATGTATTATACAAACAGTGAATTTGTGAACCGTATAAAAGATGACAACGGAGTAATGAAAGAAGTGTCGTGGGAAGAACTCAACAATACGTATAACGATAATTCATTTGAACCTGTTGACGGCAGACTTGTACGGCTTTCTGACCATTTTGGAGCTCTTCTTGAGGCTGACAGTTCAATAAAACACGGCATTACATCTGCACATCTGGTTCACGGCAGAGAAGAAATGCTTGCACATTATAAAACCGGTGAAATTGTCAATGGCATAGATGCCGGTACTTTGTTCAAGGAATTTGTAAAGCAGGACTCTTAAAAAAGTATTATTCTGCCGATAATCTAACTGTATGATAGTCACCGGAAAAAAAATATGTAAATTTATCAAATATTTTTGTACTGTAATTGTAGTAGTAGCAGTATATCTACCTGTTTTTGCAGACAGTTCGTATATCGTTCAGCGTGGTGATACTTTGTATTCAATAAGCCGTAAATATCAGCTTACTGTAGCCGAACTTCGTACGGCGAATAATTTGTCTGATGAAGACATTATAAAAACTGGACAGCGGCTTGTTATTCCGTCTGCAGATATTTCAAATGCGGCGGCTCTTTCTACAACGCCTGATGCTGATAAAAAAACAGAAGCGGCTGAAGGCGGAACATATACTGTAGTGAAGGGAGATACACTTTACGGTATAGCGCGAAAGTATAATATGAAACTTGCAGAACTGCTTTCATTAAACAATATGGGAAGCGATGCAGTTATAAAAACAGGGCAGAAGCTTATCGTGGACGGCATCACCTCTGCCGGAATATTTCACAAGGAAGGTATGCCTGTAAAGACAGATCCGGGTAAAAAAAACAGAGACGACGATTTTGCAAAAACTGTTGATTCTTCACTTATGTGGCCTGTCGATAATCCGAGTATTACATATGTAAAGGGAAAGGTGTCAGGCGTAGAACTTTCCGCGAAAAAAAATGAGCAGGTTAAGTCTATCCGCGCGGGAACTGTCATGTATACAGGTATGTACCGTGGATACGGGAAGGTAGTATTCGTTGAATCAAAGACAGGCCTTATTTATGCTTATTCATTACTTGGCTCGGTAAGTGTAAGAAAAGGTGATTATGTTGTTTGTGGAGATCCTGTCGGTACTGCAGGCAAAGATCCTGATACCGGACTTCCGCATCTCTCATTTATGGTCTTTAAGAATGGTATGCCGATGGATCCAGCTGAAGCTCCCAGAGGGTGACTTTAAAAACGACATCCTGTCGTTTTTAAAGATTCAAGAATTCCGGCTTGCCGGAATTCTCAATGAGCAGGGACACGCATCGCTGCAAAATTGTGTAATGCGGTGGAGAACAGTTATTTATATCTTTTGTACCGATTCGGTATCTTTTATGCAGCGGAGAAAGATTTCGCTGCATACACGGGCATCGTCGCATGCCCTGTGAGCATCTTCAACTTTTATATTCATTGCCTCTGCAAGATATTGAAGACTATGGTGAGGAGAGGAAGGGTACGCCCATCGGCTGAGGTTCAGAGTATCTATAGCCTTATTTTCCATTGAAGGCATACAGCAGCGTTCCAGTTCCTTATTAATGAACAATAAATCGAACGGGGCATTATGAGCAATCAAAATTGAATTTCCAGCAAAATTAATGAATTCCGGTAGTACTGATTTTATAACCGGAGCAGAAGCAACCATTGTATCTGTGATATGGTTAATATTTGTAGAAACTACCGGTATAGGGGATTCGGGATTGACGAGTGTATTGAATGTGTTAAGAATACCGGACTTATCAAACTGGACTGCACCTATTTCGATAATACGGCACGTTTCAGGCGAAAGTCCTGTTGTCTCGGTATCGACTGCTGTAAAGACCACTCCGCTCTTTAATAAACGGAGCAGTCTTTTATAGTCCCTGATCAGTTTATTTGGAAGCTGCATCGAGTGTAGCTTTTATCTCGGATACGATAGCATCACACAGTTCACCTGATTCTTTTCGTGCCCAAGCAAGACCTGTCTCGTTGTGTTCTGGAACCTGAACTACTGTATTTATATAGAACTTGATTTTTGGTTCTGTCCCTGACGGACGTGCACTCACTACCGTACCTCCTTCGAGGAAGAACTGAAGGACGTTGCTTTTCGGCATGTCATATGGCTTCGCAGAAGACGGATTTGCCGGATCGAATGTTACACTGCGTTCGACATCTCGAACCATTATAACGCGTTTACCTCCGAGTACTTTAAGTCCCTCATTACGGAGTTTTGTCATAATTCCTGCCATGATTTCGCTGCCGGTTGATCCTGGAAAATACTGAGAAATTGCACGGTCTTCAAAATAACCGTATTCTTTGTACATGTCATCAAGGTGTTCAATCAGACTCTTTCCCCTGCTTCTCCAGTAAAGTGTCATTTCTGCACAAAGTGCAGCGGCTGAAATACCGTCTTTGTCGAATACTTCCTTTTCGATTTTATACCCATAGCTTTCTTCAAGACCGAATACGTATTCGTTTGAATGATCGGCTTCCATTTTTGCCTCTGCAGCAGCTATCCACTTGAAACCTGTCAGACATTCAATCATTGAGACACCATATTTTTTACAGATGGCATCACCAAAAGAAGAAGTAACAATAGAACGTACTACGGCCGCTTTCTCTGGCAGAGTTCCAAGTTCTGTGCGCGAAAGCAGTACATATTCCATAAGAAGAGCACCCATCTGGTTTCCACTCAGAAGGATAAAATTACCATTTTTATCAGGAAATGCCGTACCGAAACGGTCTGCGTCAGGATCTGTTGCCATAACACAGTCTGCATGTTCCTTTTTACCAAGTTCGACTGCCATTTTAAGTGCTGGAGCTTCTTCCGGATTCGGTTTTTCGACAGTTGGAAAACGACCGTCCGGTTCACGCTGTTCCGGAACAGTTATAACCTTGAGGCCGAGGTCTCCAAGTACTTTTTCAACATGCATCGCACCTGTTCCGTGCAGTGGAGTATAAACTATTTTTACATCTTTTGCATGGTCGCGTATTAATGCCGGACGGAAAAGCTGATGTTTACACATATCCCAGAACGCTTCGTCAATCTGTTTATCAATAAAAATGAGTTTACCTGTTTTTACGGCTTCTTCTCTTGAAAGTTCCTTTACTTTTTTTACAGCATTTACTTCTTTTATAATACCGGTGTCATGGGGTTCAATAACCTGCGCTCCATCATTCCAGTACGCTTTGTAGCCGTTGTACATACGGGGATTATGAGAAGCTGTAACAACAACACCGGTATCGGCATGAAGTGTACGGATAGCGAATGACAGTTCCGGAGTAGGGCGTACACCGGTGAACAGATATGCCTTGATACCGTTTGCAGCAAAGATGCATGCGGTTGCCTGTGCAAAAATATCCGAGTTTTTACGGCTGTCGTATGCAATTACTGCACTAAGCGTACCTTCTTTTGCTTTATCGGGAAATGCTTTTATAACATAGTTTGCAAGTCCCTGCGTTGCACGGTTTATTTCAAGTGTATTCATGCGGTTTGTACCACCACCCATGACACCGCGGAGGCCGCCCGTCCCAAATTCAAGCGTCTGATAGAAGCGGTCTTCAAGCTCCTTTAGGTCATTTTCTGCAACAAGTTCTTCTACTTCTTTTCGGAAACGTTCGTCTTTTTCTTCTGCAATATATATTTTTGCACGTTTTAAGATCTCTTCCTTATCCATTTTTAAACTCCTTAGATATATAATATATTCAGTTATCTGCTTCCTTCACCATATCAGTTTCCCATTGCAGCAGTTCACTTTCTTCGTCTTCGTCAGCGCCTTTTACATCACACATGATGCGGAATACAGGTTCTGTACCGGAACCCCTCATCCAGATGAATGCACACGGATTTTTTTCCCTGTCATAAAAGATGATTTTGAGTCCACCGCTGCCGCTTTTTGAAAAATCTGCAGCATTCCGTGTTTCTGTCGTTCCATTTGTAAGAACAGCTTCAAAGGAAATTATACCATATTTTTTAGAAAATGTATCTGATTTCAATTTCCATTCGGTTTCGAAAATCTTTTGAAACCTGCCTTTAAGAAGAGCATGATCAGTTGTAGTAATGTGAAGAACGGCGCGAGGTTCGGAGACTCCTGTCGTTGTATAGGCTGGAATTGTACTGATAACATCGGTGAGAGTGAAATCTTTCTTGTATGTATGGCCGGATTTTCTGCACCATGTCCGGTACAGTCCGTCGATATTCATAAGTTTGATAATGGCAAATACAGAGGAAAGCGGATCACGTACTGAAGACGGATGCGTTATGTTCCCTCCATTGCTTCCTTCTCCACAGATGCGGACCGTGAAACCTGCTTTGCGTGCATTACGTGCTGTGTTTACTACGTTTGCCTCGCCGACTTCCGCCCGGAATACTTTTGCACCGAATATATCAGCAATCTCATTAATCCTCATTGATGTAGGACCGTTGACGGCAACAGCCGGTTTATAGTCTGCAGAGCTGCCATAGAGCATGTCTGCATATGAAAGTTCTGAAAGAACTGCAAGAGAGAATACTTCCTGAGCTTTCAGTATATCTGCCTTCTGCTTTTTTTCGTCCCAGTACACGATATTTCCGCGGTCTCCGTCACAGTCCGGCATATAACCGATAACAGCATCGGTATGACCTTCTGCTTGAAGCCACTCCATTTCTTTTGCGCACCAGACAAGGTTTTCCGCTTCAGGTATGATTTCATGTACTATATCGCCTGCTGTGTTGTTGATTGCATAGAATGATATTCCGTTTTCTGTAAAAAAATCTTTGTCAATGGACAGAGTGCGTGCAGAACCGTTCATGTCACATACGACACCAACAGGATGTTTTTCTGTTGATTTTCGTATCTGTGAAAAAAAATCGTTTTGTTTTTCCGGTGTTTTAACTGCAGTGATTACTTCACGTATAAACGATTTATAGGAGGAAAGCGCTTTTTGTTTACATTCCGGTGATTCAGCGTATATCCAGTCAACATCGGACGTACTGCAGGAATTAAGAACAGTAGCAGCCTTCTGCATTGCCTGTAAATCAGCACATTTTTCAGTGAATGATTTAACCAGTTTTGCGTTTTCTTCTGCGTTAAGGACGCCTCCGTCATTAAGTCCGAATTTTAAACCATTATGTCCGACCGGATTATGACTTGCTGTGATATAAATAAATCCGTCCAGTTTTTTTGCATATGCCATGATTTCCGGCGCAGCCGTAATACCGAGATATCGTACTATGATTTTCTTAGCAAGCAGTGTATGTATGACTGCGGATGATATTGCCGGCCCCGTCGGACGGGCATCCATCCCGCATACTATGACAGGATTCTGCTGTTCTGTTGCATTACGAATGTAATCAGAAAAAACTTCTGCAGCGATAACTGCTAATACCGTATTTTCTGCTCCGATTTCCGGTGTATTGTCCTGGGCCTCTCCCGATTTTGCAAAAACTTTGCGCCATCCGGATGCCGAAAGAATCATGTTATGTTGCATAGTTATTACTATAACATGAAAAGTTTACCGGTTCAAGTAAATATACAGTACAGAAGCAAAGCAGAAGGGGCATTCCCTTAAAATGTTTTTTTGATTATAGTACGAATTGTGAATTTTACTGAAGAAAAACTACCCCAGAAAGGGGATTCTGTTGTTGTCGGAATGTCAGGTGGTATTGATTCAACACTTACTGCATTGCTCCTTAAAGAGAAAGGCTGCCGGGTCATTGGTGTAACTATGTCGTTATGGAAAGGTGATCTGCCTGAACTTCCTGGCGGACAGAAACTGCATTCATCCTGCTATGGTCCGGACGAGACGGAGGATATCGCAGAATGTACAGAATTTTGTGAAGAACAGCATATAGAATATCATGTGATAGATGTCAGAGAACAATACCAGCAGCAGGTTCTTGATTATTTTAAGGCAGAATACCGTTCCGGACGTACTCCCAATCCATGCATCCGGTGCAACAGTTTTATAAAATTCGGTGCGCTACTCGACGGTGTTCAGAAGCAGGGGATAGAATATGATTATTTCTGTACCGGACATTATGCAAAAATCGTGAGACCAGACGTAGGTCTCTGGAATACTGCTGTGCGTCCGGCAATGATTGCGGATTCACTCGACCGTACAAAAGATCAGACATATTTTCTGTATCGGGTTCCGTCTGCGACACTGGAAAAAGTACGTTTTCCGCTTGCCGGTATTGAAAAAAAAGATGTGTTCCGTATGGCCAGAGATGCAAAACTTAAAGCTGCAGAACGTACAGAAAGCCAGGATTTTATTCCACCGGAGTACTTTGATATGTTGTTTGCAGACAGAATGTCGATTCCCGGTAAAATAATTGATCTTGACGGGCATGTACTCGGAACACACAGGGGCATAGAGCATTATACAGTTGGACAGCGGAGAGGGTTGGGCGTGTCAGCGAATCGTCCGCTTTATGTTCATTCTATTGATGCAAAAAATAATCTTGTAATTCTTGCCGATAATGAAGATCTTGATTCTTCTGCTCTTATAGCATCTGATTTTGTCTGGCCGGGTAATGTGGTGCCCGACAGAGCCTTTGATGCAATGGTAAAAATTCGGTTTGCATCTCGTCCGATACAGGCACATATAGAGCAGTATATACCAGGAGAAGGGGAATACTTTGACGGACAACCATATAAAATTATGTTTGCAGAAAAAGAACGGGCAGTGGCTCCCGGGCAGTCTGTAGTCTTGTACCGCGATGGTGTTATAGCCGGCGGTGGTATTATATGCAGGGCTCTGCCGTAGTTGTATTTTTCATACAGGTAGTTTTTATATAAATAACAGGATGCATTTTACCAAAATACCTATTGACATAGTAGGTAATAAAATACTAAAGTACGCATATAATGTATAAAATCCTGAGGAGGAAAATATGAAACAGGTATGGAAAAAGGCAGTATGGGCTGCATTTGCTGCCCTCATAGTTACAGGCGGTATTTTTGCAAAATCGAAAAAAACGAAACAAAACGTACTTACTGTTGGTGCAACTCCGGAACCTCATGCAGAGATTCTTAACCTGCTGGTCGATGATCTTGCAAAACAGGGTATAACACTCAAAGTTGTTGAGTTTACGGACTATGTCACGCCGAACGAAGCTGTTGAATCAGGCGAGATCGATGCAAATTATTTCCAGCATAAACCGTATATGGATTCTTTTAATAAAGAGAAAGGATATCATCTCGTGAGTGTTGTCGGCGTTCACGTCGAACCGCTTGCTCTTTATTCTCATAAAATAAAGAATGCAGCTGATCTCAAGAACGGTTCTACAATCGCTATTCCGAACGATCCAACGAATGAAGGCCGCGCACTGCTGTTGCTGCAGTCTGCAGGTTATATTAAAATTGATCCTAAAGCAGACCTTACTGCTGTTCCTGCCGATATTATAGAGAACAAAAAGAACCTGCAGTTTAAGGAAATAGAAGCTGCATCACTGCCGCGTGTTCTCGACGATGTTGACGCTGCCGTCATAAACGGTAATTATGCACTTCCTGCAGGACTGACTGCATCAAAAGACGGTCTTATTGTTGAAGGAAAAGATTCTCCGTATGTCAATATTCTTACCGTAAGAGACGGTATGCAGAATGATCCCCGCATCAAAGCTCTTGCAAAAGCTCTTACAAGTCAGAAAGTAAAGGATTACATCACGAAAAGATATCCTAACGGCGAAGTTGTAGCTGTATTTTAACGACACGCAGGTTTTACTCTCAGAATAACAGTGTGCATACTGAAAAAAGGAGATGTTCAGCGGACATCTCCTTTTTTTATGCATCAGGGCTTCCCTCGTTCTAGCGGGATGATTTTACCGTTAATAAATTGTTAAAGAATATGCAGATGTTGTTTCCTTGCCGAGAATGTCGGTGAGTGTCATACCGAGTGTATTTTTACCGGGAGTAAGTATAACTTCTCCGAGCAGCTGCAGCCGGTCGTCCGGATAGAGTTCGTCTTTTGGATAATTTTTACGTCCGGCAACACAAACTGTGTTTCCGTCCCTGATAAGCTGATCATACGTAACAGTATCGATAATAATACCGTTTATTGTTATACGTGTTTTATACGGTATCGCAACAGGCTGTCGTTGTCTGTAAACACGGTACTGTCCGGAAGGAATCGTCCGCTGTATGAGAAGATCATAACGTGTACCGGTTTTGTTTTCCAGTGTTATTCCGGTAAGCGTGAGAGGAAGTTCTTCTCCGATACGGGGCATAAGCACGCGTGGATTAATCGCCGTATTGTTTTTTGTATCTATAACCTGAAATTCGAGGCTGCTTCGTCCCTGCTGCCAGCCTGAATTTCCGCTTGATCCGAATACTGTACCGTTTTTTACA